>VFQP010003196.1_pt1 | contig 16995 bp, 22 predicted proteins | sample 3512351 | NCBI WGS metagenome assembly VFQP01 (sample SAMN10412372, study PRJNA504923) | tailings metagenome | isolation source: Relicate 1 Philex TSF1 revegetated site | place: Philippines: Tuba, Benguet | collected 2017-08-29
AGAGCACACTGGCTTGCAGAGGTCATTGGGCGCCGAATGAGCGTCAGCCATCGGGGGCACCTGTGCTGACGCGCGCCCCGTGGCCGCCGCAGGCACGCCGAGCACCGAGGCGCTGCGCGTCAATGAGGGCTACGTGGTGGCATTTGACTACCGCACGCGCAACCCCAAGTGGGTGCTGGAGGCGATCACGGAACAGAGCAGCTCGGGCGGCGCCGACAGGTGCGCGCCTGCGGGAGCGGCGGGGCGAGCGCCACCAGCAGCAATCATCACGGAAACACGCGTCACCGGCGCTGCGCTCCGTGACGCTCTCGGCCTCGCTGGGAACAGGAAACACATGGATTTTTTCGAGGACAAGACGATTGAGGAGTGGCTGCGCTCCCGCCTGGCCGACTACCGGGGCTCTGGCTACGACCGGGGGCACATGGTGAGCCGTGTGGGGTGGCTCACCCGGCAGGTGCACGCCGTTTGGGGCAGCCCGCCCCGCCCGACAAGGCCAGAGGCGCGCGCAACACCGCCGCCGCCGCCGCGCGGCCCCGCCTGGCGCAGGCTCCGGCGGCAGACTGCAAGGGCTCGCCCAAGGCCATGGAGGAGACCTTTAGCCTGTGCAACATCAGCCCCCAGGTCGGGGAGGGCTTCAACAGGTGCGGTCACGACGCGGCCCTCCCGGACGCATGCCACGTGTGGCTGCACCGCCATACCCGTGTGCGCCGCCGGTGCGTCCATGCCGCAGGGACTACTGGGCCCGTTTCGAAAAGTTCGTGCGGGACCTGACGCGCAGCAGCGAGCGCGTGTGGGTGGCGACGGGGCCGCTGTGGATGCCCACGCTGGGCGAGGACGGCAAGTGGCGCATGCAGCACGAGCTCATAGGTGCGCCTGGGCGAGCACACATCACATTGAAATAATGCCCGGGCTGCCGCAGCAGCAGCCGTCGCCGCCGCCGCTGTGGTGACTGACGCTCACGGTCAGCCAGGCCATGCAGGAGATGCATTGCCGAGGCGCCTTGACGTGTCGCCGCAGGCAAGCCTCCGTCGCTCGTGTCCGTCCCCACGCACTACTACAAGGTCGTGCTTGCCAAGGGCCTGCAGAGCAGAGGCAGGCAGCGCCCGCAAGGCGCCGGCGCCGCTGCGGATGACGGCGGCGGGGACAGCGGCGGCGGCGGCGGCGCGCCTCAGGCGGACGTGGGCGTGGCTGCGTTTGTCATGCCCAACGCGCCCATCGACGCGGCCACGCCGCTGTCGGCCTTTGTGGTGCCCCTGGAACCGCTTGAGGCTGTGGCAGGTGCGACCAGAGACCGCAGCGCCCACCTCTTTGTGGCGGAGCAACTCTTCACGTGGGCCTGGCGGTGGACGCTCGTTGAAACGAAGGCGGGCGACGTCGACGTGCGCGCACCCTGCAGGCACACGCTTCTTCCCTAGCTTCCTCTCACGCGAGCGGCTGGCGGGCCTGGACTGGCAGGCGCAGCGTGTGCGCTCCTCGGCGCTGGCCGGCATGAAGGTGTTTGACCGCCAGGCGCTGGTCGACTCGGTGCCGCCGCAACTCACCAGCCGGGGCGCGGCGACAGCGGCCGCGGCAGGGCCGCTGCTGCTCGAGAGCGCCAGCAGCGCCACCCTGGCCGCCAGCAGCGCGCCGGCAGGACTGGCGCGCGCGCCCTCGGCGCCGGCGGCGATGGTCGAGGTGCCGCCGCCGCCGCCAAAGGGGTGCCGGCACCTGTGCGACCTAGTGGCGTGCCGGCTGCCGGCCGAGCGCTTTTGGGAGAAGAGCGGCGGCGGAGGCAACGAGGGCGGGGGGAGAGGCCGCAGCGGGAGCGGCGGCGGTGGCGGCGGCGGACGGCAGCAGCTGGTCCGCCGGTGACAGTGTGCTTTTGCCACGCGACTCCCTCCTCTTCGTCGAACAGCTTTTGGCGCTCGGATTGTCCACCACGTGCTCCACGGCTTAATATGTATGTACACGCGAGCGTGCGGGCAAGGGAGAAAAAACCGTGGCGCGTCGTGGGATGATTAGTTCACCGTCACGGCCCCCCCTGCAGCGAGTACTGGGCGACCTGCCGGCGCGTGTCGAGCAGGTGGAAGGCGGTGCGCTGCGCCAGGTATTGCTCCACAAAGGCCTCGGTGGTGAGCTGCCCCGCCAGCAGCGCGTCCTGCAGCTCGCCCGACTTGGCGTCCAACTGCGCTCCACAAGCGCCACGGCACGCAGCAGGCGCCGCGGTGTGCTCTCAGTCGCAGCAGACACACAAGAGGCCAGGGCGGGTGAGTGGAATGAGGAACGGCGGGCTGGAGCATCCTTGTTGCCCACTTGAGAGCGAGGGGGGAGTACGTGCGAGGGCTGGTGGGGCGCCAGTCGTGCGCACCTTGTCCACGTCCTTGGTGAGCAGGTCCAGCAGCGCGTTAGGCCCCACCGTGTCCAGCACGGCCTGCTGCCGCGCCTGCAGCTCGGCGAAGCTGCTGCGCGCGCTGCTGAACTCGCTGCTCTTGACCACCGCCAGGTGGTTGCGCGCCTCCTCGATGCTCGCCTGCGCGCACCAGCGCAGCAGCGGCAGGTGCATGACCGGGCAGTGGAGGTGTCTGCCGAGTGCTAGGGCAGGCCCCTGGTGGATGCAGAGCTTTCCCTCTTCTCCTTCGTTTGCCGCGCCTGCATGTCCAGGTTCTCCTGCGCCAAGGTCCGGTTGCGCGCCACAATGTCCTGCAGCGCCTTGGCCGCCTGCGCGTGCACAGGGAGCCAGCAGCGCGCCCACGCGAGCTGCATTTCATCTGCCTGCATTGCGGAGCCGCGGGTGCTGCCGAGCACGTGCCCACGGCCGCGCCCCCCAAAGCACCGGTGCGGCGCACCGGCGTCTCTGCTGTGTGCTTGATTAGGAACTGCCTGAACTCTGACTCGTCCTTGAGCAGCGCCTCTAGCTGCTCGGTGCTGAGCGCCTCGAGGTGCTGCATGATGGACGCCGGCCCAGGCGCTGCGCTGCCCCCTACGCCAGGCACGGGAGGTGGAGGGGACGGCGAGCCTGCGCAGCAGCGCGTGGAGTTTCAGCGCGTGCGCTCGCGCCTCGAGTCTGGCCTGGCTTCCGCGCTCCTCCTCCGCCCCGCTCTCGCGCTCTCGCTGCTCAAACGGAGCACCTGGATATCGCTGCGCCATTGCACAAGAATGTGGCTGTCTCAAGAAGAAGAATGTGGGGCAGAGGCACGACGCTACAAGGGTGTGGGTCAGCGCGCATGGTCGCCGCTCGCCAAGCCCAATCGCACGCTCCGCTCGCCAGGGGGAGCAGGCTGCCCTGATCCTATCAGACGTGGTTCTTGACCTGCACGGCAGGGGCAGGCGGAGAGCTCCATCTCAGCGCGAGGCGGGGCAGGCAACCCCACGCGGCCACGCTCCCCGCCGCCGTCGCTCACGTCAAACGTCGCGTCCTTGGACTGGAAGGACACGTCGTGCACGTACTCGACTGCCATGTGGTTGCGGATGCCCTCGGCGTTGCCCACCTCCTCGCTGACCATGAGGCCCGACACCTTGACCTTGTGCTGGCCGGGCACGGCCGTGTCCTCGCGCACTGAAAACACACATGGCCGCACAGCACGCACGCAGGTGCTGCATGCAGCGCCAGCCAATGATCACCGCGTGTGTCTGTGCCGCGCCGCGCGCACGTGCACGCCATGCCCCGCACGACGCACGGCGCGTACGTCGCGCGGACATGTCGCGCCCCGCAAATCTGAAGGCCTGCTTGCTGCGCCGGGCGTCAGCAAGGCGGCGGCAGCGGCGGCCCTCCCCGTTGCGCTCACCCTTGACCTCGATGACGCACTCGGGCGACTGCGTGACGAAAAAGGTGTGCAGGTGCGTCTGGCTGCTGCGGTGCTTGGTGTGCCCCTCGAGCAGCGTGGTGTCGCACTGGCAGCCGCTCACGCACGACACATTGGCGCGCCCCATCTTGTCGTACGACCTGCGACGATGACGCCACGGGGGGGAGAGCAAACACAGGCTTCGCGCCGCATCGTAGCAGACAGGGCGCAGCAGGCCGTCCCTTGCTGATGCCTTTTTTCTGCAGCGGGCTGCAAAGAACAGAGCTGCCCTGCGACGCAAAGCCTGCGCTGCCTCCTGAGGCCCCGACCTGGCGACCTTGCTTGATTTGCGGCACCGCGGCGCCATGCGGTGAATGCCACGCAACAGGAACGGCGGTGACGGCTGCGGCGGCAACTTACTGGAGGTAGGCCAGCTCCACCAGCACGGCGTTGGCGGTGGGGGGCTGCTGGTGGTGCGCCGACGCCAGGCCGCGCTGCTGCTGCAGCAGCTGCCGCCGCCGGCTGCTGCTCAGGTGGTGGTGGTGCTCCTTCTTGTGGTGCTGCTGCTGGTGGTGTTCCTTGTGGTGCGGCGTGCGGGAGGCGCCGGCGCCGCTGGCGGACGCCAGCGTGCTCACCTTCATCTGCAGCACCGCGCCCACCTGCATGCACGGGGCGTGGCGGGGCGCGCGCGGACAGCTGAAAGCGCTGCGCGACGGGGGGGCGGGCGCCTGGAGCAGCTACGGCGGCGGTTGCGGCTCGCAATGCATCTCTCCTTGACCCCGTGAGCGGTTGCTGTGCGACGGTTGCTGCAATAAACAGCAGGCGTGACCTGCGTGGATCACGTGGGTGCAGCACCTCGCACCTCGGTGGCCACCATGCCCCACTTGGAGCGCGCCTGCCCCTTGGCGTCGTTGATCCACTCAAACCCGTCCTTGCGCACGACGATGGACGTGAAGTGCTGCCCAATGAAGCACGTGTCGCTGAGGCTCTGGTAGTTGTGCTGGATCCTGCGCAGGCACGCGCGGCATGGGGGCGGGCGCACGCCGCACGCGCTTCACGCCGCAGCGCCAGGCGCGCCCCTCGCCGCGGTCGCACGCGCGCGCCCCTCGCCGCGGTCGCACGCGCCGGGCAACGCGGAACCGTTCTGCCCACGGCGGGCCCGCGCCGCAATGCCCGTCCGCTCTTCTTCCCCCCTCAGCTCCATGCCAGGCACCGACCCTGTTGGCCCTCGCGCCCCTCCTCCCCGCCCGCAGGCGTCCTCTGCTGCACTCTGCGGCGCGGCCGCCGTCCCGTTCCATCCCACCACACCCTTTCCCTTCCTCCCCGCCCCCTCCTGCGCAGCGGATGCGGACGCAGCCTTCCGCACCCGCCGCCTTGCGACCCGCTGCCCACCGCAATCAGCCCGCGCGTCAGGCCCGGCCCCAGGGCTCTGCTCACATGGGCTCGGGCAGCGGCCCGTTGACGTGCGCCACCTCCTGGTCGGTCAGCGGCTGCGCCTCCAGCCCGCTGAGCGTGCTGTCAATCACGTGCAGCGCCAGCTCAGCCATGATGCGCATGCCCGTGTTGCCGTCCGGGTGGATGTTGTCGTAGTTGAACAGGACCTGCGGCCAGGGGCGGGGTCGTTGAGGACCGCTGGAGTGCACCCGGACGACGAGGCAGGCGTGTGCGCCTGTCTTCACAGCGCCCCGCCTGCGTCGCTATGCGCAGCGTGTGCCAGGCTGCGGCCCGCCCGGTAAGGCGGGTCAAGACACGGAGGCCGGGGCGGCCCGGCACGCGGCGCTCACTCACGTTCTTCCACTTGTCGTGGTCGACGTTGCGCGTGCCGTTGGTGATGAAGCCGGGCACGCCCTCGGCCATGAGCTGGTGGCAGCAGCCCTTGACGCTCAGCGTCGGCAGGTCGTAGTAGAGCGCCAGCTGCGGGGGAGCCAGGCAAGCGGGGGCGCCGGCGGCGCACCGTGGAGCGCTCGTCGCTCCGCTGCTGCGGGCTCTGCGTGCTGCTCCTCAGCACGCGGCGACGCGAGCAGAGGCGTGGATTGCGTGTGGCAGCAGGGCGGTGGGCGCCTGCACGCTGGGTGGCGGCGCACCTCTTGGAACTCGCGCTCTGCCGAGCCGTAGAAGAGACCCGGGTACTGGTGGTTGGGCATCATCCACGTGTACGAGTGCATGAGCACCACGGCGGGGCGGTTGGGGTAGAGCAGCAGCTTGCGCAGCAGCCGCTCAAACTGCCTGCATGCATTCGACAGGTGCGGGCGACGCGCGTGCCGCACACGAACGCACCGTCACGCATCTCCAAGCGGGAGGCACACCAGAGAGCAAGGCGACATGTGCATCAACCCTGGGCGCACGTAGCCACGGCCCCCCAAGCAGGTGTCCTGGCCCTCTCGATCGCGGGCAGCAACACGGGGCGGTGGCGCAGCGCACGCACTTGCGCTGCGGCGTGTTGAAGGGCGGCACGCTGACGCCGGGGTCGTTCTGGTTGTACTCGACGAACACGATGTCCGCCGTCTTGGGCACGTGGATGTTGAGGCTGCAGCAAGCACGAATGAGCAGCAGGCAAGCGCGAGAGCAGTGCCTGCTCCCTCCACCTTGCCCGTTCGGGTGCCCGCACGACACGCCAGGGCCAGTGAGCCGCCAGCCAGCTGCTGCTGAGGTTGCAGCTGTCGTCGCTGCGCTCGCCGCCTTCTGTGGAGCCACAGCTCAGCCCCTCACCACACGCTCATGTAGGAGGAGAGCGTGCCGCCGACGGCGCCGTTGGCGACCGTCGCCTTGCCCCCGAACTCGTCCTGCAGCCAGTTGGCCACCCACTGGGGCCAGTTGGGAGCGTCCACTGCGCCTTGGCCCGCCGTGATGCTGCCTGCGGGCAAGCGGGCACACATGCGAGAGATGTCGCCGGGACTCGTGCACAGCAGAGAGCCCACAGCAGCCCTGCGGCTGTCACCTCCAATGGTTGAGACGACCAGCTCCTTGCCCTGCTTGAGCTTGTCCAGAGCTCGCCGCAGCCGCGCTGCTGTCCCGAGGTAGGCGCCCCGGGCGCGGCCCGCAGGCGACAGCGCCCACTGATACTTGCCCTTCCCGCGCGCTGCTTCCGGCCATTGCCACTCCGAGCGTCCCTGAAGGTTGAGCACTAGCTGCGCGTAGGGGCTGAGCTCCTGCAGGTGTTCTCAGTGCAAGAGAGTGGGCGCCCCCTCTCTTTCCAGCGACAAGCGCGCCAGGCAGCAGTGCCGCAGTGCGAGAGCGCGCTCACCGCCGCGCTGACCCCCTTTGCTGCTGCTGAGGCTCCGCTCGGCAGGACCGCTAGCCAGAGCAGCAGGCCGGCCAGCGAGAGCAGCAGCGAGCAGTGGCGCTGCATTGTCCGCTCGTGGCGCGTGCACCAGCGCGGCTGCGGTCGTGAGGCCGCCATTGTGTGCGCGGCTGAGAAGTGTGTGCGCCTGCGGCGAGTGGTCGCGCACATGACATAGAGGCGGGCGCTGCGGCTCCTGCGGCTGCCGCATCGGCCGGGTGGCTGGGATGCATTGCGCTCTTCCCTGTGACCACTCCACTGGGGCCTGTACGCGACCTGCGCCCCCCCTGAGCCGTCTTGAGCTAAAAAGTGCGCGCGGAATGAGCGCTGCGCAAGCGTGCACCTCATGCGCTTGCACAGCAACACAGGGAGGTCCCCACCTCAAGAAGCGCGGACAAGGATCCTCCAGGGAGCGCTCCGAGGTCGCACAGCCCACCGCCAAGCGCCGCACCAACGTCCCCCCCTGCGACAACCTTTCAACACCTGCACAACAACCGTGACCCATACCCTGTCCTGAACTCTCGTGATAGCAGTCTGCCTCACGCCCGGCCCTCAACATTGCGGAAGAAAGCACCCCCAGATGAACCGCACACACCAGGGCCACGAGCACGCCCACACAACGCCCTGCTGCGTCCGAAACGCCCACACCGTTTGGAAGACTGGGCCGCGACACCGTCCACACTATTTCTGTTCTGCTCGCTCGCCACCCGCGCCTCCTCACGCCGCCGGCGCCTCCCCCTCGCCAGCGGCGGGCAGCGGCTGCGGGCTGGACGTCGTGCGGCGCTTGCGCCCCTTCTTCGACGCCGCCGCCGGCGTTGCTGGCGCAGCCTCAGCGGCGGGCCCCGCCGGGCCCGCGGCGGGCGCCGGCGACACGTCGTCCGTGGCGGCGGCCGACGCGGCGGTAGCCACGCTGCGCGAGCGGCGGCGGCGCGTGGCCGGGTCGCCCGCGGCGGACGACGCCCGCAGCCGCGTGCTGGGCGTCAGCGCCTGCAGGGGCAAGGGCCCGGGCGCGGCGGGCGCGGGCTCAGCTGCGGACGACGAGGCGCGCACGGCGGCAAGGTGCGCCGGGTCGTCCTCGTCGGCAGCGGCTTGTGGTGGTGCGGCGCCGTTCTTGGCGCTGCGGGGGGCGGGCGCCGCGGCGGCGGCAGTGCGGCGCTGCTCCTCGGCGGCGGCGGCCAGGGCCTTGAAGGCCTGCACCTGCACGGCATTCATTTTGGAGGACTTGGAGATGAGACTCTCGAGAGGAGCGCGTCTCAGGCCGGCGCGCTTGGGCCACGCGTTGTGCGCAGCAGGCGGAGGGGGGGAGCGTGGAGGGCGGCGCGCCTCACCTGCTTCTCGGCCTCTGCCTGCGCCTGCACGGCGCGCTCCAGCGAACGCTGCAGCTCGGCGGCTTTGGCGCGCGCGGCGGCCAGCTCGGCGGCGTCGCCCTGCGGCCACCAGGCACAAGCACCCCCAGCAACGCGCCGCTCAGGCTCCGCACAACCCGGACCCTGAGTGACCGAGCGGAAAGAGGCGGGGGCCTGAGCCTGCTGACCTGCGCCTTGGCGGCCGCCGCCCTGAGCTCCTCGGCCTGGCGCGTGAGCGCCGACACCTGCGCCTGCAGCTGCTCCGCCTCGTGGCGCCGCCGGGCCTCGCCGCCCTGCGCCTCCTTGAGCTGACCCTGCGCTCGCACGGGCAGAACGACACGCCGGCGGCACTCTGCTGCGTCTCCCCGCCGGCCGCGCGCCGCTGCGGGTGGAGGAGCAGGCGCCGTGGTGCGCGTCGTCATCGCCGCCGCACCTCGAGCTGGGTGATGGCGGCGGCCTGGCGCTTGACGTCGGCCTGCGCGTCGCGCAGCTGGCCCTGGGCCTGCGCCAGATCTGTCGAGGCACGCGCCAGGTCGCCAGCGCTGCGCTCGGCCGACTGGCGGGCCGCGGCCAGGTCAGCGGCGGCCTGCTGGAGGGCGGCCTGGGACACCTCGGCCTGCGCTCGTTGCATTGGTGGTGGGCGCAGGCGCACCGTGAACGTCGCATGCACCGCATGCGCAACGGGTCGAGTACAGGGGATGCGCCTCGTTTGGCGTGCCCGATGCAAGGTCCTCTCGCACTTGTGTGAGGCGCTTCGGCAGGCAGCAGCCCGCTCTCACCTGCTTGCTGAGCGCCTGCTTGGCCTCCTTGGCCTCCTGCGCCGCCGCCTGCTGCGCCTGGTTCAGCTGCGCCTGCAGCGCCGACACCTCGGCCTCAATGGACGCAACCTTGCCCTGCACCAGCGGCGCAGCTCAGTCCACACTTGGTGGCGGGTGCGAGCCCAGTGCACGCAGCGGGGAGCGGCGGCAAAGAGGTGAGGGTGCGGCACCGCACCTGCTCGACCTGGAGGCGCTGCTCAGCCGCCGCCAGCTCGCGCCGCGCCTGCTCAGCGCCCGCCTGCGCCTCGCCCGCCGCCCGCCGCAGCGCATCGAGCTGCCCCTCGGCCTGCTGCGCGCCGCGCTTCGCCTCGCCCAGGCCCTGCACCGCCGCGTCCAGGTCCGCCTGCGCACGCAAACGGCGTGCTGCTGGCATTGTGTGCGGGCCCCCGCCGCGTGCAGAATGAGCAGAGCGTTGGGCGAGAGGGGGAGGTGAGGAGAGGGGGTGGCGGCTGCACCGCCCCGAGCACACCTCAGCCTTGACGGCGCGGGCGCGCCACGTGCCAAACTCGGCCCGGGCCTTGGCGGCGCCCTCCTCCGCCGCCTGCTGGCCCAGCTGCGCCGCCTCCGCTTGCGCCTGCGGCGTCCGTACGGCAGAGCAGGGGGCGGCAGAGCATGAGCACGTCGTCGCGGCGCTGGCGTGCCACCTTGCGGCGCACAGCGGCACGCCAAGAGAGCGCCGGTACAGGGCAGTGCAGCACCTGCGCCGAGATGAGCGCCTGCTCCAGTTCCTGCTTCTCCTTGGCGGCGGCCGCCTTGAAGCGAGCCAGCTCCATGGCCACATTGGCGACCTGGGTGCTGGCAGTGCCCGCCTGCGAGGGAAGGAGAAATGATGGCGGCACGCCTGAGGCGGACGAGTTGCCCGGCCACGCGTGCCGCAGCGAGCCTGACAAGAGGCGTGCTGCGGGCCCAGGGGCAGCTCACCTCGGCCTTGACTTGCTTCATGCGGTCCTCGGCGGCGGCGACGCGCTCCATGAAGGCGTTCATGTCGGCCGTGGACTTGGCCAGCTGCTGCTCCAGCGTGGCCACCTTGGTCTTGAGGGACGCCTCGCTGGACGTGGTGGTGGCCAGCTTGCTCTCCTGATGAGTTGCCGGTCAGGGTGCAAGCGATGCGCAAAGGTGTGTTCCTCCCTTGCCCCACCACTCCGCTGGCCCTGTCAAGCTGGGCCCCGGTGCTGGAGCAGCGTGCTTTCTCACCTTCTCCTTGAGCTGGGCGCGCAGCCCGTCCAGCGAGGCCTTGGAGGCCTCCCTCTCCTTGGCCAGCTCCCGCTGGGCCGTGGCCAGCTTGTCCTCCAGCTGCGCTGTGGCGCCGGCTAAAGGCGTGTTGGCGGCCGCGGTGGTGGTGGCGGGGGTGGCGCTGCTGCTGGCGGACGTGGCGCCGGCCAGGGCGCTCGAGATGGCGTCCTTGACGGCGGAGGAAGAGCTGCTGCCCTTGCCACTCTGCGCAGCTCGTCGTCCACCACCACGAAAATCGAACGCGGCGACAGGTGGCCGCGCTGCGCCCGCTGACGGTAGGTGCGCGGTGGACCGTCCTTACCACCCCCACCCACGCCTCTCCTGCTTGCTGCTCACCAGGATTGCGTTGAGCGCGTAGCCCGTTGCCAGGCCCACGCCCAGAGCGAGCAGCTCGTTCGCTCCGCCGGCCTGCTGCGCCACCTCTGAGGCTGCGGCGGCCTGCGAGCGTCGGCCAGTCCCCACTCCACACTGGTCTGCTCGCGCGTTCGTGCCTGCAGCGTGAACAAAGCGCCTCGGCGCAGCTCGAAATCGCAATCGCCAGGACAGCTGCTCTCTCGGGTCAGCGCACCCCGGACGCAGCGGTGAGGGCCACGCCGATGCTGGTGGCCACGCTTCCGACCAGGCTCCTCCAGCGCAGCTGCAGCTGCAGCTCGACCGGCTGCTGGCTGGTCGGACCTGGCCTCGGCTGCGCCGAAACTGGGGCCACGCGCGCGACGCGGCGCTGCGATCCCACAGCGCGCACGGCGCCGAGCGCCTTGCTGCAGCAGCCGGGCGTGCTCGCGCTGCTGCCGCTGCTGCGCGACCGGACAGCCCGCCCCTGGAGATGGGCCGATGGGGCGCTGCTGCACAGCATGGCCAAGGAAGCCTGCCTCATCGTTGATCGCAAAAATCGATTGCAGCTCCGGCGCGCTCGAGGATTCCTGCTCGCCCTAAAGCCCGAAACCGCCCGCACGAGAGCAACCCCAGGAGCAGCAGGAGCAGCAGCGCGCGCACACGCAGTAGAGTAGCGCTCACACACGCACAATTCCCACTCCCACTCCCTCAGCCAGTTCTTCCTCCCCTCTTCTCGCTCGCTCGCTAACTTCTTCTGCTTCTCCTCTCGGCGCGCGGCGCGATGGGAAACTCGTCCAGCAAGCCTGAGGAGCAGGTGTACGCGGCGGTGGCCAAGAACGACGTGTCGGCGCTCAACGTGCGTGTTGCCCGGGTGGTGGGCCAGCCGAGAAGGAAGCTGCGAGGCACCCCCGCCCCCCGGAGCAGGGAAATCTGCGGCCTGCTGAGTGCGCAGCGCGTCCAGCAGCTCAGCGATGCGCGTGCAATCACCCTCTCTCCCCCTGGACCCCAGGATGGCGCGCAGGCGGGTCATGTCGATCGCCAGATGCGCCGCATCATATCGCTGCCCACCTGCACGCACCTCCTGCCCAGCCGGCGTGTGCGGCGCATCGCTCAGTGCCATCTGCTTGGCCTCCTGACATGCCCGCAGAGAATCATCGCGTCCGTCGAGGCCCGCCGCACCACGCCCGTGCGCGACATCCTCAACTTCACGGACAAGGAGGGCCGCACGCCGCTGCTGGTGGCGGCAGCCAAGAACCACCACCAGGTCGCGCGCAAGCTGCTGGAGGCCGGCGCCGACGTGGGCTACATCAACCCCACCATGGAGAGCCGCGGCGGCACCGCGCTGCACGAGGCCACGCGCCACCGCCACGAGGTGCGCAGGCCCTGCTCTCATTCCCTCCTGTGTCCCACCTGGCCATGAGCACGCTCCACCAAATCCACGCGTGTATCCCTTCCGTGCGCAGGCGCTGGCCGAGCTGCTGCTTCAGTTTGGCGCCTCGCCCTTCCAGGCCAACGGCGCGGGCCGCACGTGCATGGACGAGGCGGTGCTGGAGGGCGCCGGCAACCTGCTGCGCCGCTTCGAGCAGCTGGCGCTCTGGCGCGGCGACGTGGCCGTCAAGGTGACGACCAGAGCCACCCCTCACGACCGCCTTCCTCTCTCTCTCTGCCCACCTTTGCTTGATTGTCTTCCGTGCACACGCGTTGCCACACTTGGCTGCCTCAGGTGAGCCGCATGGGCGGCATCGTGACGCCGTACAAGACGCGCCACGTGCTGCTCATCCCCTACATCAGCTTCCCCACGGCCAACCGGCCCGCGCAAGTGCGCTGCCAGGCAAGTGCCGTTGCCAGAGCGCCACGCATTCCTCTCTCCTCTCTTCTTCGCCCTGTGGGGCCGCTCGCGAGTCGAGCTCTGCGTCAACACGCCACGCATTGCGCGCAGATGTGGCTCCTGAAGACGGCCAACACGATGGTGCCAAAGTCCCGGCTGTGGATGGACGGCGCCGTCGCCACGCGCACCTCGCCCTCGGACCTCGTCCTGGTCAGTGCACCGCCTGTCGCTCAGCAAATGACGGGAGCCCAAACTGTCAGCCGTGGCGCCCACCGTCGTGCGCTTGCGTCCGCGCCCGCAGAGGCTGCACCAGACGCACAAGGTGCCGCCGGGCGACCTGCACCACCGATACGACCTGGGCTATCAAATCTTCTTCCGTGTGCGCGACGGCAGCGCGGCGGCGCTGCAGGACCTCGACCAGCTCAACGCCTTTGTCGCCAGCGGCGCCTTTGCCGAGCCCAGGCCGCTCACGGGCGGCAGCGCGGCGGCGACCGGCGCCTCGGCAAGCAACAGCGGCGGCGGCGGCGGCGGGGCAGCCGCCGCGGCGGCGGTGGCCGCCGGGGCGGTGCCCTGGAACGCTCGGGTGCGTGCCGCCACGCCCTGCTCCTCCTTCCTCACATTTTCAAGCTGCACTCTCTTGCTCAAGCAAAGAGAGTCCTCGCTCCTTCCTGACACCTCCACGTGTCCGCAGGCGCCGTCGTACATGCCCCCTCTGCCGAGCCTGGGCGGCGGCACCTCGTCCTCCTTCACCTCGTCGGCGCCCAGCTCCACGCCGCCCTCGGTCGCCTCGTACCAGCCCACGCCCGCCGGCAGCGGCGGCGGCCTCCCGCTCGGCCACGCGCCCTCGTTCGGCGGCTACCCGCCCGTGCCCGGCGCTGCCGACCCATGGGGCGCCAGCGCCGCGCACCTGGCGCCGCACTCGGCGGCCATCCTGGCGCAGGCCCCTCCTGCCCACCACGAGCCGCTGGGCTCCAGCACGGGCCGCGAGGTGTCGGCGGCCTTCGTCGACGGCATGCGCGCGCTGCCGGGCGAGTCGGACGCCGACTTTGCCTCTCGGCTGGCCAGCGCCATCTCGGCGCACACGGGCCTGGACCAGCCGGCGGCGGGCGCGCGCTCCCCCGCCGCCGCCGCTGCCGCGGCGGCTGCGCAGCAGCAGCCGCTGAGCATCGGCAACGCGCACGTGTGGGGCGGCGGAGGCGCGGCGGTGCCGCCGGCGTCCCAGTCGGCGCCGCAGCTGGCCATCGGGGCGCACGGCGTGCACGTGGCGCCGTCGGCGCCGCCGCTGGCGGCGGTCGCGGCGGGCGCCACGGGGCTGAGCGGCGGCTCGGCGGGCGACGGCGAGGAGCGTCAGTGCGTCGTGTGCCTGAGCGCGCCGCGCGAGGTCGGCTTCCTGGTGAGTGCTTGGGTTATTCCCACCTCCTGAGAACGCCGTGGCGCACGCAGCCCGCTGGGCTTGACGTCTCCGTGTGTGCTGTTGTCCTGTGGCCGTCGCTCGCGCGCAGCACGGCGCGTCGGTGCACGTGTCGGTGTGCCGCTCCTGCTGCGCCGAGTTCCCGCCGGGCGCGTCCTGCCCGCTGTGCCGGGCGCCCCCCGAGCGCGTGCTCAACGTCTTTTAGACCTGAGAGTCGTCCGCGTGGAAGATGAGGACGTCAATGGACCTCTCAGCGGCCCCCACGAAGCTCGACCTCAAGACCTTGCGCTCTCTCAGTGTGCCTTAGCTCAAGAGATTAGCTACCGTTGCTGCTTTTGGTGGTGTGTGTGTTTCCTGCTCGATTTTGCAACCGCACGCCGCACGTGAGATCACGGTGTGTGGGGCCACTCCATGAGGCGGCACGCAGAAGCTGCAGCAGAGCAGAGGCTGCAGCACACACACACAGCACACACAAACACACACACACACAGCACAAGCAGCGCAGATGGGCAACGCGCAGAGCGCCGCGGATGCTCTGCATAAGGCGGTGGGCTCCGGCAAGGTCCACACGGCGCAGGTGCGCGCAGCAGACGTCGTGTGATGCGCGCTCGTAAGGTGACGACGACGCCTGTTCATGACGTCGTCCAGAGCTCTTCTGCCGGGGGCAATCGCGAGGATCCTCGCCGTCAAGCTCGCAGCTTCACGCCAGCCCCGCCACCTCCAGCGCAGCACTGGACTGCAGAGGCTGAAGAAGCAGGCGTGTGGACACGATCAAGTAGCCTGTCTTTCGAAAGCAGCGGGGTGATGGCAGTCGTCCTGGGGCTTGTGGGGCACGCGTGATGCGTGCTGCGGGCGGGACGGGGATCGCGTACAGCGCGGCAAGCAGTAAGCAGAATCCTGACGCTGCTGCTGTCACCCGTTGCCCGCCCTGCAGCAAGCGCTGGCCGCCCTCAGCGCGCAGCGCCTGCTGACGCCCCAGCTCCTCACCACGATCGACGACAAGGGCCGGACGCCGCTCATCGTGGCCGTCTCGCACAACAACGCCGACATGGCCAAGCTCCTCCTCCAGGTGCGCTGACGCCACACCACCACGCGCTGGGCCGTTGCGCTGGGCCGTTGCCTTCCCCCCCACCCCGCCCCGAGAGCGCCTTCCCGCCGTCCCCTCTTCATCCTCACCACACGCAGCACGGGGCGGACGTCAACTACGTGGTGCCCGACCCCACACACGGGCGCACGGCGCTGCACGAGGCCGTGCGCCGCAAGCACGAGCCGCTGGTGGAGCTGCTGCTGGCCTGGCGCGCCAACCCCTGGGTCTGCGGCGCCGGCGACAGGAACTGCCTGGACGAGGCGCTGGCGCTGAGCGGCGGCGCTGGCGCCGGCGTGGCGCGGCGGCTGGCGGGCATGGCGCTGTGGTGGGGCGCGCTGCAGGTCAAGGTGGGGGCGGCGACGTGGCGCGCGCTCTCCACCCTGTTCCGTCATGGTCAGGTGGTGGCGGCAGCACTTGTCCCCAGCAGGGCGAGGGCGACCCTGCGCGCCCTTGTGCTGCTGCCCTGTGCGGCCCCCCGCAGTCCCCCAAGCTGGGCGGCATGGCGCAGGCCTGGAAGCCCCGCCACCTGGTCGTGGCGCCCAGCTACCTCTTCCCCTCGGAGCGCTCGGCCCCCGGCGCGCCCCGCGTCACGCGCTTGCAGGTACGGCGCCGGCATCCCCTGCCCTGGGAGTATTTCTCTGAATACTCTCTGCATCGTCCACGGCAAGGCAATGAAGCGCGCGCCGCCCCGCCTGCTGTGTGCGCACCGCAGCTCTATGTGTTTGGCAGCGCCGAGGCCATGGACCTCAAGACGGTGGTGGCGCTGGACGGCGCAACGCTGCAACGCCTCAGCGCCACCGACGCCGTCCTGGTGCGCCCCTTGCTCAGGCTGTAGGGACCTCAAACTGCAGGTTGCGGACGCTCTGCGGCCCCCCATGCAGTGGCGCACTCATGTCGCATGCAATGCTGTGGTGGCCGCAGCGGCTCGGCGCGCAGCACAAGCCGCCGCCCGGGCCGGCGCTGCGCTACGACCAGGGCTTCTGCCTGGACCTGCGCGCCGCTGCCGGGTGGCCCGCCGCGCTCGACGCCCTGGCCGGCTTTGTCGGCAGCGCGACGCAAGCGCTGCCCCCGCGGCCGCCCACCGGCGCGCCGCCGCCCGCTGCACCGGTCGCTCCCCCCTCGTGGCTGCATCCGTTTCCTCCGCCACCGTCGGTGCGTGCGCTGGGTCAGGCAGCAGCGCAAAGGATCGCAAGCCTCTCGGAGACAGCACGACACGCCGGAACGCGCACGCCCCACGCAAACGCAGGCCGGCGGCGTCCCTCCCGCTGCCTACCCGCCCATGTTCCCTGGCGGGCCAGCCATGCCAGCGCCGCTCCCGCCAGCGCCGCTCCCGCCGGCGGCAACTGCAGGCGCAGGCTCAACGGTGGCCCTCAGCATCACCTCGTCCGTGGCGCACCTGACCCACCCCAGTGCTGCGGCGCTGCGCCACCAGCAAGCCTCCGGCAGTGGGCCCGCTGATGCCGGCGCGCCGGGTCCCATGGCCGCCGCCGCCTGGCGCCTGCAGCGCGGCGCCTCAGCCACCGCTGCCGCCACCCCAACGGCAAGCGGTGACCCCTCGCTCTTGCGCGCACGACTGCGTGCCCTGGAGCCAAAGTGCTTGCCTTATCAGGTTAAGGGCAGCGACTCTTGAGTGCCTGCTCGTGCGCTGCGCAGGCGCCCAGCGCTGGCAGCGACGCCAACACGTCGCCCGAGCCTGCCCACCAGCGGTCTGCCAGCGCCGGCGCGCCCGCCCAGGCGCAAGCCCCGTCTGGCGCCAGGCCGTGGGTAGCAGGCGTGGCCGGCGTCGCCACGCCGCCCTCGGCACCCCCTCCCGCGGACCCGCAGCAGCACTGGGCGCCGCTGCCGACGCCGGCGAAGGCCGGGCAGGCGGGCGCTGAGGGGGGGCCGTCGGCTCCGCC
>VFQP010003198.1_pt1 | contig 16991 bp, 23 predicted proteins | sample 3512351 | NCBI WGS metagenome assembly VFQP01 (sample SAMN10412372, study PRJNA504923) | tailings metagenome | isolation source: Relicate 1 Philex TSF1 revegetated site | place: Philippines: Tuba, Benguet | collected 2017-08-29
ACTTGCTGTGCTGGTGGTCTTCCTAGTGAGTGGACGCAGTGCAGCCCAGCCGCTTGCGGCGCCTGCCCCTGAGCCGCCTAAGCAGCCCAGCACGGAGCCATTGATTTCTCACAGCTCGGGCACCGCCCTCAGGGGCGTGTGGGTCGCAGCGGGGCGTGGGTCGCACTGGTGCGTGCCCAGACACTGAGTGTGAGCCAGCGAATCGGGTGGCGTGCCGCAGGCCACCAACAGGATCTCGGGCCGGCAAGTTTACATGGTAGCGGCCACGCTGGCAAAGCACTCGTACCCTCGCAAACGTCCGTGGTGGGCGAACGTGTGGCACACTGCAGTCGGCAGTCGTGCCGTCGACACGTGCGGCAACGTGTGGCGTGCCGCCTGCTGCGTGGCCCCCCTGTGTGCAGCCAGCTCCGTGCCGGGGTGGACCGTGCCTCTCTACAGCATCCTGGCGCCCGTGCTGGTGTTCGTGGTGTGGAAGGTCACCGAGCGGAGGCGGGCCGTCACCTTTTATGACCTGTGAGCGCGACGACGCTGGGATTGCTGGCGCCGGGATTGCTCACGGTCGTGGCAGGAGAACAGGGCACGCAGCACGAGCGTGAAAGAGGTGCCTGGCTGCCCGGCGCAACCAACAGGTACCGGACGACGTACGCCTTCCTGTTCAACATCGTGCTGGTGGCGGCCATCACCGACTGCCTCAAGGTGGCCATCGCCCGGCCCCGGCCAAACTGGTTCTATCAGTGTTGGCCCAGCGGCAACATCACGTGGCAGCCGGGCTCGCAGAACGCGTTTGGGGTGAGCCCGCCTCCGTGGCCGCGTGCTCGCACCTGTGTCGCGCGACGGCAGCGCTTCATTGCAGGCGAGGTGTCGCTCGATGCACGTGCACGTCGCAGGGCCTGCCGCTGTGCGCCCCGGGCCAGTCCATGAGCAACTTCAACAAGAGCTTCCCCAGCGGTGAGCAGTCGCTTGCGCCGCGTCGCCGTGGAATGATGTCGCGCGCGCAGGCTTTGCGTGTGGGGGCCGACCGGGTGCGTGCTCTGCCGCTGCTCCGTGCACATGGCGTGTGCAGGGCACTCCAGCATGAGCGCGTCGGGCCTGGGCTTCCTGTCCTTCTGGCTGCTGGGCCAGATGCGCGTGTTTGTGGGCACGGGCGCGCCACGCATGTGGAGCTTCTTCCTTGCTATGGTGCCCTTCCTCGCGGCCATCGTCGTCGGTGTCACACGCATCACCGACTACTGGCACAACGTGTCGGACGTCTGCTTTGGGCTGCTGCTGGGCTACGGCATCGCGCTGGTCTGCTACCTCCAGGCAAGTGGACGGTGCCCTTCCAGCGCTTCAACCGGGGGCGCTTGCGCCAGGAGGCTGCTGCTACTTTTGCGACGGTGTGCGCCCGCCACGCGAGTGTTTGCAGGTCTACCCCTTCTTCACTCACAGCCTCAGCTACGTGCCGCGCTGGGTGCTCTGGGAGGCTCAGACGCGCAAGGCAGCGGGGCAACCGCCGTCCGACGACACCGTGGGCAGCCGCGCGCAAGCAGGGACCGATACGGCGGGGCCAGCGGCGGCGCATCCACGCGCCAGCTGCGACTCCCAGGTCGAGCTCGCCTGGTCATGAGCACGTTGATCAAGTGCTTCGAGAACTGATTGCCCTTGTTCACTTGGCCGCCACGGAACCGCCCTCGCGCCTCGTCACCTGCATAAGCACGCGTGAGATCACGCGTGCAACGACAGAACCGGCATGCCCTCGCGCCCCCTGGCGCCGCCAGGTCGAAAGCCACCACAGCCTCGCTGCCGCTGCGCACCTGCACCAGCGCGTCGGCGGCGGACTGGCACGTGGCGTGGTGGGACACGCAGAGCACCTGCACGCCCGCGGCGCCGGCAGCGCCGGCGCCGCGCTGGCCGCTGCTCTCTCTCTTGCCGGCGTGCAGCGGCGCGCCCTCGCCGTGGCTGCCCAGCAGCGTGCCGTGCGCCAGGCCGTGCAACAGCCGCGCCATGGCCTTTTGGTTGACCTCGTCCAGCGCCGCGTCCACCTCGTCCAGCAGCAGCACGCTCGAGCCCGACCCCTCCAGTGCCGCCGCCAGCAGCAGCGAGAGCGACACCTGCGGCGTGCGGACCCGAGGTGAGGCCGACCTCACCCGGGAGGGCGCGAACGACCAGCGACACAAGCATGAGCAGTCTCACCACACAGCTCACCAGCGTGCGTTGGCCGCCCGAGAGCTGCGTCAGGTCGGCCTGCCACGGAGACGCGTCCGGCGCCGCGCCCGGGGCCCCTGGGGCCGTCCGCCGGAAGAGCATGACGCGGTCGTTGTCGCTGTGCGGCGCGGCATCCGGCGACGCCGGGCCCAGGGTGAAGGCCATGGCGGGCAGGAGCTGCTCGCACAGGCTCTCGAAGCGTGCGGCGACGACGGCGCACACGACCGTGTGCGTGGCGAGCACCTGCGGGTGGGTGGCGGTGGTGAACCGGGGCCGCCGGCACAGCGGCGTCTGCGCGACGGCGCCCCTCGCTCTCGGGACCCTGGCCTGCCGTGCCGGGGGCGGCGCACCTCTCCCTCAGCCTCGCGCGTCGCCTGCTCCAGGTCGGCGACGAGGCCCGCCAGCGCCTCCGCCTGCTCCTCGAACCGCGCCACGTCGCGCACGCGGGCGGCGCTCGCCGCGTGCTCCGTCGCGCTCGCCGCCTGCGGTCACACACAGCTTGCTTGTGCGTTGATCGTGCGACCTGATGGCGCCCACGCACTTGCAGGCGGTGGCCCCCATCCTCTGGAGCCCTCCCACCTGCAGTCCGCCGTGCTGTGCAGCCGGTTGCCGTATGCTCTGGCCTGGGCTCGTGCCTAATCTTCCTCGCTGCTGATCCTTCCTGCATGACGCGGGCGGTGGCCCGTTCCGTTGATGCAAGCCGCACACACACCTGCACGTCCTTGAAGGCGCGGCGCTCCTTGGCCAGGCGCGCCAGCTCTGCCCGCTGCGCCTCGGCCGCCGCCGCCAGCGCCTCCCACGCCTCTGCGCTGCCGCCCTCAGCCGGTGCCTGCGCTGCCGGCAGCACGGCGTGCTGGTCCCGCAGGCGCTTGAGGTGCGCCGCCACGTCCTCGCCCTGCCGCCTCTTCGCCGCCGCCGCCTGCTGCAGCTGGGCCACCTCGGCCGCCGCCGCCTTGACGTGCTGCTGCGCCTGCCGCCGTCGCTGCTCCAGCGCCCTGCCGCGCTCCAGCCGCTCGCCCGCCTCCCTGGAACGGCGCGCATCACGACGCCAAGGCACGCCGCATCAATCACCGCTCCCTCGCGGCCGTGCCACGTCGTCGCACCCCCTCACAAGTGCAGCCTCACCTCTCCTCGTCCGCCGCGCGCAGGCGCGCCACCTGCAGGTCGCCTTGCGCCGCACCGAGCGCGCTGGTCGCCCGCTCCACCCGCCGGCGCAGCAGCGCCATCACGGGCTCTGCCCCGCCCCATCCCGCCCCCTCAAGCTCCCCTCCTCCCTCACCCGCCTCCAAGTCGTCCTCGTCCTCGTCCTCGTCCTCCACCAGCTGCTGCCGCTGCTGCTCGGCCTCGGCCAGCCGGGCCCGCAGCACACCTACCGCCTCCTCCGCCTGCCGCGCCTCCGCCTCGCACTCCCGCAGGTGCGCCGCCGCCGCCCGCCGCAGCGCCTGCCGCCCGTCGGCGCGCGCGCCAGCGCCGCGGCGCCGCTTGGCCGGGTGCGGCACCCCGCCCGCCGCCTCCTCCACCAGGACGTCCCCCTCCTGCCGCTGCTGCTGCCGCTGCAGGATGTCGCGGCACCGCTGCAGCTCCGCCGCGGCGCTGGCCAGCTGCCGCCGCTTGCTCCCCAGCGCCAGCTCCACCGCCTGCACCGCCGCCTCGGCCCCGCCGGCCTGCTCCTGCCGTGCGCGCACCAACTGCTCGTCCGCAGCGGCCAGCGCTGCGGCGGCGGCGGCGTGCTCGGCGAGCTGGGCCTCCAGCGCCGCAAGCGCAGAGGCCGCCGCCTCGGCATCGCGCTCCAGCGCGCGCTGCTGCACCTGCACGCTTGCATGACGCGCGATGGGGACCTCAGTCTGACCCACCCGCTAACTTGAAGCCCTCACCTGTGAGCTCAGCAGTCCCTAAACCACTCACCGTGAGGCGCTGCAGCTCGAGCTTGCACTGCAGAACGCCCTCAGGCCCGGTGGGCGTCCCGCCAGCCGCGGTGGCGGCAGCGCCGTCGCCGCCGCCGCGCAGGGAGCCCCGGCGGCTGACGGTGCCGTCGGGCGTGATGGACGCCAGGCCGTGGCGCTGCGCCAGCTCTGCCGCCGTGCCGCTGTCGGCGGCGAGCACGTAGCCGCCGAACGCGCGCTGCACGGCCTTGTGCACGGCGGGCGCGTAGGAGAGCAGGTCCAGCGGAAGCACCACGCGCTCTGCGAGGGGCCAGAGGACCACGCGCTCGCTCAAGTACAGTCAGGCACGCTGCAGAGGTTTGGACGCGACGGTGCGATTCGTTCTCGCACCTGCGCCGAGCTCCTGCTGCGCCTGGCGCTGCTTGGCGCTCAGGTCCGCGCAGGTGATGCGGTCCAGTGGCCACACGCGCAGCGCGCCGCCGTCCTGGCGCTGCTGCGGGTGCTGCTGCGAGGGGCCCGAGGGGGCCGCAGGCCCCGAAAAGGGCTCTGGGCAGGCGCGCTGCAGGCGCTGCGGGTCCTTGGCGTCGGCGGACGAGCCCACCACCACGACCGAGGTGAGCGCGCCGCCCGCCGCCACCGACAGCGCCTTGCGCCAGCGCTCCCCGTCGGCGTAGGCGGCGGGGCGCTTGAACGTGAACAGCGCGTGCAGTCTGCCGGGGAGCGCGCCGCTGGAGCCCGGCATCGGCGGCGCGGTGGCGTCGGCGTGGGGCGCGTGGAGGAGGCCGGCGAGGACGCGGATGCGGAGCCTGGCGGCGGCTATCTGCTCCTGCAGGCTCCGCGCCGCGTGGACGAGCTCCCTGTGCCGCTCCTCGTGCTGCGCGCCGTCTGCGCGGCCAGCGGCCTGCTGACAGGCGCTGAGGCGCTGCTGGGCATGCTGCTGCTGCTGCTCCAGCCTCGCGACACGCTGCTGGAGGGCGGCCAGGTCCCGTCGCCGCTGCTCCCGCTCGGCCTCCAGCGCGCCCACCTCGCCGTCGAGCTCGTCCACGCGGGCCTGGCACGCGTCTGCCAGGGCGCTCAGGCCTGCCAGCAGAGAGCGGCCAGAGCGCGTGGTCAGCGACGCACACGGAAGCGTGTGCAGCAGGGCGTGGGGCTCGTGGCACTCGCTCGCACCTTGGCGCCCCGCCGCCTCCGCGCCACCGCCAACGGCCTCAGGGTCGCCGCTGTCGTCGTCGTCGTTGTCCCCGTCGCTGCCCACGGCGTCGTGCACGGCCTGCGCCCGCGCCTCGGCCGCGCCCAGCGCGCCGCACGCGGCCTCCACGCGCCGCTCCGCCACCACTAGGGCCGCCTGCAGCCGGCCCCACTCCGCCTCCAGCGCCTCGCCCTGCCCCACCGCCTGCTCCGCCGCCTTGACCTGCCAGCGTGCGCCAGGACACACACGGTCGCGCCCTTCAAGCCATGAGGCGTGGCGGCGCCTGCAGGGGACAACGATTGGCCGCACCCGCTCCCGCACCTGCTCCTGCAGCCGCGCCGCGCGCCGCGCCAGGTCCCGCACGCTGGCAGCTGCGCCGCCGCCGCGCGCCGCCTCAGGTCCGGGCAGCGCCGCCAGCTCCTGCTCCACGCGCCGCAGCTCGCCCCGCAGCCCGTCCGCGCGCCCCTGCACGCCACACCCACCACCTCACCGCACCCACCCGTCACGCAAACAAGCGACGAAGCAGCACCTGCCGTCACTAGTGGCCTTGGCGCATGTTCAGCAGAGCGCGCACATACCTCGGCGTGCGCCACCGCCTGCTGCGCGTCCTCCAGCTCGAGGCTGGCGGCCTGCAGCTGCCGCGCGTACGTGGCGGCCAGCTGCGTGGCCAGGGCGTGCAGCTGCCGGTCCAGGCGCTGTGCCGTGGCCAGGCGGCTCGCATGCGCCTCGTCGGCGCTGACCAGCTCACGCTGCGTGTCCACATGTGCGCGCGGGCGGCGAGGCACGCACGCATGCCGTGGTGGAGTGGGGGGAGGACAAGCGCTCGTGTGGGAGAGCAGGGCAAGGAGAGCTCACCAGGGTCTGCACGTTGGCGCGGATGTCCTTCAAGGCCTTGCGCGCCGCCTCGAGCTCCACGCGCGCCCTGGCCGTCTCCTCCCGCCACCTGCGTGCTCCTTGCACGTGGCTGCAATGAGCCCGGACGTGCGGCGGCGCGCACGGGACGTGGGCGCCGACTTGAAGCGCACCTGGCCAAGCCACTGGCCGCCTCCAGCACCTCCCTGATGGACTCTGGGCTGTTGCGGTCGGCCAGGCGCGTCACGGCCGCCTGGCGGATGACGGCGCTGGGGCTGTCCAGCTGCACGCCCAGCGCCCGCAGGAACTCCTGAGCCCAGGTCGCCGTGCGGAAGAGCAGAGTCAGCGGGCGCCCGCTGTGGCAACGTGCGGTGCCAAGGAGCGCGCACGCCGCCTCGTACCTTGACCTGAGCGCCTGTCCTGGCCCTGCCGTCGACCTGGAAGGCGCGGCTGCCATCTGGCGTGAGCGCCGCGCGCACCATGTGCTGGCGCTTGGCCTGCGCCTTCCTTCCCCCTTGCCGGCCTGCCACTGAGCTGCTGAGCTGCACCTCCACCTCGCACAGCTGGTTGGGTGCCGAGGTGCTGCAGAGCTCCTTGAGCGTCGTGACCCGCAGCGCGTCCGCCCTCCACCCCGCCACAAAGCCCAGCGCCTCAAGCAGGGCGCTCTTGCCGCTGCCGTTCGGCCCCACGATGGCCACGACGTGAGAGCTGGGCACCTCCAGGGTGGTGGCATCGGCGCCAAAGGACTTGAAGCAGCGTAAGCGGATGCTGGACACATGCCAGCGCTCGGTGGCTGGCTGGGCCGCCATCGGACAGTTGGCTGCAGGTTTGCGTGCTCACGGTTTAGTGCAGCTCGCGTGCGTTCCCACGGATACTGCACCCTGCGCCGCGTGCTGCGATTCAATCCAAACTGCGCTGCACCCCGAAGGCGCAGCAGAATCAAGAGCGAGAGATGCTGCGTTCCACACCCAGCACGGAGGCATGGGCGCGACGCGTGGCGCTCGCGGGGGCAGGTCCCTCCGCGGACGCCGCGCTCGAGGCGGCCGCTCGAGCGGAGCGCTTGGAGGGCGTAGAGGTGGACGCGCTGCTCAGCGCAGCTCAGCACCTGTGCCAGCGCGGAGCCGCTCCACCGCAAGGCGGCGCTCGAGGCGAGCTGGATGGTGAAGCGCTCGCCGCTGCGCTCGGTCGCGCACTGCGGCACTCCGCCACGCTCGTGCGCAAGCAGCAGGAGGAGGAGGACGCGGAGGACGCAGCGGCGTTGACGGCGCTTGAGCAGCTGGCCCACGTATGCGGCACGATGCTGTTGGAGGCGGCCCTGACCGGCGCAGCGGGAGGCGTCGTGCAGGCAGCGCACGCGTGCCTCTTGGCCATCTGCATGCGCAGCAGCAGGGACAGTGACCTGCACCTTGCCCTCGGCGACGTGAGTGCGCACGCGGGTGATTGTGTGCGTGTGGGGGCTCTGGCGTGCGTGCTGCCACGATGCCTGCGCGCAAAGAGTCCCAGCACACTCGCCCCTCCCTTGCTGCTGATCATGAGCTTGCAGGTGGTGAAGCAGGTGGTGGTGGGCTGGCAGGTGCCTCGCCACTCTGCCGGCGGCGGCGAGGCGCAGTCAAGGTCCACGGGCCACGCCCTCACGCACCAGCAACTCGTCGGTGAGGGCGAGCTCTTTCCAGCCCTCGTGCTTGCAGAGCACGCAAAGCCAGCAGCATGACTCCTATGTCACACACGTTGCGGTTTGCCACGCGCAGACCTCGTGCTCAGCCTCGTGCTCGGCGGGCCATCACCGCCAGCACCGCAAGGCCAGCAAGAGGCCACCACGCCTGACGACGGCGCGCATGAGGACAACGACGACGGGGGCGAGGCGCAGGAGGTCACTGAGGCGTGCGAGCCACCTAGCTGCTGGCAAGTGATGCGCACTATCACAGTCGGCCTGCTGGAGGCGGCCTGCTCGCCAGGCGTGCAGCAAGCGGCCAAGCAGCAGCCCGCCGCCGCGGCTGCCTCATCCGCCCGCGGCACCTCCAAGCCGCGCGCCCGCGGCGCCAAGGCGGCTCACGGCAAGGGCTCGGGCCACGCCCACGTGGCGGAGGCCGCCTCTTTGCGCGCGGGCGTGGACCCGTCCGCAGCGACCGCGGCCCTCATCACCAGCGTGCTGGTGCAGGCACTCACGGGCCCCGCGCGGGGCAGCGGCGTGATGGCGGCGGCGGCGGCGGCGGCGGAAGCGCCAGGCTTCTCGCGCCGCGGCATCACGCTGCTGCTCGCCGCTGCAGAGCTGTCGGCGGCCAGCGGCGCAGGCGCGGCCGCCGCGGCCCTCGCGTCGGAGCAGGCGGAGCTGCTGCTGCGCGCGCTGTGCCAGGCCGCGCTGCAGGCGTGCGGCACCGGCGCGGCGGGGGAGGGCGGAGACGACGCGGGCGCGTGGCTGGCGGGCGCGGTGCTGCGGTGCGTGCGGGGCGCGGCGCTGGCGGGCAAGGCAGCTGGGAGGAAGCTGGCGCTGGACTTGGCGGCGCGCGCGCTGTGGGCGGCGGGCGGCGGCGTCGCAGGCCGGCCGCTGGTGCGGCTGGCGGCGGCGGTGCTCCTTCAGGGTGCGTGCCTTCTCTCTTGCCACTGACACTTCACCTTGGGGATGGCGTGTTCGTCGCCACGGTCACGCTGCGTGTGCGCTGTGGCGCAGGCTGCCACGACCACGACGCGACGGTGCGGGCGCGGGCACTCAGTGGCCTGGCCAGCATTCCCGCCATGGTGGCCACGCCGGGCGCCGGCAGGGAGGTGCTGGAGGCGGCGCGGGAGGCGCTGCTGCCGGCGCTGCGCGTCAGGTGCGGGCGCCTTGACCAGCGTGCTGCTCTGCCGTGGCGCAGGGCAGGAGCGGCTGTGGTTCCACCGTGGCGTACGCGCTGCCAGTGGTGTGGTGCTCCGCAGGCTGCTGGACAGCACCAAGACCGTGCGGGGCAAGGCGCTGCAGGCGCTGCTGGCGGTGCTCGACCTGCCTGGGGACGACGGCCCTCTGGACGCCACGCAGGAGCAGGACGCGGCCGCCCAACTCAAGCAGGTGAAACATCAAGCAGGTGAAACATCAAGCAGGTGTGCGTGCGTGCGCAATTCACTCTGCGCTCACATGTGCGCGCTCGTCGCGCGCCTGCAGGCCTGCGCCGGCGCCACGCTGGGCGCGCTGTGCTGCCTGGCCGACGCACGGCAGGACAGCCCGCTCTACGACCGCGCCGCGGCCCAGGTGACGACGATGGGGCCCACGTCAGGCATGCGGCGAGCTGCAGAGGCGCTCGTTGCCACCACCGGTGCTGTGATCGCCGCTGCGATTTGCACACTTGTCGCAGGGCGTGGAGCACGCGCTGAGCCAGTCGGTGGCCTGCCTGGGCGCTCAGGCACTGCTCAGCCAGCTGCTGCAGCACCTGACCTCATCCGCAGCGGCGGGCGCGGCCGACGCGCAGAGCGCCCCGCACGCCGCGCTGCTGCTGCACGCCGGGCACGCGCCCAGCGGCGCGCTGCTCCAGGCGCTGGTGGCGCAGTGCTGCCAGGCTCTCAGCCCGGCGCAGCTGTACGGCACGTGGGCGGCGCACGTCGGCACGCTCCACGCGCCGGACCAGGTGCGTCGCCCTCAAAGCACGCAGGGCAAGGGCCGTCCTCCAGCGAGCCGCCCTCCAGCAACTCCGTGTCTGCATCTCATGCACGCAGGTCGAGGCGCTGCGCCAGGCGACGGAGGCGCTGCCGTCCGGCACGTCGACCTTCCTCAGGATGGAGGCGATGCAAGCGCTGTGCCTCACGCTGGGCGGGGCCGCGGGGCTGGCGGCCGCACCGTCAGCACGCGCCAGCGAGCACAGCGGTCGGGCCATCGCCAGCCTGCTCGCCGCCCTCCAAGGTGCGCCATGTTGCAGCGGCCTGCGTCGCGGCTGCGCTGGTTGCGCACAAGCCTCAGTTGCTGGAGCGCTCACGCATGGACTTGTCACTGCTTGCGGCGAACGCAGTGCTCTTCTGCGCGCTGCCGTCGCCTCCCTCGGCCAGCGCCGTGCCGCCCGACGACTTGGCGCGCGAGGCCGCCGTGCTCATGGACGCGGCCAAGCACCTGCACTCGCTCCTCGCACAGCCGCTGCTTCCCCCACCAGACCGCGCGGCGGCCAGCAGCTCCCTGGCGTGGTGCTTTCGCGCCGCCCGCCGCCTGGTCGCCCTCGCCGAGCCCGCCGCCAGCCCCGGGCCGTCCGCAGCGCCACCTCCTCCTCCACCTCCTGCTCCGCACGGCGCGGCAGACGCGCCCACCGCCGGCAGCATCGTGCTGCGCGTGCTGTCGTGCCAGCTCCTCAGCTCCCCCGGCGTGCTCTCCCCTCGTGCGGTCGCTGCCCCGTCCGGCATCTCCGCAGCGCAGCAAGACGAGGGTGGGGCCGGGGCGTGGGCGTTGGGCTTTGATGCGCTGGACGCGGCGCTGGAGCTGCTCTGCACCTGCCCCGGCGGCTCAGCGCAGGCGGCCGCGTTCCTCCGGCAGCTCGAGCAGGCGCTCTTTGGCCGCGGCCCCGCCGCAGCGCCCGCCGCGCCTGCCCCGTCAGGAGGCGGCGAGGGCGCCGAGGGCGTACCCGCGCAGGGAGCGCTGGCGAGTGCGTCGGCGCGCGACGGCGGCGCCTTCCTGGCGCTGCTGGGCCACACGTGCCACGCGCTCGAGGCGGAGGGCCGCGCGTTCCGCCGCAGCGCCGAGGCGGCGCACGCGCTGGGCGCCCGGGACGGCGCGCCGCCGGGCGCCGCCGCGCACGGCCAGGAGGTGACGGCGGACCAGGCGGCCGCGGGCGGCGCTGCGCTGGACTACATGGCGCAGGAGGAGGCCCAGGGCTCCATCGCCGCCCTCACGCAGGCGCGCGCTCGCCGACCGCGATTGCTGCGGACGGTTGGTCCGCTGTCCTCGGCGCGCCGACGAGTGCGCGAGCGGCGCTTTGCTCGCTCCTTCTTTGCTGCAGGCGTACGTGGACCAGCTGGCCGCGCGCTCGCCGGCGGGCACGCGGCTGGGGCTGCTGGTGGACCTGCTGGAGCTGCCTCGCGGCGCGGGGCTGCCCGCCTCCTTGCGGGTGCGTTTGTGTGTGCAGGTGGCCCGCTGGTGAAGCGGAGCCGTAGCCGTTCCTGACGTCGCTCCTGAGTAGCCAACCGTTCGTGCGCAGGTGCTGGCGCTGCGCGCGCTGTGGCGCTTCATGGCCCTGACCTCTGCATCTGGCGGCGAGCAGGCGGCGCAGCACCAGGCGCTGCTGGCGCGCCACGTCACGTGGGCGCTGCAGGAGGGCGCCGCGGCTGCAGGTGCGTTGCCGCCGCGGTGGAGTTGCGGGATGGGATGGCGCGCTGGCGCCGCCTTGCTCGGCGGTCACCCGTGCGGCTGTCCGCTCTGCCGCAGGCGTGGGTGAGGGCGGGACGGCACCAGCGCTCGAGCCTGAGGGTAGGGGGGACGGCCTGGTGGGTGGGCCCCGGGGGATCCTGGCGTGGAGCGAGCAGCGCGTGGCGAGCGTGACGTGCGAGGCGCTGGACGCCGCACGGTCCCTGCTGCTGCGCCGCCCCAACACCTTTGGCGGGCTGCTGGCGCACGTCGAGGCGCTCCTGGCCGCGCTGCTGCCCGCCGAGGGGCAGCTGGCAGGCGGGCGCGCCGGCGCGTCCAACGACACCGCAGGTACGCCGCCCGTGCTTGGCGTCAGGCCGGCAAGCTGCGCGGTGCAGCACCTGTGGCGCGTGAGGTGAGGGCGCGGCAGCCGTGCCGCGCATCGCAGGTGGAGGCGCAGCGGCGGCGGCTGGCGACGCGCGAGCCGGGCTCTCGCGCGTGCTGCTGGTGCGCGCCGCGAGCGTGCACGCCGCGGCGCTGTGCAGCCACCACCTGCAGGTGCAGGGCGCCACGTGGCGCCTGCTCGCGCGGATGGCGCTGTGCCGGGCCGAGCCGCAGGTGCGGCTCCAGTCCGATGGGCGAGAATGATATCGATTGCCGTGGCGCAGAGCTCTCTCGTACCACGTCGGCGCCTGCGTCGTCCATCGCCGTGTGTAGGTGTCGTCGCTGGCCTGCCACGTGCTGCGCGAGCTCACCAACACGCGCGGTGCCGGGCCCAGCGGCAGCCGCGGCGCTGGGTCGCGCGCGGCCAGGCTCCAAGGCGCAGCCGTCGGGGCCCAGCACCCACATCAGCAGCAGGCGCCGCAGCAGCAGCAGCAGCAGAACAAGGCGCTGGTCTGCCTCTTCAGCAACTGCGAGGAAGCCCTCCGAGTGCGCCTGGTGGACGAGGTGAGTTGGCTTCGGGCGGGGGCCTCTGTCGTGCTGCGCCGCACGACAGCGCTAGCGAGCGTCTCCACGGCGCGACTTGTTCTCTAAGCTACCGCACTGTTGCACGCGCAGGTGCTGCTGGGGCCTCCTCAGCTGGTGTCGGCGCAGGACTTGGGCTCGGACGCGCTGCTGCTGCCCTTGCTCCAGGCGCTGGCGCTCGCCGAGTCGCCGCCCTCGCGCGCCGCGGCGCTCGCGCTGCTGGCCAAGGCGACGCCCACCCTGCGCGCCCTCCAGGCGCTCGCCAGCATCCTCCAGGTGACCGCGCGGCCACCGCAGGCTGGATCCTCGCAGGCTGGGGCACGGCGCGTCACACCCGCCGCTGCGTCAGCTGCGCGCGCAGGCTCAGGGGCTGGGCACGAGCCGGATGCGGGCGGTGGAGGCGCAGGCGCTGCTGCAGGCTCTGCGGGAGTTCGTCGAGCGGTACAAGCCAGCGACGGCGGCGGCGGCGGCGGCGGTAGCGGGGGGCGGTGCCGCGCAGGCCGAGGGGGCGGCGGCGGCGCCCGCGCGCTCGGGCGCGGCGGCGCAAGCCAAGGTGCTGGCGCTGCTGCAGCAGCAGCAGGGCCCCGCGCACCCTGCGCGCCACAGCTCCCAGGCGTCGGGGCAGCTGACGCTCAGCCAGGTAAGCTGGTGGGCGCAGTCGGGTCTGAGTGTCCTGCGTGGTCACACATGGCGACGCGCGGCTTGGCTGCACCGTCCTGGCCGCAGTTGGCGCGAGGCAGACCGTCTACGCCGGCCGGCAGCCTCTCACAGCGCCCGGCAAGAGCGGCGGCGAGCAGCGGGCGCGCGCGCAGCGGAGCGGGCGGCGGCAGCGCAGGCCCGAGGGCGCGGGCGCGCAAGCGGCCCGCGTCGAGCCGTGGCCCCAGCAGCAGCAGCAGCAGCAGTGCAGACAGCAGCAGCAGCGGCGACGAGATTTCGGGATGAACAAGCTCCCCTGTGCCCTGCGTGCCCTGTGAGGAGCTTCTCTGCACGTGCAACTCCGCGGACACTTCCAAGTTGCCAAACGCGACGCGGCGTGCCACTAAGGTCAACAGCACCACTAAAGCCCCTCTAGTGCGCTGCGAGCGCCTTCCTCCCGGTTGTGCCTCCGGGGTAGAACGGCACGCACGCCCGGGGCGAGCTGTAGGCCAGGGGCACGGTGGCCTGGGTGATGATGAGGTACGCCGGCGCGCAGTTGGACGTCTGCAGCGCGAACCGCATTCCTCACAGAGCAGTCAGCTTTTCTTCCTACGTGAGCGCTCAGCCGCGTAAAAGAGCGTCTGCACACGCGAGCACCTCACCAGCGTGATGGTGCCGCCGCACGTCAGGGGGATCTGGTTGATGAGCACGTTTGCGGTGATGGTGTTGGCCAGGAACGACTGCGCCAGCAGCGAGTACGACGCCGAGCCGACAGTGGCGGCGTAGGAGATGGTGGAAGAGTAAGCGCCTGCGGCCGCACACACCGGCGCACACGTGCATGTGGTGAAGGTGCGCGCCACGGCGCCAGGCCCGAGCGCGAGAGCTTCACCCTGCAGCCCACGAGCTGAGCACCTGTGTCCAGGCAGTAGTTGTTCGTGTTGGACGTGTTGGCCGCGGTGAACCAGGGCGCGGTGAGGCTGATGATCTGCTGGCAGTTCTGGTCAAAGATGAACCCGGACCCAGCCGGCCGCTGCGCGCTGATGATGACGAGGCAGTTGCCGGACGGCACGACGAACGGCGGCGGCGGCGGCGAAGGGGAGCCCACGGATGGGGGCGGGCTGGGGTTGGTGCACGAGCCGAGAGAGAGCGTCTGGTTGCAGCCGTAGCCAGGGCGCAGGATGCTCTGGACGGTGCGGTCGGCCGTGCAGCCGGAAATGATTTGGCCTGGGAAGGCTGCGCACACATATGGAATAGTGTACGCCAGGGTCGACACCGTCACCCCATGCTGACAATGTCCGGTGGCCGCCTGCTGCTCTTCTCCAAGTCCCCGTTCTCACCTCCGTTGAGCGTGTCGTTGAGCAGTGCCTCTGCCTGGCACATGGGCCCGATGGCCCCCAGGAAGCTCTGGAACCCGATGACGCGAAGATACGCCGCGTTGTTGGTCAGGCCGGCCCAGGGGTTGCCCAGCGTGCCGTTGTAGTTGAGCGTCAGCGTGAGGATGGACGGCAGGCCGGTGCCTGCGGAGTGGCCACGCGTGTGTTGCATTTTGCATCTGTGTTGGACTCCTCGGCGGGGTCAGAGCCCAACTACCGGTTGTGTTTGGGCGCACGGCGGTCAAGTCCTGAGCAGTTGCTGCAGCACGAGAGCCACCGCCACAGCGATGTGGCTCACCCGTGGGGACGGCACAGGTGTAGTTGAGGAATTGGTAGCTCGTCAAGGAACTCAGCGTGACACCTGGAGCGCGCGTGGTGGAAAGCGGCGGCTCGCACGTGCTTGGTTTGCGTGCCGCTGTGCCGTTGCATTGCAAGGCATCTGGTACGCCCTGTGGCTGGGCTCTGGCCCCGCGGAGATGCAAATCCCACCACACCCAGCACCCAAGGCCGCGGGCGGACGCGCGCAGCACCCACCAATGGTGCCCCACAGCGTGTCGCAGTCCGACACAACGCGGAGCACCTGCGAGTGATGTGCACGGATTTGAGCTTGCTGGTAGGCTGCTTGTGGGGGCCGCTCCTCGGTCCTGCCAGCAAGCACAATAAGTCCGCACCTTGCTCGGCGTCCCCACGTAAATCGTTGAGGAGACGATGGGCGGCTGCCCCGCTGCTCGCATCACTAGCATCGCCGCGAGTAGCAGCACCGCACACGCTCTGATGGTCGCCATCGCGGTCGGTCAAGATGTAAGACAAGTGCCGTGGAAGTCAAGGAGGTGAGCGGAGGCGCGAATCGCGAACGACGACTGCAGCGACGATTAGCGCGATTGACGGTGGAGGGCCTAGCAGTACTGCTATTTCACGCTACGACGAGAGGTTCTCCCGCCATGCGTCAGGGCGGCATGTCCACTGCACCGGTGCTCGTGTGAGCGCTGTCTTTGCAGAGGAAGCAGCACACAACTGGCATCACATCAAATCCTGCAGCGATGGCAGTGGCGCAGACGTTGGCGCAGAGCTGACGGGTCACGGGGCGCGGGGCAAAGAAGACGCAGCGGCGCAGCGGGGCAAAGGGGAGTGTGTGCAGAGACCTCAGGCGGACCTGCGCACGGCGTGGGCGTGATAAGAGAGCCTGAGAGACGCCGAAGGACGGCCCACCTGTGGGGGGCCGTCCTTCGACGCGCACGCTGCGGGTTCCTGGCTCACTCTGGGAGGGCCACGGACGACGATGAGAACAAGCGCCGCCGGCTGACGTAGCAGCACAGCGCGCGGTTGCCCTGCCTGCAGCTGAGGCTGGTAAAGGAGCCTGCAGGCAGCAAGCGGGGCGCGCGCACATAAGCCCTATGCCGTCTGAGAGCACAAGTCGTCCGGCCTCCTGTGGCCCTGCGCCGCTGCCGCCCAGCTTGCCCATGCACGTCCGAGGCTTCCCCCTCACCGGAGCCCGTGCTGTAGAGCAGCAGCTTGACGCCGCAGGGCAGGTACACCTTGGCGCGGAAGGCGGCAAGCCCGCTGCGGCTCCTGAGGTAGTTGACGGCCCGCTGCGCCACGCCCTGCGCCGGCAGGCTGGCCAGCAGCGACACGCGCCCTGCGTCTGGGCTGGCGTTGCACATGAGCGCCGTGGGCGGCAGCGTGACGCTGGCGTCCCTGAGCGCCATGGCGGAGAAGATGGCCAGGCTCTGGCACGGGAACGCCGTCAGGTACTGCTGCGCCGCGCGCCTGCCGCCAAAGTCAATGGTGATTGACAGCGTGACGGCCACGGGGCTGGGCGGGCGGGGGGGCGGGCGCGGGGGCGGGGCGGGGGGCGCCGGCGGCCGGGGGGAGGGCGGCGGCGCTGGCGGCGAGGGCGGGACAGGGGGCGGGGGCGAGGGGGGAGGCTGGCACAGGAAGACCGAGGGGAAGGTGGCCACGTTGGCGCTGGCCGGCAGCAGGAAGCAGTCCGGCGACGACTGCGGAAATACGTGCACAGTGGCCACCGTGTGGGCGTGCAGCACAGCTTGCTGCAAGAGGAACGGCGCGGTCTTTGTTGTCAGAGAGCCCTGCCAAGCCGGTGCGCACTCACCACGGTGATGGCGCCCTGGCAGTCGAGCCCAAAGCCCTGGGCGACGGCGCGCGCCGGCAGCACGTTGCTCAGCACGTTGGTCAGCAGCACGTTGTACTGCGCCTGCGCAGCGGCAGCGGGCGGCGCTCAGTTGATCGGTTGCAGCAGCGCTTCAAGGTGTTGCGTGCTGAGGGTGGCGACGAGCGCACCATGCTGGGCACCCAAAAGCTGAAGAGCACCACGCCCGACACGGTGCCAGTGTCCTGGCACAGGGGGATGGGGTTCATGTTGGCCAGCTGGAAATCTGCAGCGTGTTGCCATGCAGGGAGAGGCGCGGCGTGCTGGTGAGCACTGGGGCAGCCTGCGCGTGCGCCCCGTGCACAACGACTGAGAAAGAAAGCCCTCACAGGCAGAGGCGTAGTAGAGGAGGGCCTGGCAGTTATCGACGTAGCCGGGGATGTTGCGCAGCGGCCGCGGCGAGCGCACGGCAAACTGCGCCGAGCAGGAGACGGGCGGGGAGGGCGGC
>VFQP010003199.1_pt1 | contig 16989 bp, 14 predicted proteins | sample 3512351 | NCBI WGS metagenome assembly VFQP01 (sample SAMN10412372, study PRJNA504923) | tailings metagenome | isolation source: Relicate 1 Philex TSF1 revegetated site | place: Philippines: Tuba, Benguet | collected 2017-08-29
GCAACCACCTGAGCTGGCAGTGGGTGGCCGGCACCGGCAGCCACAAGCCCTACCTCTTCAACGCCGACAACGTGGCGCGTTTTGCACCGCGCGACTGGCACAGCGCGGGCAGCGCGATCGACCTGAGCTACGAAGCGCTCGACGCGCTCGCGCGCCGCCCGCGCGAGGTGGGCGGCGGCCGCGGCGAGCCGGTGGACGAGCCCGCGCTGCACCGCACCCCGCCCCCGGGCCTGGCCACCGCGGCCGGGCCGCTGCCGCCCGCGGCCGCGCTGGTGCACCCCTGGTCGCTGGCCGGCGCGCCGCCGGGTGGTGCCGCCGTGGGCGTGTTCTTCGCGGACTTTCACGCGCGCTGGCCCTGGAGCGAGCGGCGCTGGCGCTTCGTGGCCGATCGGCTGCAGCAGATCGCCGGCGTGCCGCACTGGTGCGAAGGCCCGGTGCCCGCGGGCGCCACGGCCTGGGCCGATCCGCACGCCGCGCCCTGGCTGGCCGGTGCGCGCGCCGTGCCCGTGGCCGCGGCCTTCGACGAGCCGGCGCGCGCCTGCGCCTCGTTCACGCAGTACTGGCGCGGCACGCGCATGGCCTGCGGCGGCAGCGGCGCGCGGGCATGAAAAAAGGCCCGCGTGGCGGGCCTTTCGGGGCAGGTCGGTGATCGCTCAGATCTTGGCCGACGTGATGTAGCTGTCGTAGCGCCATTCCGAGAAGCGGCTCCACAGGATCTGGTCGCGCTGGAAGGCGCGCATGTCCTGGTGGATCTTCTTGAACTCGGGCGACTTGGCCTCGTGCTCGGCGAACACCTCCATCGCGGTCTTGAAGCCGGCGTCCATCACGGCCTTGGGGAAGGCCACGAGCTTGGTGCCCGAGGCCACCAGGCGCTTGAGCGCGGCCGGGTTCTGGGCGTCGTACTTGGCGGTCATGTCGCGCGCGGCCACGGCGCCCGCGGCGCGCACGATGGCCTTGTTCTCGGGCGACAGCGCGTCGAAGGCCTTCTTGTTGATGAAGAACTCGAGCTCGGCGCCGCCTTCCCACCAGCCGGGGTAGTGGTAGAAGGGCGCGACCTTGTTGAAGCCCAGGCGCTCGTCGTCGAAGGGGCCGACGAATTCGGTGGCGTCCAGCGTGCCTTTTTCCAGGGCCTGGTACACCTCACCGGCGGGCATGTTCTGCGCCACCACGCCCAGCTTGGCCATGGACTCGCCGAACAGGCCGCCGCCCATGCGCATCTTCAGGCCCTTGAGGTCGGCCACGGTCTTGATTTCCTTGCGGTACCAGCCGCCCATCTGCGTGCCGGTGTTGCCGGCGCTCATGGAGAGGATGTTGTACTTGGCGTAGAACTCGTCCATGAGCTTGCGGCCGTTGCCGTGCTCCATCCAGGCGTCCATGTGGCGCGCGGTCAGGCCGAAGGGCACGGCGCAGCCGAAGGCGAAGATCGAGTCCTTGCCGGTGAAGTAGTAGGGCGCGGTCTGCGCCATCTCGATGGTGTTGTCCTGGATCGCGTCGACCACGCCGAAGGCCGGCACGATTTCGCCGGCGGCGTGCACCGAGACTTCGAACTTGCCGCCCGACAGGGCCTTGACGGTTTCGGAGAACTTCTCGGCCGAGCCGAAGATGGTCGGCAGCGACTTGGGGAAGCTCGAGGCCAGGCGCCAGCGCACGGCGGCCTGGGCATGCACCGCGGGGGCGATGCCGGTGGCGAGCACGCCGGCCAAGCCAGCGTTCTTGATGACGGAACGACGATCCATGTATTGACTCCTCGGGAACGGATCAGCGGGGCTTGTGACCCCTGTTGGCGGGAACCGGGCAGTATGCCAGCAAGCGTGCGCAGACGCGCTGGAGGATCAGGCAAGGCATTCGCAGGATCGGGCTAACAGGCGCCCCGGGCGGCGGTGAACACTCTCGCGGTCCCGGCGGCGCTTGCGCCGCCGGATCGTGCATGTTCGTTCACCCCCCTTTTCCGGGAGATCCCCATGACCCGATTGCAAGTCAATGGCCGCGACCACGCGCTCGACGTGGACCCCGGCACCCCCGTGCTCTGGGCCCTGCGCGACACGCTGGGCATGACCGGCACCAAGTTCGGCTGCGGCGCGGCGCTCTGCGGCGCCTGCACCGTGCACATCGATGGCCAGGCCGTGCGTTCGTGCATCACCCCCGTCTCGGCCGCCGAAGGCAAGCCCATCACCACCATCGAGGCCGTCACCGACGGCAGCGACCGGATCGGCAAGGCGGTGCACGCGGCCTGGGTCAAGCACGACGTGGCCCAGTGCGGCTACTGCCAGAGCGGCCAGATCATGAGCGCCACCGCGTTCCTCAAGTCGCTGCCCAAGGGCAAGCAGCCCAGCGCGCCAGAGATCGACGCCGCCATGGCCGGCAACGTGTGCCGCTGCGGCACCTACGCGCGCATCCGCGCCGCCGTGGCCGACGCCGCGCGCGCCATCGCCTGAAGGAGGGCCGAAGCATGTTGTCTCACCTCTCCGCCGAGATGCCGCGCGCGCTGCAACACCTGGTGTCGCGCCAGCACCCCGCCGCCGACGGCGCGGCCGAACTGCCGCGCCGCGGCTTCCTCAAGCTCGCACTGGGCAGCGGCTTCGCGCTCGGCGTCGCGCCGCAGGCCGTGTTCGCACAGGCCGACAAACCCGCCGAGCCCGCAGGCCTCAAGCCCACGCAGCAGCCCGCGGCCTTCGTGCAGATCGCGCGCGACGGCACCGTGACCGTCACCGTGAACCGGCTCGAGTTCGGCCAGGGCGTGCAGACCGCGCTGCCGCTGGTGCTCGCCGAAGAACTCGATGCCGACTGGTCCAAGGTGCGCAGCCAGCTCGGCACCAACGACATGGCCTATGCCGATCCGCTGTTCGGCATGCACCTCACGGGCGGCTCCACCGCGCTCAAGCACAGCTACACGCAGTACCGCGAGCTCGGCGCGCGCGCCCGCGCCATGCTGGTGTCGGCCGCGGCCGCGCGCTGGAACACCGACGCGGCGCGCCTGCGCACCGAGGCCGGCCACGTGATCGGCCCGGGCGGGCGCAAGCTCGCCTACGGCGCGCTCGCCGACGAGGCGATGAAGCAGCCCGTGCCCGAGAAGGTCGCGCTCAAGGACCCCAAACAGTTCAAGCTGATCGGCCAGCCCACCACGCGCCTGGACGCGCGCGCCAAGAGCAGCGGCCGGCAGGACTTCGGCATCGACGTGCGCCGCCCCGGCCAGCTCACCGCGGTGATCGCGCGCCCGCCCGTGTTCGGTGCCAAGCTGCGCAGCGTCAACGACAGCGCCGCGCGCGCCGTCAAGGGCGTGAAGGCCGTGCTGCGCGTGCCGCTGGACCGCGGCGGTGAAGGCGTGGCCGTGGTCGCCGACGGCTACTGGCCCGCCAAGACCGCGCGCGACGCGCTGCAGCTCGACTGGGCGACCGACGCGGTGGAGAAGGTCGACAGCGAGCGCCAGCTCGCCCAGTACCGCGAGCTCGCGCGCCAGCCCGGCGCCAAGCACTTCGACGCCGACATGGCGCCGCTGGCCAGCGCGCCGCGCCGCATCGAGGCCGAGTTCGTCTTCCCCTACCTCGCGCACGCGCCCATGGAGCCGCTCAACTGCACCGTGGAGATCGGCGAGCAGGGCGCCACGCTGTGGGTGGGCTCGCAGATGCCGGGCCTGGACGGCATGGCCGCCGCGCGCGTGCTGGGCCTCAAGCCCGAGCAGGTGCGCGTGAACGTGCAATCGGCCGGCGGTGGCTTCGGCCGCCGCGCCATCCCGAGCAGCGAATACGTGGTCGAGGCCTGTGCCATCGCCAAGGCCGCGCAGGCCGCGGGCCTGAAGGCGCCGGTGCGCACCGTGTGGAGCCGCGAGGACGACATCAAGGGCGGCTACTACCGCCCCATGCACGTGCACCGCGCGCAGATCGGCTTCGACGAGCGCGGCCGCGTGCTCGCCTGGGACCACACCATCGTGGGCCAGTCCATCATCAGCGGCACCTTCTTCGAACAGATGATGGTCAAGAACGGCGTCGATCAGACCGCCGTCGAAGGCATGCGCGCGCCGTACCCGCTGCCCATGCGGCTCACGGTGCACCACCCCAAGGTGAACGTGCCGGTGCTGTGGTGGCGCAGCGTGGGCTCGACCCACACGGCCTTCGTCATGGAAACGCTGATCGACCAGATCGCGCGCGAGACGCAGCAAGACCCGGTGGCCTACCGCATGGCCCTGTTCGGCGATGCGCACCCGCGCCACCGCGCGGCGCTGCGGCTCGCGGTGGACAAGAGCGGCTACGGCCAGCGCACGCTGCCCGCGGGCCGCGCCTGGGGCGTGGCGGTGCACGAGAGCTTCGACTCGGTGGTGGCCTACGTGGTCGAGGCTTCGGTGAAAGACGGCGAGCCCGTGCTGCACAGGATCACGGCCGGCGTGCACTGCAACCTGGTGGTCAACCCGCGCACCGTGGAGGCGCAGGTGCAGGGCGCGGCGCTCATGGGCCTGGGCATGTGCCTGCCCGGCGCGGCCATCACCCTCAAGGACGGCGTGGTCGAGCAGAGCAACTTCGGCGACTACCGCGTGGCGCGCATCACCGAGATGCCCGAGGTGGCGGTGCACACCGTGCCCAGCGCCGACCCGCCCACGGGCATGGGCGAGCCGGGCCTGCCGCCGCTGGCGCCGGCCTTCGCGAACGCGATCGCCCGGCTCACCGGCAAGCCGCTGCGCGAGCTGCCGTTCAAGATGGCCTGAGCGCTCAGGCCGCGGTGAGCGGCAGGTAGCCCTCACCGCGCCCGCGCGCGCGTTCCACGTCGCGCAGCGGGGGCAGGCCGAACTGGCGGCTGTACTCGCGGCTGAACTGCGAAGGGCTCTGGTAGCCCACGCGGTAGCCCGCGCTGCCCACGTCGAGGTCGTCCACCAGCATCAGGCGGCGCGCCTCCTGCAGGCGCAGCCGCTTCTGGTACTGCAGCGGCGACATCGCCGTGGCCTGCTGGAAGTGGTGGTGCAGCGACGAGGCGCTCATGCCCACGTGCTGCGCCAGGGCCTCGATGCGCAGCGGCTGCGCGTAGTGCTGGCGCAGCCAGGCGATGGCCTTGGCGATGCGGTTGGCCGGGCTGTTGGCCGAGGCGATGCGCAGCAGCGTGGGGCCGTGCGGCCCGGTGAGCAGGCGGTAGAGGATCTCCTGCTCGATCAGGGGCGCGAGCGAGGCGATGTCCTGCGGGCGCTCGAGCAGGCGCACCAGGCGCAGCGTGGCGTCGAGCAACTCGGCCGGCGCCTTGTGCACGGCCACGCCGCGCCCGCCCTCGGCGCGCAGCGCCTCGGGCGGCAGGCTCACGCGCGAGAGCACCTCCTGCAGCCGCCCGGGGTCGATCGCCATGCCCAGCGCGAGCTTGGGCCGCTCGGGCGTGGCCTCGACGATGCACGAGACCACGGGCAGGTCCAGCGTCACCAGCAGGCAATCGCCCGCGCCGTAGTGGTAGACCTCGTCGCCCAGCGTGAGCCGCTTGCTGCCCTGGGTGACGAGCGCGAAACACGGCCACTGCGCGATGTGCAGCGGCAGCGAAGGCGAGCTCTGGCGCGCGAAGAACAGGTGGTCGACCGCGGTCGGCGTGAGGCCGTCGGCTTCGGTGGATCGGGCAATCGCGTCGTTGATCTCGCGCAGGGCGTCCTGGGGCGGCAGCATGGTCGGGGCTCTCGGGGCAGGGCGGAGCCGCGATGATCGGGCAAGCGCGGCCCGGGCGTGCGCCGGCGGGGCTTTGTCCGGCCGCGGTTTGCAGGAATGGGCAAGCTTTGCGGAGCATCGTGACAGCCGCCCGTCGGGACGGCGTCACAATCGCCGCGGTCCATCCGTCTGGTGCGTCATGACCCCCGAACCCGACCCCTTCGTGCGCCTGCGCCCCCGGCTGCGTGGCATCGCCTACCGCATGCTCGGCAGCGCCGCCGACGCCGAGGAGGTGGTGCAGGACGCCTGGCTGCGCTGGCACCAGACCGAGCGCGCGGGCGTGGACAACGCCGAGGCCTGGCTGGTCTCGGTCACCACGCGGCTGGCCATCGACCGCCTGCGCGCCGCGCAGTCGCGGCGCGAGGACTACGTGGGCTTCTGGCTGCCCGAGCCCATCCTCACCGACGCGCCGCACTCGCCCGAGCAGATGCTCGAACGCGCCGACGACATTTCGGTGGCCTTCCTGATGGTGCTCGAGCGCCTCACGCCCGAATCGCGCGCGGCCTTCCTGCTGCGCGAGGTCTTCGAGGCCGACTACGGCGAGATCGCGACCGCGCTCGGCAAGAGCGAGGCCGCGGTGCGCCAGCTCGTGCACCGCGCGCGCGTGCAGGTGAAAGACGGCCGCGCGCGCCGGCCCGTGCCGGCCGATGAACAGCGGCGTCTGCTGCAGGCCTTCGCCGATGCGGCCGCGAATGGCGACATCGCGGGCCTGAAGGCGGTGCTGGCCGAAGACGCGCAGCTCGTGAGCGACGGCGGTGGCAAGGTCGCCAGCTTCGGTGTGCCGCTGCTCGGCGGCCAGCGCATCGCCCAGCTGTACCTGGCCGCGGCGCTGCGTTTTCCGCAGCGCGTGCGTTATGTGCTGGTGCGGCTCAACGGCGAGTGGGGCCTGCTGCGCTGGATCGACGGCGCGCTCGAATCGGCGCAGAGCCTGCAGATCGTGGATGGCCGGGTCGTGGGCATCCACGTGCAGCGCAACCCCGACAAGCTCGCGCGGTTGGCGCAGGGGCTCAGCGGCGGGACCGCTTCGGCCTGAGCGGCGGCGGCACCGCAGCAGCGGGCGCCGCGCCCGCCACAGCGCCCAGGGCGTCCGCGCGCAGGATCTCGGCCAGCCGCAGCGCGGCCGGGCCGGCGGCGCTGCGGTCGCCGAAGATCAGGTACAGGTCGGCGAAGCGCTCGCCGCCGTGGCGCATGGGCAGCGGCTTGAGCTGGCCCGAGCGCAGCTCGTCGCCGATGCGTTCCTCGGGCAACCAGGCGAAACCGTGGCCGCGGCGCGCGGCCTCGATCGAGGTCGACAGGTGCCCCACGGTCCAGCGCTGCGGCGCCTGCAGGCTGGTGGCGGTGGTGCGCTCGGGGCTGGTCTCGCGCACCACGAGGTGGCGGTGCTGGCGCAGGTCGCGCAGCGTGACCGCGCGGCCCAGCCGGTGCAGCGCGTGGTCGGGGTGCGCCACGAGCAGGAAGCGCACGCGCATCAGGTGCTCGCCCTCGTAGCCCTGCGGCACGCTGCCGTAGATGGCCAGGTCGGTCTTGCCTTCGTCGAGCAGCGTGGTGCGGTGCCCGAGCACGGCCTCCACCACCTCCACGCGCGTGTGCGAGGCGCTCTGGCCGAAGCGCTCCAGGCAATCGAACAGGCGCTGGTTGGGGTAGATCACCTCCACCGCGAGCCGCAGCTCGGCCTCCCAGCCCAGCGACAGGCAGCCCGAGGCCGACTCCAATGCCTGCGCCTCGGCCACCAGGTAGCGCGCGCGCTGGTACAGCTGCTCGCCCGTGGGCGTGAGCCGCGCCTTGCGGCCGTCGAGTTCGAACACCTGCACGCCCAGCAGCGACTGGATCTGCTGCACCGCGTAGGTCACCGACGACTGGCTGCGGTGCAGCCGTTCGGCCGCGCGCGCGTGGCTGCCGGCCTCCACCACGGCCACCAGGGCGTTCCATTGGTCGAGCGTGACGCGGGGGTGGTTCATGGCGTGATGTATCGGCTGGTTCGATGGATCAGAGCGAGATTTTGCGCTTTTCCATGGACTCAGCCGATGTTTCAATGCCTGCATGGCCCCCGGCCACCACCCCTTCAAGGAAACACCGCCATGTCCACCCTGCTCCTGATCCGCTCCAGCCTGTTGCAAGACAACAGCCAGTCCAACCGCCTTGCCGACCGCTTCGTGGCGCAATGGCAGGCCGCGAACCCGCAAGGCCGCGTCGTGGTGCGCGACCTCGCCGCGCAGCCGCTGCCCCACCTGAGCCTGGCCCACGTGGGCGCGTTCGGCACGCCCGCCGAGCAGCGCACGCCCGAGCAGCAGGCGCTGGTGGCCGCGTCCGACGCGCTGATCGCCGAGCTGCAAGGCGCCGACGTGATCGCCCTGGGCCTGCCGCTCTACAACTTCGGCATCCCTTCCACGCTCAAGGCGTACTTCGACCAGATCGCGCGCGCCGGCATCACCTTCCGCTACACCGCCAACGGCCCCGAGGGCCTGGTCAAGGGCAAGCGGGTCTACGTGTTCGCCGCGCGCGGCGGCCTCTACAAGGGCCAGCCGCACGACACGCAGACGCCTTTCGTGCGCAACTTCCTGGGCTTCCTGGGCATGAGCGACGTGCGCTTCGTGCACGCCGAAGGCCTGGCCATGGGCGACGAACCGCGCGGCCGCGCGCTGGCCGCGGCCGAGGCCGAGGTGGACGCCCTGCTCGAGCCCGTCGCGGCCTGAGGCCGGCCGCGCGGCGGCCCGCTCAGCGCGCCGCCTTCACCGCGGCCGCCAGAAAGCGCAGGAAGCGCGGGTCGTTGGCGTAGGCCACGTTCACGCGCACGGCCGCCACGTCGGCCCGGCGCTCGGGGAAGAACACCGAGCCCGGGGCCAGGAAGATGCCCGCCTTCGCGGCCTGCCGCGCCAGCGCCAGCTCGGACAGGCCGCGCGGCAGCGTGGCCCACAGGTAGTAGCCCGCCGGGTCGGCGGGCTGCACCTGCACCCCGGCGCGCGTGAGCGCCCGCGTGGCCGGCAGGAAGGCCTCGGACAGGCGCGCCTTCAGCCGGTTGAGGTGGCGCCGGTACTGGCCGGTGGTGACCAGCTGGTGCACCACGCGCTCGACGAAATCCGAGGTCGAGACGATGGTCACCATCTTGAGGTCGCACAGCGCGCCGATGTGCTGCGCCGGCCCCGCGATGTAGCCCACGCGCAGGCCGGCCGACAGCGTCTTGGAAAAACTGCTCACGTAGATCACGCGCTCGAGCTGGTCGAGCGCGGCCAGCCGCGGCGCGCCCGCGGGCTGCAGATCGGCAAAGGGGTCGTCCTCCACCACCAGGCAGTCGTGCTCGGCCGCGAGCTGCAGCAGCTTGTGCGCCTTGGGCAGGCTCAGCGAGCCGCCCGTGGGGTTGTGCGCGAGCGACTGGGTGAAGAACACCCGCGGCCGGTGGGCCCGCAGCAGCGCCTCCAGCACGCCGAGGTCGGGCCCGTCGGGCAGGCGCGGCACGCCCAGCAGCTTCACCTTGGCCAGCTTGAGCTTGCCGAACAGCGGGTAGTAGCCCGGCGAGTCGACCAGCACCGTGTCGCCGGGCTCGAGCAGGTGGCGCACGATCAGGTCGAGCGCGTGGTTGGCGCCCTGGGTCAGCAGCACCTGGCGTGCGTGCACGTGGATGGCGCGCTCGTTGAGCAGCCGCGCCACGGTGTCGCGCAGGGGCGCATAGCCCCAGGGCGAGCCGTAGCCGTGGCCCGGGTCGGGCGCGTCGCTGCCGCGCGCGAGCTTGAGCTGGCGCGCGATGTCCGAGCCCTCCATCCACGACGCGGGCGGGCGGCCGTCGCCCACGCGCACCTCGTAGTGCTGCTCGAGCTGCTCGCGCAGCAGCGACACCACGTCCACCGCTTCGCTCACGTGCGAAGGCGCCGCCGCGGTGCGCGAGCGCGCAAGGCGGCGCACGTAGAAGCCCGAGCCCGGGCGCGCCTCGGCGTAGCCGCGCGCCACCAGCCGGTTGTAGGCCTCCACCACGGTGTTCACGCCCAGGCCTTCCTTGGCCGCGGCGTCGCGCACCGATCGCAGGCGGCTGCCCGCGGGCAGGCCGCCCTGTTCGATGGCCTGCGCCAGCCGTGCGGTGAGGGCCTCGGCCTTGGTGTGCGGGGTGGGCGTTTCCATGCGCGGGCCTCGGAGATTGTGCCCATCGACCGATGGACACAGTTTGTGGATCTGTGTCCAAACTGTACCCATGCCCATGGGCGCGCGTCCATAGACTTTTGTGCAGCGCAGGCCTTGCGCACGACCCGGCCGATGGGCGGGCGAACAACCACAAGCCTCTGGAGACAAGCCATGAAACCCCCAGCGATCCCACGCCGCGGTCTGCTCAAGACCGCCCTGGCCGCCAGCGCGGCCGCCCCCCTGGCGCTGCACGCGCAGTCGCCCGCCGTCACCTGGCGCATGCAGGCCCTGTGGGACGGCGGCACCACGCCGCAGAAGTACGAAGAGCGCTTCGTGGCGCGCGTGGCCGAACTCACGGGCGGGCGCTTCAAGATCAACCTGTTCGCGGCCGGCCAGATCGTGCCCGCGGCGCAGGCCTTCGACGCCGTGCGCGGCGGCGCCTTCGAACTGATGAAGACCTTCGACGGCTACGAGGCCGGCAAGATCCCCTCCTTCGCCTTCACCAGCACCATCCCCTTCGGCTTTGCCGAGAGCGACGAGTACGAGGCCTGGTTCTACGAGCGCGGCGGCCTCGAGATGGTGCGCCAGGCCTACGCGCCCGCGGGCCTGCACTACATCGCGCCCACGGTGTACGGCCAGGAGCCGCTGCACTCCAAGGTGCCGATCCGCAAGATCGCCGACCTCGCGGGCAAGAAGGGCCGCTTCGTGGGCCTGGCCTCCACCGTGATGGGCGCGATGGGTGTGGCGGTGACGCCGCTGCCCACGGGCGAGGTGTATTCCGCGCTCGACAAGGGCGTGATCGACATGGCCGACCGTGGCGACCTGACCGCCAACTTCGAGGCCGGCCTGGCCGAGGTGGCCAAGTTCGTGGTGGTGCCGGGCTTTCACCAGCCCACCACCGCCACCGCCTACGTGGCCAACCGCGGCGCGCACGACCGCCTGCCGGCCGAGTTCAAGACCGCGCTCGCGGTGGCCGCGCGCGAGGTCTCGGCCTCGCTGCGCCAGCACATCCTGGTGAGCGACGCCACGGTGCTCGCGAAGTACGCGGCCAAGGGCTGCGAAATCATCCGCTTCAACCCGGCCGACGTGGCCGCCGCGCGGCCCAAGGCCATGGAGGCCTGGCGCACCGCCACCAAGGGCGACGCCCTGGCCACGCGCATCCTGGACAGCCAGGTGGCGTTCATGAAAGAGCTCGGCCTGCTGGGCTGAACCCCGCCGCCGCGGACCGCGCCACCGCCCCCGCGGCGGCGTGGCGCCGCGCGCCCCGACCCAGGAGACCCGGCATGCCCGTCTGGCTGTCCGCCACCACCCGCGCCATCACCACCGCCAACCGCTGGCTGTTCCAGATCACCGTCTGGGGCATGGCCATCGTGGTGCCGGTGATGCTCTACGAGGTGGTGATGCGCTACTGCTTCAACGCCCCCACCGTGTGGGGCATGGAACTGGCCGTGCTGCTGTTCGGCCCGTACTTCCTGTTCGGCGGGCCCTACCTGCTGCACCTCAAGGGCCACGTGGCGCTCGACCTGCTGCGCCAGCGCCTGAGCCCCGCCTGGACGCGCCGGCTCGACCTGGTGAACTACCCGGTGATCGTGGTGTTCTGCGCCATCCTGCTGTACTTCAGCGTGCCCGCGGCGCTCAGCGCCTTCGAGTACCGCGAGACCAGCTTCTCGGCCTGGAACCCGCCCGTGTGGCCGGTGAAGGCCGCGGTGCCGGTGGCGCTGCTGCTGATGCTGCTGCAGGCGCTGGTGGAGTTCGTGCACGCCCTTTACGGCGAACCGGCGGAGGTGGCGGCATGAGCGGCAATCTGGTTCTGCTGCTGATGTTCGGCAGCCTCACGCTCTTCATGCTCAGCGGCCTGCCCATCGCCTTCGTGCTGGGTGGTCTGTCGCTGCTGTTCACGGTGACGCTGTGGGAGCCCAACGCGGTCATCGTGCTGGTGCTGCAGATCTTCGACACGATGAAGTCGGAGGCGCTGCTGGCGATCCCGCTGTTCATCCTGATGGCCTGCGTGCTGCAGCGCTCGGGCGTGATCGAAGACCTCTACCGCGCCATGGCGCTGTGGTTCGGCGGCCTGCGCGGCGGCCTGGCCATCGGCACCGTGATCATCTGCGTGGTGATGGCGGCCATGACCGGCGTGGTGGGCGCGGCTGTCACGGCCATGGGCATCCTGGCCCTGCCCGAGATGCTGCGCCGCGGCTACCAGCCCCAGCTCGCGCTGGGCACCATCTGCGCCGCCGGCACGCTGGGCATCCTCATCCCGCCCTCGGTGCTGACCATCGTCTACGCGGTCACGGCGCAGGTCTCGATCGGCCAGATGCTGATCGCCGGCATCGTGCCCGGGCTGATCCTGGCGGTGCTCTACATCGCCTACATCGTGGTGGTGGGCTGGCTCAAGCCCGAGTGGGTGCCGCTGGAGGCGGGCGCGCAGCGCGCGCCGCTGCGCGACAAGCTGCTCGCGCTCAAGGCCCTGGTGTTCCCTTCGATGCTGATCGTGCTGATCCTGGGCTCGATCTTCTTCGGCGTGGCCACGCCCACCGAATCGGCCGCCGTGGGCGTGGCCGGCGCCATGGTGCCCGCGCTGCTCAAGGGCCGGCTGCGCCTGCCCATGCTGCGCGAGGCGGGCGTGGACGCGCTCAAGGCCACCTCGATGATCCTGTGGATCACCATCGGGGCCAAGGCCTACGTGGCGATCTTCACCGGCCTCGGCGGCGCCGACACCCTGCTCGAATTCATCAAGGGCCTGGAGGTGAACCGCTGGGTGGTGCTCGCGGCCATGATGCTGCTGCTGATCTTCCTGGGCACGGTGCTCGACGAGCTGGGCATCATCCTGCTCACCGTGCCGGTGTTCCTGCCCATCGTGCGCCTGCTCGGCTTCGACGAGATCTGGTTCGGCGTGCTCTACGCGATCACGATCCAGATGGGCTACATCAGCCCGCCCTTCGGCTACACGCTGTTCTACATCAAGGGCACGCTGCCCAAGCACCTGGACATGGGCCACGTGTACCGCGGCATCCTGCCCTTCTTCGGCTTGCAGTTCGTGGGCCTGCTGGTCTGCGCCGCCTTCCCCGACCTCATCACCTGGTTGCCGCGCCTGATGGCCGCGCGCTGATCCCCTTCTCTTTCTTCTTCCGCACGAGACCGCCCATGAGCACTCCCGCATCCAGCAGCCGCATCGCCGGCTTTCACAAGCTGCCCATCGCCGATCGTGTCGAGGCCGTGGCGCGCTTCGCCGGCCTCGAGCCGGGCGAGTGCGCGCACCTGCTCGACACCGGCAACCTGCCGGCCGAACTCGCCGACCACCTGATCGAGAACGTGGTGGGCACCATGAACATCCCGGTGGGCATCGCGACCAACATGCGCATCGATGGCGAAGACCGGCTCATTCCCATGGCCACCGAAGAATCCTCGGTGGTGGCCGCGGTGTGCAACGCCGCGCGCCAGTGTTACGACGCCGGGGGCTTCGTCACCTCGATGTCGGGCACGCTGATGATTGCCCAGATCCAGCTCACCGGCGTGAGCGACCCGCAGCTCGCGCGGCTGCGCATCCTCGAGCGCAAGGCCGAGGTGCAGGCCAGCTGCGATGCCTGCGACCCCGTGCTGCTGCAGCTCGGCGGCGGCTTCCGCGACCTCGAGGTGCGCGTGCTCGAGACGCGCGGCGGCACCATGGTGATCACGCACATCGTGGTCGACACGCGCGACGCCATGGGCGCGAACGCGGTGAACACCATGGCCGAGAAACTCGCCCCCCAGATCGCGGGCTGGACCGGCGGGCGCACCAACCTGCGCATCCTCTCCAACCTCGCCGACCGGCGCCTGGCGCGCGCGCGCTGCGTGTGGCCGCTGGCCGCCATCGGCGGCGAAGCGGTGCGCGACGGCATGCTCTCGGCCTACCACTTCGCCGACGCCGACCCCTACCGCGCGGCCACGCACAACAAGGGCATCATGAACGGCATCAGCGCGGTGGTGCTGGCCACCGGCAACGACACCCGCGCGGTGGAGGCCGGCGCCCACGCCTACGCCGCGCGCAACGGCCGCTACGCCAGCCTCACGCACTGGGAGGTCACGGCCGAAGGCGATCTGGCGGGCAGCATCGAACTGCCCATGGCCGTGGGCCTGGTGGGCGGCGCCACCAAGCTGCACCCCACGGCCAAGATCGCGCTCAAGGTGCTGGGCGTGCGCAGCGCCGAAGCGCTGGCGCGCACCATCGCGGCCGTGGGCCTGGCGCAGAACTTCTCCGCCATGAAGGCGCTGGCCACCACCGGCATCCAGAAGGGGCACATGGCGCTGCACGCACAGAACATCGCCATGATGGCCGGCGCCCTCGGCGAGGAAATCGAGCGCGTGGCGCGCGTGCTGGTGGCCAAGGGCACGGTGCGCATCGATGTGGCCGAGGCAGAACTGAAGGCCCTGCGCGCGGGCTGAGGCGCGCCGCCGCTAGGCGAAGCGCGCCAGCCGCGCCTTGAGTGCGGCCAGCAGCGGCGCCGCCGCCGGCGTGAGCACGCTGCCGCGGCGCGCGATGGAGAAGAACTCGATCGACACCGCGGGCGGCCCGATGCGGTGCACGTCGACCGCGTGGCGCTCGCAGGTGCCGCGCACGAACGCGGGCAGCACGGCCACGCCCAGGCCGGCCTCGGCCATGGCGATCACGGTGTGCAGGTTGGCGAAAGTGGGGCGGTCTTCGGCCGGGGCAGCGGGCGCGAGCTGGGCGTCCACGATCTGCTGGATGGCGTTGCCGGGCGGCAGCGCCAGCAGGCGCACCTTGCGCAAGGCGGCCCAGCTCAGGGTGCCACGCGCCCCCAGCAGCGGCTGCAGGCTGCCGCGCGCGCCCACGCACACCAGGGGCAGGCGCAGCAGCCGCTCGCGCACCGTGGTGGGCGAGGGCCGGAACAGGATGCCCAGGCCCAGGTCGACCTCGCCGCTGTCCACCAGGGGCTGGATCTGGCGCCGGTCCACGTCTTTCACCACCACACGCAGCTGCGGGTGGCTGTTCGCCAGTTCGCCGCAGACCTGGGGCAGCACGTCGGCGGCCACCAGCGGTGTGGCCGCCACGCTCACGGTGCGCGCGGCTTCGGCCGTGAGCTTGCCCAGCTGGCCGCTGACCTCGCGGAAGTCGCGCAGCGTGCGTTCGGCCAGCGGCAGCAGGCGCGCGCCGCCCTCGGTGAGCGACACCGAGCGCGTGGTGCGCTCGAACAGCCGGCAGTCGAGCTGCGTTTCCATGTCGCGCAGCATCAGGCTCAGGCCGGCCTGGGTGATGTGGATCTGGTCGGCCGCGCGCGTGAGGTTGCGCCAGCGCGCGATCGCCACGAAGGCCTCGAGTTGGCGCAGGCTGAGATTCATAAGTGCAGCATATCAGTCGATCAGATAGTCAAACTTCACCGGCGGGCCCCAGCGCGCTCCAATGCCGCTGCATGAAAGGCGGTGACATGGCGAAGCGGTTGCGGGTGGCGGTGATCGGTGCGGGCATTGGCGGGTTGACGGCGGCGCTGGCGCTGCTGCGCGAAGGCGCCGAGGTGCAGGTGTTCGAGCAGGCCCCGGCCTTTGGCGAGGTGGGGGCCGGTATCCAGGTGAGCGCGAATGGCACGCGCTGCCTGTTCGCGCTGGGCCTGGAGGCCGCGGTGCGCGAGGTGGCGAGCGCGCCTGCGGGCAAGCAGATCCGCCTTTGGAGCACCGGGCAGCGCTGGACGCTGTTCGACCTCGGCGAGAGCTCGGTGGCGCGTTACGGCTATCCCTACCTCATGCTGCACCGCGCCGACCTGCACCGGGTGCTCGCCGAGGCGGTGCTCGCGGCGCAGCCGGGCTGCATCCATGCGGGCGCGCGCTACCTTCGCCACGAGGAACAGGGCGACGGCGTGTGGCTAGAGGTCGAAGGCCACGGGGCGCAGCACTTTGACGCCCTGATCGGCGCCGACGGCATCCACTCGGCCTGCCGCGAGCGCCTGTTCGGCGCTGGCGTGCCCTGGTTCACCGGCTGCATGGCCTGGCGCGGCCTGGTGCCGATGTCGCGCCTGCCCGCGCACCTGGCTGCGCCCGTGGGCACCAACTGGGTGGGGCCGGGGGCGCACGTGGTCACCTACCCGGTGCGCCGCGGCGAGTTGCTCAACTTCGTCGGTGTGGTCGAGAAGCCCGGCTGGACCGACGAGTCGTGGAACACCCGCGGCACGGTCGACGAATGCCTGCGCGACTTCGCGCACTGGCACGAGGACGTGCACGCCATCGTGCGCGCCATCGAACAGCCGTACCGCTGGGCGCTGCTGGGGCGCGATCCCATGCCGCGCTGGAGCGAGGGCCGCGCCACGCTGGTTGGCGACGCCTGCCACCCCACGCTGCCCTTCCTCGCACAGGGCGCGATGATGGCCATCGAAGACGGCGTGGTGGTGGCGCGCTGCCTGGCCGCCCGGCCCGACGACCCGGCCGAGGCCTTCCGCCGCTTCGAGGCGTTGCGCCACGAGCGCACCGCGCGCATCGTGCGCGGCTCGGCCGACAACGCGCGCCGCTTTCACGACCCGCGCCTGGCCAGTGCCGAGGGCGCGGCCGATTACGTGAACCGCGAATGGTCGCCCGAGCGCGTGCAGCAGCGCTACGACTGGCTGTTCTCCTACGACGCCACCAGCGTCGACGTGGAAACGGCGCCGCATCCCGCTTGATCCGGCGCGGGCGATCTGTCAAGAGGGCATTCCATATGTTGCGGTTGCAACGTTGCAGTAGGAACATTTGCCGCAGCGGACAAAAAGATCCGGGCGCTCATCCACCCCCGAAGGAGACAACATGATCCAACGACGTCAGTTCCTGCAATCGTCGGCCGCCGTGGCGCTGGGCAGTGCGCTGTCCGGCGTCCATGCCCAGGCGCCGGTCACCCTGCGCTTCCACACCTTCATGGCGCCCACGTCCAACGTGTGGACGCTCATGCTCAAGCCCTGGATGGAGAAGGTCGAAAAAGACGCGGGCGGCCGCATCCGCTTCGAGGCCTACCCGGCGATGCAGATGGGCGGCACGCCGCCGCAGCTCTACGACCAGGCCCGCGACGGCGTGGTCGACATCGTCTGGACGCTGCCCGGCTACATGCCCGGTCGCTTCGTGCGCGGCGAGGTGTTCGAGCTGCCCTTCATGATGTCCGAGGCCGGCGCCACCTCGCGCGCCTACTGGGAGTACATCCAGACGCAGGCGCCCGACGAGTTCAAGGACACCAAGGTGCTCGCGCTGCACGTGCACGGCC
>VFQP010003200.1_pt1 | contig 16989 bp, 18 predicted proteins | sample 3512351 | NCBI WGS metagenome assembly VFQP01 (sample SAMN10412372, study PRJNA504923) | tailings metagenome | isolation source: Relicate 1 Philex TSF1 revegetated site | place: Philippines: Tuba, Benguet | collected 2017-08-29
AACCTGTGACCCCTACCATGTCAAGGTAGTGCTCTACCGCTGAGCTAACTGCCCATCCCGTAAGGCACCCGCGAGCGCGAAGCATCGGGGCGAGGTGGCTCTCTTAGCGAACAGGGGGCGTTCGCGCAAGGAAGGACTGCGCCCGGGCCTTGAAAATCCTCCTGCGCTTCACGCAGCCCAGTATTCGGGGAAGGCAATCCAGGCGCGACGCAGGTCGGCGGGGGCGGGCCTGTGGTCGTCGTGGACCCTCATCAGGGCCTCCCGACGGGCCACCGCGCGGGCCAGCGAGGTCGCGAACATATCGACGAGGTCTTCACGATACGCGGCCACGGCATCCGTTTGGCCCGCAATCAGCGCAGCGGCCGCCTCGCCCGCCATCTCGCCCGAGATGACCGCCGACATGATGCCGGCGCCGGTAACGGGGTTCGTGAGGCCCGCGGCATCTCCAGCAAGGAGCACGAGCGCCGCGCCCATGCGGGCCACAGGCTCCAGCATTCCGCCGCTCGGGATCGCGCCGCCCGTATGCCCGAGGATGTCGCGCCCGACGCGCCCCTGAGCGGCGAGCTGCGCGTGCAGGTCATCGAGGAGCGGCTTGAAGTGTGCCCGCCAGCGCGGATCGCCGCCGAGCCCGAGGTTGGCCATATCACCTTTGGGAAAGAGCCACGCATAGCCGCCGGGCAGCTTGTGCGAGAGAAAGATGTCCGTTTCCTCGAAAGGCATGAGCAGCGGCACGGTCATCTGCCGCGTTTCGGCGAGGACCGTGTTCTCGATGCCGACAGCCGCGCCGACGGCCGATCGCGGCCCGTCCGCGCCGATGATGACGGTCGCCGAAATGCGACTCCCGTCGGAGAGCTGTGCCGTGCCGTCAGGATCGATCCCGCGAAGCGAAAGGCCGAACCAGATCTCGGCGCCGGCTTGCTCCGCGCGCGCCGCGAGCGCGGCATCGAAGGCTTGCCTCTCGATCATCACGCCGGAGAACTGCTCTCTCAGATGCGGCGGCTCGTCCTCGACGAACGTGGTCATGGCGCGAATGCGCTGCTGGCGGTGCTGATCGATCGCCGGCACCTGCTGGCCGATCAGCGCCGGCACGAACTCGGCGCACTGCACGGGATGACCCGGAATGCGCTTGCGGTCGATGCCAACGACACGGGCTCCGCGCGATGCGGCCGCGGCCGCAGCACTCGCGCCTGCCGGCCCGAGCCCGACCACCAGCACATCGATGGTGCGCACGTCACTCACGAGGTTTGTCCTCAGTGCCCCTCGAAAGCCATGAGCGTCTCGCAGCGAATGCCCATGCCCTCGAGCCTTTTGCGCCCGCCGATGTCAGGGAGATCGATGACGAACGTGGCGCCTATGATCGTGCCGCCCGATCGCCGAACGAGCTTGGCCGCCGCCTCGGCGGTGCCTCCAGTTGCGATCAGGTCATCGACGATCAGGATGCGCGCACCCTCTCGGATGGCATCGGCGTGGATCTCCATGGCATCGATACCGTATTCGAGCGTGTATTCCTGACCGATCGTCTTCCAGGGGAGCTTGCCCTTCTTGCGGATGGGCACGAAGGCCGTCCCGAGCCGATCCGCGACCGCGCCGCCGAGAATGAAGCCGCGCGCCTCGATGCCCGCGACCGCGTCGATCGGCTCGCCGCGCCAGGGCTCGGTCATGCGCACGATCGTGGCCTTGAAACCCTGCGCGTCGCCGAAGAGCGTCGTGACATCGCGGAACATGATGCCGGGCTTCGGATAGTCGGGAATGGTGCGGATCAGGCTCTTCAGGTCGGCCACAGAGTGCTCCTCATTTCCCTTAAAGACAGGCACGTCGCGTCATCAGCTCTCCCAAGGCACGCCGCCCGCATAGGTCAGATACGGCACGCCCGCGAGCCAACCGGAATCGACCGGCAGCAGGATACCGGTAATCGTGCGCGCCTGCTCCGAGGCGAGAAAGGCAATGGCGTTCGCGATGTCGGCAGGTTCGGGGAGCGTCTTGAGCGCGTGCACGCTCATGATCTTGTTCATATCGCGCTGGCCGGCGGCGACCTTGGCGCGCAGCGGCGGCGTCATGACGTACGTCGGCCCGACGCTGTTGACGCGGATATTATGGCGGCCGAGCTCGACGGCGAGGAGCTGGGTCAGGCGCTGAACCACGACCTTGCCGAGGTTGTAGGCGGGGATCGGCAAAGGCTGGAGCGAGTTGATCGAGCCGATGGTGACGATGGCACCGCGCTGCTCGGGGATCATGCGGCGCGCGAATGAGCGGCAGGCGTGGAGCGTGCCGTTGTAGTTCACCTGCCACATGCGGTCGTGGGCGGCCATGTCCATGTCGAGGACCGATTCAGTATTGGGGATCAGTCCGGCAGACGTGACGAGCACCCTGGGCGCACCCATCTCCTTGGCGACCGCCTCGGCTGTGGCGTCGACAGCCTCCGCGTTAGCCACGTCGCAGCGCCAGGCGCGGGCTCCATTGCCGATGTCGCGGGCAACTGCTTCAGCCGCGTCCATGTTCACGTCCAGAATGGCGATCCGGTAGCCGTCTTGCGACAGCCGGCGCGCCGCAGCCTCTCCGATCCCGCTCGAGCCGCCCGTGATGACGGCAATGCCTGCCTTGTCGGCCATATGCGTTTTCTCCCGTGAAAGCCGGCCCGCGATCCACTGCGCCCGTCCCTGACGGTAAGGTTAGCTGAAGGCGCGTTCCACAACCAGGGCTTGAAACACTGGCGCGGGTCTTGTTGCACCGCGACGTGGTGGCGGGTATCAGTCTGGCTCGACAGCGCACCGGCCCAGAGCGGGAGCGGGGAGCGCGGATCAGTGCCGGGCCGAGCATGGACAATTTGAAACTCATTGCCCTTGACGCCGAGGATCTCAAGATCGTCTCCGCGCATCTGCAGGATGCCGTCTTGAAGATCAGCGACATGGCCTTCGTGCCGCGCGAGCGGCGCTTTGCGGCCATCCTCAACCGCTTCGACTGGACGACGACGCTGCCGGGCGGCAAGCGCAAGGTGCCGGTGCGGCGGCAGGCGGCGCTCCGATTCGAGCGCGTACTCGGTGCGCAGGTGAGCGGTATAGATCTCAAGGCTGGGCATGAAGTGCTGGAGCTTCTGGCTCTGCAGTATGAGCCGACAGCGGCCGAGGATCCACAGGGTCACCTCACGCTGGTCTTTGCCGGGGGAGGCGCCGTACGGCTGCACGTCGAGTGCATCGAGGGCGAGATGAAGGACTTGGGCCCAGCCTGGCAGGCGCGCGCCGTGCCGCGACATCCCGATGACGAGACGGTCTAGCGGTCGTCGGATCAAATAAACGCCACTGAGGTTTCAGGCTGCTTAGAATCCCCTCTCCCCGCTCTTGCGGGGAGAGGGTTAGGGTGAGGGGCGGTGGCACATGCGACGTCAGTGTTTGTCGCCGCCCCTCACCCCGGCCCTCTCCCCGTGAAACGGGGAGAGGGGGATGATTGCCGGCGAGAAAGTAAGACACATGCCAACGCGCCTTTCGACATCCGATGCCGGCTTCGAGGCGGCCTTTCGCAGCTTCCTCGCTCAGAAGCGCGAGGTCTCCGAGGACGTGGACGCACAGGTGCGCTCCATCCTCGTCGAAGTGCGTGCGCGGGGCGATGCGGCGCTCATCGATCTCACGCAGCGCTTCGACCGCTTCGATGCCGGCGCGAAGGGTTTGCGCATTAGTATTGGCGAGATCGCCGCGGCCGTAGCATCGGCCGATGCCGAGACCGTAGCTGCACTGACCCTCGCGCGCGACCGTATTGCCGCCTATCACCAACGGCAGGTGCCGCAAGACGATCGCTATCGCGATGCGCTGGGCGTCGAGCTTGGCGGACGCTGGACGGCCGTCGAGGCTGTCGGCCTCTACGTGCCCGGCGGGACGGCCTCCTACCCGAGCTCGGTGCTCATGAATGCCGTGCCGGCGCGCGTCGCCGGCGTGCCGCGCATTGCCATGGCCGTGCCCTCGCCCGATGGAGATCTCAATCCGCTGGTGCTGGTCGCGGCGCACCTCGCAGGCGTCGAGGAAATCTACCGCATAGGTGGCGCGCAGGCCATCGCCGCGCTGGCCTATGGCACGGAGACGATCGCGCCGGTCGCCAAGATCGTCGGGCCGGGTAACGCCTATGTGGCGGCTGCCAAGCGGCAGGTGTTCGGTACGGTGGGCATCGACTCCATTGCAGGACCGTCCGAGGTGCTCGTCATTGCCGATCGCGACAACGATCCCGAATGGATCGCCGCCGATCTTCTCGCACAGGCCGAGCACGACACGGCTGCACAGTCCATCCTCATGACGGACGATTCCGCGTTTGCCGAAGCCGTGTGCGCTGCCGTGGAGCGGCAACTCAAAGTTCTTCCGCGCGGCGCCATTGCAGCCGAGAGCTGGCGCGACTACGGCGCGGTGATACTTCTCGACGAGCTTGGTGAAGCGCCGGCGCTCGCCGACCGCATTGCTGCCGAGCATCTCCAGATCGCCGTGCACGATGGGGACCAGCTCGCGGATGCCATCCGCAATGCCGGTGCGATCTTCCTCGGTGCGCACACGCCCGAAGTGATCGGCGACTACGTTGCAGGATCGAACCACGTGCTGCCGACAGCGCGCAGCGCGCGGTTTTCCTCAGGTCTCGGTGTTCTCGACTTCATGAAGCGCACGTCGATCCTGCGTCTCGATGAGCGCTCGCTCGCAGCACTTGGGCCGGCAGCCATGCGCCTCGCGTCGGCCGAAGGGCTCGATGCCCACCGCCGCTCCATTGCCGTGCGGCTCGGTCCGAACGCCCTTGCCGCCACCTCGAAGAAGGAGGGTGCGTGAGCCAGACGCCCGATGCTCCGTCACGTGCGCGGCTCGTCGCGATCACACTCGACGAGGCATCGATCACGCGCGGCAGTGCGAACATCGAGCACGAGCGCGAGGTGGCGATCTACGACATCATCGACGCCAATACCTTCGAGGTCGAGGGGCGAGAAGGACCGTTCACGCTCAAGCTCGCGGTCATCGAGGATCGGCTGCATTTCATCGTCGACACGGAGCCAGCGTCCGGCGAGCACACGCTCATGCTCTCGCTCTCGCCGCTGAAGCGCGTGATGAAGGACTACTTCATTGTGTGCGAGAGCTACTACAAGGCGATCCGCACCGCGCCGCCTTCGCGCATTCAAGCCATCGACATGGGCCGGCGCGGTCTGCATGACGAAGGGAGCCGCCAACTCACGGAGCGCCTTAAGGGCAAGATCAACGTGGATCACGACACCGCGCGGCGTCTCTTCACGCTGATCTGCGCATTGCACTGGAAAGGCTGAAGCACCATGCTCGGCGGCGCGGCCAGCAGCGAGGGTGGTGCACGTGAGCTGCCCGGTGCCGTGCTCTTCGCCTGCACGATGAATGTGGTGCGCTCGCCGATCGCCGCAGCGATCCTGCGCCATCTCGCGGGGCGGCGCGTCTACGTTTCCTCGGCCGGAGTCAGGGCCGGCGCCGAAATCGACCCGTTCGTCACGGCGGTCATGGACGAGATCGGGATCGATGTGTCGGCGCACGCGCCGCTCGCGCTCGCCGATCTCGACGACACCTCCTTCGATCTCATCGTGTCGCTCTCGCCGGAGGCGCATCACTCCGCGCTGGAGCTCACGCGCACCATGGCTGTCGATGTGGAGTACTGGCCGACCTTCGATGCTTCGTTGATGGTCGGCCAGGGCAATCGCGAGCAGACGCTCGAGGTGTACCGGCGCGTGCGCGACCAGCTCTTCGAGCGCATCAAGCGCCGCTTCGGCTTCGAGGGCGGGCCGAGCGTCTAATCCGCCTCAGGGCAGATGATCGATGCCCGGCTTCGCCCCATCGGGGAGCGGCGCGCGCGAGACGTTCAGCACCATCGCGAGCAGGCTGTAGTAGCCGTGGATGCCGATCATATCGATCACGCCACGCTCGCCGAACGCTTCGACCGCCCGCTTGTACGTTGCATCGCTGACCGAGCGCGTGCGCGAAAGCTCGTCGACGAAATCGTAGATCACCGCTTCGTCGGCGGCCATTTTCGTGGGGCGACGGCCTTCCGCGATCGCGTCGATGACCTCGGCGGCGAGGCCGGCCTTCTCGGCAATCGGGCGATGATGATGCCACTCGAAAGCCTGCGTCCAAAGACGCGCCGTCATCAGGATGACCATCTCGGAGCGGCGCGGCTCGAGCGCACTGTTGAAGCGCAGGTACTCGCCGGTCTTCTGCAGGCGCGTCATGAAGTCAGGGCTGCGCAGCAGCGGGATGAAGGGGCCGACGAGATGGCCGCGCGGACCGGAGATGATGTCCTTCGCGGCAGCCTTCTGCGCCTCGGTCATCTGGGCATCGGGGATGAGCGGCATGCGCGGCGTGCGTGCGGTCATGGGCGGTGTTTTCCTCAGTAGGCTGGTTGTCGACGATTTGGATTGCCGCCTCAGTCTTAACGAACCCTCAGGCAGCGCTTTGCCAATTCTAGCGGGTTCAATCATTCTGAGTTGATCAAATTCGTCGTGTGGCTATTCCCGATGCGAATTCATACTCTGTGCCTGACCTTATTTCTGACCATGGCCCTGGGCGCCATTGCGAGCGCCCAGGAGTGCATGGAGCTTAGGCGTGACGAAGTCCGCCAGCTGATTGCCGAGGGTGCAAGCGGAAGGCCAACTGGCTGCAGCGTAAGCTGCAATGGTTGCGGCTGCCGGGGCGGACCGGGTTATCGCGACAGCCGCGGCAAGTGCGTCAGCTACAAGGAGCTGGTGTCGCGATGCGGGGAGGCTCCCCACACCGGCTGTACACGCGAATGTTTTCCAGTGGCCAAAGGCTGCTCGCGTCCAGACATTGATGGCGCTAAGGCCCGCGCCGCAGCCGATCGGGAGCGTGCAGCAGCAGAGGCTGAGAAGAGGCGCGCTGGGAGCCAATGATCCTCACGTCCCGCCCTTCGTATCCCAGCCGGTGGTTTCCTTGTCGAGGAACTTGTTGGGCTTGAGGAAGATCGAGAGCACAAGGCAGCCCTTCGGCGAATGCGCATTGTGGCGGTTGCCGGCTGGGCGCCAGACGAAGCTGCCGGGGGTGGCGATGCCCTCCTCGTCCTCGAGCGTGCCTTCGAGCACCCAGGTCTGCTCGATCTCGACGTGCTCGTGATAGGGGAGCTGGGTCCCGGGCGCGAAGCGGAAGAGCGCCGTGACGAGCCCGCTCTCCTTGTCCTCGACGAGCACCTTCATGTCGACACCGGGAAAGCGCGTCTCCTGCCAGGGCAGCTCCGCGACATTGAGATAACGCGAGGCGAGGGGCCCGAGCTTCTCGGCATCCTTCAGGAATGGCGTCGTGGCGACCATGGCGGCGAACTCCCTGAAATGTTCTGTTTGGTTGAATTGAGCACGGCAAGAGTTTCATTGCAGGTCCAGTCTGTCAAACAGGGTCGGGGGCGTTGCGCCGCCAGGGAGCGGGGAGGTTCCGCCTCCGGCTACCTTTTCCGGTTGCCTCCGAGCGTCTTGAAGATGCGGTCGCGATTGTCGGCCATAAGGCGGAGATGGGCGTCGGGAATGTCCTTCGGAAAGCCAGCCGCGGCCTCCCTCATCTGGGCCAGCATGCCTTCCTTTGCTTGCGGCGGCATCTGCGCATTGGCTTCGATCTCGGCGACGCGCGCGCGCATCATCGCGGCAGGGTCCTTGAAAGAGCGCGTGCGGGGATCGAAGCCGCTGAATAGAATTCCGGCATAAGCGATCGTGGTTCCACACTGCTCGAAGGAGGCGAATCCGGCATCAGTGCAGATGCGCTCCATGTGCGGGCGTGCGGCATCGTCAGTCTGGGGTGCGTTCGCGGACGCCTTAAGTGCGGCAATAGCCGGGACGGCGACAAGCCAGCGATCCAACAGCGTCTGATTGAATTCGGCGGCTGGCGCGGCCGTCTGCGCCTGGGCCACCGGCTGACCAAGGTGCGAGGAAATGAGCGCTGCGGCGATGGCGAGGACCGAAAAAGTAGTACGAAGCATAATGGAACCTCCCGCGTTTGGAGACCTGCGATTTTTCAGTCGCGGTGTCGATCACGGAGGTTCAAGCGGTGCGCGCGTGTATTCGAATGACGCGGGGCGCTAGTTGAACTGCTCGGCTAGCCTCGTCCCGAGCAGCCCGTCATAGACCGCGAGCGTCTGGCGCTGCATGGCGGCGACCGTGAAGCGCGCCGCAATCGAGGCGGTGGCGCGCGCGCCCATGGCTTGGCGGTCGGCATCCCGCATGGCGAGCGCTTCGGCGATGGCCCCTGCCAGCGCGACGGCATCACGCGGCGGCACATGCCAGCCCGTCGCCTGCTCGCGCGAGACCTCTGGCGGCGCCAGCACGATCTCCGGCGGCGCGCCGATATTGGTCGTGATCGTAGGGCAGCCGACTGCCAGCGCTTCGGCAGCGGCGCGTCCGAAGGCCTCGGGCTCGATGGAGGCGACGACGGTCACGTATGCGACGGCGAAAGCTGCAGCAATGTCGTCGACATGGCCGACAAGGCGCACGCGGTTGCTGATGCGGAGGTCGCTGGCGAGTTGGCGCAGGCCCTCGGCGTAGTCGTTGCGCCCCTGTGCGTCACCGGCCAGCACCAGGATGCCATGGCCGAGACGGCCCTCGGCATGAAGCCGGCCGACGGCTTCGATGAGCACGCGCTGGCCTTTCCACGTCGTCAGCCGTGCGGCATGGAGGATTACGCGATCATGCGGCCCGATACCCCACGCAGAGAGGAGGCGGGCGCGGCGCCCGGCATCGATATTGTCCAGCGAGAAGCGGGCGATGTCGACGCCGCGCGGTATGACCACGGGACTTCCTGCGAGTGCGCCGTAGCGGGCGCGGATGAGGTCGGCCGTGTAGCGCGAGTTCGCGATCACTCTATCGCCCCGGGCCATGACGCTATTGTAGAGCCGCTTGATGCGGCCGCGCTCGCCGTAGGCGCCGTGATAGGTGGTGACGAACGGGACGCCCGTGCGGCGCGCGGCCATGAGCGTGCTCCACGCAGGCGCGCGGCTGCGGGCGTGCAGGAGAGCCACGGAGCGTTCGCGCACGATGTTCGCAATGCTCTGGCCGTTGGCGATGATCGTCACAGGGTTTTTCGTTTCGAGCGGAAGCGTGATGATCTCGCCGCCGAGCGCCGTGATGCGTTCGGCCATGCGCCCGCCCTCGGTGGCAACAAGCGCCCGTCCGCCCGCGCGCACGAGCGCTGCGACGATCTCGACGGTTGAGAGCTCGGCGCCCCCGGTATCGAGCCGCGGGACGATCTGCAGTATGGTCGGTGTCTGATCGGCCATCCGGATCGGCTATGGTTCGTGGTGAGAGAGCCCGCGCGGCTCATGAGTGTCGAGGGTTTATAGAATGGCAGAGGCCGAACCACAATTTCTGAAAGTCGGCGCGGGCGCTTCCGAGCGCCGCATCGCTTATCTGTCCGATCCCGGCAGTCCGGGAAAGACGCCGGGCGTCGTGTGGCTTTCGGGTCTCAAGTCGGAGATGACGAGCACCAAGGCATCCGTGCTCGCGGCCTGGGCGGCCGAGCACGACCATCCCTGCGCGCGCTTCGACTATTCGGGGCACGGCCAGTCACCAGGCCGGTTCGAGGATGGCACGATCGGCGTCTGGCTCGAGGAGGCGCTGTCCGTTTTCCGGGAAATCACGCGTGGGCCGCAGATCCTCGTCGGCTCGAGCATGGGCGGCTATATCGCACTGCTCGTGCTGCGCGCGCTCATGCGGGACGCGCCTGCCGACGCCGCGCGAATCAAGGGGCTGCTGCTGATCGCGCCGGCTTGGGACATGACCGAGCGACTCATGTGGGCGCGTTTTCCCGAGAGCGTTAAGCGCGACATCCTGGAGAAGGGCGTTTATCAGCGACCCTCGAAGTACGGCGACGGGGACTACGCCATCTCACTGCGCCTGATCGAGGAAGGCCGCAATCACCTCATCGGCGATGCGCCCTTCGATCCCGGCCGGCCGATCCACGTGCTGCACGGCCTGCTCGACCCGGATGTCCCTTGGGAGCACACACTCGACCTCGTCGCGCATCTCTCAGGCGATCACGTGCAGGTGTCGGCCGTGCCGGACGGCGAGCATCGCCTCTCGCGTCCCGAGGATCTCGACCTGATGATACGCGCGCTCGAAGGACTTGCCGGCGTCTCGTATGCGACCTAAGCGATCAGCGGTTCCGCCACGGATTGAGCTTGGGATCGACTTCGGCTGAATCAATGGAGCCGCTTTCGACCGCGCCGTCGAAGGCATCAAGTGCCAAACGCTCGGCGGCAGCTTCGGAGATCACCCACATGGTGTAGCCGTCACCATGGATGGCGCCGGTGCAGGTAATGCGATCTGCGCCCGGGCGGCAGCTGGAAAGCGTCTCGACGCGCTCAGGCTCGCGCCGGTCGTGCCGGATGACGCGGATGTCGACAGGTTGCACGTCAGCGGGCAGCGCGCCGAGGTCGATATTGCGGAAGACGCATGTCGTGGCGTGGTTGCACGCACCGGCACGGCGGCCGATCGCATTGCCGAAGCGCACGGCGCGGTCTCCGTGCAGGAATGTGGCCGCCTGATCGGCGCCATTGCTCACGTAGCAGCCGCCGGCCGTGCAGAGCACAGGATCCATGCTCTCGTAGCGCCGGCCGCGACGATAACGCGGCTCCATCTGCAGAAGTACGGTGACGTGGCCGTCATAGGCGAGCTTGGGCTCGGGGCTGAGGCGCGCCGGTGGCTCCGAGCCAACGCGTGAGCGCGGCGGGGCAAGTGGGACATCACGAAAGCCTTCGTTGTCGGTGACGAGGCCCTGACCCGACGAGGGTTCGTGCTTGCGCTCTTGGACAATGCCAGTGGCCGGAACGACTGACGGACCCGTGCGCCGCGCAAGGTGCTCTTCGCGAATTCGGCGCAAGCTCTCGGCAACGCGCGCGATCTCGGCATCGGCCTCCATGTCGGCAACACGGCGCGCATCGTCGGAGGTCGCACGCTGAATGGCGCGGCTTGCTTCCGCGGCGCGGCGTTCAGCGTCTGTGCGTGCCGCCGCTTCGGCAGCAATGCGCTTTGCGTCCTCAGCCTTGCGGACCTCTTCGGCATTGCGCGATTCCTCAGCCTTGCGAAGCTCCGCCATGCGCTTGGCTTCATCGGCCGCCCATGCTGCCTGCTCGGCACGACGTGCATCCGCTGCGCGACGCTCGATCTCGGCGAGACGTGCGGCTTCCGCAGCCTTGCGCGCCTCTTCGGCCTTGCGGGCTTCTTCGGCTGCTGTCTTCTCTGCGGCCAAACGAAGTGCTTCGGCCGCGCGCTTCACTTCCTCGGCTTTGCGTGATTCTTCCGCGATGCGTGCTTGCTCTGCCTCGCGCGATGCCTCGATGAGACGCTCATTCTCGGCGCGCTGGCGCTCGGCTTCGGCCTCCCGCGCCTCGCGTATGGCATCGAGTCGCGATGCCGCCTCCTCGAGCTTGCGGCGCTCTTCCGCTTCGGAGCGTGCGCGCGCGAGCATCTCAGCCTCATAGGCTTTCTGAGCCTTTTCCTTGGCAACCTTGGCTGCTTGTTCCTTGCGCTGCTGCGCCTGTTTCTGTGCTGCTTCCTTGCGCTGGGCCTCGGCGCGATTGGCATCCTCGGCAAAGCGATTGGCGATCGCGTGCCCGGGACTTCCAGCGGGATCGGCTGAGGAAGGAAGCGATGTGAAGAGCACTACTGAGGCGAGAACTCCGGCGATGCCGATCGTGCGGCTGGAGGAAAATGCGCGACGCTTCAGTGCGGGCATTGCCGCTACTCCCTCGACGGAGACAAATTCATCAACGCAGCACACGCCAGGGGCTGGCGGCCTCAGCAACTCGAATACGCAGTACTGAAAGACGGTATGCTGGGATTTAGGCGGCCGCGCGGACTTGGGATGAACGCCACGTGAATTTACTCACGCGGAGCCCATCGTTCGTGAATTGCTTCACGGGCTGAGTAACGCGGCGTCGCGGGCCAATCCGTCGCGATAGGTGGGATAGACGAGCGCTGTGCCGAGCGCTTCCTTGAAGCGCGCATTCGAGACGCGCTTGCACTCCGAATAAAAGCTGCGCGCCATCGGTGTGAGGTCGGCTGTCGCAAACTCAACAGATGGTGGTGGCGGCAACCCGAGTAGCGTCGCGGCATGGGCGAGCACTTCCTGCGGCGGGGCGGGCTCGTCGTCGCTGACATTATAGATGGCGTGTGCAGCCGGCCTCGCGATTGCGGCCGCGAGCACGTTGGCAATGTCCTCGACGTGAATGCGATTGAAGACCTGTCCCGGCTTCACGATCGCGCGTGCCGTGCCTTTGCGCACGGACTCGAGTGGGCCGCGGCCCGGACCGTAGATCCCGGCAAGGCGAAAGATCTCGACGCGAAGGCCGGTGCGTTGCGCGAGAGCGAGCCATGACTGTTCGGCTGCGAGCCGCCAGCGGCTGCGCGTGCTGACCGGCTTCGGTGCCGTGGTTTCATCAACCCACGCGCCGCCGTGATCGCCATAGACGCCGACAGTCGAAAGATAACTGATCCAGGAGAGCGTGCGCTGGAGATCATCCGCGTGATACCGCAGGAGCGGATCGCCACTCGCGTCAGGAGGGGCGGAGATGAGGAGATGCGTGGCGGAGCCAAGAGCAGCGCGCAGTGCGTCGCTGGGTGCCGACCCATCGAAGACGATCGCCTCATAGCCGTGGGCTGCGATTGCCCTCGCGCCATCCGCCGTCTGGCCCGTGCCAATGACGCGCCAGCCCTCAGCAGCGACGCGTGCGGCAAAGACGCGTGCCGTGTATCCGAGGCCGATGCACAGAAGTGTGCTCATGACGCGAGCGCCGCTGTCCACTCCTCGCGCACGGTCTCATCGCTTTCCTGCGCATGAGCCTCAGCGAGCGCCGCGACGTGCGTGGTTGATGCGAGACGCGAGAGCGCCCACACGGCCGCACCGCGAACGATCGAGGCCTCATGCTTCAGCAGCGTCTCGATCCGAGGTACGAGTGATGTGTCGGCGCTGTTGCCGGCCGCGATCAGCACATTGCGCAGGAAGCGCGCATGTCCGGCGCGGCGGATCGGCGTGCCCGAAAACCGTTGGCGAAAGGCCGCGTCATCGAGCGCGAGCAGATCTGCAATGCGCGGACCTTGGGTCTCCTTGCGAATGGCCAGTTGCTGATCGTGCGAGGCTTGCGCGAACTTGTTCCAGGGGCAGACGGCGAGACAATCGTCACAGCCGAAAATGCGATTGCCGATCGCCTCGCGGAATTCGTGCGGGATCGGGCCTTTATGCTCGATGGTGAGGTAGGAAATGCAGCGCCGGGCGTCGAGCTGATAGGGCGCAGGAAATGCGGCTGTCGGGCAGATGTCGAGACAGCGCCGGCAGCTCCCGCAATGATCGCTCTCCGGTTCGTCGGGCGCGATCTCCGCGCGCGTCAGGATGATACCGAGATAGAGCCACGAGCCATGCTCGCGCGAGACGAGGTTCGTGTGCTTGCCCTGCCAGCCGAGACCGGCGAGCGCGGCAAGCGGCTTCTCCATGAGCGGTGCGGTGTCGACAAACACCTTCACGCCCTCGCCCGTGGCCGTCTGCAGGGCGCGCGCGACGCGCTTCAGACGCGGCTTGACCACATCGTGGTAGTCGCGGCGCGCGGCATAGACGGAGATGCTGGCGCGGTCGCGCTGATCGAGAAAGCGAAGTGGATCATCGTCCGGCGCGTAGCTGAGGCCAAGCACGATAGCGCTCTTGGCCTCAGGCCACATGGCATTGGGGTGTTGCCGGCGCTCGGCCTTGGCTTCGAGCCAGTCCATGTCGCCATGTTGGCCATCGGCGATGAATGCGAGAAAGCGCCGGCCGGGCTCGCCGCCCAGATCGCTCACGCGCGCAATACGGACGGTGCTGAAACCAGCGGCCGCCGCCTCGCGCGCGATCAGTAAGCGGGCGTCCATTGCCTCGTCGGGGGCAGTATTCGCCGCCCGGGTGGCGCCATCACCCGCGTGCCTCGTCCGCACGGCCGGCGTTGGCGCCATGATGGCCTCACGCGGCCTCTGCGAAGTTCAGCTTGAAGCCGTGAACATCGGCGAGCGTCTGGATAGCCTTCTCGGCCTCGGCCTCCGGAAGCTCCGTGAAGGGCGGCCTGAGTTCGGCCCAGAGCGGGTCGTCGCGGTAGTGCGCGAGCAGCGCCTTGAGCACCGGGATCATCGGATACTGCTGGATGGCCATACGGAGCGCCGTCACGTTCGCCTGGATCTTGTCGGCGTTCGGGCCCTGCCAGTTGTCGAACACCTCGCGGATCGCGCGAGCGCTGACATTGGCCGTTGCCGAGATGCAGCCCGCGCCGCCGAGACGGAGCGCGTCCAGCAGGAAAGCCTCGGAGCCCGGGAACACCTCGAAGTCGGGGAAGGCCTCCAGAATGGCCTTCGTGTTGTTCCAATCGCCGGAGGAATCCTTGAGACCGACGACAGTCGTCGGGAATTCCTTCTTCAGCCGCTCGATGAGCGGCAGCGAGAAGCCGACCTGAGCAATGGGCGGAATGTGATAGAGGTAGGCCTTTAGGTCCTCGTCGGCAACTTCCTCGATCACTTCTGCAAAGAAGCGGAAGAGCCCCTCCTCGCTCGGGTTCTTGTAATAGAAGGGCGGCAGCATCAGCACGCCGCCACAGCCGAGCTCGACGGCATGATCGGTCAACAGGATCGCATCCGAGAGCGAGCACATACCCGTGCCCGGCATGAGCTTCGACGGCGGAATGCCGGCTTCGATGATCTCCTCGAGCATCTCCATGCGCTCGTCGATGCCAAGCGAGTTCGCTTCGCTGGTGGTGCCGAAGGGCGCAAGTCCCGTGCAGCCGTCCTCGAGCAGCCACTCGCAGTGCTCGACGAAGCGATCGAGGTCGGGCGCGCCGTCCTCACCGAATGGCGTGAGAACCGGTGCGATGACGCCGGAGAAGATCGGATTTGTTTTCATGGCGGCGTTCCTTGTTGGCGCGCGCAGGTTGACGGATCTCGGTCAGGGTCGCTGGGCGACCAGAAACTCGGCTCAGGAAGGCATGGGGATGCCGTCCTGCGGCACCGGCACGTGATAGCCTTTCTGCACGGCAGGACGCGCCGCTATGGCCTTGTACCAGCGGCTGACGTTCTCGTACTGGCCGAGGTCAATACCCTGCCACTCGAAGCGGGAAATCCAGGGCCAGATGGACATATCGGCGATGGTGTAGTCGCCCGCGACGTATTCGCTCTTCGCGAGTTGGCGGTCGAGGACGCCGTAGAGGCGAGCGGCCTCCTTTAGATAGCGCTCCTCGGCGTAAGGCGCCTTGCCCTTGTTGAAGCGTACGAAATGGTGGACCTGGCCGAGCATCGGGCCGATTCCGCCCATCTGCCACATCAGCCACTGCATGGTGTTCCAGCGCCCTTTCTCGTCAGTCGGCCAGAACTTCCCGGTCTTCTCGGCAAGGTACATCAGAATGGCGCCGGACTCGAAGAGTGCGAGGCCGATGTCGCGGTCGACGATCGCGGGGATGCGGTTGTTGGGGCTGATCGCGAGGAATTCCGGTTTGAACTGCTCATCTTTCGAGATGTTCACCGAGTGGACCGTATAGGGAAGCCCGACCTCCTCCAGCATGATGGAGACCTTGCGCCCATTGGGCGTGGACCAAGTGTAAAGATCGATCATGGCGTTCCCTCAGGGCCGGGCGGCGCCCAGCGGCATTCCTTGTTTGCGAACGCGTGAACGTAGACGCTCGATGGCTTGCGGGCAATGACGACCTGCGCGCCGCGTGGCCGCGCCCAGGTGATCCGAGACGTGCAGAGATGCATCCGGCGCGGAGAGGGGAGCAGCAGCAACTCTTGATGAAGCATGAATGCTTCGTCAGCCTCGCGACATGCTCGCAACAAAGTGCCGCACTAATCGGTGGTTTGCGGCGCATTAGCGTTGACCAGTTCTTAGGCCGGGGCGGCGTATACTTTCCGTCATGTTGCGTACGTGGGTAAAATTCGGGCTGACGATTGCTGCGCTGCTCCAGATACAGGGCTGCGGCAAGCAAGCGTACTTCGTCGCCAAGGAAGAGCCGTGGCGCGCCGACGAGGAGCGTCGCTGTCTCGCCTCGGGCTACATCCGGAACAATCCGCACATCTCACGGCGTAGCGCTCTCGGCGGGCCGGAGGCCTGCAACGCCATTCAGCCGCTCTACGTCAGCGCGACGGCACACGGTGCGGTGGGCCTCAAACCGGAGGCCACCCTCCAGTGCCCGATGGTGCCCGCGACTGACCATTGGGTCGTCTCATCGGTCATGCCGGCGGCCCGTCGCTACTTCGGCACGGACGTCGTGGAGCTGAAGGTGGCCGCATCTTATTCCTGCCGGCCACGCAACGGCATCGCCGGTGGCATCCTGTCCGAGCACGGCCTCGCCAATGCCCTCGACATATCGGCATTCATACTCGCGGACGGCCGCCAGGTGTCCGTATTGACGGGTTGGAAAGGCAACGTAGCCGAGCGTGAGTTCCTGCGGGCGGTCCATCGGGGCGCTTGCCGGACGTTCACGACGGTCCTCGGTCCCAACGCAGACGCGTTCCATCGCGACCACTTCCACCTCGATCTGGCGCGCCATGGGCGCAGGGGGGCGGGCCGGGTATGTCGCTGAACAGCGCCCAATGTGGCGCGCCTACAACTATATGGTGGATTAGGCACATACAAAAGTCGCGTCTTTTGCAACGATTTAGCAACGCGAGTGTGCTGATATTTCACCGTCGCACTCTATTTGTGACGACCGGAGCCGTGTGTTGAGTCTGCAGCTGATAGATGACCAGGGGCAAGTGTGGGACGGGAGCTCGCGGCAGCTCCGCCACGCCTATGACTCGCCCTACTCGGGGGGGGAGTTCTCCGACTATGCGGTCGTCAATCTCGGCTTCATCGCGACCAACGTCTATGGCCAGTCGGCGCAAATCCGCCTGCGTCCGAGCTTTACCGCGGACGCAGCATACGATGCCCTCTATCGCTGGCTCCTCAACCGCCGCTTCGACCGCATCGTCCTGACCTGGCTCGACAGCGAGTGGCAGAACGAGATGCTGCGCTCCAATCAGGC
>VFQP010003201.1_pt1 | contig 16985 bp, 15 predicted proteins | sample 3512351 | NCBI WGS metagenome assembly VFQP01 (sample SAMN10412372, study PRJNA504923) | tailings metagenome | isolation source: Relicate 1 Philex TSF1 revegetated site | place: Philippines: Tuba, Benguet | collected 2017-08-29
CCCGCCGCTGCCGCCCGCGCTGCCCAGCGCCGACATTAGGTTCCGCCCGCCCGCCGCGGACGGCGCCCCCGTGCCGCCGCCGCCGCCGCTCGCGGACGTCATCATGGCCGAGGGCGGCGCGCCGGCGGCGGCGCCGCCGCGCGGCGGCGCCGCCGCGGTCTGCGGGGCGGACGGCGCCGGCGCGTGCGGGTGCGGGTGGCGGCGCTGCTGCTGCGGCGGCGGCTGCTGCTCGCCGGTGCCCCAGGACGCCGCCCCTGTTGCCGCCGGGCCCTTGCGAGCCTGCGTCGCCTTGGCGAGGGGCGAGGGGCTGGCGCCGGCCTTGCTGAGCGCCTGCAGCGCGTGCACCTCACGGGTCAGCGCCTTGGCGTGCTCGCGCGCCACGCCGCCCACGTCCATGAGGCGCTCGCAGAACGCGCGCGCCTCGGACAGGCGGCCCGTCGACTGCGCGAGTGCACGACGATTGCACGAGGCCCAGCGGGTTCTTGGGCTCAGCGTCGGCGGAGCGGGAACACGCGGGCCGTGAATTTGAGCTCTGCGTCTGTGGGCGATGACTGCCGGAGCGATGAGTGCCGCACCTTGCAGTGGCTGGCGAGGAAGAGCAGCGCCTCCACGGCGTCGGACGACAGGGGCGGCCCGCCCAGGCCGCCCGCCGTTGCCGCCGCCTGCGACTGCTGCGCCTCGGCGTCGAGGCGCGCCAGGTTGGCGCGGAAGAGCCGCTCCGCCTCGTCCAGCTCGCCGCGCGCCTCGCGCATCTTGGCCTGCGCCACGAACGAACTCGGCGATGATCCGAGTGGACGCGAGCTGTGGCTGCCAAAGAGCCTCGCGCAATGGTGAGCAGTTCGCTAAGTCGCGCTCACCAGGAGGTGCAGCGCGACGCCCTCGGGGTCGTGCTGCTCGACCGCCCGCTGGTAGCACCGCACCGCCATGTCCTGGTTGTTCACCTGGCGCCGCCACGCCAGGCGAACGCGGGGGCGCGGGCACGGACCGTCAACATCCCACGCAAAGCACCGCCCCAGATCACAAGCACCACTCCCAGGCTCCACACCTGGGCGCGCCCACGCACCTGGGTGCTGGCGTAGCACTGCCCCAGCGCACACCACATGCGCGCGTCGCCGGGCCGCAGCGCCGTGGCCCGCCGGTAGTAGTAGAGCGCGTAGTAGGGCAGCCGCAGCAGCTCGTGCGCCTGGCCCAGCCCGTACCAGGCGCGGTAGTCGTGCGCGCTCAGCTCCACCGCCACGCGGTACGCCTCTACGCACACGCGCACGCACCCTCGCGCAACGCACGTCGCATTTCCAGAGGCGGTCGCGTCAGATGCGCACGGCAGCCGCGACTGCGTCGCGGCGTTGTGGTCCACCACCGCAGCAAGGGTGCAAAGGAGAACTGGGCTGGACGAGCGTCAGGCTGTGCAGGGCCAGGAACCAACTCTTCAGCCTGCGCACCGATGGCGGCCCCCGTGTTCTTCATCTCCATGTACTCGTGGCCCATGAGGGTCCAGGCCGCCAGGCAGTTGCGCTGCAGCTTGATGGCGCGGCGGAACCACGTCACGGCCGCCTCGTGGCTGCCCTGCCACACCAGAGCAGGGGGGGCAGGGGACAGCACAGCGCGAGGCCAGGTGGAGCGACGCTGCGCGCTGTGCGTGCTGGACCACGCACGTGCCCGTGCTCGCCACATGAATAGGCAATCGCAGCGCGTGCGCCTGCCGTCTCAGAGAGCGCACGAAGAAGCAATAGCGTGCGAAAGCCAGGGGGAGAGGGTCACCTTGAGGCTGTGGTAGTTGCCCACCACGCAGCACGTCTCGGCGCGGTACTTGTCCGTGCTCATGGCCCTGCGCACCCGGACACGACGCGTCATGGGTGGCCCGCTTTCCCTGGTGTTGCGGGGCATTGGCTCCGACCGCCAAGCGTCCAAGCACATGCAAATCCCAACGCAAACACAAGCCGGCCGCCAACCGCCCGTCCAGCGCCGTCGTGCAACGGCACGCTGCCCAGCGCTGCGCTGGGCAGGCACGCGGCAGCCGCACCCCACGCGGCCTCTTGCAGCTGCCTCCCGCCCCCCGGACCCTCACAGGCCCACAGGCACGCACGCCCCTGGCGGCTGGACAGGCAACTCGCGGCTTGCAGTCGGGTGACGCTCTGGCCTGGGCTGGCGCCTAATCTGCCTCGCTGCTGATCCTTCCTGCTTGACGCGGGCGGTCGCCCCTTCCGTTGATGCAAGATGCACAAACACACACAGGCACCTTTCACGGCACGCCATCGCTGCCGCCGCCGGCGCGAGAAGGCAAGCAAGCGCCCCCCCCCCCCCACACACCTGTGCGCCAGCAGCGAGAGCGCGGCGGGCTGCTCCTTGACGAACAGGATGTTGCTGTACGTGTCGAGCCCCTCGAGGCGGTACGGGTCGCGTACCAGCAGGTCCTCGTACAGCACCTGGGCCTCGTCAAAGTTCTGCGCATGCGGTCACATGCATGCGGGGAAACGTGGGTGGGCATGCACGAGGCGTCCACCGCCGCGCCCCCATCCGCAAGGGTAACCCTGGGCCCTGCGCCCACCGTGCCAGCTGCCGCCCCGTCTCGCACGGACCCCGGCAGCAGGAGCGGTCCAGCCCCGCAGGTCCATACACCCGAAGGGATGCAACTAAGACAGAGCCACTCTGCATATCGCTGCCTTCCCTTCCTGCTTGACACGGGCGGCCCGGGCCCGTTTCGTTGCTGCGAGATGCACAGACACATTCTGAGCGCACACCTGCAGGTTGTAGTGCGCCTGGGCGACCATGGCCTCAATGGTGAGCGACTGGGGGAAGAGCTGCGGCCGCGTGGCAGGGCAGCGCACGACACGGCGCCAAGCGTGCGTCACCCGTGCTCGCAGGCGTCGGCGCGGGCGTGGGTGTGCCGCGGCCCGCCTCCCTGCTCACGTGCGAGAGATGCTGCAGGCGGCTGATGGCCTCCATGTTCTCCTGCGCAGGGAAACCACAGAGGACACCACAGGAGCCACGGCGTTGGGTGACGCTTGCCCTGGCCTGGGCTGGTGCCCGACCCGCCTCGCTGCCAATCCTCGCGGCGTGCCGCCGGCAGCGGCCCGTTCCCTTGAGCATCAAGGGAAGCAAGACGCTGGCGCACAGAGCGGAGCTGCCACACGGAGCAAGCGCTCGAGCGAAAAAGCCACGTGGCGGCAGCTTCCCGGCAGCTTCCCATGCGGCGCACCTGCAGCTCCAGGCTCAGCGACGCCACGAAAAAGTCGGTCGCCCAGTGCGTGAGCGGCAGCGGCAGGCCCGCCAGCACGCCGGCGCCACCGCCCGCGGCGGCGTCCCCGGCGCCGGCGCCGGCGCCGCGCCCCTCGGTCGCCAGCCTCTGCAGCGCCTGCACGCGACGAGCGTGCGGCGGCGCGCGGTTGGCGCGGGCGCGCGGGGGCTGGCGGTGTGGCCGGGCGCTGCGCTCGCACGCGCGTGCGTGGCGTGAGGTGGGCGGGTGAGTGTAGGGCGGCGCGGGGGCTCACCAGCCAGGCCGACCAGTTGGCGGGGTAGCTCCGCACCGACAGCAGCAGCGCCTCCTGAGCCTGCTGCTTCTGGCCCCTGCGCACCACGGCGCGGCGCGCAACGGCGGCAAGTGACCCGCAAAGACTGTGCCCGGTGCGCCTGCCTGCGCGGCGGCAAAGGCTGACGCCCCTCTGCCCACGGCGGCGCTGGAAACGACGCTGCGCGCCTCTGCGCCCCAGCCGGGAGGCCCCAACGCCGCGCGGCAGCTGCGTGCCAGCGAGGGGGGGCGTCGCACCCGTGGCCAGTGCGCACCTGTCCAGCAGCACCAGCCCCAGGAGGTAGGCCACGAAGGCGTCGGCTTGGCCCGCCTCAAACGCCGCCCGCAGCTCCAGCTCCAGAGCCTCCAGCTCCTGCGGTCCCCCGCACCAACGCAGCAGCGGCGCACGACAGCACGCCCTCGCCTTGGCTGATGCACCTCACCGCGCTCGCTGCTGAAGTGGTCGGAATCGCTGCCGCGGCGCGCCTGAGGGTCGCGCGGGCAGCGGTTGCTGCTCCGCGCCGGGAGGGCCGGTTTGCGCGGCGGCCGCAGCGCCGGGCGTGGAGCGGCTGGCGGCGTCGGGGGGCGCACGCACCGGGTTGGGCGGGCGGGCGCCGTCCCAGCCCGCGCCTCCCGGCGCTGCGTTGGTGAGCTGCAGGATGCCTGCGCCGCCGGGGCGGTGGCCGCCTGCGCCGTTGGCTGCGCCTTGGGGGCCGCCGGCGCTGCCGCCGGTGGCGTTGCTGGTGCCGGGGGCGCCGCCGGCGGGCTGCGAACCGCCCAGCACCTCCTGGCCCTCTTCCCTGCGTGGCGTGGCGCGTTGGCACTGCTGCTCTGTGGGGATGCGCACAGGACGCTGGTGAAGTCGGCGGTTGGGCGGGCAGCGGGCACGCACTCTCTGCGCTTCTCGCCGGCGAGGTAGAGGCACCAGCAGCGCAGGAACAGCGCCTTGGGCCCTGGGAGGCCAGACAGCACCTGTGCCGCGCGCCGGTACTCCTGCACCAGCGCGCAGCATTCGTGGCAGGGGCTTGAACACGCGAACCACCCGGGCAGCTGCGTCGAAGCCACAGCGCGCTTCACACCTTGAACTCGAAGTGCTGCCTCGCGAGCATGTACTGCGGCGCGCGGTCGATCGCGTCGACGCGCAGAGGTGGCGCGAGCAGACCGTCGTGGTGCTGCTGCGCCTCGCCCGGCTGCCCCTGAGGCGCCTGCTGTTGCTCCGCCAGGGCCACGGCCGCGGCAGTGGCCTGCTGCAAGAGCTCTGCGTCCAGCCCGTTGAGCTGCTCGGTGGCCCAGCGCGCCGCCTGGTGCAGGCACCGGCTGGACAGGTCGTACGCCGCCTGCTCCAGCTCGCACAGCGCCTGCAGCTGCTGCTGAGCCATGCTGCCTCCGCCAACAGCGACGCTGAGCACCTGCCGCGGCTGCTAGTGCCCCATCTGCGCCAGGGCGCCGATCAGGAGAGCGCACGCCCGGGATGCAGGGGTCTCTGCTGCGGCCACGGCTGCTGCACGCAGCAATGAACGCATGCGCGAATGCGTTTCAGGCGGCGCCAAGCGAAGGGGGCTGACCGGCGTGCGTGCTGTTGAGCGCGCGAGGGCTTTGTGCAGGCGGGGGTCGGGGAGCAGTGATTTGTGATTTGTAAGGGATAATCTCAATGGTGCAAATGGCGCTCATGAGCAGGCTGCTGCTGCGCACCAGCAGCTCGGTGATCAGCGGAGCCAGTGTGGGGGCGGTGCACCTCAGCGGACTCGCGCAGCAGCTACTCGTGAGGCGCTTCGCGGACACGGCGAAGGACACGACGCTTGGCGTGGACGCCCTACCTCTGAGGACGGGAAGACCCAGGCACGTGACCGGCGCGATGACGGGCGCGCCCTCCAGGCCAGCGTGCGCATCCCTGTGGTGCTGCGATCCTTGTTCGCGCACACACTGCCGAACGTGCGCACAAAGCTGAGAGTGCCGGGGTGCGAGTAGCGCTCGCGGCAACGCCCGACGCCCGGTGCGTGCGCAGGCTGGTGGTGGTGGGCACTGGCTGGGGAGGCGCGAGGCTGCTGCACGACATAGACCCCAAGCTCTTCGACCTGGCGGTGATAAGCCAGCGCAACCACATGGTGTGTGCGGGGAGAATCTTGAGCGCAACGCGGCACGTGCTCCTAGAGGGCAGGCCTGCCGGCAAGGGAGGCGGCCACGCAGCGGTTCCCACGAGGGTTTCTGCACGCAGGTGTTCACGCCGCTGCTGGCCAGCACCACCGTGGGCACGCTGGACCCCCGCAGCGTCACGGGTGCGCTGGGTTAGTCGTCTGCGGGTGCACTCAGCACAGGAGCGCGCGGGGCACCAACACGGGATCAAGCAGAGGAGCACAGCTCGTGCGTGTGCGTGCTGCGCCCGCTGGCCGCCCGCGCTCCCGCAGTGGGCATCACCGACATCCAGCGCGCGCTCTTCTGGCCCCAGAACGCCGTGCTCATCGCCACCGCCACCTCGGTGGACCCGCAGAATAAGGTGGTGACGGCCGAGGGAGCCGACGGCTACAAGTTCGACGTGAGCGTCGCCTCCTCCTCAACACACAGCCATCGTTTTCATTCACCAGAGCGATCTGTGTGCCTTGTGGGGTGGCACCCAGGCCGCACACCCGTGAAGGCCGCCCTGCGACCAGCAGTGCGACCGCGCGCTGGCCTGTCGCGGGGGCTGTCCTCTCGTGTGTGCGACTGCACAGGTGCCCTACGACAAGCTGGTGCTGGCCACTGGCAGCCAGGTGCGCGCACGGCTCCTCACGCTTGCACCGGAACGCTGCACCTCCCTACCCTCCCCAGTCATGCCAGCGCCGCAGCGGCGGTGCGCGTGGGCCGAGCGGCGTGGTGCTGCGCTCCCCGCATGCGCAGGGCTCCACATTCGGCATCCCGGGCGTGCTCGAGCACACGCACTTCCTGAGGGACGTGCACCAGGTGCGTGCGGACATGCGCCCACCCCCCCTGCCTCGCGCATGAGCAGGTTCCTGTCCACAGCAAAACGCGCCCGCCGCTCCGAGCCTCTTGGCATGATGCGTGTGCCCGCGCAGGCCGAGGCCATCCGCACCAAGCTGATCGACAACATCGCCAGGGCCGGCATCCCAGGTCCGCATGCACCGCGAACCCTCGCGTGCTCGCCAGCTTCCACCACCCTGCAATGCCTCATGGTGGGCGCGCGTGTGACGCGGCAGGGCGCCTGCGGCACGGTGCACCTCGCAGGCCGCCCGCTGGAGGAGTGGCGCCGCCTGCTGCACATTGTGATAGTGGGCGGCGGGCCCACGGGCGTGGAGGTGGCGGGCGAGCTGACCGACTTCATCAACCAGGACCTCAAGAGGCTATACCCAGAGCGCGCCAAGGCCATGAGGTGAGACCCCAGGGCGGCGCGCAGCGCCTCTCTTTCCTCTGCCGCTGCCCGGCACTTTCATCCACCGTGCTGTGCGCGCCGTGCCGAACCTTGCAAGCACACGCGCCGGCAAAGCGCCGGCAGCTGTGTACGCGCGCGCGCGCGCTCAGGGTGACGCTGATTGAGGCGCGCGAGGTGCTGGGGTCCTTCTTCCCCACGCTGCGCGAGTACGCCGCCCGCCGGCTGGTGCAGCAGGGCGTGCAGCTGCGCAAGGGCGTGGTCAAGAGCGTGTCGGCCACCGAGCTCACGCTGCAGGTGTGCGCCCTCCGAGCTTTTGCATTCTGATGGGGTCACCCTTTCTCTGGGGAGCAGATGACGCCTGCGATGATGGTTGGCCTGCAGCGGAGCCCGTGTGTGGCCCTTGCGCGGCCAGGTCCGGGCCCAGCGCGCTCGCCTGGTTGCCGCTGGTGCCGCCGCGCAGGACGGCACCGTGCTGCCTTACGGGCTCTGCATCTGGTGCGCGCGGCGCCACGCGTGACTGCGACGGTTGCGGGTGCCGTCGTTGCTGCAGCGGCGCTTCGCTGTTGAGAGCACAGTGGCCCACGCATCTGCATCTGCCGGTGTGCAGGAGCACGGGCGTGGGCCCCACGCCCTTCACCACGTCGCTGCCGTTCGCCAAGACGCCAGTGGGGCGCCTGGCGGTGGACGACCGGTGCGTGGGAGAATGGCTCCATGGACCGTCGGTGTGGGGAGCCTCGCACCCTGTGTCTTCGTCCCTGGCAACCGTGCCCCTGCCCTTCCTGGCGCGGACAAGGTTGCCGCATGCGCGCAACCGGTGGCGCGGCTGCGCTTGACGAGTGCTGCGCAGCCTCCGCGTGCTGAGGCCGGCTCCGGGCGCGCCCGCAGCGGCGGGCGCACCCTCCGCCGCCAAGCCGGTGCGGTGTGAGGGGTGCTTGGCTTGGCTCAGGCGTCACGCGAAAGTGGGCACGCCACTCGTGACCCGTGCTGTTTCTGGCGGCATGGCGCTGGCGCCGCAGGTGCCCGGCGGTGCGCCCGTGACGGATGAGCGGGCGCAGGCGGCGCCGCTGCTGCAGGTGGTGCCTGACGTGTACGCCCTGGGCGACTGCTGCGCCAACACGGACAAGCCCCTGCCCGCGCTGGCGCAGGTGCGCATGGCCTGGGGTGCGCACCGCGGCGCGATGCGTTGAACCGCTGCGTGCGCTTGCGTCACGTGCGGACGGCGTGCTTGCGGATGATGATGACGGCACTGACAGGTGGCGGAGCAGCAAGGCAAGTACCTGGCAGCCCTGCTCAACGCAGGAGAAAAGGTGAGCGGTAATGCGGAGGCGGCCCTGGAAGCGTGCACGCGCGGTGCCAAACCGTGGCGGGACTGATGCGCAGTCCGTCCCTGCCCGCGTCGCAGGCCAAGCAGGCGGCAGCCGGCGGCCAGGCCAAGCCGGCGGCCGTGGAGGGCTTCGTCTACAAGTGAGTGCCGACCATGCTGCGGCGATGGGAACGCTGTGCGTTTCGTTTGGCGTGCTGTGGCTCATCGCCCCACGCACGCGTTGCCACCGCCACATGCGCCCGGCAGGCCGCTGGGCTCCATGGCCACGGTGGGCAACTTTTCCGGCGTGCTGGAGCTGAACCGGCCCAAGGGCGGGTCGCCCGTCAGCGTGGCGGGGCTCGTGAGCTGGTTCACATGGTGCGCCCGCCGCGTCCCGCTGCCCACCAGCTTGCGGTTTGAGTCCCACACCGCACAATGGCTGGCGCCCGCCTGCTGCTGCTGGCCCTGGTGCAGGCGCGCGGCCTACCTGACGCGCCTGGGCTCGATGCAGAAGCGCATCCTGGTGGCGGTGAACTGGGCCTTGACGCTGGTCTTTGGCCGCGACCTCAGCCGGTGCGTGCCTGAGGTGCTTGGCTGCTGCCAGCACGCCCACCGCAGGGGAGGAGCACAGGCAAGCGCTGATGCCCGCCTGCACGGCGCAGGTGGTGACGCCGCCGCTCTCCCTGCGCAAGCTGCTGGGTTGCGGCTCGCAGCAGTTCAAGACCGTTGGAGGCGCACTGGCGCATTCTCCTCCGGATCTGTGCGCTGGTTGGAGGCACGCCCGCTTCCTCTCTCTCGCTCGCTTGTGCGCCTGGCCATGCAGCAGTCCGTGCAAGCGCCTCTTCTCCTCTGGTCGGACCGCAGGCTGAGAGGCGCGCAGAGACTGTCCCGCTCCGGATGGGCCGCGCGCTGTCGTAAAGGCGGGGTGGGATGCCGTGCCGCGGCGCGGCAGTGGAAACGGTCTGCCCTCAAGTGTGTGCATGCCTGCCGCTTAGAGCCGGGACACACATTCGGCCGCCACATTCTCAGGAGCGAGCTAGCACAGGGGCTAGCTGCGCACACGCACACACACACACTCAATCCTCACAGGAGCTCTCCTCGCTGCAGAAGCCAGGGAGCAGCCGTTCCAGCTTCGACATCGCCCCGGAGTTGGCCCTTTGACCGCGGCCTCAGGCGCCAGAATGGCCCGCTCCAGCTCTGCGGCGGCGCTCAGCGTGCTGCTGGTGGCCTGCCTCGTGGCAGGTGAGCGCCTCCGCGGCCCGCGCGCGGGCCCTGTGCCTCGGGAGCTCCTGCTGGCATTTCTGCCGCGGCCCGCCAACGGGCCTCCGCAATCCCCACGAATGCAGCGCGCGGCGCCAGCCGGGGCGCAGCGAATTCGCCGCGTGTGCCTCCGATTGAGGACCTGGCTCCCCGCATTGCCCTGTGCAGGCGTCCTCGGCCAGTCGTATCCTCCTCCCTACCCACCCCCGCCCGTGTACCCGCCCCCTGGCGCGTACCCTCCCCCTCCGCCGCCCGCGTCGACGACGCCTCTGACTGGCTTTGCCCGCTTCCTGGGCCCCCTCTCCAGTGACTGCCAGGTGAGGGGCCACTCTTCGACATGTTGAAAAAGATCGTCGTGCACGCGACCCCACCCCGCGAGAGCTCCTTAGAAGCCGCACAACGTGCCGTGCGGACAACTGACGCGAGCGCTCCTTGCGTGCCGCTGCCCCTGCCCCGCGCAGTACTGGACCACTGGCTACGCGCCCGGCACCGTGTCGTCCGGCACCCTCCTGGCGCAGGCGCTCCAGCAGGTGCGCGCACTTGCCCGGGCGGGGGCCCAACGGTCAGCAGCAAAACAGCGGTGGCTCGCGCGCGCCCGGATTTCCCAGCGGGAGGGGGGGGCGCCGCGACGGAGGCCACGGCGCTCGGCGAAATCTGCGCGCCAGCAGGACAGGCCTGCACCCGGCCGCGGCGTCCGTACACCTGCTTTCTCGCAGCAAGCAGCTCGCCACCGACAATGCTGCAATTGTGCGCGCGCGCGCAGGTGAACGCCAACGGCACGGCCTGCAAGGACGTGTTCACCGGCCTGGTCGTCCCCTACCCCGCGGCCGGCGACTCGTCCTCCAACGCGTCGTTCGTGGTCTCGGCGACCGGCACCGTCGCGTTCCGCAGCACGGGCATCCAGCCAGCGTCCTTCGCCTACTCGGCGCTCGGCACGCTCGCCGCCTCGCGCTTCGACGCGCTGGACGTGTTCGCTGTGCTGCGCACGGGCAACAGCTCGGCGTGGGGCCTGCTCTCCACCGACCTGCGCTTCATCGCCTTCAACCAGCTGGCCATCCTGGCGTACCAGGCCACCAACTTCACGGGCACGGGCAACAACTGCACGACGGCCGCCGCCATCCAGGGCGCCATCGCCACCTACTTTGCCCACACCGCCGCGCCCACCTGGGCCACGCTTACGCCCGCCATCACCTCGGTGCTGGCCAGCTGCAACGTCACGACCGTCACGGCCGCGACCGTCGTCACCACGGCCGTTGCCAACGCCTGGACCTTCTACAGCGCCGTGGCGCCCGTGCTCGGCCGCTCGCCCCAGGCCATCAACCTGCCCATCTTCGCCCGCTTCACCTCGCTGCTCCAGGCCTCCTCCCTCGCCACCCTCACCGGCATCAACACCACCACCGCGCTCGTCACGGCGCTCAACTCGGCCGCCATCGTGGCCGACCCCATCGGTACCTACCTGGGCCTGGCCGGCCAGACGCCCGCCGTCTCGGCCACCGTCGCCGTCGCCGCCGTCGGCCCGCTCACGGGCGTGCAGATCACGTTCTGGCCCTACACCAACGCCTCCGTCTCCAACACCACGCTGGCCGCCACCGTCACGTCGACCGACCTGACGCGCGCCACCACCACCAACTCGGGCGCCTACTTTGGCTTCTACGTCGTGCCCGAGGGCGCCGTCGACGTGCTGCTCTCGCCCGACCCCGCCAACGTGTCGTCCCAGGTCAAGACGCTGGCGCCCTTCGGCGGCGTCGTCGCCTTCCCCAACTCGACCTCGACGGGCGTGCTCACCTTTGCGCCCATCGCCGCGCTGGTCAACGCCACCTGGTGGTCACAGCAGTCGACGGCGCTCAACAGCACCACCAACGACCTGCCCGTGCCCACGGCCGCCGTCGCCGCCGACTGGCGCGCCGCCTACGTCACGGTGCTGGGCTCGGCCGCCGCCACCATCTTTGCCAAGGAGCCCGCCTACAACCTGCTGACGCGCGACTACCCCGCCGGCGGCTACACCCAGGCCGCCGTCGCCGTCGTCGACACGCTGGTGCCCGCCATCCCCGGCCTGGGCGCCAACTTCCTCTACCGCGCCGTCAACACGTCGAGCCGCTGGCCCTACCGCGACGTGGCGGGCTGGATCTACAACGGCATCTCGACGGTCAACAGCACCCAGCACAGCAACGTGACGTTCCTGTCCAACTCGCTCTACTCGGTCTGGCTGTCGCTGGGCGGCACGCCCGTGGCCTCGCCCCCGCCTCCCCCGCCCGCCTACGGCACGTACCCGCCGCCCCCCTCCACCTCCCCCCCTCCCCCCGCCTACCCGCCCCCCGCCGGCCGCCGCCGCCTGCAGGCCGCCGCCTCCATCACGTCCGTGCTGACCCAGGTCTCGACGGCCATCGCCGCCTCCAACAGCCTCATCACGGACCAGATCACGACCGTCTCGACCGCCGCCGCCGCCGGCACGGCCGTCAACATCACGGCGCTGCTCACGCGCCTGGCGCAGATCGCCGCCGTGCAGCAGACGGACCTCGCCACGGCGCTCAACGCCGTCGCCGCCCGCGTCGCCGCCGGCGACTTGGCCGGCGCCCTCACGCTCGCCACCCAGGCCGCCTCGGACTTTTCGGGCACCAACCTGCTCAACAGGGTGCTGGCCAAGCAGATCAACGCGGCGGCCGTCAACTCGATCGCCTCTGGCGGCTACTCGCCCCCTCCCCCCTACAGCGACTCGAGCAGCAACAAGAAGCTGGCGCTCGGCCTGGGCCTGGGTCTCGGTCTCGGTATCCCGCTCGTCATTGGTGCCGTCGCCGGTGTGGTGTACTGCATCAAGGCGCGCCGCGCGCAGCAGGAGACGGCGCCCGCGCAGGCCGCCGCCGAGAGCGTCTACTACGGCGCCGCCGCCGTGGCCAGCAGCGCCGACCAGCTGGCGGCGCACTACCGCGCGCGCGTGGGCAGCAGCAGCACCGCTGTCTAAGCGCTGCTCTGCTCCTGTTGATGTTGCCGCGTGCGTGCCCTCGTGAACCCACATTTGCCCTCCCGCGCGCGTCGGACACGGCTGACGCACTGCACTTGGTATGTGGCTCGCGCGCGCCTCTGCGCCGCCGCCCCGTGCCTCGTGCTTTTCATGTCGTGAGCAGGTGCAGGCACTCGTCTATGTGTGCACGCGCCGTGTGCGAGTGCGCGGGGCGGGTTGGGTGAGCGGGCCAGCTGCCGCCGCCGTTGCTTGCGAGTCGGTCGCTCGCACCTTGCGCTTCTTTTGGGAAGGGGCGGCCCGCGCCGGGGCGCACGCGCGCGCGCGCCTGACACAGCCACATTTCGCTGTGCAACCATGCTTGGGCGGCGCGCGCGCGATGTGACTCTGGTGCGTGGCCCACCCGCCCTGCGCGTTGTTGTGGTGGCGGCGGCGGCGGTGCGGTTGAAAGGCACGTGGTGCGTGGCGACGACCTTCAGGCAGAGGAGGACGTGAATTTCTTTGCTCGGCGCGCGCGGCACGCTGCTTGCTGGCCGCCGCGTGGGTGCGCCAGCCGGCCGCGCTTTGTGTGCGTGTGCCTCGTCGCCGGGCAGAGTCTTTACCAGCACGCCTCTCTTGTAGCGGCTTGGCGCGTGTGCCTTTGTCTTTGTGTGCCTGTCACCGGGGAAAACCAGCACTGCCAAAGTAGGAGGCCCGGGGAATGTTGCGGGGGGAACGCATGGAAAAAAGACCACCAGGCGCGCCCAGGACGGTGGGTGCGCCCGTGCAGCAATGTGCGCCTCTCTGTTGGTGGATCCGCTCTTGGATGCAAGGACCCAAGTCCCACAACGACGAGCAGATGGATGGATTCACGCTCTCTCTCTCTCTCTCTCAGCAGGCGCAGCAGGCACGGGCGCTCAGCCATCAACAAGCAAAGGGCTCTAATCAAGAGCGCTCCGCCAGCTGCTCCAGCACCATCGCGTCGCCGTGCACCAGGAGCATGCTGGAGCGGCGCCGGTTGACGGGCTGCCTGGAGGCAAAGGTGCACTGCAGCAGCTCCACCTTGTCGCCCTGACCCTTGAGGCGAAAGGGGCCCAGGCGCTCGGCCACCACGTGGTGCTCGGACAGCAGCGCGGCGCCGCCGGCGTGGCTGCTGGCGGCCGCCCACGCCGCGCTGGTGCACAGCACCTGCGCATGCGCCAGAGAGAGAACGCAGTGCTGACATCAACGGGCCAGCTTCCCACGGCGCAGGGTGCGCTAGCGAGCAGCGTTTGCTCAGCGCGCACCTGGTTGCTGGTGGCGGTCTGCATGACGCGCTGGCCCCTGGTGACGGGCCGGCCCCGGTAGCTGCAGCGGCCCGTCAGCGGGCTGACCTCGCCCACCACCTCACCGTAGTCCAGCCCCACGCGCACCCGCAGGCCCCTGCGCACACGCATGCCGTGCGCAAGTCGACCACGTGCACGCGCTGTGGCTGGATCACTGTGCGACAAAGCGCGCCGGGATCCCCGCGTCGCGCTGCAGCGCACCTGAACATCACCACACCATTGACCAACAGCTCCTCGCAAAGCTCGTGCTCCGACAGCTCGGGCGGCCAGTCGGCCTCCAGCAGCGCCTGCAGCGTGCAGGACGTGCAGCCGGCGGGGACGGGGCAGGCGGCGTGCCAAGACGTGCGCATGGCGTTTGGGATGCACCCGCTGCACGTGCCCTTGCGCTGTTGGCTTCCCCCGCGCAAACCTTGTGAAGGCTGAGGCCCCAGACAATGGCCTCGGCGGGCGTGGGGAAGGTGATGGAGACCTGGTCCATCTGCACGTCCGCCTGCACACGCCCCGCACGCACGCAGTACGGCTCACGCGAGCACCGCCAGTTGGTGTCCCTATTGCTGCCCGCAACCACGGGGCAGCACACGCAGCGCTTAGGCACGGCGAGCTGCAAGCGCCAGCGCTCTCTTGCGTGCGCAGGAGCGCCTGCGGCAGGAGGGAACGGCTGGCGGGGCGCCTGCATGGCTGACGAGTGCGGCGGTTGCGGCGAGGACGGAAAACGGGCGGGAACGCACCACGTAACCCGCGGAGAGCGTGGCCAGGGCCTCCATGGCCTTGCACATGAAGGTGTCGAGCGCCTCCTGGGCGGCGGGCTCGTTCCACGCCAGCAGCGTCTGTGCGACGCGCACGCACGCAACGCGGTGGCCACATGAGCAAGGGCGGCGCCCGCGTGAGGGCAACGCACCCTGTTGCCTTTCCCGCAGCCCCGCACGGGCCCCCTAGCGAAGCCAAAAGCGTTGGCCTGGCCTGGGTCCTCATCTTCTTTGCTGTCGGCCCTGGCTGCCCCACCGCGGCAGTGATACAGTGACCGCCCCGTCACGCAAGCGGAGCCTGCGCCGCAGCGCGCGCGCTTTGCTGGCAGGGGCCCGCTGCGGTCGCCGCCGCTGCCGGCGCACCATGGCGCCGACGGCCTGGGCGTGCGCCACGGTGACGGTGCCCAGCGGCGCCGCCAGCACGCCGCGCGAGACGACCTCCTTGCAGCGGGACACGCTGAGGTGCGCAATGCGCCCCAGCAGCCGACGGCCCGCCACCTGCGCTCCGGCGTCGTCACAAGGCACGGCGCGGTGCTCTCTGCATCAGCGCCCGTCTTGGAGAGCAGAGCCCACCGTCAAGAGAGCAAGGACGCTGTTGAAGCACGTGGGACGCCCCGCTCACCTGGTAGAGGTCGAGCCGTGGCAGCGAGTCGCTGAGCACGTACTCGCCAATGTGCATGACGAGCGCCTTGTCCCACAGGCTCTCCATGGGCAGCTGCGCGTACGACGCCTCGCTCAGCAGCACCATGCCGCCCGCCGCCGCGTCGCCCACCGCCTGCGCACCGCCCACGCGCCAGTGCACCACCGCCCACGACTCAGCCACCAGCGGCGCTGGCGCGACGGGCGGACTCTCCACGCCTCAGCCACCACGCGCGCCCCCCGACTCAGCTCAGGAACTGCGCGGGACCAGGCAAGGGCGCGGAGGGCGCGCAGGCCTTGGGTGCGCGCTGCCGGTCGCTTCAGTACACACCTTGGCCATGACGAGGACCTCCCCCGAGTAGTGCGTGCGCGCCGCCGCCTTGTTGTACGCCACGTCGGCGTCGCTGGCCACGCCGCTCGTCATGCCCATGCGCACGCGGAGCCCCCGGAAGATGAGCACGGCGTTGGGCGTGGTGGCCGTGGCGGGCCGCCACGACGCCTGCACCTCGCTCAGGAAGGTGCGCTCCACCGGCGCCGGCACGGCCTCCGCGTCGCCGCCGCCGCCGCCGCCGCCGGGCAGGCGGCTTGCGCCGCGACCCGGCGCGAGGCTGGGCTCCGGGACGGGGCCGCTCGGCGTGCCCCGGTCCGTCGCCTGCGTCAGCGAGAGGCGCCCCGTGAGGCCGCGGCTGGGCGTGCGGTCCGTGACGCCTGCGGTGGACGCGCGGCGGCTGGGCGTGACGAGCCCCAGCAGGCCGCCGGCGCCGCTGAGCCGGGGCCCCAGCAGGTTGGTCAGCAGCGGGCGGAGGCCGTGGCGGCTGGGCTTGCCAGCATCAGCGCTGGCGCGCGGCGTGGAGCTTGGCTGGGCGTCCTGGGCCGCCGCGACGGGCGCTGCGTGGCCGCTGCGGCGCTGGTGGCCGCGCGGCGCACCAGAGGGGGTGTCGGCGGAGGTGGCCGACGGGGCGCTGCCAAAGCTCACGAACGACCCGGATTGGAAGGCGGACGCTGGAGGCCTGCTGCCCGCGGGGTCTTGCTCGTGTGACTCGAGCGTGCCGCTTGCCACTGCTGCGTGCGGCGGGCCGCCTGGGTCTGTTGTGTGCTCTCCAGCCCCCGTGCTGCGCCGCGCGTCCGACCACCCCTCGCGCGAGGTGAGAGACGGGGCGTCGCGCGGCCGCGCTGGGCTGGAGCGCGGGGCGGTGGTCGCCGTCGTTCGGTCGTCGCCGGCGTGGGGAGCGCTGGCGAGCGTCGCCTTGTCGGCCTGCAGCTCGTCCTCCCCGACTTGCGTCTGGTTCGCGAGAGCCAGGTCCAGCGGCGACAAGCGCTTGGCGCCAGTCTCCCTGCAGGGCGGCACACAGCTCCGGGGGGAACGCACTCTTCTCCTCGCAGCAGGGGTCGCCGAGGGCAGAGCGCTGACAACACGCCACTAGTCGTCTCAGTACTAGTACTGAGACGAGAACAGGCCGGCACTCACACTTGCAGCGCGTAGGTCGGCGCGCACATCTCGCACTCGAGCAGCTCGGCGGGCCACGCGCACTCGAGGAGCGCGACCTGCGCACGAGGGGGCCGCCGGGAAGCAGCACTTGGGCTCCCTGCGCCGACTCGCTGGCTGTGGCAGCAAGGGCGCAGGGGACGAGCAGCAATCCCGCACCTGGCACTCGACGGCAAAGAGCAGCGCGTCCTCGGGGCAGTGGAACGCCAGCAGGAAGCTGTCGCCTTCCGTGGCGCTCTCGTACCTGAGCACAGCGACAACGCCAGCGTGCGCGCTGGCCATGCGCGTGTGAGGTGGACGGGCGGCAGCGGCAGAGCGCTGGGGTGGGGAAGGGGACGAGCAGCAGCGCCGCCGCTGCGCACCCGCAGTGCTTGAGCAGCAGCAGGCGGATGCAGGCGTGGTGCTCGTGCAGCGTGCGGTCC
>VFQP010003204.1_pt1 | contig 16982 bp, 19 predicted proteins | sample 3512351 | NCBI WGS metagenome assembly VFQP01 (sample SAMN10412372, study PRJNA504923) | tailings metagenome | isolation source: Relicate 1 Philex TSF1 revegetated site | place: Philippines: Tuba, Benguet | collected 2017-08-29
CCCCCCCCCCCCCCCCCCCGCCCTGCGTGCCGCGCGCAGGCAAGGCGGGCAACGCGCAGAGCCAGGCGCTCTTCGAGAGCTACGCGCGGCTGCAGCAGCTGCGCGGCCAGGCCGTCAGCATCCCCGCCGGCACGTCCACCACCAGCGAGCAGACGAGCCGCGTGGTCGGCATCATCGAGGCGGTGCTGCGCGGCTCGGGCAGCGAGCCCGAGCTGCGCCAGGCCATGGGCATCCTGCAGGGCCTGCCGCAGGTCAACGTGGAGCTGTGGTCCAAGCTGGCGCGCGCCGCTGCCGGCTCCAAGGTCTGGCCCGTGGCGCTCGAGTGCGCCAAGATGGCGGCCGCCGTCATGCCGGTCGGCTTTGAGCTGAGCGCCGTCGAGGCGCCCTCCGAGGTGCCCGAGCTGGACCTCAACGGCTGGTTCTGGCTGGCCGTGTCCGAGACGGTGCGCGGCCAGGCCATCATGGCGCTGGTGCGGCCCGGCGCGCAGGACATGATGTGCTGCCTCAACCTGCGCCGCGCCGCGCTCGAGAGCTACGTGGTGGCGGCGCGCTTCGCCGGCTTTGTCAAGAAGAACGACATGGTCGAGCACGTGGCGCGCCTGGCGTGGGACGCCGCGCTGCCCTTCATGCGCAAGCCGCTGCTGCGCGTGGCGCTGGTGCGCCCTCTGTCGGCCGTCGCGTCGGTGGTGAACCGCCTGGGCATCTCGGACCGGCACTTCCAGGCCTTCCTCAACGTGGCGCTGCTCGAGGCCATGGCGTCGGGGCGCATGTGGACCGAGGCGCTGGCGGCGGCCGACGAGGCCATCAAGTCCATCCCCAGCCGCTCGCTGCACCGGCCCATCCTCACCTGGAAGGCCTACTGCCTGGGCTGCAGCGGCAAGAACGTGCTCACCGAGATGACGCGCGTCAAGGAGTACATCCCCGAGTACCAGGGACACACGTGGGCCGTCATTTCTCACTTTTCCGGCGCGCGGTACGACCAGCTCGTCGCGCTGCAAAAGAGCTTCAACGCCGTGGGGCACCAGCCCTGGAACAAGGTGGGTCGTGTCGCGCCTCTCGCTTGCTGTTCGCGCGTGTGTGGGACTGGCGGCGCACTGACCCTCGCGCGAGTGCACACCCCGGCCTGCGACGCGTGCGCTCCGCAGGCCGACTACCTGATGGAATACGCCGAGTGGCTCATCACCAGCGGGCTCAACGACGGCGAGACGGCCGAGGACGTGCTGCTGTCGGCCGCCGACGCGCTGCTCGAGTTCGACGCGGGCGACGAGGAGGGGAACGAGGACGGCGACGGCGAGAAGAAGAACAACGATTCGCGCCGCAAAAAGGCGAGCGCGCTGCACCCGGGCTCTCCCGCCTCGCGTGCCGCACGGCCCCGCGTTGCCTGAGCTCACCCTCGTCTGCGCTGCCGCCGCCCTGCGCCCGCAGAAGAAGCGCCTGGGCAAGTCGGTGGAGGAGGCGTCGCTCGACCCGCACATCACGCCCGTCAAGCTCACGGCGCCGCTGCTCGACCGCATGATGCGCATCTGGGTCATGCTCAGCCAGGTGGCCAACATGGCCGACGAGCACACCGACTACATGCTCACGGCGCACCACTATGCGGTGAGGGGCGGCGCTGCGCCAACAACGCTGCCTTCTCTTCTCCTCCCCACCGACCGGAAACGGATGCAAACGTACTGACCGTGCCTTCACCATTGCCCCCCCTCCTGTGGCCCCGGCAGGTGCGCATGCTCACCAGCGCCATCATCTGCGCGTACCAGGACCCCAAGAAGGCGGCCGCCTACGCCGCCGCCGTGGAAAAGGCCAGCGCCGAAGGCGCGCCCGCGCCGCCCAAGCCGGCGGCCGAGCACCCGCCGCTCCCCGACACCCTCGCCGGCTGGGCAGAGTGCGTGGCGCGCCGCCCTCTGCTCTTTCTACTCCCACAGCCACACAGCAACCACTGCCGAGCGCAGTGCCCACGCGCTACCTGAGCGACGCTCTGTGCCGCCTGCGTGCTGGCTCCTTTCCTCACCCTGCGCGTGCAGCTACCCCTTCACGCCCGAGGTCGTGGGCAGGCTGGCCTCTGACACGAGCGTGATGGCGCTGGCGCCCAACACGCTGCCCGAGGCCGAGGTCACCATGTCCTACCTGGACCTGCTCATCCGTGACCTCAAGCGCCGGGGCTTTGACATGCACGTGCTGCCGCTCTTCCAGCTGCAGCGCATGGTCGGCAAGCTGGCGCTCAGGAACGAGGTGAGATCTCGCACGCCACCCAGCAAGGAGGTCCTGTCGCTGAAAGCCCCGCTCCATCCGCCAGACAGGGACGCGCTGCGCTCGCCATCGGAGCGGTGGTGGGCGAATGGTGATGCCGGGCCCCACACCTGCGTGTGCGTGTGCGCAGGGCGTGTACCACGTGGCCACGCTGCGACTGTGTGAGACCCTGGACGAGCTGGGCCTGTCCACGCGGTCCAGTGAGCTCGAGGTGGCGCTGGGCGCCTACTGGGAGGTCAGCCAGCTGGAGGAGGAGCTGGCGCGCCAGCAGGTGCAGCTGCAGTCCGTCATCAAGCAGGCCACCAGCAAGTTCACCTCGGGGGGCCTGGGCGCCACCAGCAGCGCCAGCGCCATGCAGCGCATGCTCAGCATCGGCCGCTCCAGCATCATGTCCACCGGGTCGCAGACGTCCAGGAGGAGGAGGCCCGTGCAGCGCTCGCCGTGAGTGTCTTGTCGTGCGATGAGAGGGAAACATCTCTGGCCACAGCAGCGCCTGGCTTGCCGCCCACGCCACCATGAGTGCGCACGGTGCGTCTGACTTTTCTGCGCCCAACCACCAACTGTGCAGGTCGGCGGTCGGCGACGACTTCACTTTGGCCAGCACCCCCATGGCGGCGTACCTCTCGCGCAACTCTGGCGCCTTTGCGGTGCGTGCGGATCCGTGGGTCAGGACCCCCTGGACAGCCTGCGCGCTGCGCGCTCGCCCTGCTCCTCTGGACGTCAAGCGGGTACGCGCTGACAGGTCTCAACCTCATGCATGGGGGCGTGGGTGGTGGTGGTCCCCGCAGGAGAACGCGCTGCCTCAGTGGCTGCAAGAGGCGGCCGCCGAGATGGCGGCGGGCGGCGTCACCACCAACGGCAGCGCCACCAGCTTTGGCTACACGGGCTTCGTGGGCAGCGGCACGCCCTGCGTGGCGCCCATCGACATGTCCAGCGGCGGCCTGCTGGACCACGTCAGGTCGCTGCTGCTGCTGAGGCCCATCTCGCTGCACGACGTGTGGCTGCGCAAGGTGCGCCGTCCCTTCCCCTGTCCTCTCCCTCACACTTGGACGCCTGCGGTGCTCAAAGTGCCAATGGTGGCCGGCGCCCTCCAGGCAGCGAGCAGGGTGCAGGTGGCAGGTGGGGGGCGTGACGTGCTGCGGCGCTGCGCTTGCTGTGCGCAGGCAGAGCACCTGATCAAGCGCGGGCACTACGCGGCGGCGCGCAACCTGCTGCACCGCGCGCGCGCACACGCCGCCTCGTGCGACCAGCCCGAGGCCGAGGCGCGCGCCTTCCTCATGGAGGCCAAGGCGGAAAAGTCAGTGTGCAACTACACGGGCGCCATCCAGCTCATCCAAAAGGCGCAGGCCATCGGAGGTGCGTGCGCGCGTCCGCATGGGCTGCAGCCAACGGCGGCGCGCTCTCTTGCTGAGCTCCTTGCGTGTGCTGAGCCTGTGCTGTGCTCGCAGGCGACTATGACTTTTGGCGGGAGACGGTGTCCACGTACGTCGAGTGCCGCCTGGCGGCGCCGCACACCACCACCACGGACGCCAGGGAGGCGCTGCAGGGCGGCATCGTCATGTTCACCACCATTGCCAGGTGCGTCGAGGCGCCTGTGCGGCTCTGTGGCTTGGCTCTGCGGGCACCGCCTACAGTGCACGCAAGGCGGTACGTTGACTAAGCCTTGCGCGGCGGTGGGTCACGTGGCACCTGGTGACTGCGCAGGGACGACCGTGCCGCTGAGAAGGACGCCATGCTGGCGGCGGCGGCGCTCAAGCTGCAGCTCAGCGAGCTGCTGCTGCAGGACATGATCACCATGCGCAAGGGCGGCGTGTTCAACTGGAAGAAGCACTATGAGCAGGCCGTCACGCTGTGCGGGCAGGTCATGGCCGCGCTGGCCGCGCGCGAGGCCGGCATCCCGCACATCCAGGCGCTGCTGCACCAGTCGCTCCTCCAGGTGCGGCGCTGCCTCGTGCTGCTCGCCGCGACAGCAGTTTACCGCGGCAGACGACCACACCATCTGCGCGGGCACAGGGGTGGCTCAGGTCATCTGCTTTCTGTCGGTGCTGCTGCGCTGGCCGTGCAGATGGAGGACCCCAAGCCGGACCACGACATGCGCCCTCGCTACAAGAAGATCGAGAAAGTGCTGGTGGCCGCCGAGGAGATGGCCAACAAGTTCGTGGCCGGGTCCTGCCCTCGCGACCTGCACCCGACCATCAGCATGCCCGTCGCGCGCCTGCTGGCGCGCGTGCGCCTCGCGCTGGCCGAGCTGCGGCTGATGCAGGCGCGCGCCAGGGACGCGCACGCAGCCGACGACCGGCAGAAGAAGCGGCCAAAGTACCCCGTCGTGGCGACTGGCGAGCAGGAGGCCGAGGCCGTGGTCGTCGAGGTGCGTGCGGCCCGCCTGTCGTGCGACGCGGCTCGTCCCCGGTCCTGCAGTCGCGTTCGCTCCACACCTTGCGGAACCTGCGCTTGCTCGCGTGCGCAGTTCATCGACGCCATGGAGCCGCCCGAGGTGTCGACCAGTTTGCTGCCCGAGGACACGGCGCTGGCGCTCGCCATCAGCGCGGCGCAGCTCTGCAACGCCGACGGCCTGCGCGCCAAGGCGCTGCTGCTCGCCGGGCAGTGCCTGCAGTACAAGTTCACGCTCTCCATGCCGCAGCAGCTGCAGCCGTGGCCCTCGCGGCGCACGCAGGAGCGGCGGCGCACCGTGATTGGCATGGGAGACCTCACGCAGCAGCTCACGCAGGGCACCGACGGCCGCAAAGGCTCGCAGCCCACCGTCGCCGCCAGCACGGCCGGCGGGCGGCTGCAGCAACTGCAGGCAGAGGCCAGCGGCTCGGAGAGCGTCATGCCGAGCCGCATACAGTCCACGCGCGTGACGGCCAACACGTTGGCCGTCTCCGTCAACGACTACATCTTCGAGGACACGGGTGCGTGTGATGGACGCCGATCGCGCGCTTTGCTCTTCCCCGCTTCCTTGCGGAGAGCGAACTCTGACGCATCGTGCGCGCCGGTCGTGTGCTTCGCAGTCAACCCCGAGGAGGACGGCGTGGACCTGGAGGCCGTGCAGCAGGCCGAGACGTACCGCGGGCAGGCCATCAGCACGCTGCTCGAGGCGCTCATCATGGCCATCGCGCAGGGGCAGTGGCAGGACGCCGAGAACTGCGCGCTGGAGATCGCGCGGTGCCACGGCCGGCGCTCCCGCGCGCAGTGCACAGCCTCGGTGCAGTTCCTGTGTCTGGCGCAAGCCTGCAAGGCGGTCGCCAACCAGCGCGAGCTCATCCTGTCGGCGCAGCCGGACCAGTCGGCCGAGGCGCTCACCCTGCGCCACGCACAGGCGCTCTCGGCCGAGCTGCCGCACCCCGAGCAGAGCATCCACTTCCAACGGGTGCGCGGTGCTTGGCGCGCCGCCGAGGCTCACCTCCACCTGCACCTCACCTGATGTCCTGCGAAGCGAGACGCTGACGCCTCATTGGTGCTGTGCCCCACCACTCTGGTGAGCGCAGATCCAGACGAGCCTGGCCGCGCTGGGCACGCCCTCGCGCCTGCACCCGGGCCTGGGGCCCGACGCGGGCGAGCTCATCATGTCGGAGCTGCAGGACGCCAGCTGCAAGCTGCCCGACGGCCTGCGCGCCATCAGCCTCTACATCTCCCCCGACCGGCACACCCTCTACGTCATGGCCATCAACTTGCCTGACCAGCAGGCGGCAGAGGCGGCGGCCGCCGAAGCGGCGGCGGCGGCCGAGGCGGAGGCGGCGGCGGGCGGAGGCAAGGGCAAGCCGGCGGCGGCGGCGGGCAAGGGCAAGGGGGAGGCGCCGCCCGCGCCCACGCCCAAGATGGTGCTGCTGGACGCCGTGCCGCTGGAGGCGGAGATCCTCGACAGCCTGCGCAATGACCTGCGGGCGTACCGCAGGTGTGCGCCTCGCTTGGGTCATAGAGGAGGGTGGGGCGTCCACGGCGTGGGGACCGTGTGAGCGAGACGTTGCTGTCCTCACGCCCGTGAGCTGCGCAGGAACGCCGAAAAGGTGATTCGAGAGAGCATCGCCTCGGCGGCCGAGGCCGGCTGGGGCAAGACCGACAACCCTGGCCGTGGAGGCAAGGGCCGCGGCAAGGGCGGCCGGGGGTCGGACGCCAAGGCGGCAACCAAGGGCGCTCCCTCGGGCTCCCAGGGCAGCGGCACCAGCGCACCCTCCGCGCCCGTCTTCCCGCCAGAGATCAACGAGCAGTGGCAGAGCCTGCTCTGGCGCTTCGACCTTTTCCTCTCGCCCATCCTGCCGCTGCTCAAGCTGGCCGTGGGCGACGAGGGGGCCGCCGCAGTGCACGGCGGCACAGGCACGGGGGCGGGGGCGTCCGGCGGGGCCGCAGGGGCCCCTCCTGGGTCCCCGGCGGGCAAGGCGGGAGGGGCGGCGGCGGGTGGCCCCAAGGCGGGCGACGACAGCGGCGTCAAGCACAAGGTGGTGCTGCTCCTGGACCCGGAGCTGGCGGTGCTGCCGTGGGAGTCGCTGCCTCTGCTGCGGAGCTCCGCGGCGTCCGTGACTCGCCACACGTCGCTCTACGCGCTGCGGGCGGGCATGCAGGTGCGCGGCACACGAGGGCGCCGTGCAGACCGTGCAGGGCTGAGCGGCAAACCGCGGCCTGCTGACCACTTCCGTGAGCACCTTTGGTTTGCTCGCGCTGCAGGAGGTGGTGCACAACGGCGGCGCTGCGGACCTGACGCGCATCACGTACGTGGTGGACACGCGGTACGAGGGCAGCTCGCCCGAGCACACCAAAGGTGCGCACCGCGTTGTGCGGCCACAGGTGGCAACGAAGGGACCGTGTACAGACGCGCTGGCACTCGAGCTGATTTTTTGCGGCCTGTGCGCTGCTGCCCACGCGCTCGCAGGCCCGTACTGGACGCCCATCATCCCTTGGTTCCAGTCCAACGTGCTCAACCAGTCGTACGCCAAGGAGTGGAAGGGCCTGATGGGCAGCCCGGGGCGCGTGCCGCCAGAGGCCGACGCGCTGGCCAGCCTGGAGGGCGCCACCAGTCTGCTCTGGCTCGGCCTGGGGCGCTTCTTCAGCTACGTCCCACCCAACGTGAGTCAGGGCGCCCGCGCTGTCGTTGCCGTTGCAACTGCACAGGCTCTGCAACCAATCTGTGTGTTAGCCTGCGTGTGTATGCCCCTGCAGGTGGTGAGCAGCCTGGACCTGCGCGGCTGCGACGTGGCCATCCTGCTGGGCCGCGTCAACAACGAGGTGGCGCATCAGAAGCAGGTGTACATTGACAACCGCAAGAGCGCCACGGAGCGGGCGCTGGAGCAGCACGTGCGCACCGCCGAGCTGCTGCTGGCGCGCGGCGTCAAGACGGTGGTGACGGGCAGCATGGCCACCACGGCGGCGGCCAACACGGCCGCGCTGCAGGCCATCCTGGCGGGCCTCGCCAGCGGGCTGACGGTCAGCGAGGCGGTCTGGAAGGCGTCCCTCACGCTGCAGGCGGAGCTGGACCACCAAAAGTGCACGTTCTTTGTGCTGGGCGCGCCCAACCTGACGGCCAGCGCCGCCGGCGGAAAGGGCGGCAAGGCAGGAGCGGCCGCGCCCAAGAAGAAGTAGAAGGTTTAGGCACCTTGTGCACTTCAGGCAGGATGGAGTGGGCTCCTCTCTACTCAATCTGATGAGATACTCAATCTCGCGCGCCCGCCATGCAAACCTCGGGGTCCGCGTCCGCGTGCGCCAGGGGTGAGCCTGAAGACACCTTGTGGAGAGCATTAGAAGAGCCCAGAGTCACAGCAGTGCCCAGAGAGACAAGGGCAGGATCCTCTGTCTGTGGTGAAGCTTGTCCCGCGATGACGAGCGGCCCCTTCTACCGCGCGGCCGGGCTCACGTTCCTGCGGTACGCCAACATCAGCGCGGACCTCCTGCGCAACGTGCTCAAGGAGCCCTTCAAGAGCAAGGCGCAGGCGCGCTCGGCCATCAGCTACCGCTACGCGCCCTACGACGACGGCAAGGCGGGCAAGACGGGTGAGCAGCGGCCATCGCGATTTACCACCGCAGCATTGCGCACGCGTGCGACCGCAGCAGCGCGGCTCTGGGGGGGCCCGCACCGTGCGTGGGGCCGAGCTGATCACCAAGTCTGGCCTCCACGCGTGGCGCTCCACCGTGCCTCGCGATGCGAGCACGCAGCGACGTGGACCTTGCGATGCTTGTCCTCGTGGCGATCTTTGCGTGTGCAGTGGTCGTGGACCTCAAGGCCGTGCCCACGAAGGCGTCCTCGTGAGAGCGCGCCGCAGCCAGCGGGGTGATGGTGTGCTCAGGCTGAGGACGCGTGCGCACTGCTGTTCAAGTGCTGGACAGCTCCACCGCATGCAAGCGATGAGCGATCGCCGAGCTCGGCGGCACGGGACGGGGTCGCGCGATGGCGCAGCGCTTGCCGTGCGCAGCACAGCAGCAGCAGCAGCAGCAGCACCACCACCACCACCACCACCACCACCACCACGGGCAGCAGCAGGCCAACCGCCTTAGCAGGCTGCCCAGCCAGCCACAGGCCCGGCGTTGGGCCTCAGCGCTTCTTGCGCTTGAAGCGGGCCTTGGACTTGAAGGCGCGCTTGCCGGCGCCGCCGCGCTTGACGCGCGCCAGCTCCGTCTTGGACAGGCTGGAGCGGTCGCGCAGGTACTTGCCCTCGGCCGCCGGCGACCCTCCTGAGGACGCCCCGCCGGCGCCCCCGCCGCTCCCGCCCTCGCCCCCGGGGCGCCCGGTCCCGTCGCCAGCAAAGAGCTGCTTCTTTGCGGCGCCGCCCTTCTTGGCGCCCTTGCTCTTCTTGACACCGGCCGCTTGCGCCCCCAGGATCTTGACGGCCTTGGAGCCCGAGATGCCCTGCTGCTTGAGCGCGCGCAGCCGGCTCTTGGTGCTGCGGATCTGCCTGCGGACAGACCAAGCAGCGGGCGGGCACATCGTCATCAGTGGCAGCCCACAGCTCGCGCCCCCTAAAACATCACCAGAGCAGTCAGCGAGGCTTCACTTGGTGAGGACGCCCGTCTCCTCCATGAGCGCATCCTTTTGGCGTTTGCCGCCGTTCTCGGCCGCCGCCGCCTGCAGACGGCACGCACGCCAAGGGCATGGTGACGAGTCAAGAGTGCCCAGCGCCTTGAAGTGCATGCCGCATGAGGACCCTCCGTCCATCCTCACCTCGAGCTTGCGCTTCTCTCTCCGCTTGTTCTTTGCCTCCTGCTTGGCAGCGGCCTTGTCCCGCGACTGCCGCTCCTCGTCCTCCAGCTCGTCGTCCTGCCCGGCGGCCTCCATGGCCGCGCGCCGCGCCACGTCCTTCTTCTGCCGCTCGCTCTGGAACCACGTGCGCTGCGGCCGCGCCTTGATCTCAGCCTCGTGCTCCAGCAGGTTCTGCGCAAGACCACGCGTGCCCCACACACGAAACAGTGAGGAGGAGCTGAGCAGAGTGGCGGCCTCCCCTCCTCCTCCACCTGTCTCAGCAACCCGCCCGTGGGTAGGCCGTTCGTCAGCCCACCTGCGCCTTGGTGGCCTCCATCTCCGCGCGCCGCATCTCACGCTCCTCGCGCTCTTGCGCGTAAATCTTGGACACGTCGCCCTCGGCGTTCTCCACGCGCGCCTGCCACGCCGCCACGGCCGCCTCGGGCACCACGCGCTGGCCCATGGTCGCCTTGGTCTTCTTAATCACCTGCGCAACCCGCCCCCACGCTCAAGCGCTCGCTCGTCAGCACGGTCACGCAGCATCAGTGCTGAGGGCAGCGCCGTGCAGCACACGGCTGTACCCGTGCACGCACCTCCTTGAGCAGCTGGCGGTCCTGGTCCTCGATGAAGGTGACGGCCATGCCCGAGGCGCCGGCGCGCGCCGTGCGGCCGATGCGGTGCAGGTGCGTCTCCAGCTTGCGCGGCGCGTCATAGTTGAGCACCACCTGCACGGCGGCACCAGCAGCAGCAGCAACACGCGTTGAAAGGGCTGGCCGCTGCGCACACACACTGCACCTTTTCAACGCCGGCGCGCCTCCCTCGTTCGTGCCATGGGCGAGGCGCACCTGCACGCCCTGGATGTCGAGGCCTCGCGCCGCCACGTCCGTCGCCAGGAGGAACGCGGCCTTGCCCGCCCGGAAGTCCTCGAGGCTCTGCAGCCGCGCCGCCTGGGTCATGTCGCCGTGCAACTCGGCTGCGGGCGTCCACAGACACCAAGTGCCTCACAGCATGGTGCATCTGGGGAGCTGCGGCTCAGCCCGCGAAGCCTGCGCGGGCTGCGTGACCGCATCGCCGCACCCGCGGGCGGCAGGCCCAGCAGGCCAAAGAGGATCTTGGCTCTGTGCGCGCGCTGCTTGGTCTTGAAAAAGATGATGGCGTGGCCCGCCTTGAAGCTGCGCGCGCAGAGCGCCAGCATGGACGCCTCCTTGGTCGCCGCCGCCGCCGCGCCCTGTGCGCACGTCGTGACAAACGAGGCAGACGTTGGCCCAAAAGCCTTTCATCCCCTCTGCACCCGTGGCAGAACCTACGGAACGCCCACACGTCGTCGCCCCAGCAAGGCGCTCACCTTGAAGCGCACCACCTCTTGCCGCAAGTCCCTGGGCACGGCGGCGCTGGGGTCGGCCGCCAGGCGCACGGGCTGCTTGAGCGACAGCGCCATGAGCCGCCGCACCTCCTCGTTGAACGTCGCGCTGCGGCAGCAGCACGCATCACAGCGCACGCACGCCAAGCACTCGTCACGGCCCTGCCTGCATCCTGAGCAACCAGAGGAGCGTGGCTTGGGGCCCGCCCGCACCTGAAGAGCATGGTCTGCCTCTTGCGCGGCGCCATCTTGACAATCTCCTGCACCTCGTCCTTGAAGCCCATCTCCAGCAGCCTGCGCCCCACGTGACAGGCCAGGTAGGACACTCTCAGGTCGCACACGCCTTGCTGCAGCGCCCAAGCCTCGACCTCCCCGAAGCCTCGGCAGTGCTAGCAGGTCCCAGGTCACCCCAGGCCATCCAACGCACGGCTCACCTGTCGGCCTCGTCCAGCACCAGCACGGCCAGGTCCTCCAGCCCCACGCTTTGCGTGTTGCGCAGGTGGTCGATGAGCCGCCCCGGCGTGGCAACCACCACCTCGGGGCTGCGCCGCAGCACGCTGGCCTGCACCTGGCTGCTCAGGCCGCCCACTACGAGCGCCACGCTGACGTCGGTGAACTGAGCGAGCTTGGTCACCATGGAGTGGATCTGCACCGCCAGCTCGCGCGTGGGCGTCAGCACCAGCACGTACGTCGCCGCAATCTGCACAGGCCCATGGACACCGCAGAGCACACGCTGCATTCAGTTGCAGCGTCCGCAGCTGACACGGAAGCCGTGCGGTCAAGCGCGGAGTGGAGGCGGCGCGCACCGATCTCTGCCGGTGCAGCAGGCGCTCGAGGCAGGGCAGGGCGAACGCCGCCGTCTTGCCGCTTCCCGTCACGGCCGAGCCGCAGATGTCTCGCCCCGCCAGCGCCAGCGGGATGACGGCCGCCTGCAGTGCAGTTCATCACGTCGTGGACGGCACGACTTGAGCATCGCCAGCTCACGGCAGCAGGGGCGGAGCTGAGCCCGCTCCATGTCCCACACACGCCCCAGACGTGCCTGGATGGGCGTGGGCGTGGTGTAGCCGAGCATGGCACAGGCCTTGGTGAGCGGCCGGCTGAGGTTGAGGTCGCCAAAGGAAGCTGCCTTGAAGCTGGTGCCGTCGGGCAGCTGAGCGTAGAACTCGCCGCCGCCGCCTCCTGACCCGCTGGTCCCGGCGCCCTTTTGCTGCCGCCTGGTGGCCTCGTCCTGCTCCCCCTCCTCCTCCTCCTCAGCCTCCTCCTGTGGGTGGTGCCCGCCGTTCTGCTGCCCTTTGCGCGGCTGCTGCGCCTGCTGCTTCTGCTTGCCTTGCGCAGGCGGGGCCGCGGCAGCACTGCCCTTGCCTCCCGCTGCTGCGGCGGGTGCTGCTGCAGCGGCCTGTCGAGCGCCCGCCTGCGCCTTGCCGGGCTTAACGGCGGGAGGCGCAGGTTCCTCCTCCTCCTCCTCGTCCTCGTCCTCCTCCTCCTCGTCGTCCTCACCGTCCTCTAAGCTGTCATCGTCGCTGTCACCTCCGAGCCCCCCGTCCTCCTCCTCCTGGTCCCCGTCTGCCTCAACGTCCTCGTCGTCCTCATCCTCATCGTCCAGCTCGCCTGCAAGCACAGGAGACGCGAGGCTGTGAGTGCAGGTGGCGCACGCTTGGTGGCCAAGCCTGGCACGTGACTGCCTGCTCGCCCGCACCCGGCAGAGGCGCGTCCTCGTCGCTCTCCTCATCCTCCTCGTCCTCCTCGTCTTCCGAGTCTGCCGGCTGGCCGCGCCTGCCAGGTGGCGCCCTGCCGATTGCCTTGGCCGCCTTCTTCTGCGTGCAGTGCGCCCACAGACTGAGAACCGTCATCCCCATGTTCCACGGCGGGATGGCTGCGCGCACGCTCCCGGCCCATCGCTGACCTGCTCCTTGGCTGCGTGCCGGGCGTCCACGCGCCCCTTGATCTTCTGGTCGATGCTGGTGGCCCTGTTCTTGTTGTAGTCCGAGAGCTCGGCCTTGGCTTGCTTCAGCGCGCCTGCGCGCCGCCCCGCATGCACCACCGGCACGCTCCACGACCATCACGCCAGCACTCACACCACAATGCACGTTGCCTGAGCATCTGGCCGCTGGCTGGAGGCTCAGCTGCGTGGCCGATGGGCGTGCGGCGGCACTCGGCGAGGCGCACCCGTGAACTCCCAGGCCGCCTGCGTCGGCACCGACAGGCCCTTGAAGTCGAAGTTGAAGTCAGCGGCAAAGTCCGAGTCCCCCGCCACCATCGCGCTGCACCACCGTCGGCACCCACAGAACACTGCTCAAGGATCACGCCCGAGTCGACGCTGCTGAGAGCATGGCGCTCATGTGCGCACTGAAACGCGCTGGTAGGTGCTCAGACGCTTCGGGTTGCCGTCTTGATTGCTGCGCCAAGACCTGGTGGCTTGGATGCACCGCCATCCTGCCAGCACGCACGCAAGAGATGGCAGCCTTAGGGGGGAGCGCTGCGATCGCGTAGCGTCGCGTGAAGCAAAGGATGGACTTGAACTTGCTCAGCTCGGTCGAGCTGCAGCAAAAGGGCGTGCCGCCCTCCATAGCGGACGCGCTCGCGCTCGAGCGCAGACAACACGGCGTCTACTCCAGCTGGCTGGAGCTGCTGGAGCGCCTTGAGCGCGCGACAGGTCCATCATCCGATGATGCGCCATCGGCCGCCGAACCCGCAGGCGCTGAGAGGCACGGCTGGGGCTTCTTGCCGGAGGACGTCCGGCTTCTCAACGTGCGCGCGCTTGCCTCCTGGCGCACTGGCAGCGCTTTCGCCCACCTCTCCCGCGCGGCCGACATGCAAGTTTGACGCGCTACGGCCGTCAAACGCGTGGCGTGCCCGCAGGACGTGCTGGGCCTGTTCCTCAGGGACGACGACCCACCGCCACAGCGACCCCCGTGGTGGCATCACCCGTGGCAGCGCTTGTCGGCCTCCGCCGCACCGCCCGACACGTCGTTCCCCCACGAGTTCCGTGCCGGGCCCCTCCCACAGCAGCACGAGCAGCGCTACGCCTACCTATTTGCGCAGATCCAGTTCACCGACCCCGCATATGCGTACCTGGGCTACAGCCTCAGCCGGTGCGTCATGCGCATCGCGTTCCCGTCCTGCCAGGCAGCAGCTGCCTGTGCAGCCACGGGCACACGACGTGGCTGCTGCCCCCCACCTGACACCTGACAATGGTGACCGTCGCAGGACCGCAAAGGAGGCGCTCATGGCCAAGTGGGCCCACGACTACCCAGAGCTCAGCGAGAGTGAGCGACGCGCAGGAGAACAGGGCAGAGGTGCGCCTGCACACACGAGACCGACCAGAATGCCTGCCTGCGTTTCATCGTGGTGCAGGCGTGCTGGCCGGCTGGGACGTCCCGCCCGACACTGCCGCGCCACCCAGCCCACCGGGGCAGCCTGCGCCACCACACCACGAGGTGCGCCCCGCCCACGTGGGCGCTGACCCGGCGCGCTGCTTGCGCGCATGCAGCCCCTGACGCTTAAACAGGTGTGCCTTTGCCTTTGGCGTGGGTGCGAGCATCCGCAGGCGCAAGCGCGCAGGTACCGCGCCGCCTGCTGGGACGTGCTGCTGCGGCCCGGGGCCCGTGGCGCAGGCGGCGCGGCGGCAGCCTCCACGGCGGTGCTGCCACTGCCAGACTGGCTCGGCGCGCCGGGGCCTGGGCTGGTGGCGGGGCAGGGCATCCCGCTGGAACTCAGGGGCCAGTACCGCGTCGACCCGTGAGTCACTCGTCTCGTGGTGGGGCCACTGGGCTCGTGGGTGGGTGAAAGTCAGTGCCGGGGCAGCCAGCAGCTACTGCACCGTTGCTGCGTGAAACAACATCGCAGGTACGGCAACGTGGTGGCGTCGGACGCCGAGCCCGCGTCCATCTGTGCCTGGGAGGTCGACCACGTGTTCCCCCGCAAGCGCGGCGGCCGGTCGGTGCCCTCCAACTTTGCGGCCACGCACTGGTGAGCCGCTGCGGTGTTACGCCGTGCCCACTTCGAACACCAGACACCTCGCTTGACCAGAATGCTGTTCCTGTGCACTTTCCTCCAGGTACGCTGAGCGTCACATCAAGGGCGAAAAGGTGCTGGCGTCCATCCTGCTGGGGCGCGACGGGCGCAACCCGCTCACCTGCGGGCTGACCGAGGCGGGCCTGCAGGCGCTGTGGTCCAGCCGCGCGCTACTGCCGCCCGAGCTGCAGCACACGCCGGCCTTCTCGCACCTGCTGCACACGCTGCTGTGCACCAACTGGCGCCGCGGGGACTTTCGCGAGCTGTTCAACACGCGGGCGGGGCTGCTCCACGTCACGCCGCCCGAGCAGCTCTTTGCCGCGCTGCTGCAGGGCTTCCAGGCCGCCACCACCACGCTGGTGGCCGGCTGGCACGTGGGCCTGCTCGCCAGCTCCAACCTCGCGGCCCAGCAGCAGCAGCACACGCAGCAACCGGTGGCAGAGGGCGCCGTGTCCCCCGAGGGCAGCAGCGGCGCCGGCACGCCGGACCTCAGCCCCAAGCGCTCGCCCTCACGCACCCGCGCCCCCCTGGCCAGGTCGCCAACCAAGACATCGGCGGGCGGCGCGGTGGCCCCTGGTGGCGAGGCGGCGCCACGCAGGCCCAGGCTCAGCGGCGGAGGCCGGCCGCCGTCGTCTGGCCGGCGCCTCTCCCGCGCCGGCAGCGCGGCGGCCGACGAGGAAAGCGCCGGCGCCCCGCCCGCGTCCCCGCAGCGGGCGCCCTCGCCAGGCGGCGCCGCGCCGGCGGAGGCTGCGCGGCCGCGGGCGGCGCCGGGGCGCGGTGCAGCGGTGTCGGGGCGCGTGCGCATGGGGTCGGCGGGCGGCACGCCGCTGTCCGTCAGCAAGCAGGCGGCCATTCGCGCGTACAACCAGGCTGTGGCGCTGGCGCAGGAGGCGGGCACCGGCCAGGTGCTGTCCGACCTCCCGCTGCTGCCAGAGGCGTCGGAGATCAGCCTCGCCAACCTCCCCGCCTCGCCTTCCTCCCGGCCCGCCACCACCAAGGAAACGTCGGTGGCACTCGCGGCTGACGCCACGTCGGCAAGCCCTAGCGCGTCAGGCAGCGCAGCCACGGCGGGCGCCGCGCAGGACCGCAGCGCAGCGCAGCCAGGCGTGCTGGTGGCCTCGGCCAAGCCCGCCGTCAGCACCAGGGACGGCACGACGCAGGCTGACGAGCCGTCGCCGTACCAGGCGGCCGCGCTCATGCTGGGTGAGGACTTTTTCAACCAGGTCATGGCGCCCCGGGCCACGCACAGGCGGCACCGCCCGCGCATGGCCTCCGCCACCACGCAAACGCCTGACGACCCGCGTCCGCAGCTGAAGCAGCAGCAGCAGCAGCAGGGAGTGGGGGCGCCCGCCCCCTCACGCTCAACAGACGGTGACGACGGAGCGCAGCCAGCCCGAGTCAACGGCAGCAGCGGCGGCGACGCCGCTCCGCCCTTGTGGAGGCGGGGGGGCGGCCGCCGCCACACGACGCCCTCGCCTCCCCACGGCAAGCCGCTCCCCAGCCCCGGCGCGCCGCAGCCTCCCCGCACCCCGGAGCACCACCCCTACATCCACCGGGGCGTCACGACGTGGAACGCGCTCCCGCTGCCGCCGCCCATGCCTCCCTCGTCCATGACAATGGAGGAGGCGCTCGCCAGCACCGCGCTGGATGTGAATCCCGACGGCTTCGTCCTCCCGACGTACTGGCCGCCTCGCGACCCTCTGCTGGGCCGCTGGGCCGCCAAGCCCCGCAACCCCGTGGTCAACCCGCACGTGGCGGACGCCTACGACCTCTCTGGAGGCGCGGCGGCCGTGGGCAGCAGCATGACGTCGCACGGCATCGTGGAGCAGGCGCTCCTGGAGGGAAGGGCCGCCGCGGCACGTGCGGCCGCTGCCGCCGCCCCTGGCGGCCCACCCAAGGCGGCGTGGGGCAAGCCACCGGCCAGCAGGTCGGGGAGAGGCAGCGAGCACCCAGGCGGCGCACCAGGCGGGAAGCAGGTGCAGCTGCGCGATGAGGTCGAAAGCGACACGGACGCGGCGGGCCACTCGGAGCTCGTCGCCGGTGGTCCGCCCCACCAAGGCGCTGCTGCTGCGGACGGCGCGGCACGAGTGAGGAGCCGGACGATGGACTCGCCCTTCGCCGCCGCTCCAGCAGCTGCTGGCGGCGCTGACGCAGCGCAGGCGCCAGCGGCGGACAAGGAGGCGATCGGCGCGAGCC
>VFQP010003206.1_pt1 | contig 16978 bp, 14 predicted proteins | sample 3512351 | NCBI WGS metagenome assembly VFQP01 (sample SAMN10412372, study PRJNA504923) | tailings metagenome | isolation source: Relicate 1 Philex TSF1 revegetated site | place: Philippines: Tuba, Benguet | collected 2017-08-29
CGCGAGGATGGCGGCCTCGCGCCGGCCATCGTCGATGTGGGCGCTGGTGCTCCTGGCAGGACTGGCCAGCCTCCAGCTGGCCAGCGGCACAGGTGCGCGGCGTGCAAGCAGCCAGTGGTGTCGTCGTCGTCCTCACACCTGCAGCGTCGTCGCTCCACGTCCGCGTCGTCGTGTGGGCACCCGCTTCCCCGCAGGTGCCCCAGGCGCAGCGAAAACTCACCACGACCCTCGCCAGTGCGCGCTGGGCTGCGTGGTGGAGGCGGACTTTGTGTGCGGCGCGGACCGCAACACCTACCAGAGCCGCTGCCTGGCACGCTGCCAGGGCGTGCCCGTCGTGGCCGAGGGGCCGTGCCGTGGTGAGAGCCTCTCGCGGGCCGGCGCAACAGCACGTCGGCGTGCCTGCCCGGCCAGCTATTGCCCCGCAACCAGCCGCAGGATCGGAGGCAGGGACCCCTGCGCTTGCTCTCTGCCCTGGCAGAATGCTGACGTGCGCGCCGGCGGCCCCGCTGCTCGCCTGCGCACGCAGACCTGAGCGACGCAACGGTTGCGGGCTCGGTGGACCAGCACCTCGGCCGCGCGGCGCACCTGCACCGCATGCTGCTGCAAGGAGCCCAGGAGCACGACGCGGCCACTGACAGCAGCAGCAGCGGCGGCGTGGGCGGCGGGCGGGCGGAGCGGTTGCTCGCCGCCGCAACCGACGCCTCGCCAGCGCCGCGGCGCGTGCTCCCAGAGAGCGACATGCAGGCCTTCAGCGACGAGAACTTCGTGCTTCTGGGCGTGGTCAGCTTCAGGGACACGTACAAGCACGGCACCCTGGGCGGCGACGCCCAGGACGCGTCGCAGCACCAGCAGCAGGCGCAGGCGGCGGCGGCGTCCGTCTCCGAGGTGGACGCGCAGCAGCAGGGCGGCTTTGGCGACGACAGCGGCCCTGACGCCGACGGCAGCAGCAGCCGCTTCGCCGCGCTGCTCACGCGCCAGACGGGCGGCGCCACCGGCGCGGCCGCCGCGCACAGCGCCACCACCCAGGGCGGCGACGCGTCCACCGTGCGGGCGCTGCGGGTGACGCGCGATGGGCTGCTGTACGCCGCCACGTACGACATGGACCAGCTCAAGTCCAACCTTAAGAAGAGGGCGGCGGCAAAGGCCTGGGCCTCGGCCAGCGGCGGCCAGCAGCGGTGGCGGGGCAAGTGGCAGGCGGCGGAAGGCCTGCCCGACTGGCCCGGCTTCACGCCGCGCGGCAAGAGCGGCGGCGGCGGCGGCGGCGGCGCCAAGGGCAGCGGCAGCAGCGGCGGTGGCGGTTCTTCAGGCAGCAAAGGGGGAGGGCACGCCAGGCGGCTGCTGCAGTCGTCGTCGCCGCCGCCGCGGCCGCCTCCGCGGCCGCCCCCGCGCCCGCCCCCCTCGGGCGCCAGCGTGGCCGGCGTCAACGGTACGCTGTGCCCCATCCCCAACCGCTTCCCCTTCAACGCCATCGGGCAGCTGCAGCTCACGGACGACGACGGCGCGCGCGTGTGCACCGCCACGCTTCTGGCCGCCGACTTTGTCGTCACGGCGGCGCACTGCGTCTTCGCCAAGGACGACAACCCCACCAAGCCCGGCGGGCAGTTCTACAAGGGGCTCGACTTCGCGCCTGGCAGGTGAGGAGGGCGGCGGCAAGCACGGGTGCAGCAGCGCACGACTGCCTCTTTTGGCGCCGGCGAGGGAGGGGAGGCGTGTTGGGAGTTTGGGGCTCAACTGCGTGCGTCTGTGCCCTGGTGGTGGTTGGTGGTGGTTGGTGGTGTGCAGGTCCCGGGCGCTCAACGCCAGCACGCCCAGCAACCCGTTCGGCGTCGTGCCCTGGGTCTACTGCACCATCTTCGACAACTTCATCTCGGTGAGCAGAGAGAGCGCTGGGAGCTCTGCGAACCGTCCCGCCGCGCCAAACCGCCCTGCGGAGCGTCCCGCTGACCTCCCGCCTGCCGCACTCGCGATCGCGACGCGACAGGTGGGGGCCAACTTCGCCTTTGACTGGGACATGGCGGTGATCAAGCTCGCCGAGCCCGTGGGCGACGAGGCGGGATGGCTGGGCGTGGCCAACGGGTGCCCCACGTCGGCGTCCAACGGCAACGCCGCGCCAAACTACCCCGTCACCACGGCGGGCTACCCGGTGCTGGCGCCGTTCGGCACGTGCCTCACCAGCAACTGCAGCATCTCCAACGACACGTGCGCGCGCACGGCGCTGCACACGTGCCCCTCGTACGACGGGCAGAGCGGCGCGCCCTTCATGTACATTGGCTCGGACGGATCGCCGCGCATCCGCGGCATCCTCGTCGGCACCAAGGTGAGGCCCCGCCGGCGTCGCGACGCCTGGCCACGCGCGCTTTGCCTGCTGCGGTGGGCTGCACGCCACGTGCTCGTGCTGACGCTCGGCGCCGCGTGCTCTCCCTCCGCTTGCTACAGAACGGCGCCAAGGTCACGCACCTGATCGGCACGGCGGGCAGCTACTCGGCGCTGCTGCAGTGGGTCACGTCCACCACGGGCGTCTTCGCATCGCCGCTCGGCTTCGAGACGCAGTTCGCCAGCCCGCCGCCCGCCGGCGGCGGCGGGTCAGGCTCGCCCAGCAACTCGGGCGGCGGCGGCAGCAGCGGCAGCAGCAACAGCTCGGCGTCCACGTCATCGTCCTCCAGCAGCTCGTCCAGCGTCAAGGACGCCGTGGGCGTGGTGAACGCTACGGCGATGTCGGCGGGCGGCGGCAACGTCACGTCCATGAGCGGCTCGCTGGCCGTGCCGCCCTCGCCGCCGGCGGCGGCGGGCGACGCCGTGGCGTCGGCGGCGTCGGCGTCCGACGGGCTGGTGGCGGTGACGGACGACGAGGCGGGGCGTGCGTCGTCGGGCAACGGCACCAGCAACGCCCGCACCGCGTCATCGACGGCGAGCAAGGCGAGCAGCAAGCCAAAGCGGACGCAGCACCGGCGCAAGCGGTGGCGGCTCAAGGCGGCGCCGCCGCCGCCGCCGACGGGCGGCGGTGGGCGGCGCGCGATGCTGGCGGCGGATTCGGCGGCGTCGGGGCGGCTGGAGGCGGCGCAGCAGGAGGAGCGGCGCGGCGAGGGAGCGGGCGGGGAGGAGGGGGGGCCACGGGTGCGCGACGCCGCCGCTGCGAGACGCGGGGTGGGCGCGGGCCCGCACGGCGCCCGCGCCCACCACGCGGCGCACCGGCACCACGGCCGTGGGGCGCCGTCGTCGCACCACGCGCACCACCACGCGCACGGCGCGGCGGAAGGCGAGCCGCTGCACGGGGAGGGCGCCTGGCAGGAGGACCGGGCGCGGCGGAGAAGGGCCGTGCGCTGATCATATCGCGCGCGTGCGTTTCTCCCCCACCCGCCCGCCACCCAGGCCCCCCTTTTCCCCCCTCTTTGACAGGATAGCGCGAGTTGCCGCTCTGCCGCTCTCTGGCTCCCTGGCCCCCATTTTTTGTTCATTGCTGCGCCGCCACGTTTCCAAGCGCGCGCGCTGCCGGCCGCGGTGGAAGCTGATTGGCCCACCCGGCGCCGCGCACGCGCCGCTGCTGCCGATGCCGCCGCCGCCGCGGCGCCTGCTGTCCGTCGCCCAGATCTGGTGCTGCTGCGTTGCTACGCCGCTCGCTTTGAGCCCCGCATCCGTCGCCCATGCCCCGGCCCTCCTGGACCCCCACGCACCCCCGCCCCCAGACATTGGTCTCATCTGTCTCATCTGTCGCAGCTGCCGCCGTCGTTGCCATTCGCAATACATGCGCGCGTGCAGTTGCTTTGTGTCTGGTTCGCCCTCCCCCCGCCCCCGCCCTCCCCGTGCCCCCCACCGGCCCCGCGTTCGTTTGCATGAGGCGCCCCGCGCCTGCTGAGAGGTGAGCTCGCGCCCTGCTGCCGGGGGTGCTCTTGCCGCCCCGCCCGCGCCGCTTGCGTGCGCGGGTCATGCGGAGCCCCCCAGCAGCAGCGCCAGTGGCTCGCCTCTCTGCCGCTGGTCGGGAGCGCCTGCGCTTTTTGAGTGTGTGCGTCGTGAGTGAGCGTGTGAGAGAAGAGAGAGACAGAGAGAGACACTCTGATTGCTGAGCGCTCGGACACTGTTTTTTTGGTTTTGGAGACGCGCCCGGCAGGGTGCCGTGGCGTGCGTGGATGCAGCTCCGAGGAGGCGCTTCAAAAGGTATGAGTGAGGGAGCACACACTGGGCGGAGGAGGCAGTGCGAGGACGCTGTGCCGTGTGGGCCAGGCTGTGCGTGTTGCGTGCCTGCATCCTGTGATGGTTGGCGCGAGCGGGAGGGCGCCACCGCCTAGTGCAGCGCCGTCGGCGGGCCCTGGCTTCCGTCGTCGTGACAGCGGCCCCGCCACCCCTGCGCTGTGGGCGCCGCCGCCTGTGAGGCAACGAGCTTGCGCCTGGCCCGCCGCCTCCCCGTTGCTGCTTTGGCCCACAGTTGGCGCTGCAGACCAGCACGATGGGCGCGACCGGACGGCGACGTGCGTGACGTGACGCCTCACTGTGGGCGGTGTGCTTCCGCTGACCCCCACCCCCTGTTCTCTGTTGGACAAAGCCTCACACCTCTCCCTCCCTGACGAGCGCGCCCCCCGTGGCCCGGAACCGTGAGACCGCGACCTTTCCAGAAACCCCACTCCCGCTCTGCGGCGCTCTGGGGTCGCCTGTGTTGGCCCGTCCCACCCCTCTGGTCAGCAAGAAAGCTCGGACAAGTCCACCTATCTCAAGTCCCCCATGGAATCCATGCACGCTGCCTTTGCGGGCGAGAGAGCGGAGGACGACGCGGGAGGGCTCCTCCTCCCGTGTCCGCGCCACTCCTCTGCTCGCCCGTGTGCGGCGTGCTGGCAGGCTGTGCGTCGTCTCGTCCCCACCTCACAAGTCCAACAAGAACAGGAGAGGAGATCCCAGTTGGGGGGTTTGCTTTTGCGCACCGCTTTTATCTGCAGCAGCTGAGCTCACAGTGTGCCCGGGCCGTGTGGTGGTGCCCTTGGCGTGTCGGGGTCCGCTGCTGCGGGCGGAAAGTGTCATTGCGCGCGGTTCCACTCCCCATGGGCCTGGCCCCGGCTGGCCCATGGGGCGGCGCGCGCACGCACAGCACACACGGAGCGCTTTGTCTATGCATCACGGCGGTCGCCCCCTGTTGGCGAGCCGGCCCCACAGAATGGCAGCAGCACATCGGGGCACAGCGTGGCCCCCTGTCGCCGCGTGGTCCGCGCGTGCCTTCCCTTCTCTGCTCCGTCCTCTATCTGCTGCTTGTCCTCCTCCTCCTTGATCAATCTGTCCTCTCTCTGTCCTGCACGCCGCGCTGGGCGGCTCCACCCCCCTTCCCTGGGCCAGCTCGCCGCCGCAAAGCACATTCTTGCTGCGGCGGGCCCCAGTGGAGGGAGGAGGGACGCCACGCACGCGCCCCCCCCCCCAATCGCCCCGCCCCCTCCGTCGCAGCATGCTGCACGCATTTCCTTGCGCCCCGCATCGCTTGCCCGTTCTCAGACTCCCTGACGGCGACCGCCAGACGGCACGCGCTCTCTGGTGGTGGCGGACGACAACAGTGTGCGCAGTCGGCAGCGGCAGCCGTTTCGTCGTGTGTGGTGCTGTGAGTCTGTGCGTCTGTGTGTGTGTGTGATGCTCGTGGGACGGTGACGGCAGGAGGGAGGAAACGTGAAAGTCAAGGACCTCACCGTGACCTCATTTGTTTGTTGGCCACGTGATTAGTCCGTGCACACGCACTTGGTTCGTGCCGCCGCCGCTGCTGCTACTGCTTTGCTGCTACCGCCGCTGCCGCTGATGCTCTGCTGCTTTTTGCCGCCGCGCGCCCACGCGCCGTCGAGGGTGAGGAAGAGGAGGACGATGTGCCTGCCGCGACCGCAAGAAGATTGATCTGCGTGCTGTGGCTGATACTGGCGTCCTACTGCAACAGTGAGATCAGAGGCGAGCCGGCGGGCTGGCGATGACGAGTCGAGCAGCTGTCGCTCCCGTGGGCAGTGGCTTGCGCCCCTCCCACCCGCAGCACCTGGTTGGCAGCCCGGTGCCAGACTGCACCAAGCTACCACACCACGCAGCCTCCTCTCCAAGGCCGTCTGGCGCCACCTGTCCGGGCTGATCTGGGGTCCAGCGCAAAGCGCGCGAAATCGCTGGGACAGCCACCGTGGGTCCGCAAAACGGCGCGGAGCACAAACGCTTGGCTCCTCTGGAGAGCCTGTAGCGAGAGGAGGCCATCAGCAGCGTCGCGGCTGCGCCTTCCTGTGTCCGCCGGCTCCTCACCGAGCCGCACCGGGCTAGGGCGATGATGGACTTCAGCGCGCAGCTTGCCGGGCTGCAGTCGGCGGGAGCGCTGCTCATGGCCGGCCTTGGCAGCCCACAAGGCGCAGCGCATGCGGGGGGGGGGGCCGCGCCGGGCGGCCGGCCACCCAGGTGCGGTGCGCCGCCGAGCGCCACGCTGCAGCTCTCACCCGCAACCGAGACGGTGCAGAGCCCACGCGCACATGCGGAGAGCGCCCTTGTTGCAGCGGAGGTCCTGCGTGAGAGAGCGCCTGGCGCTGACCGAGCATGTGCGGCCCGCCGCCTGCTCCCGCCGCCTGCTCCTGCCGCCTGCGCCCGCAGGAAGCAGAAGAAGGCCTGCAACTGCAAGAACTCGCGCTGCCTCAAGCTGTGAGTGCTCCAAGGCAACGGCGTGGCGGGTGGGGCCCATGTGGCCCCTTGCACGGGCCGCTGAGGCGCTGCGAGCAGAGAGCAGAGGGGGCCAGTGCGCAGTGCGAGCAAGGAGCAGGTGCAGGTGCCTTGGTGCAGGGCTGGCGTGGAGGCTTGATGACGTCACCCGCGCTGCGCCTGCCCTCTTGTCGCGCAGCTACTGCGAGTGCTTTGCCGGCGGCCGCTACTGCGAGCAGTGCAACTGCCTCAACTGCTCCAACAACCCCGAGCACGAACAGACGCGCCAGGCGGCGGTGGAGGCCATCCTGGAGCGCAACCCCAACGCCTTCCGGCCCAAGATCCAGGTGAGGGCGTACCTGGCGGGGGTCGTGCGGTGGGGTCCACTGGGGGACCAACGGCAGCGCGGCCTTGGGCAGAAGCACACGCGCACGCGTCTGCCGGGTCTGTGGCAGCGCCGGACCCCAAACAGGCGGGGCTGTGTGTTGGCAGGGGCCACGCGCTGGCGGCCCCTGCTCCAACCTGGCCCGTCCTTGCACCTCTCCCCTGCACACGTGCAGATGACCCAGGAGGAGGGGTACGTGGGCGCCATGGTGGCCGAGCCCGGCGCCAAGCACTCCAAGGGCTGCAACTGCAAGAAGAGCGCCTGCCTCAAAAAGTACTGCGAGTGCTTCCAGGTGCGCGCGCCGGCGATGGGGCAGCCGCTGCCGTGGGCGCGCGCTGTGTGGGAGCGGGGCGTGGGTGTCGGTGTGTGTGGGGCCGCGCTGATGCCGTCGCCCTCCCGCTGTGGCGCGCGCTGCGCAGGCCGGCGTGGTGTGCTCGGACTTTTGCAAGTGCATCGAGTGCAAGAACTACGAGGTGCGTGCGGGGCGGCAGCAGCAGCACCCACTTTGCCTTGCGCGCGGCCACCGTCCGGCCCCACACTCATTCGCGCCCCTCAAACACTCGCAGGGTTCGGAGCAGCGCCTCAATGCGCTGTCGGGGACGGCCGTGGCCGGCGGCGGCCAGAACGCCGCCGCCGCCGCCGCCGCCGCCGTGCAGCAGGCTCTGGCGCTCTCGGGCGTGGCGCCGGGCCTGGGCGCGCTGGGCTCGCTGCTGCCGCTGCAGTCGCCGCCTCGGCGCAGCCGCGGCTCGGCGGCGGCGGCCACGGCGGCGGCGGCGGTGGCGGCGGCGGCGCAGCAGCAGGCGCACCTCGAGGCGCAGCAGCAGACGGCCATCGCGCAGGCGGCGGCGCAGGCGGCGGCGTCGGCGGCGGCGCTGGCGGCGCTGGACGTGGGCGGGGGCCCGCTGCAGAGCCGCCGGCCCGTCCTCCACCAGGTGAGGACGGTTCCGCTCTCCTCCCTCCTCCTCTCCTTCTGGGGCCCAACCGCCTTCACGAAACCTTTGGTGCTGCGAGGCGACGGGGCCGGTGTGCATTCGATACATCTCGCCGCAAGGCGGGTGCAGCGGCGCGAGCAACGGGGTGATGATGAAGCCTGCGTGTGCCCTCTCTCTTGCTCCCTGCCCTCGCAGGTGGTGGGCGAGGTGATCAAGCCCAGCGTGGTGGAGGAGCTCTGCCGGCTGCTCTACCTGGTGGCGGACGAGGAGACGCAGCGCGCCAACGCCCAGGCAGGCCTGCAGGCCACCGCGCCTGCCGGCGATTCGCCCACTGCCGATGGGGCCGCCCCGCAGCAGCAGGAGGCGGTGGCTGCGGCAGGGAACGGCGACGCGGGCGCGGGCCAGGAGGGGTTTGGCGCGGGTGAGGCGCCGGCCGCCACGGCCAAGGCGGCGGCGGCGGCTGCCGCGGCGGCGGCCAGCGGCGGCGGCGGCGCCGAGCCCGCCGACCGGGAGGTGGCCGGCGCGGCGCAGCGCGCGGAGCAGCAGCCACAGTGCATGCAGGTGGATGGCGACGGCGGCTTGTCTCAGCAGCAGCAGCAGGCAGTGGAGCTGGGCCCGTCGGCGCTGGCGTCGCACGCGGCGCAGCTGCGCGTGTCGCTGGAGCGCGCCGTGCTGTCCGAGTTCGCCTCCACGCTGCGCACGCTGACCGACGCTGCGCTGCAGCGCGCGGCGCAGCAGCAGCAGCAGCAGGCGCTGCAGCTGCAGCTGCAGCAGGCCGCGCTGGCGGCGGCGGCCGTGGCGGCGGGCGCCGGCGGCGGCGGCGGAGCGCTGGGCAGCGCCAACGTGGCGGGCGTGTGGGCGTCGTCGTCGGCGCGGCGGCCGTCCAGGCAGTCCACGGCGGCCGCCGCGCGAGCTGCGCTGGTTTGGCCCGGCGTGCCCAGTGAGTGCGCAGCCACGAAGAGCCAGCGCTTCGCGCCGCACCCGCGACGCCCATTGCGAGCACTGCTAGCGACGCTTCCCTTGCACCCACACATGCGATGACGCCGCAGCGTCGTACCGCCGGCGCACCAGCTCCACCGCTGGCGCCGACGACGGTGGCGCCGCCGCCGCGTCATCCCTGTGGCCCGGGCAAGCGGTGGCCGCCGCCAACGCCGCTGCTGCGCCGGATGGCGCCGGCGAGGTCCAGCCGCCTCAGCAGCAGCAGCTTTCCTTGGACCCCGCCGTGCTGGCCGCCACGGGCATCGACGTGCTGCAGCTGACGTCTCTGCTTCAGTCGGTGGCGCGGGCAGGCGGCGGCGGCGGTGCGGACGCGGCGGGCGGCGCGGCGGTGGCCGGCGGCGCGGAGGCGGGCGTGGACCCGGCGCTGCTGCAGTCGCTGCTGGCGGGCGCGGCGCAGCAGGCTGCCGAGGCGCCGGGCGCGGTGGTGGAGGAGGACGAGGAGACGGAGGACGCCGAGGGCGTGGTGCAGGTGGAGGGGCTGGTGGTGGCGCCGGCGGCGCTGGAGGGGCTGGGCGGGGAGGCGGTGCAGGGCGTGGTGCAGCCGGGGAGTTTGTGGGGCGGCGGCGGCGGCGGTGGCGCGCCGCAGGAGGCGGGCGAGGACGAAGGGGGCGGCGCGGGGGCGGCGTTCCACCTGGCAGCGCACGGGGATGTCGAGGTGGAGGCGGGCGGGCCGTGGCAGGCGTTGCAGCGGCCGGGCGGCGCGTGGGAGGAGGAGGAGCAGGCGGAGGCGCGAGGGGACGGCGACGGCACGCCGGGGCGCCCGCGCAAGCGCTTCGCGGCGGCGGCGGCGGTGGCGGCGGCGCCGCGGCGGGCGACGACGTCGTGGAGCGCCATCAGCGCGGCGCTGCGCGTGCAGGACCTGGTGCTGCAGCAGCAACAACAGCAGCAGGTGGAGGCAGGGGCGCGGCAGGTCGAGGCGCACGCGGCAGCCGTCGGGAGGAGCCCGGGCGGCGCCGAGGGCGGCTCCGCTGGGCATAGGACGGTGCCGAGGGTGCACGTTGAGCCGGCGTCGCCGGCGTCGGTGCAGCGGCAGCAGGCCCGCATCATGGGCAACCGCATGGGCGCGCACCGCTGACCGTGTGACCGTCTGGGCGCGTGTGCTGTGACGCCGCGACGCGTGGAACGCTGTTGGGGCTGTGCTTGCGGTCTTGGATTCTTGCTTTGGGCGCTCACTGCGCGTGCAGCTGCTGGCGCCGACACGTGTGCTGGCGCGAATGCGGATCCTCGCATCCAGATCGCCGTTTTCTCTTGCGCCCGCCTCTCTCGGAAGTTCAACTGCCAGAGGATTCTGCGGAAGCGCTCAAAAGCCTGCGAGGCCCGCGAGACGACGACATTGCTCATTGCTCACGCAAGCAGAGGACCTCGGGCAGTACAGCACTTCCACTACCTCTCGACACCGGATGGCGCGCCGCCTCGGGAGCCAGAGCCCAGCGCTGGGGCTCGCCTTCGCGCTCCTCGCAGCTGAGCTTCTGCTCACGGTGGCGGCGCTTGGCACTGCATCGGAACAGCAGCGGACCAGCAGCAAGTGAGTGGGGCGGCTTGCTCCGGAGCGAGTCGCGCGCGCAGAGCAGAGGCGAACCGTGGCACAACAGGACGATGTCGATTGCGATATCGCGATGGCGCCTCAGCCCTTCCCTGGCGGAGCGCGCGCGGGCCTCAGGTCGTCTCGCGAGCGCGCTCAGCACTCTACCGAGATGGGCGGGCGCCACTTGGAGGGCGGGCGATCCGAGGCTCGCAACGGGCCCGCTGTCCTATTCTGCGCAGGCTCCGTGGCAACGCGGCAGCCGCTGTCACTCTTCGTCAGGTGGAAGTGGTGCGCGGCAGCGCCAGGGAGCGCAAGCTGCAGGACGAGCCCATCGGCGCCGGCAACGGCGTCACGTTCCAGGGCGACGACGGCGCCGTCTACAAGCTCTACGGGTGGGAGGCCACCGGTGACATCGTCCTCAAGGACAACTACGCGGTGAGGAGGCGAGCCGGGCGTGGGTCTCCGGGCAGCAGACGGCGAACGAGTCGACACCACCGGTAGCCACGGCCGTGTCTTTGTGCTCCTCTCGCGCAGGCCAACTCCTTCGAGGCCAAGGTGAATTGCTCACGTATGAAATTCGAGCAGCCCGACTCGACCAAGGACCAGGACGTGTTTGCCGTGCAGTATCTGAGGTGAGGCGTCCGCGGCAGGGCCCCACGTGCGCCCCACCCCTGCCGCACCCCTACCGCAATCGTGGCCTGCCACCGTCCCTGCTCTCCGCGCTATCCCACAGTGCGGGCTACACGACGTGGGTCAAGTCCCAGCAGAGCAAGTCCTGCACGCGCGTCACGGTGAGGACAGTCGGGTCCTTCGGCAGTACGTCTGACGCCACACCCCGGCGTCCCACCCACAGCAGCCCCCATTTGCTTTGCTTCCTGCTTGAAATCACGCAGAAGGGCGAGGTCGGCGGGCCCTCCTACGACACGGACTGCAACGACCGCCGCCTCTTCATCTGCGTCCAGCGTCACGCCAACGTGACATGCGGCAGGACGGCCTGCGTGTGGCCCTCGCCCTGCTGCGGCAAGGGCGCCACCGCCACGTGCTGCTGCGGCTCGTCCACCTGCTGCGATAAGGCTGTCTGTTGCCACGCTGGCACCAAGTGCTGCCCCAAGCGGCTCACCAAGCCCGCGTACTGCCAGGCGCCCAACGTGCCGTGCTGAGCCGGCCTACTGTCAGGCACCGAACGTGCCGCGCAGAGAGGACTCCGCTGCCTGGCACTGGTGGCTGTTGCGGGGCTTCGGACTCGGTTGGCGTGATGTCCTTGCTGTGGGACAGCTGAACGCTAAGCACCTCGACCTTGGGGGCCCCGTGCTCGACCTTGCCTGCGCGCCGCATTCATTCATCCAAATGATTTCATTTCACATCATTCGCTGGCTCCCCGACGATCACGCAGCTGTCGCTGCGGTCAAACTGCACGTCCTCGCACCATCCACTCTGCCGCTGCACGCTGATCGCCGTGTCGCTCTGCGCAGCGCTGCGCAGCCCTAGCGACAATGCAACGCCTGCTGCAGGCTGCGCAGTGCCGTCGCGCGCTTCGTCCTCGCTTTCGGAGCTGGAGCTCCGCAACAAGCAGCGCGCAGGAGCAGAGCCAGGGTGCTGCTCTCGTGACGGCTGAGCTGGGGGCAGAGGGCAGCGTCTCAGCCACGACGCTGTGGGTGCACACGCACGGCGACGCCGGCGATGTGGCCAGGGCCGCTGAGGTGCGCCGCCGTGCGCCCCTCATCCTGCACAAATCAAGCGGCTCCCATTTCGCGCCATTCGCGCTAGCCATCTTTTCCCGTCATCTGCACGCGGCCGTGGCGCACGCGGTGCGCAGGTTGCGCTGGAGGCGGTGCTGCGCGGGCTGGGCCCATCGCGCCAGCCGTCGCTCATCATGGCCTCCCTGGGCGTGGCGTCCAAGGCGCACGCCGAGCTGGTGCTGCAGGCCATCCGGGCGCGGGTGCCCGCCGCGCCCCTAGCCGGTGAGTCGCTCTCGACCCTTGCATATGGTTGCGCTGGGGCCTTCATGTGCTCAAGGACATGCGCAAGATTGTGGCACGAAGGGGAACCCCACTGCGTGACTGGCCGCCGTGCGCGCGCAGGCTGTTCGTCGGTGCCGTGGCACACGCCCCACCGGCCCGGGCACCACCACCACCACCACCACCACCACCACCACCACCACCACCAGCAAGGCCACAGCGCTAGCAACGCCGAGGCGCACCACCCCTTCCACCTGAGCGTGGCGGCCGCGCACCTGCCCCAGCACGAGGTGCACGTGTTCCACAGCCCAGCGGTGAGCGGCGCCCCCTGCTCCTCCTGCCTCGATGTCTCTCTTTGCACGAGTCGCCAGCCACATTCGCTGGCAAGTCAGGCGCCGGTCAGGTCGGTGATGCCGCAGGTCGCACGCTGTGCGGGACGTCTCCCTGAACACCACGGAAACGGCGCCGCAGACCTGCACCACCTGCACGTGGGGCCGCGCTGCTGCATGTGCGTGCGGGCGTGTGCGCAGGGTGGGTCGCTGCCCGCCATCCCTCACCTCAAGGCGGCGGTGACGGGCGCCCGCGCGCCGCAGTTCCTGGTGGTGGGCTGCGAGGAGCAGCAGGCGGCGGACCTGACCACCCGCCTGCAGGCGCGTGCGCGGCGGATTGCGGTGTGGGCGAGGGCGGGGCTCCGTGATGAAGCGTGTGGAGGCGAGGTGGGCAGTGCGGTGATGGCGGCGAGGAGAGCGGGGCCCATCACCTGACACGTCACGCGTGCCTCGTCATCACCTGCCCACGCAGGGCCTGTTTGGCGAGCACTCGGTGCTGGTGCAGCTGGCCGCCGCCGCTGCTCTGCCGCCCCGCCGCGTGGGCCTCCTGGTGCCGGACGCCCTGTCCAGCACCGGCACCGTGCGCATGTTCACCATGCCCGTCACCCTCCCCGGCGCCGCCAACACCACCACACCCGCACCTGCACCCACCACCGCCGCCACGCCAGCCCCGGCAGCGCCGGGCTCCCCAGACGCCGCGAGCGCAGGGCCACTCCCCTCGTCCGCCGCCGCGCCGCCGGCGCCGGCGCAGCCGCTCGTGTATGCCGGCGCCGACGTGCTGGAGGACGGCTGCACCGGCTTCATCCTCTACGGCAAGGCCAGCGGCACGGGAGCGGCGCCGCCGCTGCCGCCGCGGTCGGCGCTGCTGCTCTGCCGCGCGCTGCTGGGCTGGCCCCGCTTCGCCAGCCTGTCGCTGGGCGAGCAGCTGCTGCCGCACCTGCAGCCGCCGCACACGGCGCCGCCGCCGCCGCCGCCGCCAGAGGCGCACCATGACCTGCTGCACCCGCTGCAGAAGCTGCAGCGCGCGCAGCAGGGCTGGGCGCGCGCCGCCGCCTGGCCGCCCGCCGCCCCGCCGCCGCCCGTCCCGGTCGACGCGGCCGCGGGCCAGCAGCTCCTGCCGCCCTCGGCCTGGCCGCCGGTGAATGCCTGCCTGGAGCCGCCGCTGCGCGTGTCGGGCCTGCCGGAGCTGGCGCTGCCGCCGCACCTGCAGCCCGCCTGGCCGGCCGCGCTGGCGCCGGCGCTGGCGCCGGCGGGGCAGGAGGGCGAGGGCGCGGCGGCGGGCGGCGAGGGCGTGCGGCTGCGGCTGCCGCACGCCAGCGCGGCGGCGCTGCAGCCGCGGCTGCCGCCGTCGGCGTCGCACAAGATCCGGCAGCTGCCTCTGTTCCTGCTCGGCCCGAGGTTCCACTTGTGCACAGGTGCGCACGGCTCTTGATTGCTGTTGTCAGGGCAGGGGGCCTGGTTGGTGTGGGCACTAACGCACTACACTGTAGTTCGTGCACTAGCTAGTGGGCTAGCTAGCTACAAGGGGGCTGGTTGCGTGGGGGCGCCACGAGCTCTCTAGTTGTCATGTGAGGTGCAAGTTGGCGAACAGTGGCGGTGGTGGCGCGTCTTGCTTGCAGGCGCCAAGATGCCCGTCCGCCTGTTTGAGCTGAGGTACCAGGTGCGCTCCGGCTTTGGGAAAGACCGTGACCATGCCTGAGCGGGCGTCGGCGCGCTCAGCACAGCGGTTGCTGAACGCGCCCACCGTTTGCTTGCGTCTTGCGCAGTGGCTGGCGCGCCAGGCGATGCAGCAGGGCGCCGCCTGGGGGTTCGCGCTGGGCGGGGGCCTGGGTGTGCTGGCCGCCATCAAGCGGTGCGCGCGTGTGGACGTGCTGCTCGTGTGGCAAAAGTGGCTGCCCGACGCCGCGGCAGGGCAGCGAGCGCCAACAGCGAGGAAGACTAGGCACGGCATGTGCCGCTGTCAGGGCGTTGCTGCCGCGCCCCGCTGGGGCAACTCGCGGGGCCAACGGCGCACTGGTGTGACTGCGTGCCACAGGGGCCTGCAGTAGCGTGTGCGCCGCCCCGCCTGCCACAGGAGTCCACCTCTCCTCGCTTTGCTCGTCCACGCGTGCCGCGCTGCGCGTGCTGCGTTTTCGAATCGCAGGTACCAGCTGTCGGGGCACGACTTTTACCTCGAGGTGGGCGTGGGCGACCGCGTGGCGTTTGACCCGGCGCGCGCGCTGGCCGTACCCGGCACCTTTGGGCTGGTGGCGGCCGACGTGCACGTGCTGCAGGTGCGTTAGGCGTGGGGGCCCGCGGCGCGCGCTCGTGCGTGCGCGTGTTTTGCGTTTGCGGCGCAGCAGCCGCAAAGGCAGGCCAGGCCAGGCCAGAGCAAAAGCGCGTCGCTCGACTGCAAAAGCATACACTCAGCAAAAACTGGTCCACTCGCGGCACGAGGCGGGCACCAAGGACGGGTCCCCAGCTCTGCCTCCCATCAGACCACCAGACTTGCGCCAGCTGCAGGCTGCCAAGTGCCCCCGCCCCCTCATCGGCATCGTCGTCGCACGGCAGTTGCGGCCCGGTGTCACGGTGCTGCAGCCCGCCCAATTTGACTGGCGCCCACGCCCGTGCGGCGCGTGCATGCAGGACCACGAGCTGGGCCCCGACTGCACCCTGGACCAGCAGATGCTGCTGCTGCAGGAGGCCAAGCGCGTGGTGGCGCTGCTGCGGCCCATGGTCAGGGCCGCCCAGGTGCGCGCTCGCTCGGCGCTTGGCCCTTCCGTTCCACGCTTGCCGTCGCGCCTGCCCTCGCATTCAGCGCCGTCCACCCACCCACCTGCAGCGCACCATGCGACACAGGCTGCCCCACGCATCCACGTCTGCCCCTCCCGTGCGGAGGGTCCTCCGTGCCCCAGCTCGTCAACTCCGGTTTGCTGCTGGGGCGCCCTTCCCTCTCTCTCCTCCTCTGCAGGCCGAGTCTGACGACGACGAGAAGCAGCAGGGCAAGCGAGGGGGTGGCACGGCGGGCGAGAAGGCGGCCGCGGGCGGCGGCGGCCTCTCCTTTGCCGACGCGCTGCTCTCTGCCAGCACGCAGCCAGCTCCGGCGGCAGCCGGCGACGCGGCCGCGGCGGGTGGCGGCGCCCCAGAGGGGCAGCGCATCGCCGGCTTCAAGGTCCGGCCGTCCGAGGGCTCGCGGGTGGAGGAGGAGGTGGAGGAGGACGTGGTGGTGGACGGCGAGCGCGCGGTGCTGAGCTCGAGCAGCAGCAGCAGCAGCAGCGGTAGCGAGTTGTCGTCGTCATCATCATCGTCGTCGTCGGACAGCGAGGAGGAGGAGGAGGAGGAGGAGCAGGAGGAGGAGGAGGAGGAGGAGGAGGAGGAGGAGGGAGGGTCGGTGGCGGCGGCGCGGGTCGACGGCGGCGGCGGCAAGGCGGGCGAGCGGTGCGCTTTGCTGGACGAGGGCCCCGTCAAGGAGCGGGTGGCGGCGGCAGTCAAGCTGTCCTTCCTGCTGGCGAACCACATCAGCCACGAGGTGCGCCTGTGGGTGCGTGGTTGTGTGAGCGGGTGCGTTTGAGCACGCACACAGAGTGGTGGTGGAGGCGGGGCTTGACGGGCAAGAGGGTGTCCCACGAGGGGCCCGGTGGCGCGCCCGCCTTGGCTGAATGTGGGCGTGGTGGGAGTGCGCGCCCCGTGTGCAGGGAGAGCTGGCCGAGTCGTGGATGCTCACGTTTTCAGCGCTGGCGCGCCTGCGGAGCCTGCACGAGCGCCTGCGCCGCTTCGGCAACGTGGCGCTGGTGGTGGCGTCCTCCATTGTGCACAGCGGCGAGGCGAGGCGCGCGGCGGGGCGGGGCGGGCAGGCTCAGGCCAGTGGTGGGGTGCCGGACAAGGAGGGGCACGACGACGACGCCACGCAGCTGCTGCGGTACTTTGAGAGCTGATGAGCTGGGCTGCTCTGACTCGCGTGTGGTGGCAGGCTTGCCGCAGGCAAGTGTGGTCAATGAGATCGCCTTCGTCAGTCACAGGAGCGTGACTGTGAGTGGATCAGGGTCGGTGGGGCCATGCACCTCACAGCGGCGGGTTCGCACAGGTCCAGGTGACATAAGTGCAAGAGGTGTGCAGCCCACGTGCCGTTGCATGGTCGCGCGGCGGACTCCTGCCCGGACGTCCGCATGCGCATGCGCACCCGCAAAAGCCGCACCTGCCTCGCCCATCATCAGCTTCCAAGCCACTCCGCAACGATCAGCCTAAGC
>VFQP010003207.1_pt1 | contig 16962 bp, 21 predicted proteins | sample 3512351 | NCBI WGS metagenome assembly VFQP01 (sample SAMN10412372, study PRJNA504923) | tailings metagenome | isolation source: Relicate 1 Philex TSF1 revegetated site | place: Philippines: Tuba, Benguet | collected 2017-08-29
GCTGTTGAGCTTGCGCACGCCCACCTGCGCGCCAGCAATGCAGCCCGTTCACTCCTTGGTCTCCTGTCAGCCAGGCCGGTGCACCGCCATCAGGGCGTCGCACACATTGCACACCAAGACACGCCTCGCACCTTTTTGAGCGGCTTCTTGTCGATCTTGTCCTCGGGGATGCCCTGGCGCTTCTTGAGGTCCAGCAGCAACTCGTCCTCGTACTTGAGGCCTGCGCAGGCGAGGTGAGAAGCCCCACCAGCGCCACAGCCACAGCGCTCTCACCGCAGCCAACAAGCGGGAGGTGGGCTCAGGCCCTGCCGCGGTCGCCCAAGCAGGTTGGTTAGAGCTGAGCAAGGCGGCTGCCTCAGCCTGTCGCAGCGCACCGTCCACCCAGCCTCCCTTGAGCAGCTCCTCCGTCTCGTACACGCCCGCGTTGAGCAGCTCCCGCACCTGGCACCACACGTGCGCCAGAGCAGGTGGGGTGTGGGGGCAGGGCAACGTGTGGCCGAGCAGACGTGACCCGCGCGCCCAAGCACCAGGCAGCAGCACGAGGCGCGCACCTGCTCCTCGGTCTTGTTGCGGGCAGCGGCCACCGTGCGCACCCAGTCCGCCTCGGTGTCGTCCAGGATGCACTGCACGTGTGTGGCACGTGTGAGTGCGCCGCATGCACACGGCACGTTGCGAGGTGAACATCCCGCCAGCGGGTGCAAGATGGGCACGGCGCCAGAAGACACTTCCCCTGCCCACCTGCAGCTGCTCGCGCTGCGCCGGGCCCATGTCGCGCCTCAGCAGCTGGTCGCCGGCGCTCTTGTACTCGCCAATGCGCTCCACCTGGGGCTCCACGCCAATCTGCGCGCACACGCCGCCGTGGCAGGTAGGTTAGGCACACGGGCAGGTCGACGCACAGGGGGACCTTCCCTGCACTTGGCCGAGTGTCCAGCTTGTGGCGGTCCGCGAGAGTGGACACCCAGGTGCGGGTGCCATAGAACAGCGCTGTGGCTGCGTAATTGTGCGGCCCACCCCCTGGCCTCACCTTGTCCAGGACGCCCCTAAGGAAGGTGCCGCCCACCACAAAGCCGCGCAGAGAGACCGAGGCCGAGGGAGGCACGTACAGCTCGGCGCACGCACTGGCCAGGTAGTACTCCTGCACGCGGAGCGGGCGAGCACACGCAGGAGCAGGCACGTGAGCCTGCACTGGGCGCCTGGCCATGGCGCGCAAGGCCCTCATGTAGCTGGCAGCGCACGCTCACCTTCTCCCCGCCTTGCTTCATGAAGGCCACGGAGAACTTGCCGCTGTCGCGGAAATAATGGAGGTACCTGCGGGTGGTGCGGTGGTTGGGACGGGTGGCAGGCTTCGCCCACCGCTGCAGAGCACCAGCAAATTTCTCCATCCCCCTCTATTTCCCGCACCTGCGGATCTCCTGCAGCTTGGCGTACCCCACGGCCAGCGGGCCCACCTCGATGGCCAGGCCCTTGACGCGCGGGTCCAGCGCCGCGCGCTGCAGCGCCGAGCACACCTGAGGCGCCAACAAGTCCATCCACACACATGCGTTCACGTTGAGTCTGGGCGGCCCCAGCTGGACCGGTCGCAGCCCACGGGACACGGGCCAAAGCGCACCTGGGGGACGCTGAGGCCCGGCTCCAGCCAACCCTTGGCTTGGTCCGGCAGCTCACCCTCCAGCTGCGCGGGCACGGTCGCACGCGGTGTGTGCTCCAGCCCACAGTTCCAAGCAGGCCCTTGCAGCCACGGAGCCCTTCAAGTTGCTCACCTTGATGGTGAGCACGGCGTCCTTTGCAAAGCGCCGCCAGGGCAGCGCCAGCGCCAGCCGCGCCTTTGTCCAGAACTGCTCGGAGCCGCTGGGCGCCTCGTAGCGCAGCTGCAGCTGCTCAGGGCTGCTGATGGCGATGCCGCCGGGGGACGTGCGGACAGGATGCGCCTGCGTGAGAGGGGGGTGCGAGGACCTGGAAGGTGAGGCCGCGAGCAGCCTCACCCCAATTCAGCGAGGCACTATGCACGCCGTGATGCCTCACCTGGGCAGTGGAGGCCTCGGGGCTGCTGCCTGCCTCTGGGGAGGCCGCCTGCTCGCTGGTGGCCGTGATGGTGCCACGCTCCTCCTGCTCCCCAGCGCGCGCCACGATGCGTGGGCCCCTGCCGTTGTGGGCACGCACCAGCAGAGCGCCACCTGCGTGTGCACCACAACGCAGCTTGTGTGGTCGTGGTGGCCCTGTCTTGATCTGTGGTCTACCTCGCCGAAGGTGCAGTTCCCCACAGGAGAGCAAGCGTACCGAGCCGAGGCGCTGCTGCTGCGTGGAGGCGCACGCCGCTGGCGCTGCTGCCGCGCCGTGGAGCGCTGGGCGCGCTGGAGCGCTGGGCCATCGTGCGCGACCGCATCGTCGTGTGGGAAGAAGGCTGGGCAAAAAGAAGGCTGAAGGCTGTGCTGGGCTTGGTTGCGAGAGCACTGAGAGCTGTTGCTGCTGGGATATCCTGACGCACGACGCAGAGGAGGGCGTGGGCTTGCGTCACCATGATGGCGTGCTCACCGCGGAGCTGGAGCAGCGGTACCAGCAGCAGCAGCAGCGGCAGGAGGAGCAATTGACTCAATTCAGTCTCATCCCCAGCCCTCCAGCACTCCAGCGGCGCCACACCCAGGGGCGCACCTCCCCCCAGCGCCCGCGCAGCCATGTCATGACGCCTTGGCACCCATGCAGCGTCAGGATGCGGCACTGGGCCATGAGTGAGGCGGCCACTTGTTGAGGCCGGCGCTGGGGGCGTCGCCCCCTCGTCTGCCCCCTCCCCCAGCTGAGGAGGAGCCCCGCACTAGCTAGCACCGACGCAGAGAGATGGCCATCCAGCTGAGCCAGAGCGCCGTGTCCATCATCGACTGGGTGGTGGTGTGGCTCTCCGGGATGGTCTTCCTGGCGTGCCTCGCGGGAGCGGGCTACGTGCTCCACTACGGCCACAGCACGGCGCGGCGAGCCGGCAGCGCGTTCAACTACCTCTGGAGCGCGAGGATCTGCTTCCAGGTCGCGGCCGCGTGCCTCGCGGCGTGCCAGGTTCTTCGCCTCCAGGTCCGCTCTCCGGGTCAGTGTGCACAGCTCCTTGCCGCGTGTCCGTGCTTGCAGCCATCACGCTCAAGCAGCAGGCCCTGCACGCAGCAGCACAGCTTACGCGGCGCAGGTCCGGGAGCGCACGCACGACAGCTGCGCCCGCCGCCCGTCACGCGCGGGTGCGTGCGCAGGTGCTGTGGGGCCCAGAGTCCGTGTTCTTCAAGGGCGGCGACCCCAGCTTGCCGCTGGCCACCACCATGTGCCGCGTATACGTGGTGGTGGTGTTTGGCCTCCTCGAGCCCGTCACGCTGCTGCTGGCGCTCTTCGCCTGCGTCTACTCGGTGCAGGCAAGCGTGAGCCCGCATCTACGGTCTCCTCCAGGGCGTCCGCGATGGCGCAGCACGACCCCACAACCCATCTTCCTGCTCGCCCTCGCGCCCACGCCGCAGAGCAAGCTGGCACCGCCCATCGTGGCGCCGCTGCCGCCCTCTGCCTCCCAGCCGTCGGGGCTCTTTGGCGGCAAGCGCAAGCAGGCCAAGGGCCGGTCGAGCAGCGGCTCTGCGTCCGGCGCCGCGCCGGGGGCGCTGCGGCTGCCCAGCGGCAGCACCACGCCCGCTGCGGAGGACGCGTCAGCAGCTGACGGCGGCGTGGGTGCGGACGGGGTGTCGGCAGGCCAGACCCGGACAGGCAGCGGCCGGCGCGGCGGCGGCAGCATCCGCCACCCCAACTTCAACATCATTTTCTTTGCTCTGGGCTTCACGCTGCCGGCGTGCACGGCGCAGCTGGTGTGCGCGCTCTTCACGCGCATCTTTGACCTGGACTACACCAACGTGCCTCTCTTCAGGGTCATGTTCTCCACATACGACACGCGAGAGGTGGGCTGTCAATCGCGGCCGCTGCCTGCCACGCTGTGGTGCCATGCGCAGCGGCTCTACCTCACCACCACTGGGGTGCTTGGCCTTGCGCACCCACCGGGCGCACCCACGCCCCCTCCTCCTCGCGTTCCTCCTCCACCACCGCAGGCGGGCGAGTACTGTCCCGTGGAGCTGCAGGACGAGGGGGGCACGTCGGTGCGGTGCGCCTGGTGCGTCTTCCCCGTGCTGTCGACGCTCGTCAGCGGCGCCTTGGTGGTGGCGGTGCTGCTGGCCATGCTGGTGGTGACGCGCCGCATCGCCAACGCCGCCGTGTCCAAGGTGCTCACGCGGAGGGTCAAGGTGATGCAGGTGAGCGCAGCGTGTGCAGAGCGCACTGCGTTCAAGCGTTGCGCGGAGCCTGGCGTCCCACCCCCTTACACACACGCGCGCGGTGCCGAGTGCACACCGGTTCCCCCCCTGTCCCTGTGCAGGTGCTGGTGACGGTGACGCTGCTAGGCGCCATGGCGTGCCGCGGGCTCACGGTGCTGTTCCGCCCCTTTGAGCTGGGCTTTGAGCTGCTCAGGCTGGGCGACGTGCTGTTTGCCTACGGCGCCGTCGTCTGCCTCAGCTGGATGCTGGTGTGGCGGCCAGTGCGCGACGCACAGATCGCAGACAGGCACGTCGCGCAGTCGCTCGCCACCAAGATGGTGGGCCTGGGGCCAGGCGCGGCGTCCATGGCAGCGGCGTCGGCGCGGAGAGGAGGGGGAGCTGCTGGCGGCGGCAGTGGCGCAGCGGGCTGGCCGCAGGAGGAGGACTGGCAGCGGGGCGAGGGTGCGGCGGCGGGGCGCTTGGCGGCGGGGGCCAGCGCTTCGTCCGGGGGCACGTTTTGGCACACGCACGTGTCAGAGCCCCGGACGGGTGCGCCGCAGTCGTCGCGTGACGGGAGCAGAAGCACCCGGGGGCCACCAGCGGCGGCGGCGCTCCCAGCTAGTGGCATCGCCCTGCCTCCCCTGCGCTCGCCGCACAGCGGCGCAGCAGCGGGCGACGGCGAGGCAGGGCCGTCCGCGTCAGGGCGGGCCAGACCCAGCGCCTCAGCAGGCTTGCCGCCGCCAGATGCGGGAGGCAGGGGCTCTGTCGGCGCGGGGAGAGCAGCCAGTGGAGCTCCGTTGCCGTCTGGGTCAGCAGGGGCGGCAGCGGCGGCCCCGCCCCACCACCACCAGCACTCCACAAGCTGGACGCAGGAACCTCTGTCGCCGCTCAACGCGGCGGCCCGGGCGCAGGCTGAGAAGCAACCTTTAGTCACCGGTCTGGTGCAGTGATATTACGTCTGTCACCGTTCGAGCGCATGCAACGCTTTCCTGCGGCAGAGGGCCGTGCAGCACGAGGCACAGAACAAGACCGATGCAGAGCGCGGAGCACACTGCACACAAGCAGTTGGCGAGAACGCCGCTTGCCCTGCGCCGCCGGCGTGCTGGCTGCCCCCTTCGAGCTCTCCCTTCGCCCAGCCTCAGCCTTGCCTCCGCAGCCGCAGCGCTGGCTCTGGACGTGGAATACGTGCACCACCGACGGCTCAAAGCTGTCAGAGCAGAGCTTGGCTCGGAACAGGTCTCGGAGCCCGCGTGGGTGGCGCTGGTGGACAGCCGGGGGCGCTGCGTCCTCAAGACGCACTGCCTGCCCGAGGGATTGCAGCGGCTCACAGGTAGCGCAGAAGCGGTGGACGCAGCCGCGGCTACACAGCGCGGAGTGGTCTGGATGGGTGGCGTGACCCTCGACGTCGTCCTGGCTGCGTCGCCGCTCGGGGACGTCAGGGAGCAGCTCCGGCGATTGCTGGCGAGCACGCCTGACGCCGTGCTCGTGGGGCATGGCCTCAAGAAGGTGCGCTGCTCGGGAAGGGTGGTGCAGCGTGCTCAAGTGGCGGTCGCCATCGCTCAGGCGTGTCCTCTCGCACGGCACGCAGGATTTGGCTGCCCTGGGCTTGGTAGCACGGGACCTGCCGCCCATCATTGATCTCATGACGCTGCCAGCCTTCCAGAACAGGGCGGGGGCGTCCAGGTCGCTCAGGTGTGTGCTGGGCCAGCAGTGCTTCGCCCGCAGGAGGCCCGAGGGATCCTGGTGAGCTGAGCGCGGCACCGCAATGTGGTGTGTCCACCTGACGTCGCGCTGCAGGAGGCTCGCTCAAGACCACCTGGGGCTGCAGGTGCAGCGACGAGGCCAGCGCCACGACCCCGAAGAGGTGCGCGTGCTTCCTATGGGCACGGCGTTCTGAGCGCCTGAGCACGGCGGAAAGAAAATAGGTGGCAGGAGCGCTTGCCGCCTGCCCGCAGGACGCCCGGGCGTGCATGCAGCTCTTCCAGCGCGTGGCGGTCCCCTCGCTGCTTGCGTACGACGACTTGGTGGCCTTCCACACCCGCGCGCACCTAGCAGAGCTGGAGGCGCGCGCGAGCCCTGCAACGGATCCCGGCTGAGCACGTGACGGGATCCCACAGTCCACGGTCGTCCTTTGCACGTTTGGTTTACATGAAGCATAAGGAAGGACGCGCTACATGCTGCCGGCCAGCACCCGGTCTTGTTGCTGCTCGGCCGAGCCGCTGAGCACCAAGGGCACCGACTCTGGCAGGGGCGTCTGCTGCGGCGCGACGGGCGCCGCCTGCAGCTGGTGCCCTCCCCGCCCGGACAAGGCCTGGGTGGCGGGCCGCGCGTGCGCCTCGCCGGCCTGGGCCGCCGCAGCCACGCGCGCTTCAAACAGCGCCGGGTTCTGTGAGCGGAAGAGCTCAATCAGGTCCTCGGGCACGTGCTCCTCGGGCTCCCACGAGTCCTGCGCACGTGCCACATATGCAAGAGACAGTTTAGCGAATGCCGCAGCCTCCTGCGCGCCGCCATGCGTGCAACGGAAGCGAAGCCCCTGCACGACGTGCACACCGGGTAGGCGGCGTCCGCCCACTTGATCTTGAACCTCCGCTCGGTGCCCGCCTGCAGCCACACGCGTGCGCGCCGCGCCGGCCACCCAGGTCAATCTGACGCTGCCGAGGTGCTCGCGCGCCCACCCAGGGCCCCATGATTCACGCGTGCCGCACGCCAGGCCCACCCACCTGCACCATGTCGAGCACGGCGGCGGCGGGCGCGTGCTCGTACCCGTGCTCCCAGTCCTCGAGCAGGCTGGCGCTCACGTCCCGCTCGTGCACCCAGCTGTCCTCCTTGCCGTCGGCCCACGACACGAGCAGCTCGCGCGACCCGTCGGCCGCGCGCCGCTCGGCCAGCACTGACTTTGCCTGAACCTCCTCGTACAAGAGGTCTGCGCACACGCCATATGAGGGCAGAGGCGGGGCGGCGGTCTTTGGGTGTGCGTGGGTCTCTGGCGGAGCACTCTGGCTGTCGTGCCGCTGCTACTGGCGCCACGCCCACACAGAGCACTCCACCACCACTGACCGTTGAGGCAGTTGGCCACCTCCTCGAGCCGCAGCCGCTGCATGACGGTGGCCAGGTTGAGCGGCATGTTGTTCCTCAACCCCTCGATGAGCGTCACCACGTCCTTGCCCGTGCCGTCCTTGATCTGCGGGTCGCTGCCCGCCTGCAGCAGCACCGTCATGCTGCTCGTGTGCATGTAGCCAGCCGCCATGTGCAGCGGAGTGTAACCTGCGTGCGGCGCCAGAGTGGGCAGCAGCACACGGGCCGTTAGGAAATGAAGCGCAAGCGTGCCTGGCAGTGTCATGAGGTGGCGAGGTGGTGTGACGGCACCGTGTGACCACCACCGTCCCCTCACCCTGCGTGTCCTGCAGGTTGGGGTCGGCGCCCGCCTCGAGCAGCAGCTTGACGCACTCGGCCTTGCCCAGCGCAGCGGCAAAGTGCAGGGCGCTGCGCACAGTCAGCACACGAGGAAGGAGCAGCAGGCCGTGAGTGGCAGCAGGGAGCGTGGCAAGCGGTGCTGGCGTGGCTGGGGGGGGCGCGCTCAGCGCAGCGCACCTTCGCCGGTTCTCGTCCACCGCCCTGGCCAGCACCTCCCTGCCGCCCGTCAGCATCTCGCTGAGCGTGTCAAAGTCCGCCTGCGGGCGTACGCGCAGTGATTGGCTTGGGCGCATCGCTCCGCGTGCGCAGGCGCAGCCACGTGCGTCGCAGCAGGGCTCTGCCAGCCGCACCTTGCGTGCCGCTTCCCACCAGCGGTCCTCGAACTTGCGTGGGAGGTCGCTGGACAGGTCGCTGGCCTTCTCCCTGCGCCCGCAAGCGCATGCACCCAGAGCAGCGGTCGGGTGCGTGGCGCTGGGCGCCGCCCCAGTGCCCCATCGCCCCCAATCCACGGATCCTCCGTGCTGAGGCGGCCTTGCAGCTCACCACGTTGGCTCCAGGCCCTCGGTCTGCAGCCATGGCACGCAGATGCACGCGCGGGTCAGGATTTCTGGGCGTCCCCGGCCCACCGCCCGACGCCACGGCACCATCCGCTGCAGCATGGAGCCTCACCTTCCACTCCACCAGGTACTGCACCGTGGGCAGATCCTCCACGAGGACGACGCGCACGCCCTTGACGGCCTGCACCTCCGAGTACCCCTCCACGCTCGGCAGGCTCATGAAGGACGGCGCGCTGGCCTGGCACACGACCGCCACCGCACGGCGCCGCTGCTGCCTGCTGCGAGAGCAGCAGATCGGCGCCGGGCCCGCTGCCGAGGGCGCCTGGGTCCCAAAAGGTGCCGAGCTGCCAGGGTGCGCTGCCACTGGCGGATCCGCGGCCGGCGAGCGCAGGCGCAGAGGCAGGGTGTGCATCGCATCGCGCTGCGCCACGCGCTGCTGCGCCACCTGCTGCCGGGCGACCTGCATCGCGAGACCTCCTGCTGCCTGGTTGCGAGCACGCCGGTGCGCTCTTGAGACAGCAGATGGACGAGTGGGTTGGATTGGTGGTGGGACCCTGCGAGGCGCGCTGGCGCGTGCGGGATGCTCCTGATGAGCATGCGGCAAGCCCCGAGAGGGCGAGACGCGCGCGGCTCAGAGTGTGGTCCCCACAGTGCGCTACACCGCGATATGGCTGCGACGACGATGGCTGACGGGGGCCGGACGACCGTGCGCTCCTTGCTGGAGCACTTCCGCGACGACCCCAAGCTCCAGCCCCTCTTTGAGCAGCTCGACGAGCTCAGCAAGCGCGTCGAGGTGCGTGTGCTCGCGTGCAGCCTTTGCTTGCGTGGTGTGCGCTCTTCTCCTCATCGTTGACCATCTTGACCACGGCATGATTTCACGGCACTCCACGCGCAGGTGGCTGACGCCCAGAACACGCTGGACCCACGCACCAGGCCGCTGCTGCACCACTCGGCCTCGGCGTCGTCACAGAGCCGCTCAGGCGGGCTGCGCTCGACGCGCTCGGGCCTGCCTGCGGTGCGCTGCGGCGGGGGCAACCGTGGGCTCCCCAGGGGGCTGTGCGTGCGTGCGCGTGGAGGGAGGGGCAACATCATGCAGATTGTGCTGTGCTGCGCAGACGACGGGTGGACGGCCAAACAGCACGGGGCATCTCAGTGGCGGCACCACCGCCAAGATCGAGGACGCCAGCTTGCCCATCCCCCCGCTCGAGGTCTCCATGCCTCTGAGCAGTCCGCCTGGCGGCCACGACTGGGAGGCCATGCAGGAGCCCGTGAGCTTGGCGTGCGCCCAGTTCAGCTCGCCCGCCGCCAAGGTGGGCAGTCCGGCACAAAGACGAGTGTCCTCTTCGTCCCCAAGGGGGTACTGTCGTCCCAGAGAGCATGCACCAGTGGCTGCGGTCAAGCGGTTGCACGCAATGCGTGTGCCGGGTGCGCAGGCCACCTGGAAGCAGTGGGCGCTGACGCCGCACAACGTGGATGTGGTGGTGGCGGTCGCGTGGTGGGTCGTGGCGCACGTGTTCCGACCCGACCACCCGCTGTCCCCGGCCGTCAAGGTAGGCGTGACCCGCACCAGCCACGCGTTGCGCTTGTGAGCCGTGCTGCGGGTGGAGGGGTTGTGCAGCGGCGCTGGCGAGGCAGGCCTCAACACCAGCAACCGCTGCTGCCCGCAAGTGCAGGAGCACGTGTTTCGCTTCTTTGCTCGGCGCTACGCCCTTGACGTGCTCAGCTACGGCGGCGCGTGCAAGGACCTCTACCACAACCTGTGGCAGGTGTGCGGGCACGCACACGCTCGCATCCACGAGCTCCACATCAGTCTGGAGTCACCACTCCAGTGCGGCAGGCCCCCAAAACACTTCCGCTTGCTGCCGCCTGCGCGCAGAGCGTGGTTGCGTCCGCCTGCACCAACCTGCTGCGGAGCGCCTACCCGCGCTCGGCGCACAAGGTGGACGCGCACCTGGAGGAGTTTGTGCGCGCCCAGCTGGTCAGGTGGACGGCAGGCATCCTCCCGCTCGACCTGCACCCCTCGGACCATGAGCTGGTGGGCCTGGGGCCCCCGGCGGCACACACGCACCACCAGCGGCACGCGCAGCGGGCGGGCGTGGCGCTTGGCGGCGGCGGCGGCAGCGTCACGCAGCAGCTCGCCTCGCTGCAGGCGCTCAACCTGGCCTCGCTCCGGAGCAGCGCGGGCGCGGCGCTCCCGGTCGAAGCGCTGCACCTGGCCGGCGTGGTGTCGGGCGCCGTGGCTAGCCCCACGGCCCAGATGCACCTGCCCGCTGGGCCGGGCTTGGCGTCATCCGTGTCAGCCTGCGCTCCCGCCAGCACGTCGCCTCTGCCATCCCCTTCGGCACCGACGGCCGCGCCTGACAGTCGCCAGCAGGCGCCTGGGCCAGCGGGCGCGTCGCAGGGCATTGCGGCAGAAGTGCAGGGAGGGGCGCAGCCGCTCGCGCTGCTGACAACGGGGTTTGACGTCCAGCAGGCGAGCCCGGCGGTGGCGTACCTGTTTGAGGCGCACGCGCTGAGCCCCACGCGCAAGCAGGAGGCAGCCCTGCCGGGCGTGATGGCGCACACGTTTGGCGCGGGCCAGCGCTCGCGGCGGCGCCCCGTGGACGGCGCCGTGGCGCTGCCGCCGCACCAGCACATCCCAGGCAAGCAAGGGGGCGGTGGCGGCGGCGACCAGCGCGCACGTGACGGCGCCGTGCAGGAGCCGGCGGCAGCAGAGTTCAGCTACGCCGCTCTGGCCAAGGAGAGCTGCACGCGCGCCGCCGACGCCGTCAAGAGGTGCGTGTGCAGAGTGTGCAGAGGCAAGCACCAACGCCCCTTGGCGTGAGGTGCTCTGAGACGTTGTTCCCATTGCCTTTTCCCTGGTCCCTGCTCAGGTACGAGCAGTGCAAGGCCAACACGCGTCGCGAGGTGGCCACCGTGCGGAAGGGCTGGCTCAACAGCAGAGACGCCCTGCACGCGCGCGTGGCAGAGCTCAGCACGACTGCCGCCGCCAAGGTGCGCTTCCTACGGGCTCGCCGCTGGCTGGCGTGCCAAGTGGGCACGCTCCATGTGGTGGTGCGGTCACCGTCTGCCTGCGCCTCGCAGGACTTGAGCGACCGGCTGTCCAACTGGATTGAGAACGACGTGGACCGCATGCTGCGCGACCAGCCGGTGGCCACCAAGCACATCCAACAGCAGCACAGGCTGGGCGCGACGGCCTCCGCTCCCATTGATGCTGCCCCTGCCCTCCCAGCAGCGGCACAGCACGGCGGAGCGCCCGGGGTGCTCATCCCGGCGGTCGGTGGCGCGCACGCGGCCAACGACAAGCGGCAGTATGGCGCGGCTCTGTCGGCGACCGAGGCCGTGCTCAAGGCGGGGGGCGGGGCCAGCGCCGGCGCCGCCGCCATGAGCGGGGCGGCCGCCAGCGTGGGCGCTGGCGGCAGCAGCCAGGTGCCTGGATACCTGACCATGACGGCCGCGACAGTGGCGGGAGCGGGCTGCGCCAGCGCCTCGTTCCTGGCGGCCACGGCGGCGGGCTCGTCAGGCGCGAGCGGGCCGTCCATGACGCGCATCATGCAGCCCTGGTCAAAGATGCGCTCGGTGGAGGCCAAGATCCGGGGCACGCTGAGCCAGGCGCGGCACGGCAGCAACGACCTGGCAGCGCACCTGCACACGGTGGCCAAGGACAAGGAGAACAGGGACAGGACGCCCGGCATGCCTGGCAACGGGCTGAGGGGCCGCGCCTGGCGCCCGGCGCCCGTCGAGTACACGCGCGGCACGCTGGACGTGAGGCTGCGGCACCAGGTGCTCAAGGCCCTCCGCGCCGCCGAGATTTGAGGATGGCTTCATCCTCACATGGACGCGTTTGACTCTCCGTCCAGCGTGCAATGGCGACGATTCGACAGAGCCGTTGCAGTCTAGGAGGGTCACAGCGCAGGGAAGAGTTCATGGCGAGCGCAGTGCAGCGCACAGCCAGGGCCGTTCAACGCGCCAACAAACGCGTGTGTGGGTGTGGAGACGTATGTGCTTAGAAGCTGTACTGCTGCACCAGCCCCGCCAGCAGCAGCGCCACGGTGGCCAGCAGGAAAGTGCTCCACATGGGCAGCGGGGTGGTCAGGCCGGCAGACAGGGGCGGCGACGGCGACGGCGTGCCGCTGCCGCTGGCGTCCGAGGGGGTGCACGAGGGTGCGCAGCGCTGAGTGGCGGTGGCCGACACGATGGAGCCGTTGCAGGCCCTGCGGAGAACAACGAGCGAGGCGCTTGGAGGAACGCTCAGTATTCGCTGAGACCCACCGAGCAGCCCGCCCTGGCGCTGGCCACGGCTCCTCCCCACGCGCCTGTAGACGAGGGGGCAGATGGCGGTGCTGGACAGCGTGCAGCCCTGCAGGGGGCACTGCGAGCTCTGCACAAAGGTGGACGCCTGGGTGCCCAGCACGCGCAGGATGCGCGGCGCCGAGTTGGTGGCCGGCACGGCCGAGGGCGTCAGGACGGAGGCCAGCTCCTGGAGCACCTGCGGGCGCAAAGGTGCACGGCCGCGGTGGCAGGAGCTCAGCAGATTTACATCAGCTGCCACACCCGTGCATGCAACGCGGCAAGGGTGGCACTGCGTTGCCGTCGCTCACCACGTCGGGCTGCGCCAGGCCTGCCTCAAACCAGTCCGAGTAGCCGTCCGGGTTGCTGCGCGCGTCCTGGCGCACCACCTTGTTGTTCCTGCGACGCGTGCGCCGGCCAGGTGTGAGGCCACGTCAAGCTCTATGCGATGGCATGCGTGGCCGGCAGGACACAGGGGCTCCCTTGGATCAGCGCGCACCGGAAGAACTTGAGCGTGCGCACGTCGGTCGAGTTGAAGCCGTAGAGGCTCACCACGTCCGATAGCTTGAGGTCCACGTTGCGAATCACTGCAGGGGCAAGGCGGTGCGCGCACCAGGGATGCATGGGATAGCGGAGCAACGCGCCCCGCCACTCCCTCTCCTCCTGCCTGGCGCGCTCCCCCCCTCCCCTTCTTCCGGGCGCCTCACCAGGGTTGATGAAGCGCGTCTCCTCAATGAGCACGTCCACGTCGGCCAGGATGTCGCGCAGCTGCTGCGTGACGATGCTGAAGTTGCGCAGCGTGAGGGACTGGAACTCAAACACCACGTCCTTGCCCCAGGTGCCGTACTTGAGGGCCGTGGCGTTGGCAGCCGCCAGGTCCAGCATGCGGCCGCCAGCATCCTGCGTGTGCGTCCCCAGTGGAGCGCCACGCGAGCAACAACGCATCCTTGTGCCAGCGACGGCGAGGCGCGCTTGTGCACGTTGAGCCTGCTGTGTCGTGGCTTCCTCACCGTCGTGTAGTTGGTCTTGAAGGCAGCAAAGCTGATTTGCACTTGCTCCGGGTTGAAGTCGCTCTTGGGCATCAGGATGATCCAGGCCACCAGCGGGCGCTTGCTCACGTCCGGGTTGGCGGCGGCCGCCACCGCCTTGGCCTTGGCTTGGTAGCTCTGTTGGGGCGGGGCAACGCGACGCGCACCGCCGTGGCGAACGAGTGCTGTGCGCATGCACGTGCGTGGCGAGGCGCGCTGCAGCAGGGTCAATGAGAGGCGGCTCGTTCACCCACCTGGCGGATGGTGTCAAAGATGGTGTTGGCCTTGTCCTCCAGGTTGAAGAAGGCCGCCACGAACTTGATCCACTCGGCGCGGTTGAGCGGGCCGGGGTCAGGGGCCGCGCTGCGCGCGCGAGCGTGTGGTGGTGGCAGGTGGGCCGTCAGAGGCCAGAGATGAGGTCGCCGCCCGTTTAACGGGAGAGGGCGAGAAGCGCAGCAGCGCTGGGGGCACCCGCACCTGACGGCGATGGTGACGTTGGACACCTGGTAGCCAAGGATTCCGTCGACGGTGGTGACGTCCACGTTGGTGAAGTTGTTGGCGTCGCCAGACGTCAGGCGCTTGCAGCCTGCGGCCAGCGCAGCAACGCGACGTGAGCGCAAGGGGTCGCTCACGCGTGGCGACGCTGTCTGAGCGGCTTGCTTGCGCTGACGGCAAGGAGGGGGCCCACGCACCGTAGAGGCCGATGGCCTGGTAGCAAGAGTTGACGGCGTACTGGGACGCGTACGCCACGCGGTTGGTGAGGCCCAGCAGGTCCTGCACGAGATCGCCAGGGGATGGGCGTGCAGCCTTCTCTTGCAACGCACTGTCCAGGTCTCCTCGCCGCTTTGTCTACCCCGGCGCAACTCATACCATGAAGGCCAGCGCCGCGGCGTCCTCCACCGCCACCGCCCTGAGCGGGATGGCGAAGAAGAGAGCGCCGGCGGGGAAGAGCGAGGCGTCCGGCGCGTCCATGCCGCACTGGTACAGCACGTACGTCAGCGGGCCGCCAAAGGCCTTCTTGTTCTCCACGACCTGTGCAGGCGACGCGTACGACACCCGGTGACTGATCTCGCGGCGGCGGCGGTGGCGGCGACGCCACCGGTCCAACGCATCGGTAGAGCCTCGAGCGCGCGAGGAGCAAGCCGCGATCGAGCGCACCTTGTAGGCCGGGAAGTATGTGATGTTGAAGTCTTGCGCCACGTTCACCTGCGCCCGGGAGGGAATGGCCGCAGCGCGCGCGCTCATCGTGTTTGGCGCTCCACAGCCCACCACGCCACTGCCCGCTGCCCACGCGCGATGGGGCGGCGGCGGCGCTCACAGTGGTGGACTGAGGCGTAATGACGGCCGGCTGCGTCGAGGAAATCTGGAACGTGGAGCCCGGGCGCGGGTTGAACACATTGAAGGCGCGGTAGCTCGGGTCCAGACACTCGCCGGCGAGCCGCTGCAAGCTCGCCGCCTCCACGCCACCGATGGTGCTGCAGGCGACCAGCAGCGACGCCACCAGCGCCAATGGCGCCCCCATCAGGGGCCTGATCACGCGAGAGCACGGGCGAGGAGCCATCGCGGAGCGCAGGAGCAGCGGCGCTCTGCAGGAGCACGCTGCAGCAGCTGAGGCAAGCTGATCTTGCTGGCCCTAAACGCTGCAAATCGCTCGGTGCGTCCAGCTCGTGTTCGGCCATGCGAGGGCCTGGCGGCGACGAGGACCCGACGGGCAGGAGAAGGCAGAGCCAAGCGCAGACTCCCTGTGGAGGCCAACACCTGCTGCCGCCTTGAGGCGCTCCCTTCCTGGCACGTGTTGCGCGTCTCTGTGGGGCACGCAACCCTCGGCGTTCCTCGTCCTGCCCAGACCTCCAGAGGGCCGCACAATCGCTGAGGACGACAGCAGCAGCGAACACACTCGCACAGGGGGAGACAGACGCTCAAGAGGATGGACGCTGAGGACGAGCAGACAGCGCCCGAGCCGCTGCCCGAGCCGGCGCCGGTGATCGTGGTGAGCGACGAGGACAAGGCCAAGGCGGAGAAGGAAAAGGACAAGGCCAACGCGCTGTTCAAAGGTGCGCTGCCTCAGAGAGGAGCAGCTCTCCTCCAGAGAGAGGCGCCTTGAGTGGCGCGTCACAGATCGGTCCTGGGCGCCGGGCAGCCTCAAGGGAAGCGCCGCACGTCGGCGCCGCTCATCTTGTGCTCTGCGCAGAGAAGCACTTCACCGCCGCCATCGACGGCTACACGCGCGCGGTCGACCTGAACCCTGCGAACGCCATCTACTACTCGAACCGCGCCTTTGCGCACATCAAGCTCGAGAACTATGGCTCTGCGATCGCCGACGCCACTAAGGCGCTCGAGATCGACCCCAAGTTCGTCAAGGCGCGTGCTGAGCGAGGTCGAGGTGCAGGTGAGCAGATCGTGCACCTGGCTCCAGTCGTCAGCTGAGTGGCTGCGGCCGCGCGTGGGCGCAGGCGTACTACCGGAGAGGAGATGCCAACTTCGCCATGGGCAAGTTCAAGCTGGCGCTCAAGGACCTGCGCACGGTGCGCGTGGGCGGCCAGCAGGAGGCGCCCGGTCTGTGCAAGCACTGGGTCGGCCACAGTGAGCAGCTCAGTAGCACGTGGGGGACACCCCTCGTGCAAGTGCGCCTGCAGGCCGCCAAGGTGGCGCCCAACGACCCCGACCTGCGCAAGAAGCTGGCCGAGTGCGAGAAGGAGGTCAAGCGGCTGCGGTTCGAGGAGGCGCTGGCGGTGCCGGAGCAGGAGCAGGTGCTCGTCAGCAGCACCATCGACCTCACCGCCATGCCCGTGGAGGACAGCTACAAGGGGCCGCGCATGCAAGGTACGTGCGTCAATGGCGTGGCAGGGACGGGGGCGCGGGCGGATGAGTTCGTGCGCTGCGCACTCACTTCATACGTCCCATGCTGGCTGCGTGGCGTGTGTGAGCAGGCAGCGACGCCGAGGGCTACACCATCACGCCCGAGTTTGTCCAGGCCATGCTGGACGAGTTCAAGGAGCAGCGCGTCATCCACCGGCGCTTTGCCTTTGAAATCATCCTCAAGGTGAGCGCGCGCGCCGGCGCTCGCGCGCAGCTGCAGCTGTGCGGCTGGCGTCCCACAGGCACGCCCACCTCAGCACAGCTCTGGGGGTGGCCATGGCGCAGACCCGAGGCTCTCGCTGTGGGGTGTGGTGCGCCCCTGGTGCTGCCCGCCTCAGGCGCAAGAGCTGGTCAAGGCGCGGCCCACGCTGGTGGACATCCCCGTGCCAGAGGTGGGAGCATGGGAGGAGGTTTGAGATGTCAGATGGGGCTGGACAGGGTGCGTGGCCGCGGAGCCTCACCTTAGTGGCCTGGGGCTCGCGCCTGGCGTGTGCGTGTGTGGTGCGCGCAGGGCAGCCACTTCACCGTGTGCGGCGACGTGCACGGGCAGTT
>VFQP010003208.1_pt1 | contig 16954 bp, 15 predicted proteins | sample 3512351 | NCBI WGS metagenome assembly VFQP01 (sample SAMN10412372, study PRJNA504923) | tailings metagenome | isolation source: Relicate 1 Philex TSF1 revegetated site | place: Philippines: Tuba, Benguet | collected 2017-08-29
CCGCCGAGGCAGGTGCGCCCGGCGGCAGCGGCGGCGCGGCGACTGGCGCGCCTTCTTCGGCGCCGGCGAGCGCCGGCGGCGCCGCTGCGGCGGCCCTGGGCGAGAACGGCGGCGGCGGCGGCGGCGGCTCGCTGGGTAGCCACGGCGGCCCCAGCAGTGGCGCGGACGGCGGCGGCAGCAGCGCTGGCGCGGCGGCGCCTCGGTGGCCGAGCTGCCTCCCGTGGAAGCGCAGCAGCGGCGCGGCTGGGCGGCAGGGCGGCGGGCGGGCGGGTTCGCCGGGCAGGCTACCTGGCCGCGCGTCCTCGTCGTCGTCGTTGGCGTTGTCCTCGGGGCAGGCGCGGGCGCCGTCGCTGTGGCCGGCCGTGGGCAGCAGCGAGGGCGGCGCGGCGCGGCGCGGGGCGGCGCGGCTGCAGCAGCTCGGCGGGGAGGCGCGCGGCGGGGAGGAGACGGAGGAGACGGACGAGGAGGAGGACGGCGACGGCGACGGCGGGGAGGGGCCGGCGGGCGCGGGCGCCGAGCGGCGGCGCAAGCGGAGGGCGGCGGCGGTGCCGCCGCCCAGCGGCGCGGGCGCGCCGGCGAGCGGGGCGAGCGGCTTGCTTCCCGTGCCCCTTCAGCAGCCGCAGCAGCAGCCGCAGCCGGCGGTGCCCTCGAGTGAGGACGGCGCGGGCCCAATGTCCGTGAGCCCTTGTGGCGATGGCGGCGGCGGCGGCGGCACGTCGCTGGCGGCGGGCCTGGCGCCGAGCGCCGCCGGCAGCGGCGGCGGCGGCAGCGCGGGCACCGGGTCCCCGCTGGGCTGGGCCTCGCGGCGCAAGTGGCTGCGGCAGTGCTGGGGCGGCGGCGCCGCCGACGCGGCCGCCGCCTCGGACATGGAGGAGGGCAGCACGCCCTCGGCCTCCATGCAGGGCTTGCTGCTGCCGTCCAACGCGTCGGCGCCGGCGCCGCTCACGGCACCGCAGCCGCCCGCCGCGGATGGCGGCTTGGCCGCCGGTGCGGCGCCGGCCGGCGCGGCGTTCCTGCTCGGCCCCAGCCCGTCCGCCGAGATGGACGTGGTGATCGAGCAGATGCTGCAGGCGGCCGGCGAGCCCGCGCCGCTGCACGCAGACCCTGCGGGCTTACCACCTGCGCTGGTCCCCGCCGCACCTCCTCCGGCGCCCGCAGCGGCCGCCAGCAGCAGCCTCGCCACGGCGGCTGTGCAGCTGCTGCTGCCCGGCGGCGCCGGCGGCGGCGCGGCGTGGGCGGCCGGCGCGGCGCCGCCGGTCGCCGCCGACAGCGAAGCCGAGCACCTCCTGGCCATGCAGCTGCTGATGGGCGAGCAGCCGCCTGCGGCCGGCGCCAGCGGCGGGGTCGCTGGGAGCAGCGGCGCCGCTGCACCGCCGCCGGCGGCGGCGGGCGGCGGCGCTGGTGCGCTGCAGGTGGCCACGCGCCGCTTCCGCGCGCGCGCCCGCTTCGCCGCGCCCGACGACACGGAGGAGGACGACTGGCCGACGCCGGCGCCCGCCGCCGCGCCGGCGCCTGGCGGTGCGACCGCGGACGAGGACGAGAGCGACGCCGGCGCCGGCGCGCCGCCGCCCCGCGGTGCCCGCGGCGCCGGCGGGCCCCCCAGCGGCGCCAACCCCATGACGCCGAGGGCCTTCTGCCGCATGATGCTGATGCAGCGCGGCGCGGCGGTCCGCTGGCTGCAGGCCGAGGGCGGCAGGGCTGCCGGCAGCCCTGCCCGGCGGCGCGTCGCCGCGCGGCTGCCTCCGCCCGCCGCTGCCTCACCTGCCGCCGCGCCCGCCGGCGCCGCGGCGGCGCCGCCGGCCCCGGCGCCCGCCGCCGCCGCGGGCCCGTCGGCGGCGTCCTCCAGCGGCGGCGCTGGCGCCGGCGCCAGCGGCGCTGCGGGGCCGTCGTCTGGCCGCCCCGCCGCCGCGTCCAACCCGCCCTGGTGGGACGAGCAGATGATGTGGCGGTACGACCTGGACGTCATGTCGGACGACGACCCAGACATGATGATGGACCCGCTTCTCCAGGACCTGATGTTTGGCGACCCGGCGCCGCCGGCGCCGCCGCCCCAGGCGCCGCCGCCGCCGGCGGCGGCGCCGCCGGCGCGGCGGGCGCTGCTGGCGCCGCGGCCGATGCTTCGGCGGCTGGAGGAGCGGTACGGGCTACCGATGATGCTGGGCGGCGGCGGCGGCGGCGGAGGTGGCGCGCTGCCCGGGATTGACGGCGTGCAGGTGATGCAAGCGGCGCAGGCGCAGGCGGCGGTGCAGGCGGCGGTGGGCGCGGCGGCGGCGGCGGCGCCGGCAGAGGCGCCGCGCGTCGTGGTGAGCTCCCACCCTCCCTCCCACCCTCCCTCCCTCTTCCCCCCTGTTTCCTGCAGGCTCTCGGGGCGAGGGCTGACGCTCTGTCCTGCGCTTGCATGTCGCTTGCGCAGGCGGCCATGCTGGAGACGCGCGTGCCGGCGCTGCAGGAGCTGGTGCTCGAGGGCTGCGACGCGCTGCGGCTGGTGCGGCTGTCGCACCGCACGCTGCGCGCGCTGCGCGTGTCGCGGTGCGGCGAGCTGGCGGCGCTGGCGGTGGCGGGCCCCGCCGTGAGCAAGCTGGCGCTGGGCGAGTGCGACGCGCTGGTCAGCCTGGGCGTGGCGCAGGTGGCCATCTCGGAGCTCAGCCTCGGTGCGTGGGCGTCTTTTCTGGGGGGGAGGGAGGGAGGAAGAAAGGGCGGCTGGCGTGACGCAGCAGCGCGCTGCCAGGCGTGGCCACGCCTGCCACGACCCACGCACTCAATTCACGCATGCCCACCTCGCCCGCGCGCCACCTCCTGCCCCGCAGGCAGCAGCACGTCGCTGGTGGCGCTTCGCGTGCAGAGCCCGCCGCTGCGCCGGCTGGACCTCAAGGGCTGCGGCCAGCTGTCGCGCGTGCAGCTGCCCGGCTGCGCGCAGCTCACGGCGCTCGACCTGCAGTTCTGCGCGCACCTCAAGGGAGCCGACCTCGCGCGAACGCTGCTCAGCGGCGGCGCAGCAACAATGACACCGGCAGACGCCGCCGCTGACGCGGCGGCGGCGCGCGGGCGGGCGCCGGCGGGGCCGGAAGACGGCGAGGGCGCCGCGGCGGCGGCGTTGGCGGCAGCGGAGGTGGTGGGCGGCGAGCCGCTGCCTCTCAAGGAGCTGACGCTGGCCGTCACCGAGGTGCGCTGCGGGGCGGCAGTCGTGGCGCTGGCGCCTCAGCTTGGCTCGCTCTCTCCACCTGTGTCGCTAGAGGTGGCGGTTGCGTCTGTTGGGACGTGTCGGCGGCGCCGGAGCTCTCCTGTTCACTTTGCTTGTGCTGGCGCGGCGGTGGTTTTGGCGCATGCAGCTGGGCCCCGAGGGCTTCAAGGCGCTGGGCCGCGTCACGTCGCTGCACAGCCTGGACCTCTCCTACACGGTGAGCCTCACGTTGCCGGGCCTTCACACGACCCCGCAGGGCACGCTCCGTGGAACCTGGAGCAGCCGTCACTGCGCGCCCGGCAGCGAGCGTGGCTCTCGCGCGCGGCGGTGAGCGTGTGGGCGTGACGGCTGTTTGGTGGGTTGCCGCCGCCGGCCGCAGGACGTCACGACGGTGCACGCGCTGGCGCCCTCGCTGCGGCAGCTGAGCCGGCTGGTGCTGGTGTCGTGCGCGCACCTGGAGGCCGGCTCGGTGGTCCGCCTGCTCTCGCCCGGAGACTCGTGAGTGCCGCCGGCGTCTGCCGCCTTGGCGTGTTTGGGGGTGGCCCGCCTGCCCTCGCCCGGACACCGCCGCCGCTCTTGGCGTGCTCGCTTCAGCTCACCGCCTACCAAGTGCCCATCAGAGCTCTGTTCGTCAGTTGGGCTGGGTGGCAGCGGGAGGCCTGTGAGCGCCAGTGGGGCGCTGGGGTCCCACCACCCTCGGCTGCACATACGGCTTGGCGGCGGGTGGCAGATTGCAGGCGAGGCTGTGCAGCATAGTGCACACGCACACGCCGCCGAAGCGCTTCCACGGCCCGCTGCAGGCGCCCACTTGCCCTCGTGGACCTGAGCCCCTGCGGCCGCGTGCTCGTCATGAGGCAGGCCGCCCCGCGCTCTGGCCGCCGCAGCCGACCTCGCCGCAACGTGACGGCGCTCCCCGCGCCGTCGACGCGCGCCCGCGGCCGCGGCGCGGGGAGCGCGCACGCGGCGGCGGGGTCGTGCCGAGAGCGCCACATCGCGGGCGGCCTGACAACGATGAGCGCACGGCTGCAGAGACGTGTGAGGCAAGTGGGCGCCTGCACTGGGCCGTGGATGCTGCAGTCACGTGCGGCGGGCGCGCGTTTGCACCTTGCGGTGGCACGCCTCGCCTGCAACCTGAACCGTTGCCACTCCTACGTGTAGAAGGGTCAGGTCTGGCCCCACGCAGCGCGTGCTCGGCACGGCAGCGAGGATCAGGCCGCGTGCCTCGTTACCTGCTCCGTCACGCTGTGAGCATCAAGTCTGGAGACTCTGTACTGTGCACGGCGGCGGCTAAGGCTGCGTGCACCGCTCTGCTCGCTGCCCCGTCACGCGCGCAGGTGCCACATGCCATCGCTGCGCCACCTGGACTGCTCCTACTGCCAGCTGGAGCAGGCGCACGTGCTGCAGGTGGCGCAGCGCAGCCGCGGGCTCCAGGTGCGGCGCCTCGCCTCCTGCTGCTTGGAGACGACGCGGCGGTGGTGGAGGTGCCCAGACGAAGGTGATGAGCCGCCGCCGTCGTGTGCCACGTCGTTTCCTCTGCTTTCGCGCGCGCGAATGTGCAGTCGCTGGCGCTCAACGGCGTCGATGGCGTCGACGACTCGCTGTGGCAGCTGCTCTCCGGCGCGGCGGCGGCCGACGGCAACGCGTCCATGGAGGTGGACGGCGTGGCCACGGTGGCAGCGTCCCTGGGCACGGGCGGCGTCGGCGGTGGTGCGGCGGCAGCAGGCGGGCTGCTGCTCCAGGATTTGGAGAGCCTGAGCCTGGTGCGGTGCAGCCAGCTGCACACGCTGTGCCTGGGCCTGGTGCCCGAGTCGCCGCCACTGCAGGTGCGCTTGGGTCCCAAAGACGCGCCCCGCAGGCACCCCTGACGTGACGCGCAGCTGCAGAGGGCCACTTGCTTGGCGATGAGCGAGCGAGTGAAGAGAGCGGGAGGCTGGGTGCGTGTGTGGGTGGCTGCGTGTGCTTTGTAGGTGTGGGCTGCCCGCCAGTACAACAGCCTCAACCACTGCGAGGTGGCGGCGGGGTCGCTGGCGCTGCGCTGGGCGCCGGCGGCGCGGCCCGTGCTGCCCGCGCTGCGCACGCTGAGGCTGGGCCTGGGGCCCGTGCAGGTGCGCTGCGAGCCGCGCGTTGGAGGAGCACCTTGAGGGCCGTTCACCCGGCCGTGAGGCGTCCAAGCAGACGCTGCGCGCCAGCACTGTCCACGTGCGCACAGGTGCTGGCGCTGGCGCTGCCTTCGCTGGCGCACCTGGACCTGAGCAGCTGCCGCCGGCTGCGCGCGCTGGAGCTGCGCTGCCCCCGGCTGCTGGCGCTGCACGCCCAGGCCTGCGTGTCGCTGCCGCGGCCCTGCCTGCAAGCCGCCATGGCCCAGGTGCACGCCGCAGCAGGGGCCTCCTCGCGGGAGTGCGCCATGCCATCCGCGCCTGGGTCTTCGGCGGCGGCGGCGATTGTCTCGGCGGCGGCGGCCAAGGGCAAGGGCAAGGGTTGCGAGGGCGGCGCGGAGGTGGTGGTGCTGCAGCAGGTGGACGTGCAGTTGGCTCCCCAGCTGGAGGGCCTGTCGAGGGGCGTGGTGATGCGCCAGGCGCCGCGGTTCTGAGCGCTGCGCTTGCAGTTGGGGCGCCAGGCGGTGGTGGTGGCCTGGGCGGGGGCGCTCTTGGCGGTGGTGGTTTGCGTGAGTGGTCAGGGCGTTGCGTGACTGGCGGCGCCGCTTGACTAGGGAGCAGCGGATGGATGCAGCGGCGGGCGGGATGGGACGATGCTGACCGTGCGAGCGATCTGCTCCCATGCTTTCCTTCTCCTCATCCTCATCCCCCTCCTCCCGTCTTATCTTTTCCTTTCCTGCTTAGCGGCTCTGTGGAGAGGGGGCCAGGTAGTGCGCTTGCCCCGTCCCGGACTTGACTGACCGAGGGTGGGCGTTGGGGGCGCGCGAGTTCATGACTGTGTCTCCTTCGGGAGGGAGGTTGGAGGTGCCAGGCCCACCGTTCAGGACTCCCCGCCTAGGTGGTTGGGAGCGCCTAACAGTGGTTGCGTTGGGTGGTTGGGCGCTGCTGTTTGGCGAATGAATACATGGCGACCTGTCGCCTGCCTCGTGATTTGTCCGCCAACTGCTTTGAGACACTAGTGCGAGCAGGGGGCTGCTGCCGCCAACAGTGTTGGTGCTTCTTGGTGTTGCTGGTGTTGTTGGCTTGCCGTCTTTTTGCTCCCACCCTCCGCAAGCGGCAAGTCTTGCCAGTGCCACCACCCAGCGAAGAGGCAAGGGTGCCAAACGCAGAGCACCAAAAAGGGATTGAGGAGGGCCGTGCTCGCCTGAAAGGGATGGGGAGCAACCCATGATGTCCAGCCAAAACTTTTCAGGGAAAAAGGGGATTGGGGGGGTGCGCGGAACAGATGGTTCCCTCGCCATACACACAACACACGCCGGGCCCGTCATCCCATCCCAATCAGCACCGTCCCAACCCAACCATTCACCGGCCGGAGGCGGGTGCAGCAAAATCGACCACTGGATGCGCCAAACAAGACGATGCCCCTCAACGATAGCGGGCTGGGCGCGTGGATGATGTGAGTGATGGGCTCGCGCCGCACAGCGGCGTCTAGGCACCAAGAGGCAGAGGTGCGGCAAGAGAAAGGAACTCAAGGAAAGGGACACCTCCACAGCAGTTCAGTTGCGTGCACGCGCGCGAGCGCGCGCCTCCGTCCTCAGGCCGCCGTGGCCCTGCCCGCGCCCACGCCGGCTGCAGCGACGACGGCGGGCTGCGGGTCGGCGGGGGGCGGCGTGAGCGCGCGCGGCGGCTTGCCCGTCGCCGCCACGCTGTCGGCCACCACCCAGGCGGCCAGGGTGGCGAGCAGCACCAGCGCCTGCTCGGGGTCGCGCTGCCGCAGCAGGCCCCACAGACCAGGGTGCCTGCGCGAATGTCGTCGGCGCCGAAGCAGCGATCGCAGTCGAATGCGTCCGTAGGCACCCTCGCGAGCGCTGCCCTCGCGAGCTGAGCAAAACGCTGTCCTCACCTGCGCTCGAGCTCGCGCAGGAAGCTGGGCAGCGCCTGCTTGGCCGCCTGCAGCGTGGCCTGGTAGTTGGAGCGCGGAAGCAGCAGCACGCCCCACACGGGGCCCAGCTTGGAGCCCGACGCCACGGTGGCCAGCGACACGTTGCTCGCGCTCTGCGAGCAGCGGCGAGCAGGGAGGGCAGCGGCGTCGAATCGACGAGGTGGCCGCGACGCCGCACCAAGATCGACGCTTCTCTGCGGCCCCTCCCATCGCACCTGCAGCCAGGCGGCGATCGCAGGGTGATACTTCCTGAGGCGCGCCGCCCCGTCGTCCGTCACGGCCATGCGCCGGAAGTCGAGCAGCGCCGAGCCGAACGCCTGCCCGCCGCGCGCGCCCATGACCTTGAGCGTCGAAAAGGGCTTGACCAGCGGCCCGCTGACCGACTCGAGAGCCTGCATCTCGGACACGACCTCGTCCCAGATCTGCCGCCCGCCAAGCGGCACCTGTGCAGTTTAGCGTCCAAGTTCGAACCATTTGGACCGTCCGCCCCTCGACGCAGCATCCGCGCAGCCGAGCTGCAGCACCAGTGAGAGAGTGCTTGTGCCGCACCCGACGGGCCCTTGCCGCACCACCACCACCCACACAAATGCCCCTCTGGCGCACCTCTGGCGAAAAGATCTCGGCGAGCGGGTCGTACTTGCTCCACCGCGAGCGCCGCTTCTTGGCCGGCGCCGCCGCGCCCGCGCCCGCGCCCGCCTCCCTCTGCTTCTGCAGCCGGGCCCGCGCCTGCGAGCAGCGCATCACAAAGGGCCCACCGTCGCGTGTGCTCAACCGCCACAGGTTGACAGCTCGAAACCTCGACTGCGCAAGGACGACAAAGGACGACGCACAGGCGCCCGCACCTGCAGCACGCGGCTGTTGCTGCGTCCCGCCGCGTCGGCGAGCAGCAGGCGCAGCGGGTCCTGCGCCGCCGCCGCCGCCCACTCGGCGCTCTCCACCAGCTGAGGCAGGGACGCCTGCGCACCATCCAGGGCACCGCACACCAACGACGTGAATGGCTTGCTCCCTCGCTGCCTTTTCCTGTGCGCCAGACGCTCGTGGCACGATGGCTCACACGTAGCTGCTCTTCACGCAGCCCCCAGCCAAGCCACAACTCTCACATGAGCCCTCCTCCTCACCAGGAACTCCCAGAGCTGCGCCACGGCGTCGTACTTGGACGGCTCGAACGACAGCTGCACCCCCGCAAACGACGACGAGGAGGCGCCCGAGCCGCCAGAGGAGGAGGAGGAGGACTGGGCGCCGGCCGTGCGCATGGCCCTCAGCCGCTGCAGCGGGTCCCAGCTCGGCAGCGCGTCGCCGCCAGGCTCCTGCGGCGCCCACCCGCGCAAAAACGTGACGGGGTCGTACCTGCGCGCATGGGAAAAACGTCAGGGCTCAGCGCGCAGACCGTGAAGCAGCAGCGGTGGCCCCCACAGACAGCGCGGCTCACTTGCTGCGCAGCGTGGGCGCCCGCAGCGACAGCAGCGCCCGGAAGGGGTCCAGGAAGTCCGCCAGGCGCTGCGCCTGCGTGCGCGCCTCGGGCGGCGCGCCGCTCACGTTGCCGCCGAACCCCCACGCCCAGGCCCACGGCGCCCAGGCCCGCGCCCGGCCGCGCCGCCCCGCCAGCAGCGCGCCCGCCGTCTCGGACGCCAGCTCGGCGCGGCCCGCCAGGTCAGCCACCGCCTCGCCGTCGCCGGCGGCAGGGCTGCCGCGCCCGCCGCCGCCACCCAGCGACGAGTCAACCTCGTGCAGCGAGTCGCGCACCTGCGCGGCATGCACACGTCAGGGCTTGCACGGGGCTTGCACCAGCGGCAACGCGGGGGAAAAAACACGCGGCTGCAGGGCGGCGGAGCGCGCAGGAGGTGGATCGTGCGTGAGGAGAGCGGGCGGGCGGGCGGCGCACCTCGCCCATGACGGCCTGGGCGACGGCGTGCACCTCGGCGACGGCGTCGGCGGCCGTGCCCGGCGACATGCGAATCATCTCGGTCCAGCGCGCCACGGCCTGCTGCTGCTGCGGCAGCTCGTTGGAGGCGGCGCGGGGCGCGGGCGACGCCGAGGCCTGGCGCAGCGCCGTGCGCACCTGCTCACACGCACGTTGCGTGCAGGCACTCGCACGACTGCCGTCACTCGCACCCCATGCAACTGCCCCGCAACAGCCACCTGGCGACTTTCGCTCTTCTGCCTGCCTCCGCCCCGCTCTCCTGCTTCTCTAGCCGCGCCCTCGTTCTTGGTGTATAGCACAGCGTGCCACACGAAAGCCACCCTACGCACCTCTTCGATGACCACCTCGACGGCCTGCAGCTGGTCCTTGGTGAAGACCACAGAGCCGTCGGGCTCAGTCGCCACGGGCCGCAGCGCGTCGGGTGAGGCCGAGCGCGGGCGCACGCGCGGCACCAGCGTCGGCTGCGGGCCCGGCGGGACGGCGGCGGCGGCGGCGGGCTTGGCGGGTGCGGCGTGGGACGCGGCCGCCGGGCTGGCGATGACGGGCGGCGGCTGCAGCAGCTGGGCGGGCGTGGCGGCGGCGGCGGCGGCGGCGGCGGCGGCGGCGGCGGCGGCGGCGGCTTCCTTGTCGGCCTGCTGCTGCGCGCGCCGCGCCACCAGCTGCCGGGCAGCTTCCGCCAGGTTGGCCGTCACCACCTGGCTGACCTTCCAAGCGTCGCCGTCGCCCGGCTCGCCTGCCGCCGCCACGATTGGTGCCGCCGTGGCCAGGCTAGGCAAGGGCCGGCGGTTGGTGGAGAGGGCCAGGTTGAGCGCCACGACACTGCTGACGGTTGCCTGCGCCAGGACGGCAGCGTCCAGGATGGGCGAGGCGGGGTAGGCGTCCTGCGCCCAGCCATGGGCGGCGACGGCGGCGCTGCCGGCGGCGCCGCTGCCGGGGCGGAAGGAGGTGGCGAGGCTGAGGGGGCGGGGCGGGTGGTGCGGCTTGGAGGGGGGGTAGCGCGGGTCCAGGCGCAGCGGCGTGGGGCCCTGTGGGGAAAAGGGTGGAGAGCGGCTGAGGTTGCTTTCAGCCCTCGTGCGCTGCTAGACCCTCATCATTCGCGCGCACTGAGGCTGGGCGTCTTCCCTCTGCCGCAACCCCTGCTTTCCGCACGCGCTGATGGCTCTGCAACGTGATGCGTCTCTGTGCCGCGGTGCGTGCACGGCCAGGTCTGCCGCTGGTTCTGACAGCACGCTTGCTCTGGCCGTGCGACGATGGTGCGCTGAGCGTCGCGTTGCAACGCACGTGCGCGCGAGTGCTCGCTACCCTACCTGAGCAGGGGGCGCAGGCGGGGGCGCCGGCTGCTGCTGCTGCTGCTTGGCCAGCTGCTGGTGCTGCTGCTGCTGCTTGGCGTGCTGCGTTGCGCTGAAGGCCCAGTCCACCAGCGCCACGCCACCTGAGGGCGGGCGCAAAGCAGCCAAGCAGGCGGCAGCGCGGTCAGGCGGGGCACTGCTCCGGAGGGAAGCTTGCACTCGCAGCACACGCACACGCACAGCACTCTCAAAGCGAGCCGCACACTCCACGCGGAGCCAGACAGATCGGAACAAAGAAAGAAAGGGACCCGGGCGAGCGGCCTCACGCACCTGTGGCCCGCTCGCCACCCTGCTGCACGGCGGACGCCCCGTTGCCGTTGCTGCTGCTGCCGTTGCTGCTGGCGCCGTTCCCGTTGCCGTTCCCGTTGCTGCTGCTGTTGGCTGCGGCCGCCGAGGAGGCCGAGGAGAGCGCGCCCAGCGCCGGCACCATTTCCGCGGCAATGAACTTGCCCAGGGGCGCGAAGGCGTCGATGGCGGCGGCCGTCAGGCCCAGGCCAATCACGCCTGCGTGTCGAGCGCGCATGCATGATGCGGAGGCGTCAGGCAAGCGTGATGGGCCGGTGGGTGCACCCTGAGCGGCGGCCACCACCACCAACAGCAGGGGCGAGCTCCAGCCCTCAGCTGCCCCCTTGGCACAGCTGCGTAGCGGCGAAACCATTGAATCTCAACACCCAGGGAGGGGCTGGCGCACCTGGCTCAGGGCTCGAGGAGCCGCTGCCGCTGCCGTTGGACGACCGCACGCCCGCCCCGTTGCTGCTCGCCGCAGCCTTGGGCGCTGGGCTGGCCCTGGAGGAAACCGTGGAGGCGCCGCTGCCGCTGCCGCTGCTGGCGCTGGGCTTGGCGGGTGGTGGCGGTGGCGGCGGCTTGGGCAGCGTGGCGGGATCCACCTCCACCACCTTGACAGTGCTGCCCTGGCGCGTGACGATCCAGGACTTGGTGACGGCGGCGTAGGGGTTGGTCTGCTTGCCGCTGGGCGGGTCGGGCCGCCGCGTGACCACGTACATGAAGGCCGTGAAGGCGGCGAGTTTGATGACGACTTGGCCCTCGGGCGTGCGCGAGAAGGCGTCTGCCGTCTGCAGCACCGTGAGCTTGGTGGGGTCGATGGAGGTGAGCTCGCTGGAGAAGCGCCACGGGCGCTGCTGCGCCGGCTGCTGCGCGTCGGCTTGCGCGGCTTGGGGGGCCGTCGCCACGGTGGCGGCGGCGGGCGCGGGCGGTTGCCGGCGCGCGTGGGCGGCGGGGGGCGCGGCCATGCTGAGGAGGAGCAGCGGCGCCAGCATCACCACCTGATGGCATCGAAGAGCGGCGAGCGCCGCTGGGTGAGCGGCCGAGCCGAGCCGTGCGTGTGTGTGCCTTTGGTGGCCGCTGCGGCTGATCCCCCTCCTCACCTTTGCGGCCCTGCGCAGGACCGACGCCAGCGTGTCGAGCAGCGGTGAGAACGAAGGTGGCGCCTCTCGCTGCTCGTCGCGCTGGGCCAGGTAGCTCGGCACCGCGGCGTCCTGCGCGTCCGAGCACACCTTTTCACACCCTCTGGCCCCTCGCGGGCCGCACAGCGATGGCCGATAGCCAAGCGCATCACCACGGAGAGTAGAGCGTAGCGGCGCACCTTGTGCGCGCTCAATCGCGTGGCGCCGGGCGCCAGGGGAGTGCGCGCCGGGCCGAGCCTCTGGGGACGCCATCTCCGGCACGCTGGCGACGATGCGCACACGAGCCTGCATGTAGACGCTGCTGAGCCCCTCCGGCTGCTGAGCTGCAGCCCCAGGGGGCCGCTCCGCGGGAGCAGCAGCATTTGTTGTTGCCCGGTGCGCCGCTCGCGCGAGTGAGCAAGGCGCACGAGGGCAGTCGCGCGCGAGGGCGAACAAAGCTGGACGTAGCTGGAACTTCGCGCGCGCTCTCGGTTCTGCCTTTGCTGCTCAGCCCCATGCAGTGGTGCAGCATCACAAGAGCAGAGGAGCGCCTGCGCATGCGCTCCTTCATGTTCACCTTCTGCCACGGCGGATCCAAGCGGCGGCGTCCTTTGGTGCAGCGCCGCCGCTGGGGAGGGTAGGGTCCGCCGCCCCACCGCCCCGGCGCGCGTGCATCCCAGCGTTCATTTGCACTCTCCAGGTGTTTGGTTCACAGGGCGCAAGAAAAGGGCAAGACGACGAAAGGAAAAGACGAGATCGTTTGCGCGACGTGCTGGTGCGGCTCATGTGCAGCTTGGCGCGTTCAGGTGCAGGGCGTTGCTAGTGTGTGCCAATCTCTGCACACGAGGATGCTGTCCCGCCGGCAGCAACAACAACTGGAAGGCGTGCAGCAAGGCACCACACCCCAGAGGCCCACATCCGCCACACCCCAGTGCGTGGCACGGCTTGATGACAGGCTAGGCGGGCCCAGGCGTGGACCCACCATTCACGGTGTTGGGCCGTTCAACTTCGGCTGCAGAGAAAGGCGTGCGGTGCGAGCGATGCGAGGTGCGACGATGGTGTTCCTGCCAAATCCCTGCGGCTGCGTCGTCACACGTCTGCGCGTCCAAAGCACACGTCTGCACGTCTGTGCGCCCGCGGTCGCCGGTTCACTGCTGCCAGTGCTGGGACCATGGACCCCGATGCGCTCCCCTTCGATCGCATGGGCGGCTAGCCCCGGCCCCCTCCGCCGGGCGACAGTGATCACTGAAGGTACTTGGTCATCAGGCTGGCCAGGGCTCGGTGCACCGCCCTGGCCGTGGGCCTCTTGCCCTCCCTCTGCTGCCAGGCGGCGTTGATGATGGCCTGCAGCTCGGCAAACTGAGCCAAACTCGGCGGCAGCGGCGGCGGCGGCGCGCCGGTGCCCGGCGCGTGCGGCGGCGCGGCCAGGCCCCGCATGAGGGCGATGAGGCCCTCATTGCCCGCCAGGTCGGCGCTGGGCTCGGGCACCTCGACAGGAGGGCCCTCCACGGTGGGACGCTGGCGCGAGATCACCTGCGGCCCACGCACAGAGCCGGTGCACGGCACAGGTTCTGCATCACGCGGGCCACCCGGCTCGCAGGCAGGGCACGCAAACACGGGATGGTGCGCCGCTCACCGCCGTGATGATCTGGGTGTCAGTCATGTCGCTCCAGGGCATTTGCGCGCTCGCCATCTCCCACATGAGCATGCCCAGGCTGCGACGTGTGCGCAGGCAGGGCAGGCACAGGCGAGCTCGAGGCGCCTGCGGCCTGGCTTCACTCTCTTGTCACACCTCCCCACGCACGCTGGGCGTGGACAAGGGAGCGCAGGACGCGGTGGCCGCGTGCGGCAGGGCGCTGCCGTGAGCCACACGCGTGAGCGCATCGCAAAGGCCAAAGGCGCACCTGTAGATGTCCACGCGGTTGGTCATGGGCTGCGAGTCGGGGCCCTGCCCGTAGTGGCCCAGCAGCAGCTCGGGCGCCATGTAGCGCAGCGTGCCGACGCCCAGCTTGCCCGTGTGCACCGTCGTGTTGTTGTGCCACCTGCGGCGGCAAGCGCACGGCAGCAGGGGCGGCGCGCGGGTTGGCGCGGCGGCCACCGCTCGGGGCAGGGCACACAGAGGGAGGCCGTTGCCGTCGGGCATGTGGCCGAAGCCGGCGTCACCACAAGCAGCGCACGGCAAAGTTCCTGGCCAACCTCCACGGGTGGGCGGTGGCCTCAGCGTGCTCACGCCGCGCCTGGCCCGCTGGCCCACGTGAGCTGCATCAGCGGCACAAGCGGAGCACAGATGAGGGCTCACCTGGCCAGGCCGAAGTCGCTGATCTTGGCCGTGCCCGTGCTGCCCAGCAGGATGTTGGAGGGCTTGAGGTCTGCGCACCAGGGTGGAGGCGTGGCCGAGCCTGCTTTGCTCCCGAGCTGCCGAGGCACCTAGTGCGCCCAATACACTGGCCGCCCCAGGGCACCACACACACACAAATCAGGCCCCCGTGGCCCCCCCTCCCCAAGTGCCCAAACAGACACAGACGTCAACGCAACGTTGCGAGGCATCTGATACGCCCGGTAGCTGGGCTCTAGCGCCGCCGAGGCGTCCAAACAGGTGCAAACGCAGCGCACACACGCGCGCACGCACCGCGGTGCACGATGCGCGCGATGCTCTTGACCTCCTCGTCGTCCTCCCCCTCGCGCTCCTGCTCCTCCTCGTGCTGCCGGCGCGCCTCGCCCTCCTCCTCGCCCTCCTCCTCCTCCTCGCCCAGCGAGTTGCGCAGCTGCCGCGTCTCGGGCACGGTCGGCAGGCGGCCTGCGCAAGCAGCCACACAACGAGCCACGCGCTCACCCGCAGGATGCGCTTTCTCCTTCCCTCTCCCCCCGGCCTCCATGCGCCCTTCGGACCACAACTGGCCAGGGACTCGATCGTGGGCCTGCCTTGCGGGTTTTGGGATGCAAGCGCTGCCTGCTCCGGGCCTTGCGGCGGCGGCAGCGGCGGCGACAGCTGCTCACCTCCGTTGGCGGCGGCGGCGCCGTCCTCGAGCATGAGCGTGGGGTGCGGCGGCAGCGACATGACGGCGGGGCGCTTGTGCAGGTAGTCGAGGCCCGCCGCCACGTCCGTCGCAATCCTCAGCACCTGCACGTCACGCGCGGCGAGGCACGCAGCAAACGCACACCTGGTACGCTTGCGCCCCGTACGGGGGCGCTTGGATCATCTGCTTGCCAGAGATGGCTCCACCAGACGTAAAGCTCAACGCACACAGCCTGGGGCAAACAAGGTAAGCGACAGCCCGGCAGCAGCGAGCGCCGTGCTGCGGGCGTCGCGCGTAGCGGCCCAGGTGGCCTGGGAGCCGAGGCTCCTGGATGGGGTCGTGCACCGCACCTCTGCCATGCTCAGGCGGTTGTGCTGCACGGCACGCTGCGGCTGGTCCGAGTGGCGCAGCGACGGGCGCGTGGGCAGCGCCGGCGCGCCGCCGGCGGGCGCGGCGGCGGCGGGCACCGGCAGGGCGCCCTGCGCATCGCAGCGGCCACGACGCACTCGGTGTGTGCGCCACGTGACGGACGCAAAGCGCAGCTTCCCACCTGCGAGGTAGGTCCAAGGTGGCCCTCAGGTGGGCGGCAGCACTGTGCGCCATGCGGTCACCCGTGACCCACCTGGGGCCCCTGGATGGTGATGAAGGCAGAGTCGTGCTGCGAGGGCGTGGACGGCGGCGGCGGCAGCGAGGCCGTCGTCGTGCCGCCGCCCGCCTCGTCGCTGGTCACCTGACCGGCCGGGGCCACGTCCACCGTCACGTGGGCGCCGCCTGCGCCGCAGCACCCACGGCAGCGATCACCAGCCAGGTCAGCAACCGCCCTGCTGCATGTGAATGACGGCGCGCCGCGTTGCTGCGAGGTGGCCCACATCGGTCAGGACCTGTATGCGGCTGCTCGCCGGCGTGCTTCTCCACACTGCGCACGCATGCAAGCTCAGGGCGCAGAAAACCCCCACCTCGCGAGCGCTGCCCCGAAGGCGACGTCCCCGTCAGCGCGGCGCCGCCCGTCGCCGTCACCGTCGTCGCCGCCTGCAGCAGCAGCGCCGGCGTGGAGGGCTGCTCCGTGCCGGACCGCGTCGACGAGCGGCTGGAGCGGCTGGAGCGGCTGGAGCTGCCCCCCGCGCTGCCAGGGGCCGGCGGGTGCGCTGCCGCCGCGCCCATGGCGCCGGGGCTCGATGCGTTGCGCAGGCGCAGCGACACGGCGGTGGGCGGCACGGGCGACGACGCGCCGCTGCGGGGGGCCAGGGCGGGGTCGACGACGGCGGGGATGCTCAGCGTGACGGGGGCGGGCGGCGCCTTTGCCGCCGCGCCGTTGTTGTTGCTGGTGTTGTTGTTGCCGCTGGTGTGGCCCGTGACGGTGGCGGAGGGGGAGCTGCGGGAGCCGTCGGCGGGGCCTGGAGAGCGGGGCGTGGAAGAGAGCAGGGCAGCGGGACAGAGCACGGGTTGGATGCCGTGGCCGCAAGGCTTGGATCCTCGTGCTGCGCACGAAAGCGTGAGCCGTTGGGTGTGGGGGCGGCAGCGGGTGCATGCTCACCGGTGGGGCGCCGGTACATTCTGTCCTTGAGCGTGCACGGCAGCAGCTCCATGATGATGCAGGCGGTGGGCAGCTCCAGGCAGTAGCCAAACATGCGCACCACGTTGGGGTGCCTGCAGCACGGCCGCGCGTAAGCAGCAAGCTTACGGGCTCGCCCACCCCGACACATGGACTGTGACTCATTGTGGCCCCCATCGTAGAAGGAGAGAAGGAAAAAAAACAGGAGGGCAGGTGCGCTCACTTGACGGTGGCGAGCACGGCGGCTTCGTAGCAAAAAGACTCGTAGACGGAGGGGTCGGCCTCGTACGGGTCCTTGAGCACCTTGATGGCGAGCAGCGCGCTGGGGCCAAAGCGCTGCGGCCACTGGCACCGGAACACCTGCGCAGGACGGGGGCGACCGACGGGCACGGCCTCAGGCGCGTCGATGACACGCAGTTCGAGTTTGTGTACCTGGGCGTCTCTTTCTATGCGGCGAAGGGGCACTCAACGCACGTGCGTCGTGCCCTTCACA
>VFQP010003209.1_pt1 | contig 16953 bp, 27 predicted proteins | sample 3512351 | NCBI WGS metagenome assembly VFQP01 (sample SAMN10412372, study PRJNA504923) | tailings metagenome | isolation source: Relicate 1 Philex TSF1 revegetated site | place: Philippines: Tuba, Benguet | collected 2017-08-29
CCTCTCTCTATATGTAGGTATATCTGTATACACACACACCTCCTCATCGTTCTTCTTCTTGATCAACTGGGACTTGTACACCTCCGCACCATCCAGCTGAAACGTCTCTGTGCGAATTTCTGTATAACACTGGTGACACCAATACCCCTTGAGCCCCGAATCAAACGTCGCGGGTGTGGTATAATAGGTTTGGTTGCGCTTGATGCGCTGCCCACAGCCGGTGCAGTAGAGGGAGGGGGGTTCGAATTTTAAAGTGGCTTGGTTGCATGCATTGCAGATGTTGTCGTCGGGTTTGGGTTGCTCGAGGTAAATCTGACCAACTGTGTGTGTGTATTGGGTGTGGGGTGTGTGTGTTGGGTGTGTGTTGGGTGTGTGTTGGGTGTGTGTTGGGTGTGTGAAAGTGAAGACAGTGTTCTTGGAAAGCAACAATCATAATAAAAGCACCTCCCAAACAGACAACACCCAAATAAACAACACCCACACAAACACCACCACCAATACATACTGTTGAGTGGGGGTGGTACTGTAGGGTTGAGCAACATCCACAAGTGTGTTCGAATCTCCTCTGCAGTGAAGCACTCTAGCAAGCTGGTGCCCTTGTTATCACCTACTGTCACTCGCATGCGCTTGGCTGCAGCTTCATGAGCACTCATAGCACTGGAGTTGCGCTTGACCTGGAGGGAGATGTGGGAAACATGTGGGTGATACGTGGCTGACATGCGGGCAAATATGTGGGCAAATATGTGGGCAAATATGTGGGCAAATATGTGGGCAAACATGTGGGGGAAATGTGGGAAATGTGTGGAAAGGAGGAGGGTGGGGAATGTGTGTAGTTGTTATGTATTGTCAGATTGTGCATATACAAATTGCATGTGTGTGTACAGATTGCATATAGTGTGTGTGTACACACAGTCCTCGCGCATGACATGTTCCACAACATCCACCACCGTCACCACCCCAACAACACACCATGCCCATGGACCGCTGTTGAGGAAACCCAGCTTGTGGTGGCATCCCCATGGGTGCCATTTGTGGTGGCTGTGGGACCATGCCCATGGGGGCGTGTGCACCATTGACCGGGACCATGGTCATGCCGCCATCGGTCTTGATGGGCATCATCCCGTGAGGGGTCCCCATCCCCGGCTGCATGGGCATCGGCATGCCCGGTTGCATCATCATCATGTTTTGTGGGACCATGCCAGGGGGTCCCATGCCGGGCCCTCCCATCCCCGGTGGTGGCATCCCGGGGGGTCCCATGCCGGGCCCTCCCATCCCAGGCGGCGGCATGCCAGGTTGCATGGGCATCATGCCATGCGGGGGTGCCATACCAGGTTGCATGGGCATCATACCGGGTGGGCCCATGCCTGGTTGCATGGAGGTCATGCCGGGTTGCATTGGCATCATGCCATGGGGTGCCATCCCGGGGGGTCCCATGCCTGGCTGCATACCGGGTGGGCCCTGCATGCCAGAGGGGCCCACTGGCATCATACCAGACGGCATGCCCATGGGTTGCATTGGCTGAGCATCGCCTGGTGTTGGCATCATGCCCATCCCCTGTGGTGCCTGTATGTATGTGGGGGGGTAGTGTATGCAACCTGTCAACATGAATGTCAACATGAACGACAGGAGTTATACAGTCAGTAGTCTCCATGCAACGCTCCATGTGGTATTTGGTCAACACCATATTGATGGTCAACATCACAGTCAAACATCACAGTCAAACAGTCAACGCTACCTGCATGCCAGTAGGCATCATCCCTGGTGGCCCCATGCCTGGTCGTTGCTGCTGTTGCATCATCTGCTGACGCTGCTGCAACATAGCCTGTGTGTATTTGTGTGTGTGTGTGTGTGTGCACATGTGTGTGTGGAATAGTGTAAGACAACCAACAACTATGCATCACATGCCCACACACACGCTTTCCCACACAAAACGTGTTCTAGCAACCACCCACACCCCACCACCCACCCACCCACAACAACCCACCCACCCACAACACCCCACCCACCCACACCCCAAACAACCACAATACCTGTTGCTGTGCCTTTTGTTTGGCAATGGCTTGACGCACCGGCACGCAAATCAAGCAATCAGGTGCATTACACTTTTGATGATGCTTGAGCAATTCCCTGCTACTGCTACACCGAGGATACTTGCAGTCTGTGTTTTGACACTGTAGGATGTGATCCCACAACTGCTTTGCCACTGTGCAGTTTTGTTTATAGGTCGGACACATATTCGGGGGGGCCCTGCATTTGGAACAGTGCCGCAAAAACACCAGCCACCGTTGCTGTTTCACCACATAGTTGCGCTGCTCTGTGGTCAGACTGTTGATGTCACCACGGACGATGGAGCCCCGCATGCCCTCTGCGGTGCTGGGGGGCCCCGCGGCGGCCGAGGTCGGGGTGGTGTTTGCAGAGGGGGGGGCTGCTGCGGGGGGGGCCTGCGCATTGGGGGCCTGGGGGTCCACTGGTAGGGGGGGCTGCTTGACATCGTCTGTTGGCTCCACTGTGTTGTGGGAGTGAGAGGATGGGGTGTGAGTGAGAGGAGGTGGATGTGTGGTGTATGATAAAAAAAACGTCGTGTGGGAACAATCTTTGGGCTGTTTGGCCTGGAAAGGATGCACAATGCAGCACGTGTGAACACAAGCACACCTTTGACTGCAGATGCTGCTGCTGCTCCACCCCCCACTGCAGCTGCTGCATCACCTGTGTGTGTGTGTGTGCATGTGTACAGCAACATGTGTACGATGACACCATGTGTACCGTAACATGTCCATGTAGTCTGGTGTGTTGGTACCTACCTGGTGGTGCAACAGCAGATGGTGGCGCAGCTGTGGTTGCAGCATCCCCAGCAACACCATTTGCTGTGGCATCATTGGGTGCTGCTGCTGCTGAGGCATCTGTAGTGTGCAGGTGGATGTGATGCATGCAATACTTGAGCGACAACACATGTGCAGAAATCATCGCGTACCATCTTGCGGTGATGCTGCAGCTGCTGCTGTAGCATTGACGCCAGGTGCATTCTGTGCATGGGAGTGCTGCCAGTGTGCATACGTTGGCATGTGAATGCTGCCAGTGTGCATACGACACCCCCCCCCCCCCCCAAGATCCACCACCCCGACATACCCCATTGACCACCACATCATTGACCACAGCACCATTGGCACCAGGCTCACCAGGCTCTGCCTTGGCGGGCAACGCCCCCCCAGCAGCAACAGCCTGTACAGGTTTGTGGTGTGGAAGTGCATCAACACATCACCCCCACCAACAAACGAGAAGCACCCTCCTCCTCATCACGACATACCGGTTGCATTGCTAACCCACCAGTAGGTTGTGATGATACAGAAGCCACGGCCTCAGGGCTTGAAACAAGCCCGTTTGCTTGCATTCGTTGTTGTTGCATCGCCTGCAAGCGCGCCTGCGACTCCTTGTTGGCCATTGCCCGTTGGGCAATAGTATGTAGACGAACCTCTAACGTTTTCACATCGCAATAGGCCTCCTGTGGTGTGTGAGTGGTGTAATCGCGCCACCCCAACCCATGAACGAACGAAATCAGCCCTCCTCCAACCACAGTAAACCCCCGGCATACCCTGGATCCCGCAGAATAGTACAAGTCCTTCTCCACGCGCTTAACCCACGTATTAATCTTCTCATCTGAGGCATTAGTGCGCTTGGCAGAAACGATGGCACGACTGTGGGGCAAAACAGTGGGAAGAGGTGAGCACATGATGCACCAGACCCTCAGCAATAACTGCATGAGCAATAGCAAGAGATGCATGAGGTGCAGGGTTGACAGTTGCATGGGGTGCAGTACAACACAAGCAAACCATCATGGCTTACATCCTGTCTTCCACTTGTTGCCGTAGTTCCGTATCGTTGTCCGTGTGCCATGGCTGCATTGCATTTCTGCCCTCTATTGTGGGTCCTGCAGCAGGTTGCTGCTGCTGAAACTGCACAGGAGAGGCTGCAGGTTGGGCCTGCATGGCAACAGTGGTGTTGGAGACCACAAGCCCTCACTGTCCACGGCCAGCGTCAATACAATGCATGTAATAGTTGGTGGTGCATATTAGTACGGTTCGATGATGGAAATTGGACGAGGAATGGTGTGGGAATGCTGTGATAAATTGGTTTGGGGGGAGACTGTTGGGGAGATATTACAATACCACCAAATCGGCTGCCTCTACATGACTTGCCTATCTGCTGCATCAGCAACAAGGGGGAGTCGTGGTGTTTGTCCCAACAAGCATGAGCCCTGTAAAAACCCGCATGGGGGGTGGAGTGTGTGGTGAGCAACCACCTCTCCTCAGATGCATGCATATCACTCAAGTACGTACCACGCCATATGAAAAGCAGACAAAGCAAAACAAAAAGATCGTGTTGTACCTGGGAGGTGGTGTGCATACAGGGGCACAGTGTACACAATCAACACCATGTAATACCATAAACACACCACCATACACCATATACACACCACCATATACACACCCGTTTATGTAAAGCTGCAGCAGGGCACCATCAGCGGGGCGTCGAAACACAGACTCCAACACACCTGGTAACCTGTGTGTGGGGGTTTGACGCAGTGTATGTATGGTTTGCAATGCATGTGCACGCATGTAGTGCGCACATGTGTGTGTATAGACACCCACGAGTAATTCCCCAGTCCTCAACACATGTTATGCATACACATTCCATACACACTACACGCACATTCCATACACACTACACACACATTCCATACACAATGTCCTAGATCCCCCCACATCACACACCCCACCCAAAACATACACGAGCAGAATGTCCAGCAACACTGCTTGCATGGCATTAAATCGCACATAACGGGAAAAGCTCTGGTTGTTGACGATACCCAGATACACTGCGAAAAACACAACCAACCCGGCAAAGGGGATCCCAAAGTAAAACTTGATAAGGGGGTCAAATGGGAGAAGGACTGTTGTGAATGCAGGAAACTGCATAAACACATACCGACCTGGAGGGTGTGATGACAGGGCGTGTGCAAAGGGCGTGGCAATGGTGGTGGTGGTGGGGTGGTGGTGGGGGAGGTGGTTGTGTGTACAGGATGTGTATGTGCACTCATGTTCCCACAAAAATGTGAGGAAACAAGGGCCATGTATGGCATTCACACAGCACCATCTATACCACCACCACCACTAGGTACCCCCCCTACACGTACTACACAAAACACACGACCACCACCACCACCAACAGCACACAGCGTACCATAGCGCAGGCTGTCAAACAAAGGCAACAGGTAGGGCAGGGAAGCTACCACTCGATCTGCAATATCAATGTCATCAGAGCCACTTTTGCGGCTGAATGTTTGCACAGTGGTGCCTCGTGCTGGGCGTGCCACCCGCTGGTGTTGAGCATGCAATTGGTGTGTTGTTGTTTTGGGAAACTGTGCAGGTAAAAAGGGCGTGGGGCACCTTTTGCAGTGCACTGCAAGGGGTTTTGCTGGTGCTGCAGCGCGAGCAAAGGCGGCCACGGACGAGCATCTGGGCGTCAACGTTGGGATCATTGTCGTTGTATGGTTTAGCGGGTTGCAAGTGTGGGGTTGCGCGAGGGCACCTGATCAAGTATGATGAATGCAATGCGTAGTTAAAACCACTAAAACCATCCACATTAAAACAACCAATCACTCTTCTACCAAAAACTCCATGAGCAAACTCGAGGTGCGCTTCTGCAACTCAGCAGCAGCAGTGGATGCCTATGTGATGATACAGGTGTCATGAGACAGGCGTGATGACACAGGTGTGATGATCGTACAACATGCACCCTGTGCAACATGCACAACACACAACAACACACAACAACACCCCCCACCCCCACCACCCATCGTCCTCAACAGAAACACCATGCCCCCCATACATTCCCCCTCCCCCCCACAACCACCACCTTACCCGTTTGCGCAGGGCCACTGCAGCCTGTTTGTCAGACAATGGCACGGTGGACAGTGCTTGGTATATGGTGCTTGACTGCCCACGCAGCACACACGCAATGGTCATGGGACCAAGCAAAAACGCCAACCAGTGTACACAAAACAGGCCCAGGTAGGCAAAGGGTGCCCATGGTCGTGCTGTATCAAGAAACTGACGTATGGAGGGGTGGTTGGTTAAACCTCAAGAAACTGAGAACAAAAAAAAAAATTGGTTGGTTTGAGTTGGGTTGGTGCGATCGGTGATGGAAAGGGTGGTCGTACAGCGGCATGTGTGTGCACACAAGTTCTCAACAAATGTTTTCAAGCGTGCACATGGACACCTACACAATACATTCACTACTCCATACTATACCATCCACCACCACTTCCACATACCGGATACATCCACACCCCTGTCGCCCAAAAATGCCCCACTGCCCATGCCGCATACCCAGCGCTCCACAACGACACCCACCCCAGGTAGTGGGCCTCCAGGGGCGCCCCTCCCTTGTGTTGCAGCAACACATCTGCATACACCAGCACGGCATTGAGTCCGTGTTGTATGAGGGAATCGTAGGAAGTGAATTGTTGCCAGTGGTAGGCTGCGAGGGTGGGGTCTGGTGTGTTTAGAAGCATGGGGACGAGGACTGTCCACGTGAGTATGTCTACGAGTAACACAGTCTGTGTGTTTGTGGGTGGGTGAGGTGGGGGTGGGGTAGGGTGGGGGTGGGGGTGGACATGGAGATGTGCAAAGAAGGGGAGGTGTTGTGTATACATAATGCATACAAAACACATGTTGTCTGTGGTATACAATACACACTTGTGTAGTTGCTTGCAGACACATCAACATGCACCAAAACCAACATCGTACCGTCAGGTTGATGTGGAGGAGTGTACGTGCCAGTGACCCCAACCACCCAGCTGGCACAATGGTGGATGGCCTCGTGACCTTGTATTCATTGTGCTGCAGTGCATGTACATTGCATTCATTGTGGTCTTGTAGTGCATGTATAGGTGTAGCTGAAGCAAAGGGGCTGTTGGGAGATGGAGGGGGGGGGCTTGCTTGCGCAGTACACCCCTTGTTTCTGTTGGTGGTGCTGTTATTGTTGTGGTAGCGCTTGCCAGGGGTGTAATCAAGCAGCAATTGCCGGGTGCTGAGCACAGTTACGATGGCAAAGTACAAAACAAGCAAATACCAGTTCCTGTAACGGGGGAGGGGAGGGGGGTGCTGCATGTGAGCAACCATGTTGTGAGTGAGGAGTGAGGATGGCCCTGGTTATCACACAGCTCGTGCAAGGCATACAACGCCTAGCAACACATGCATTGCCTACCATCGCCCGAGAGAAACAACAACAACACATCCTCACACCATATTGTATAAAACTTGAACAAGCGAGGACCCTGCTGCAGGTACTGCCACACGGTAAATTGAACTGTGTATGCCAGCACCAGCACACGGAACGCAGGCAGGAGCCATTCCTTGTTGCGCACGCTGCACGTTGTCATGCACGACAGTGGCAGGGGCTTGTGGGGGTTCCTGAGGTTGGGGAATTGAGATGGTGTGTGTCTCTTGATGATGCAGTGCTCACGCCCCAGTACGAAGAGCCACACGTACGCCCACGGACGGTAAAATAACAGTATGGCACCCTGAATCGTCATTGCGGCCACGATAATGGCAGCAACCACAAGATGGGATGCCCGATCAGCATCCTCAATGTGCGGCGCCTGCAACGTTGCTTCCCCGCTGATGCTGCTCATACTGGCTGCGTGACTGTGTTGATTCCCGAATTACAAATGTATAAGCTGAAAACTACATACATGATCAAAAATACACCCGGCAAAAATAACAGGGGCCGTCAGTATCATCAAAAAAAATCACACCCACTTGTGTCTATGCTCATCAAATGGTCTCGTGTCTGCAAAACACACGTCATAATTGCGAGCAACCACTCGATATGCTTCACGCATAGTTGCACAACTCCCGATGAGGGACTTGGCTGCTCGGCGCTTGATGCAGCTTTCAGTGTGCATAGAAAACGTGCGTGAAAACTCTGCAAGCTTGCTACAATCCCCACTCAATGCAGCAGCACGTATCTGTGTGTTTCCGATTTGGGAGTGTTGTTATTGTGCTTGGGGGTGATGGAATGTGTTGACATCCATGCGCAATCACAAGATGCTGCTGCACAGTGTACTGCAACATAGTTCACTACAACAAACACAGATATGTATGCTTGTCATCACAACAACCAACCTCACTGCATGCTCTCTTATTCAAGTCTGTCCAATCGAGGCCCCCCGCCATGCAGTGATCATACGCATGTATCAGTTCGTGTCGCATGGTGCTGGCTACTTCTTTCGCTGATTCCAAATAGTTGCTGCATATCACTATTTTTTCTCCACCACCCAGTTCCACCTGTGGGGCACAGGGTGTACCCGTGTGTACTATATGTTGTACGATGACGATGGTGTCCACACTCATGGTCCACCCACGCACCGCATCAGTGTCAAAACCGCCTGATATCTGCTTGGTACAATGCACAGCTACAAATGTGTTTCTGTTTATGTTGCATCCAGCCTGCACAGAGTGAGCAACGCGTCTATGGCATGTGTACTAATTGTACCCCACAGATCTCTGCAGAACCACACCTACCTGTTGCATTTTCTCGACAAGTATTCTAGTGGATTCGTCAGTATTGTACACAACGTCAATGAGGCGCTCACATTCTTCACGTCGCATCGTGCCATGCTGATTCCCATCCTCGCTGTTTTCTTGCTGCTCTGTCACGTACATACTTGTTGTTGTGCATATGTTGTGTCTATACAATGGATATACAATGTTAAACACAGTGTTTATGAAGCAATGTAAGACAGAAAGCCAATAAAATAACATCGCCCCCAACTCAGGATAACCTGTATGACCACTAATCATTGGGGTGCGTGGCAAAAGGTCTTGTATCCCGAAAGCACGTCTCAAAGTTGCGTGCCACCACCTCCTGTGCCTCCTGCGCACCACCTGGACACGCCTCTTGGATGCTCAATGCAGCCCGCCGCTTGATGCACTCTTGATACTGACCAGTCAAGCGCCAATTGCCCCTCCACAACTCCATCCACCGACTGCAGTCACCACTCAATGCTGCAGCACGAATCTGTGTGGTCCCATACACAAGGAAGGCAAAATTGGTGAATGTGTAGTAATAATCATCATCACATGCAAGCTGTACATCACCGTTGCCCAATCACAGCTCAAGAGAAAACAGTAGTACCTCACTGCATGCTCGATCGTCAATGTTGCCCCAGTCCAAGTTTTTTGCAGTGCAATGATCGTATGCATGTACAAGTTCGTGTTTCATCACACATGCCACCTCATCCAAGGATCCAAGATGGTTGTGACACAGTACGATTTTCTGAGATTACAGATGGTGGTGGATGTGTGGTGGGTGTTGTATCTGTGTGATGCCAGACACCCACTTTGCCAATACATACCCCGCGCTCCACATCAAAGCCACCCCCCACTGGTTGTGTGCATCGCTGTGCTATGAAGAAATCCCGTGTGACTTCGCATCCAGCCTGGGTGGAGAAGCATGTATTCCTGATGTATGCAGCATGACACACATTGTGTGCTTTGTAATGGTGCTTCATCAACACCCACCTCGCGCATCTTGGTCAACAAAAATCGCACTGTAATGTCCTTGTCCACGCTTTTGTGTATACATCGTTCACATTCTTCTTTTGGCATGCTTGGCCATTTGGGGGAAGACTGAGCCTGCGTGTTGTCGCCCATGTGAGGAATCAAGTTAGAATTGGGAAGGGCAAGCGATTGGGAATTGCAAGTGCAAGTGCTGCAGGGCTGATGGCAGTCACAACGTTTTATATAAAGCCATAGTGCAAATCAAGAGTGAATTAATATTACAAATCGTACAAAATGGCTGTTGTGCACCATCAAATCATCATCATCATCTCCCACAACAAGTAGAAAAAGAGAATATAACACAAATGACACACATCAGAACACACTAGAAGTACCCAGTTTGCATCAACACACTGCCAGCAGCAGCCACAGCAGCCGACAGCACCGTGGTGATCATCTGCTGTCCCTCCACGGCTGCTGCACCCTGTGTGCGCATCATGATGTAGGATATGAGAAACCATGAGTGAGAGGATGCAAATTCATGTGTGATGCTGTGATGTTCCTACCACAACCCTTTCGTCATAGTGTGTATCGCCACCACCCACACATCCCCATGCACACCCATCCCCATCATCCCCATGCACACCCATCCCCATCATCCCCATCATCCCCACCACGTACCCGTCGTCCCACTTCCGCCATGAGCTCCCGTGTAGCAGGGTTGGGCGCCACATTCTCTGCACGCATGGCCTGTTGGAGCATCAGTGCCCGATCCCACTCTTGTGCCCTCTCACATGCTGCAATCAGGGCGTTGTATATGTGCACAGTCATAGCAACACCAGCACTGCGGACCCGTGCCTCGACATGGAGGGCCCCTCGCAGGTCCCCACTCATGCTGTTGGTGATGGTGTAGGTGATGGTGGTGAAGGTGGTGTGGAGGTGGTGTGTGTTGGTGTTGGTGGTGTGTTTGATGGTGGCGGTGTGTTGATTGAAAACACCACCCACCCACTACACCCCCCCAAACACACCTGTGTGCAGCAACCAGGCCACAAAAAGCGTAATCCCGGGGTGGGTGTCCTGCCTGTTGAAGTGCTGAAAAGGCACGTTCTGCTGAAGCTACCTGTCCAGCCATACCATAGGCAGCAACCAGTGTTTCATAGGTCACAACATCAGGTTCAGCAACCTGGTTTGTGTGTGTTTGGATGTGTTTTTGAATGTGTAATGTGCTGTTGGTGGGGTTGCAATCAAGTGTGTGTCTAAGGATGCTCACGATCATCAATGCACACACACCATGTACACACACCACATACACACACCACCCCCACATACAATGCCCCAGTGAACACAACACCCAAACCCTTCACCACCCCCCTCAAAAACACCCATACCTGTGCAAACAGGCTTTCCGCCGCCTCCCACTCCCCAGCCTTACCCAATGCACTCATAGCAATGTTGCACATGATGGTATTGGGTGGCACCCCCAGTCGCTCTGCCCTCCCCAACACCTCAACCACCCGCTCCCACAACCCCGCTCGCTCATACGCCGCCATCAGGGCCCCACACACCACCTCATTCACAGGGCCTCTGTTTCGCGCGTGTGACCGGCCATGTGCCTTGGTGCGTGAAAATTCCCCCCCTCGCAATTCCAACCCAAATCGAAGGGCCAGGGCCCCCGTGCGTGCACATGTAAGTGGCGCAGTGGGTGGGTGTGGTGTGGGTGGTGTGGCTGTGAGCATGGATGTCATTGTGGTTGCTGTTGGCCATGATACATGTGCTGTAGTGTTGCTGTTGTTATTTTTGGTTTTTGTATTGTTGTTCTTGGTGGTTGTGTTGTTGTTGTGAAGACCACCACCAGGTGTCTGGCTGTGTTGCACACCATGCACTACAACACCATTCTCCACCTGCTGCACACCCACCACCTCGTTCTCCTCCTCCCCATCATCATCATCATCTAATGAACGCAACACATGTTCTGCTGCTGCTAATGGCACTGCGCTATAATTGGTAGGTGATGATGCAGCTGAACTTGATGATGATGTCTCATGACGAGACAGGAGACCCCGTCTGTTGGTGCCCACTGGGACTGCTGCTGACACTGTGCTTACTGGTGTTTGCCTTGCTGCTGACACAGCAGTTGTTGATGATGGTCTTGCTGCTGCTGTTGTTGCTGCTGTTGTTGATGGTGATGTTGCTGCTACTGATGATGAAGCCGTCCCTCCTCGTACACCAAGGCGGCTCATTGATCCTCGCATAGTGCTCAACCCACTCATTCCACCACCACCCATACCGCCACCACCCATGCCACCACCACCATGCCTGCTCTCAGACAGGGTGGCTGTTGCTGCAACCACAGCAGTCGCAGCAGCCGCCACTGCAGCATGACTTGTCATCCCGGAACTAGGAACCTCCATGGGTGTGGTGCAGGGGGGCCCCGCAGGGGCCCCCAGGGGCCTCCATGGAGAACAGGGCCCCAGGGGGAGTGGGTTGACTGACAGTGCTGCTGCTGCTGCGTGGCGTTCATGGGATTGCACGATGGGGGTGGTGGTGGAATGTCCGGTGGGGGGTGTCGTGGTTGTTGTTGGGCTGGGTGGTTCAGGGGTGGTGGGCGGGGTGGGTGTGGGGGGGGGGGGGGGGGGGGGGGTGTGGGTGTGGGCACATGATTCACTCCCCCCATGCGCTCCAGTGTCTCCACCTCTAGCTCTTGAAACAACTGTGTGGGTGAGTATGAATGTGGGTGAGTAATGAGGTGGGTATTGATAGTATAGTGAGCAGTGAGGTGGGTCAAAGTGATGTATGTCATATGTCATATCTCAGGTAAATATATGATTGTGTTTGTGTGTGTGTTTATGAAACAAACTGATCACACACACAAACAACCCCCCCCCGCCCCCCCCAAACCTGTTCCGCCATTTGCCACTGCCCATGTTGCCCCATGGCCTTTATCAATGCAGAATATGTATACGCATTGGGCTCACTCGCGGGTGTCCCAAGTCTCTTCATACGCGTCAAGACAGCCTCGGCCCGCATCCACTGCTGTGCATTTGCCAGGGCTGTCACCAGTGCAGTGTACGTGCGCACATTGGGCTTAATGCCTGTACGCAGCATCCATTCCACCACACGCTCTGCACGCTGCCATTGACCATCGGCGCCCAGGGCGGAGATGAGGGCCGTGCATGACACCACATCTGCACCAATGTCTGCTTCGATCATGGAGTCGAACAACTGCAGGGCACGTTGCCAGTCGCCACCAGTGGCACATGCAGACATGCCGGCAGCATAGGCATGGCCGGTGGGGCGGACCCGGGCGGCGAGCATGTCGTCCCAAATCTCCAACGCTTTTTCCCACATGCCGCCTTCGTCGGCAGCACGCATGGCGGCCGTGTAGGCGTGCACAGAGGGGAGGAGCATGGGGTCACGATGGGGGGCCCCTGGTGCGGGGACCTGGCGGCGCAGGATTTCGTACATTTGCAACGCGCGCACGGTGTCGCCTTTGCGTGCTGCCACTTCGATGAGGGTGGTGCACATGCGGTTGTCTGGCTGGCATCCACTTGCAACTGCATCGTCCCACACCTGTATTTAGTGGTAGTGGTGGTGGTGATGATGATCAGGTCATCATGACGGGATGCTCATGAAAATCCCAGTTCCCCCCCTCACACCTTGAGTGCCTTGTCCACCATGTTGGCACCCAATGCCGCACGCATTGCAATTGTATATGTAAACACAGTGGGTGTGAGACCTGCGCCACCCTCGGCCCGGGGTGCCCGCATCCATTCATACACACTCAGGGCAGTGGCCACCTGGCCATGCTGCTGACACACACGCATGAGGGTGGTGCATAATCGATCATCTGGTTGGTGCCCAGCTGCAAGGAGCCACTCGTGGAGCACGAGGGCTCGACGCCATGTTGCCTTTGATCGGCCCAGCTGTCCGATGAGCTTGTCCAGTTCCCGATTGTCGAGTGATGCAGGGTCGATCTGTGGTGTGTTTTGTGAGGTGTGTGTGTGTGTGTGTGTTGGAAAGGGATGGGCACATAGTCACAACAATACGCTGACGTGGCATACCAGGTGGCATGGCGGGAGGTCGACCGACGCCGAGGGGTCGAGCAGTGCATAGAGCTCAGGTGGCAACACTCCTGCTGAATTTGTCTGTGTAGTTGGTGAACAATCAGTTGTGCAAACAACAACAACAACCACACACACCCACCCATGCATTGCAACACACCTCATGCAAAAAGGTGTTGTGTCCATGTCGTGGATGTGTTTTGCTCGATGGCACTGTCAGCGATGAACGTGTGTCAAGCTCTAGCAAGGCTGCAGAGACCGTTTGAGCATGGCGCAAACCAAGCCTTGTTCGAGTCAATGAAGGTCCTCCAGAAGATCTCGAGCTCGCGCTGCTATTATGAATTAACCCACCCTTTTGAGCAAAGCTTCCAGCGCCTCCACCGCGGCTCTGAATGGAGCTGCCCCCCAGGGAGCCCTCCGCGCCCACAGAAAAGCTGCCTCGTGTGGCCAATGCCATGCCGTGTTGCTGGCTGCTAGCGTGTTGTCATGGAATTGTATTGTCGCTGTATTGCGTATGGCTGGTAATAGCTGGATTTTGTGTGAAACTAGGGTGCGAAGTTTTTGTTGGAGGTAATATCATCATCAAGTGGTTGACATGCATCAAGACAGTTTTTGACGTACGTCACGTACGCGATCGTAATGTTTGACATGCAACAAACGCAGTAGCAACAACACCATGGGACTGCCATCAAAGCCTGCTATCAATTGTTCCCCATCATCATCACAGTGTACCTAGTTTGTACCTTGTCCAACAAATAGGCACAAACCCCAACCATAGCATGTCAAAGAGCTGAATAACTGTACCTGATCTGAGATGGACATTGTTGATGAGTGGGATCAGGGTCATGGGAATCTAGGCGTCCCATACACGGAGCCAGATGTGCTTGGGGAGGACTGGAGTGTCATTGGTATGGAAGCCCAGGATGGTTCTACTGGTCCCCCCGCCATTTTCACCGTGGCACCTGTTGAACGAACCATCACACGGTATGCATACATCTGCAGACATGCATGTCTTGCTCTTGCATTTGCTGTAGCATTGCATGTGGTACTGTGCTGCAAAGAGTGAGCCTTTTCACTTTGCTTTTTGATGTGTTGCTTGTACACCACAGTGGTCGTGGTGCAATCACATCAGCATGTGCAGCATCTGATTGCCTCCTGGCTGCAACAACCAACACCACTGTATTGCGATATGATCTTGCGGCTTCAACAGCACCTGGTATGCACACATATTGTGTGTATTGAATATTGTGTGTGTATGTTTAGTATACATCCATCCCCCCCCCATCCCACCCCCCCCCCCCCCCCCAGTTGCTGAAGTGGATTTTTCAAAAAGTGGTGCTGCTGAACTGCACATACAAAACATATTCCTAGACCCCACTGCCACCCATGCACTCGTAGTGCTCGCAGTGGGCCCCGCAGGGGGGTCCCATGAAACACAAGCATTACTGCATGGGAGTAGAAAACCACGTGCCCTGCCACGATTACGAGGGGTGAATGTGACTGCAGTGGGCTGGGATGTGGATGGTTTGAGTGAGAGTAGCACTGGGTGCGTGGGTGGTGGTGGATGTGGTTGCATGTGTGTGTGGGGTGATGTGGTTGTTTGTGGGGGTGGGAGGATGTGGTTGTTTGTGGGGTAGTGTGTGATGTGGTAGGGAGGCATACGTTTGCATATGACCTGGTGGCTCTTGTTTGATTACTATTACATTGTATTACTATATTAACCTTAGTGCACCTGCATGACTGCACCTGCATGACTGCACCTGCATGACTGCACCTGCATGACTGCACCTCTTGGCACCCCTTGCCTCTCGAGTGTACATCAACACTGCTGCACAACATAGCACACCAAGTGCAAAGCCCTCTTCGCCTCATTTGCAGGTCTGTGTTGCTTGGAACAGCAACAGGCAAGGTGTATGGCCTCACTGTGGATGTGGGAGAGAAAAAGGAAAAGCATGTGCGGGTTTTGTATGACCTCCAGGGAGAGGTGTGTGTTTGTATACGTGTGTGTTTCTGTGTATGACCTCCAGGGAGAGGTGTGTTTATTCGTGTGTTTGTATACGTCTGTATGGGTTTGCAGCTACCTGTAATATGTGCATTTGCAGATACTCCTTAATACCACCACACCACTTGTGTGCCTGTGTATGCATATGCACGTGTGCCTGTGTTATGCATACATCACCCATCACCCCTCCACACAGGCAATAATGAGTGTTGCCCAACAACCAGCAGCCACTGGAGGGCTGTTGGTGTTGATAGCGACACCCAGTCGTTTGTATGTGCTGTCAGGTGGTGGTACATTGGAATCTGTGTTTGCAAGCTACAGTGAGAATCAACCTGGTATGTGTGTCTATGTGTGTCTATGTTGTGGGGCTGGTATGTGTGTCTATGTGTGTGTATGTTGAACATGTGTATGTTGTGGGCATATCAATTGTGTGTATATGTTGTTTACATATACAATCCACCTCCACCCTTCACACCCACCACCTAAACAATCCACCTATGGTACACAAAACCCCTCCACTGCACTATGCTCCATTGTACCACAGGCATGCTCCCCCACATAGCAGCGGAGGAATCCCAGGTCTACATGTCAATCCTCGCCTTATGGTACCCTGCTGGATTGTTTGAAGCACAGAGGCTTGCATGGTCCACTGGGCAGGGTTTGTTTGTAGCTGATATCGCTACACAACAGCAGCCTGAGGGGAGTGGTATGTCTCGTTGGTGTATTGTGAGTGTATATGTGTTGTATGTTGTAAACCACTTGTTGTTGTGTGATAAAGTGCCACTGAGAGTATAGTGGGTGCTCCCTCCCCTCCCCCCCTCCCCCTCACAACCCCTCCCTCCTCCCCACCCTAAAAACACTCCGTACCCCACCCCCACAACAGTTCTTCTCCAAACACAACCACCAGCAACCCTGCAGGGCCTTGTACGGGCCCAGCAGCACCCCTGGAAGGACGTGGGCCTCCCTGTGGGCGTCCAACCTACCCAGGAGCAACCTGCACTGCCACTGGATGTTGCGCTTACTGAGTGGCATGCATTGCTGCTGTATCCCAGTCGAATATTGGCTATTAACCTTGCTAATAAGCATGCTGTGCAGGTGTGGATATGGTGGTGTTATGGGTGTGGTGGTGTGGTGGTGTCATGTATGAGGTGGCGTGTGGTATAGGATGCACTTGTTCTTTCTTCCTTTCTTTTTATTATTCCTTCATTTGTTTTTCTATATCTTTACTTCTTCCTCCTACATTTATTCATCCCTTTATTCCTTTATTTCTTGTGCAACACACACACACACACACACACACACACACACACACACACACACACACACA
>VFQP010003210.1_pt1 | contig 16948 bp, 15 predicted proteins | sample 3512351 | NCBI WGS metagenome assembly VFQP01 (sample SAMN10412372, study PRJNA504923) | tailings metagenome | isolation source: Relicate 1 Philex TSF1 revegetated site | place: Philippines: Tuba, Benguet | collected 2017-08-29
GCCCTTTTTTCGTGGTGATTCACATGACCTTGTTGGCCATTCTTCTCGGCACCGTCGCGGCCGGCGTGGGCAGCGTCTGGATCGCGGCCCTGCTGGGCTTTGCCATGCTGGCGCGCTACACGCAGCACATGCTCAGCCTGGCGGCGGGCGCGCTCATGGCGACGGCCTTCATGCATCTGCTGCCCGAGGCCTTCGAGAGCGAGGCCAGTGCACACGAGCTCTTTGCCCTGCTGCTCGGCGGCCTGGTGTTCTTCTTCCTGCTCGACAAGGCCGAACTCTGGCACCACGGCCACGAACACCACCAGGAAGACCACGGCCATGACCACGCTCACGAACATGGCCATGGTCACCACCACCACCATCACCACGAACCCCGCTCGGGCGGCTGGACCGTGCTGGCCGGCGACAGCGTGCACGCTTTCGGTGACGGCATCCTGATCGCCTCGGCCTTCATGGCCGACATGCGTCTGGGCGTGATCGCCGCGCTGGCGGTGCTGGCGCACGAAGTGCCTCACCACATGGGCGACCTGGTGGTGCTGCGGCAGACCTCGGGCACCACGCGCGCCGCCCTCGTCAAGGTGTCACTGGCGGGCACGGTGACCGCGTTGGGTGGTCTGGTCGGCTATTTCCTGCTCACCCGGCTGCAGGACTACCTGCCTTACTTCCTCGTGGCCGCTTCCAGCAGCTTCGTCTATGTGGCGCTGGCGGACCTGATCCCGCAGCTGCAGAAGCGCGTGGGCTTGCGCGCCACGGTGGCGCAGATTGCCTGGTTGCTGGCGGGCATCGGGCTGGTCACGCTGGTCAGTGGCCTCGCCCATTCCTCACATTGAAGCGGACGGATCGCCGAAGCTGAAGCTGAAGAGGGCGCCCTCGCCAGGTCTGCCTTCCCCGCGAATGAGGCCGCCGTGCCGTTCGATGATGCGGCGCACCGTGGCCAGGCCGATGCCGGTGCCTTCGAACTCGCTGGGCATGTGCAACCGCTGGAAGGGCTTGAAGAGCTTGTCGGCGTAGGCCATGTCGAAGCCCACGCCGTTGTCGCGCACGAAGAACACCACCTGCTCGCCGCCTTGCGCGGGCAACCGACCCCACTCGATCAAGGTGCGCTCGCGCGTGCGGGTGTACTTGAACGCGTTGGCGAACAGGTTTTCCAGCGCGATGCGCGCCAGGCGCGGGTCGCAACGGACCCGCAGATCGGGCTCTACCCGGTAGTCGATGTCGCGCTCGGGGTACTTCTGGCGTTCCTGCAGCAGCACCTGGCTGGCCAGGGCACTCAGGTCCACCGTCTGGCGTTCCAGGCGGCCCTGGCTCACGCGGGCCAGGGCCAGCAGGTCGTTGATGAGCGAACCCATGCGGGCGGTGGAGTGGATCACCCGGTCGAGCAGCTCGCGCTCGTCCGCGCTGAGGCGATCGCCCACCGACTCGTCGAGCAGGCGCGTGAAGCCGTCGATGGCGCGCAGCGGCGACTTGAGGTCGTGCGAGACCGAGTAGGCGAACGAGTCGAGTTCGGCGTTGAGGTTCTGCAGGTCGGCGGTGCGCTCGCGCACACGCTGCTCCAGCGTTTCATTGAACCGCTGGATCTCCCGGTCGCGGCGCAGCCGCACCAGCTCGGCATTGGCGCGGCTGGCGAAGATGGCAATCAGCGCCTGCGTGTCGGAGCGAATCTCCACATCGCGGCCCCAGAGCGCGAAGATCACCCCGATGGGCGTGCCGTCGGCATCGCGCAGGGCCTTGCCCAGGTAGGCCTGGCAGCCAGAAGCGATGAGGCTGGTGGCCTGCGGGTATTGCTCGGCCAGTCGATCGGCGCAGACCAGCATGTCCTGCTGAAGCAGGGTCTGGCCGCAGGGCGTGCCTTGCGGGTTGAAACTGAAGTTGGAGGCGGCGCGCCCGTTCTGCTGGATGGCCAGGGTGCGCACGCGGCCATCCTCGCGGCATTCGCCGATCACCACCATGTCCGCGCCCACGGTCTCTTCCAGATGGCGCGTGAGGGCGCCAAAGAAGGCTTCGCCAGTCTCGGCGGCTACGCCCCTGGCCACGTTCAGCAGCAACGCCTCACGTTCCTTTTCGTCGGTGATGTTGACGGTGCAGGACAGGATGCAGCGTTCGCCGTCCATCTCGACCAGTTCGGCCCACAAACGCGTGTCCACGAGATGCCCGTCCTTGTGGCGCATGCGTGTCTCGTAAGCATCCACTCGGCCGTCGCGCAGCAGGCGCGCCACGAAGGCTTCGCGGTCCTGCGGGGTCAGCCAGGAGCCTACTTCAAGCGAGGTCTTGCCCCTGATCTCTTCGGCCAGCAGGCCCTGCGCGCGGTCTTCGGCGCGGTTCACCTCGATGAAGGAACCATCGGACAGCCGCGTGATGGTCATGTTCAGCGGACTGAAGTTGAAGGCCTTGGCGAACCGCTCTTCGGAGCGCCGCAGCCGCTCCAGCATCTCGTTCTGCGCGCTCACGTCGGAGATCGTGGTGATGATCAGCTTGTCCTCGGTGTCGTCGCCCATTTCGCTGGAAAGCAGTGCGTCGAACACGCTGCCGTCGGCCCGCAGGCCGTGCGCGGCGTACTGTTCGGCCCGGCGCTTGGCGAAGAGGAAGGTCATGAAGGCTTCGCGCTCTTCCTGGCTGGCCCACAGGAAGCTGTCCTGTCGACCGAGCAACTGTGAGCGCTGGTAGCCGTAGCAGCGCTCGAAGGCGGGGTTGACGTCGAGGATCATGCCGGAGCGCGCCGACTGCGCCACCATCGGGCTGGGGTTGGTGCGGAAGATGCGCGCGAAGCGCTCCAGGTTGCGGTCGCGCTCCTGCTCCGTCTTCTTGCGGCGTTCGAGTTCATCGCTTTGTCGTTTGAACGCATCGCGCGTGCGTGTATGGCTGTGATAGACCATGATGGCCACCACCGCCAGCGTGGCCGAATGGGTGATCCAGACCCGAAGGCCGACGTCGAAATACGGTGTGCCCGGTAGCCAGCCTTGTCGCTCGGCCCAGGTGAGCAGGCCCAGTGCGATCACGCAGGTCGACAAGGTGACGATCAGCGAGGTGCGCCCCAGGAAAATGCCGGCTCCCACCACCGCGCCCACGAACAGGAATCCGACGGCCGTGCGCACCGAACCGTAGACCAGCACGGAAGCAATGGCGGTGATCAGGATGCCGCCCACGATGATGTAGGCCACCAGGCTCAAATGATTCTTGCGCACGAGCATGTGGCATGCCCAGGCCAGCGCCGCCATCGAGCCCGCGACGAGAACTTCCTGTTGGCCAGGTGGGGCCAGCAAGAGATCGATCACTGTCAAAAGCGTCGCCGCCACGCCGATCAGAAGCGTGAGCAGCGAAAGCGCTGCCTTGCGACCCTGTTCGTCGGACGTCAGGCGGGTGGGGTGGTCCTGATGGGATGCGGTGCTGGGCATGGTTCGCGGGCGCCTGGAAAGCTCAGCCTCTGGCGACAGGCATGCCCGGCGTGTTGCACCACTCGCTCCAGCTGCCCGCGTACAGGCGCGAGCGGCCCAGCCCCGCGATCTCCATGGCCAGCAGGTTGGGAATGGCGCTCACCCCGCTGCCGCAGTGATGCACCACGCTGGCCGGGTCGCGCCCACCCAGCAACTGATCGAACTCGGCTCGCAAGGTAGTGGCCGGCTTGAAGCGGCCCTCGGTCGTCACGCTCTGGACAAAGGGCCGGTTGAGTGCACCCGGAATGTGCCCGGCCACCGGATCGAGCGGCTCGGTTTCGCCGCGGAAACGGGCCGGCGCGCGCGCGTCGATGAGCGTGAGCCCCGGTCGCCCCAGCGAGTCGGCGATCTCGCCGGTGCTGGCGAGCTGGGCCAGGGGTGGTCGCAGTTCGAACCGGGTGGGCGCGGGTGCGGGCGATGATCCACTGGTCAAGGCGCCACCGGCGGCTTTCCACGCGGGCAGACCGCCATCGAGCACCGCCACCGCTTCGTGGCCGCACCACTTGAGCATCCACCAGAGGCGGCCGCAGTAGTTGGCGCCTTGCCGGTCGAGCACCACCACCTGCATGTCGTTGGAGACGCCCAGTTCACCCAGTCGCCGCGCAAACGTCTCACGCGATGGCAGCGGGTGGCGTCCACCGCTGGCACGGTCCGCGCCTGTCTTGTCGCTCAGGTGGTGGTCCAGGTGGACGTAGGTCGATCCCGGGAGGTGTTCGGCATCGAACTGCGCCGCTCCGGCGTCGGGTTGGGTCAGCTCGAAGCTGGCGTCCAGCAGGCGAAGCGGCGCACCGCTGGCGATGAGTTGCTGCAGTTCGGCGGGGGTGATCAGCGTGGTGTGCATGCGCGCATTGTGCGGCAGACCCGCGTCTCAGTGCTCTTCGGCGGGCGCATTGGGGACCGCCCTGGACCGCAGCACCGTGGCTGCGACGCCACTGACCACGATCAGCACCATGCCCAGCCAGCCGATCAGGGGGATGTGCTCACCGAACAGCGCCAGGCTGTAGAGGGTGGCGAACACGATGCCGGTGTAGTGCAGGCTCGCCGCCACCATCGTGGCACCCCGGGAGTAGGCGCGGGTCAGGCAGAGTTGTCCGAAAAGGGCCAGCAGGCCCGTCGGCAGCAGCCACAGGGCCGAGGGCCAATGCCAGGCGCTGATGCCGGAGAACAGCATGCCCAGCCCGCCGACCAGCGTGGCGCAGAGCGAGAAATAGAACACCGTGCGGCTCTCGGACTCGCCGGCGCGCGAAAGCGCCGCCACCTGCAGGTAGGCCAGGGCCGCGAACACACCGGAAAGCAGCCCGGCGAAGGCGCCCATCACCTGGTCCTCGTTGAGCGAGGGCCGCAGCATCATGGCCACGCCGGCGAAACCGGCGATCACCGTCAGGAACAGCGGCCCCTGCTGTCGCATGGGCACGTTGCGGCCCTGCATCAGCAGCGCGCCGCCCAGCAGGAAGGTGGCGATCCACACGCTGCTCATGTAGTTCAGCGTCATAGCTGTGGGCAGGGGCAGGTGCGCAATCGCGTAGAACCAGGTGGTGAGCGAGATCACGCCCACCACGCCGCGCCAGGCGTGCATGACGGGCACGCTGGTGCGCAGCGAGGTGCCCTGCACGCGCGCCATGACCATCAGGACCAGCATGCCGATCAAACCGCGATAGAACACGATCTCGAAGCTGTTGAAGTACGCGGAGGCGTACTTGATGCACACCGCCATGGAGGCGAAGAGCAGCGAGGCCAGCACGATCCACAAGGCCTGCATGCTCAATGCGCTCCTTGCAAGGCGAGCCAGCGGTAGCGGTCGGGAGTCACCGCGGAACTGGCTCCGCCAGGCCGCAGGTGACGCCCCCCTGGGGGGGTGACGCCGAAGGCGGCGCAGGGGGGAACATCCTTGCCCTGTACCACTCGTGGAAGTGCTGCATGCCGTCTTCCATCGGACTCTGGTAAGGCCCCACCTCGTTGTCGCCGCGCGCCAGCAAGGCCTTGCGACCCGCGTCCATGCGTTCGGCGATCTCGTCGTCTTCCACGCAGGTCTCCATGTAGGCCGCGCGCTGCGCCTCGACGAACTCGCGCTCGAAGGCCGCGATCTCCTCGGGGTAGTAGAACTCCACCATGTTGAGCGTCTTGTCCACGCTCACGGGGTGCAGCGTGGAGACGGTCAGCACATGGGGATACCACTCCACCATGATGTGCGGGTAGTAGGTGAGCCAGATCGCCCCGTGCTCCGGCATGGTGCCCTGGCGGTAGTTCATGAGCTGCTCGTGCCAGCGTTGGTAGACCGGGCTGCCGGCCTTGCCCATCAGGTTGGCCGCGCCCACGGTCTGCACCGAATACGCCGGTTTGAACTCCCAGCGCAGGTCGTCGCAGGTGACGAAGCCGCCCAGCCCGGGGTGGAAGGGCGCCACGTGGTAGTCCTCCAGGTAGACCTCGATGAAGGTCTTCCAGTTGTAGTTGCACTCGTGCAGTTCCACGTGGTCCAGCACCATGCCGTCGAAGTCGAGCGCCGCGCGCGGCCCCATGTTTGCCAGGTCGCCCGCGATGTCGCGGCCGTTGTCCTCGAACAGCAGGCCGTTCCATTCGCGCAGCGGGTAATGGTTGAGGTTCAGGCAAGGGTCCTGCTCGAAATGCGGCGCGCCCAGCAGTTGTCCGGCGCGCTCGCCATGCACGCCGCTGTAGGTCCAGCGGTGCAGGGGGCAGACGATGTTGCCCCCGGCGCTGCCACTGCGGGTGTCGTTCAGGTTGCCCCGGCCCTGCAACATCATGGCCTGGCGATGCCGGCAGACGTTGGAGACGAGTTCGATGCCGCTGGCGGTGCGCACCAGGGCGCGGCCACCGCGTTCCTGCGGCAGCGTGTGGTAGTCCCCGACGTTGGGAACCGAGAGTTGGTGCCCCACATACCGGGGCCCGCGCTGGAAGAGTGTTTCCTTTTCGCGCTGGAACAGCGCCTCGCTGAAGTAGCTGGAAACCGGAAGTTGGCTTGCGGCCTGCTGCAGTTGAAGACTTAAATCAGACATGGTGGTCCTGACCTAGAGACTCCCCCTATGAAGGGGCAGGGTAAGCGCTGTGCTCGTCAGACGAATTCGCGCGGGATGGGTGGAGTGGTGCGTCCCTCCGGGCCTTGGGGCCCGTCAGTATGAAAAAAAGAGGCCGGATTGTACCCCGGGGGTCCACATATCGTGCAGTGCATAAAATGGCGGTCGGCCCGTCTGCGGCCCTCACGTCCGAACCCTATGACCACACGCCCCACCCCCAGTTCCGCCCGTACCCCGGCTTCTGCCGGTACCCCTGCCAGTTACGAGGCGGCGCTGGCGGAACTCGAACAACTGGTTTCACAACTGGATGCCGGGCAATTGCCGCTGGAGCAGTTGCTCACCCACTACCAGCGCGGGGCGGAACTGCTGTCCTTCTGCCGCGCCCGCCTGGATGCTGTGGAGAACCAGATCAAGGTGCTGGAAGGCGGGGAACTCAAGCCCTGGGACGCCGCTTGAACGCCGTGCTCAGCGCTCCGCTGGATTTCTCGTCCTGGCGGCAGGCCAGGCAGGACGAGGTGGAACAGGCCCTGTCCACCTGGGTCTCGGCCGATGCCCCGGCGGGTCTGGGTGAGGCCATGCGCTACGCGGTGCTCGATGGCGGCAAGCGGCTGCGCCCGCTGCTGGTGCTGGCCACCAGCGAGGCCGTGGGCGGTTCGCGGGCTGCGGCGCTGCGCGCGGCCTGCTCGGTGGAACTCATCCACGCCTACTCCCTGGTGCACGACGACATGCCGTGCATGGACAACGACGTGCTGCGCCGGGGCAAGCCCACGGTGCATGTGCGTTTCGGCGAGGCGCAGGCTCTGCTCGCGGGCGACGCCCTGCAGGCGCTGGCCTTCGAACTGCTCGTGCCCGACGACGGCAGCGTGCCGCCGGAGATGGCGGCGCAGCTTTGTCGCCTGCTCGCGCAGGCGGCTGGTGGCACCGGCATGGCCGGCGGACAGGCGGTCGACCTGGCCAGTGTCGGCCACGTGCTGGACCAGCCCGCGCTGGAGGCCATGCACCGGCAGAAGACCGGTGCCCTGCTCAAGGCCAGCGTGACCATGGGGGCCGCCACCGGGCGCACCTCACCCGAGTCGCTGGCCGCGCTGAGCCGCTACGGTGCCGCCCTGGGCCTCGCGTTCCAGGTGGTCGACGATGTGCTCGACGTGACCGCCGATTCGGCCACCCTGGGCAAGACCGCCGGCAAGGACGCGGCGGCCGACAAACCCACTTTTGTCTCCCTGATGGGGCTGGCGCAGGCGCAAAGCTACGCCGACCAGGTGCTGGACGAGGCCCACGCCGCCCTGTCGCAGTGCCGCCTGGACGACACCTCCATCCTGCACGCGCTGGCCGACTGGGTGGGCCGGCGTGCATACTGAGCCCCTGCGCCAGGCGCCCACGACATGACCCGAGCCAATCTGCCCATGAGTTCCCTTCTGTCCACGATCGAGTCGCCCAAGGACGTGCGCGCCCTGACGCGCGCGCAACTGACGCCGCTGGCCGATGAACTGCGCAGCTTCCTGCTGGAAAGCGTGGCCCGCACGGGCGGCCACCTCAGCTCCAACCTGGGCACGGTGGAGCTCACCATCGCGCTGCACTACGTCTTCAACACGCCCGAGGACCGGCTGGTGTGGGACGTGGGCCACCAGACCTACCCGCACAAGATCCTCACGGGCCGGCGCGATCGCATGCACACGCTGCGCCAGCTCGGCGGCATCAGCGGTTTCCCGCGGCGCGACGAAAGCCCCTACGACACCTTCGGCACCGCGCACTCGTCCACCAGCATCTCGGCCGCGCTGGGCATGGCCATGGCGGCCAAGGCCAAGGGCGAGAGCCGCCGCGCCGTGGCCATCATCGGCGACGGCGCCATGACCGCGGGCATGGCCTTCGAGGCGCTGAACAACGCGGGCGTGGCCGAAGGTCGCCTGCTGGTGGTGCTCAACGACAACGACATGTCGATCTCGCCACCGGTGGGGGCCCTCAACCGCTACCTGGCCCAGCTGATGAGCGGGCAGTTCTATGCGGCCGCGAAGAACGTGGGCAAGCAGGTGCTCAAGGGCGCACCGCCGCTGTTCGAGCTGGCCAAGCGGCTGGAAGAGCAGGCCAAGGGCATGGTGGTGCCGGCCACGCTGTTCGAGAAGTTCGGCTTCAACTACATCGGCCCGATCGACGGGCACGACCTCGACTCCCTCATCCCCACGCTCGAGAACATTCGCCACCTGCTCGATACCGACAGCGGGCCGCAGTTCCTGCACGTGGTCACCAAGAAGGGCCAGGGCTACAAGCTGGCCGAGGCCGATCCGGTCGCGTACCACGGACCCGGCACCTTCGACCCGGCGGTGGGCCTCACCAAGCCCGCCACGCCCGCCAAGACCACCTTCACGCAGGTTTTCGGCCAGTGGCTGTGCGACATGGCCGAGGCCGATCCGCGCCTGGTCGGCATCACGCCCGCCATGCGCGAAGGTTCGGGCATGGTGGAGTTCGAGCGCCGTTTCCCCGCACGCTACTTCGACGTCGGCATCGCCGAGCAGCACGCGGTCACCTTCGCGGCCGGTCTGGCTTGCGAGGGCCTGAAGCCCGTCGTGGCCATCTATTCCACTTTCCTGCAGCGCGGTTACGACCAGTTCATCCACGACGTGGCCTTGCAGAACCTGCCGGTGGTGTTTGCGCTCGATCGCGCCGGCCTGGTGGGCGCCGACGGCGCCACCCATGCGGGCGCCTACGACATCGCCTACCTGCGCTGCATCCCCCACATGGCGGTGGCCTGTCCGGCCGACGAGGCCGAATGCCGCCAGTTGCTCAGCACCGCGTTCGAACAGAACCACCCGGTGGCGGTCCGCTACCCGCGCGGCGCAGGGGCCGGCGTGGTCCCACCCGAAAGCCTGGCGGGCCTGCCCTATGGCCGTGGCGAGTGGCGTCGCAAGGGGCGTGGCGTGGCCATCCTGGCCTTCGGTACCTTGCTGTATCCCGCGCTGGTGGCGGCCGAGAAGCTCGGTGCCAGCGTGGCCAACATGCGCTGGGCCAAGCCGCTCGATGTCGAGCTGCTGCGCGAACTGGCGCTGAGCCACGACGCGCTGGTGACGCTGGAGGAAGGCTGTGTGCAGGGCGGCGCAGGTTCTGCGGTGCTGGAGACCCTTCAGGCGGAAGGTCTCACGCTGCCGGTGCTGCAACTGGGCCTGCCCGACGAGTTCATTGAACACGGCGATCCGGCGAAGTTGCTGGCTCTCCAGGGACTGGATGCCGCAGGCATCGAGGCGTCCATTCGCCGTCGCTTCGGCGCGCAGTTGCAGCCGGCGTCCAGCCTCAAGGTCGTGGGCTGATCGCCACGACAACGCCCGTCGTCAGGGGCGTTCGGTCAGCTGTTCGGCGATGCGCTGGAACTCGGCCCACAGCGCGGGCGTGGCCGCGTGGTACGCGACGAAGGGACCCGGGCCGGCACGCACATAGAGGCGGGGTGCAATCAGCCACTCCAGCCCGCGCAGGCGCATGAAGCGCGCATAGGTGATGTGCCCGAGCGGCGTGGTCTTGCGCCAGAACCAGGTCTGGCTCAGTGTGTCCGGGGTCAACGTGGTGCGGCTGCGCAGCAGGACCCACCACATGTAGGCCAGCAGGGCGAAGGCGGCAACGCCCCAGAGCAGCACGTCCTGGTTGATCCCGCTGAGCCGGGAGCCCTGCACCAGGCGCACACCCCACAGCACCAGGCCCACCATCAAGGCCGTGGCCAGCAGCCGGAACCCGGTGCCGAACGCGGCGCCCTCGAGGTGCGCTTGCCGGGGCGTGAAGCGCGGCGGTGGAGCGTCTTCTTCCATGCAGGAGGCGGTGCCTACGGCTTCGGTTTCAACGCGTCTTCCAGCGCCTTGGTCGGGTCGGGCTGCGGTGCTTCGGCCGGTGGCGTGTTGAAGCCTTCCATGCTGGGCGATTCCTGGTTGCCTTGGTCCAGTTCGTCGACCGGCACCTCGATCTGCACCTTGTCGGTGTCGATGACCACTTCCTTGTCGAGGAAGAAGGTGACGGTCTGGGGCACGAAGATCACGATGGCGACCAGCAGCAACTGCATCAACAGCCAGGGGACCGCGCCCATGTAGATGTCGCTGGTCTTGATCGGCTTGGCCAGGCGCTTTTCCTTGAACAGCGTATCGGCGACGCCCCGCAGGTAGAACAGCGCGAAACCGAACGGCGGGTGCATGAAGCTGGTCTGCATGTTCACGCACAGCAGCACGCCGAACCAGATCAGGTCGATGCCCATCTTCTCTGCCACCGGCGCCAGCATCGGCACGATGATGAAGGCGATCTCGAAGAAGTCGAGGAAGAACGCGAGGAAGAAGACGAACACGTTGACCACGATCAGAAAGCCGACTTCGCCGCCCGGCAGGCCGGTCAGGAGGTGTTCCACCCACAGCGCGCCGTCCACGCCCTGGAAGACCATGGAGAACACGCGTGCGCCGATCAGGATGAAGACCACCATGGCGGTCAGGCGCATCGTGCTCGACGTGGCTTCCCAGAGCAGTTCCCGGCTCAGGCGCTTGTGCATCAGGGCCAGCAGGATGGCGCCCACGCAGCCCATGGCGCCTGCCTCGGTCGGCGTGGCCACCGCGGTGTTGATGCCGGGCAGGCCGCCCATGGAGCCCAGGACCGCGAAGATCAGCAGTGCCGCGGGAATGATGCCGCGCAGGCATTTGGACCAGAGCGCCCAGCCGTGCAGCGTGATGGCCGAGGGCGGCAGGCCTGGCAGGTAACTGGGTCGGATCCGGCTGAGCAGGAAAGTGTATCCCACGAAGATCAGGATCTGCAGGATCGAAGGTCCCCAGGCGCCCTGGTACATGTCGCCCACCGAACGGCCCAGCTGGTCGGCCAGCACCACCAGCACCAGCGAAGGCGGCACCAGCTGGGTGATGGTGCCCGAGGCGGCCAGCACGCCGGTGGCGTAACGCATGTTGTAGCCGTAGCGCAGCATGATCGGCAGGGAGATCAGTGCCATGGCGATCACCTGCCCGGCCACGGTGCCGGTGATGGCGCCGAGGATGAAGCCGACCAGGATCACCGAGTAGCCCAGGCCGCCCCGGGCGGGGCCGAAGAGCTGGCCCATGGAATCCAGCATGTCCTCGGCCAGGCCACACTTCTCCAGGATCGCGCCCATGAAGGTGAAGAAAGGGATCGCGAGCAGCAGGTCGTTGGAGAGGATGCCGAAGATGTTCAACGGCAGGTTGGACATGAAGCTGGCGGGGAACCAGCCCATCTCGATGGCATAGAAGCCGCAGGCCAGGCCGAGCGCACCGAGTGAGAATGCGACCGGAAAGCCGATCAGCATGATCACCACCAGGCCGGCAAACATCAGGGGTGGGAAATGTTCAATGCTCATTGTTTTTCTCCGGCGACTTTCCCGGTCGTGTGTGCAAAGCCGGTCATTGCACGGGCTTCTCGTAATGGGTGTCGAGCGTGATCACGCCGCGCAGGTGCAGCACCCGCTTGATCACTTCCACGACGCCCTGAATGAACATGAGGGCAAAGCCCACGGGCAGCAGCAGCATGGCCGGCCAGCGGATCAGGCCGCCTGCGTTGTTCGACATTTCGCCCGAGAGGTACATCTTCATGAACAGCGGCCAGCTCAGGTACACCATGAGCACGCACAGCGGCAGCAGGAAGACGATCAGGCCGAAGATGTCGACATAGACGCGGCCATTGCGTTTGAGCTGGCCATAGATGATGTCGACGCGCACGTGCTCGTTGATCTTGAGCACATGGGGTGCACCGAGCATGACCGTGGCGGCGAACAGGTACCACTGGATCTCGAGCCAGCCGTTGGAGGTGATGTGCAGGCCATAGCGCACGAACGCGTTGCCGGCCGAAATCATGGCCGCTGAAATGACCGCGATGGCGGCCAACTGGCCCAGTCTGAGGGTGATCCAGTCGATCACATCAAGTGTTTTCAAGAGCGTGCTGAGCACATCGTTTCTCCGGTGATGGGAGCCATCCCGCTGTGGGGCGAATAGCCTAAGATTATCGGCTGGCTTTTGGGAAGCCGTCCACTCCGGACCTGGAACAGGAAACCATGATCATCGATGTGAAGATTCTCGACGCGCGCCTGCGCGACCAATTGCCCGCCTATGCCACCCCGGGCAGCGCGGGCCTGGATCTGCGGGCCTGCCTGGACGCGCCGCTCACGCTGGCGCCCAATGCCTGGCAACTGGTGCCCACGGGCCTGGCCATCCACCTGGCCGACCCCGGCTATGCGGCGATGATCTTGCCCCGTTCGGGCCTGGGCCACAAGCACGGCATCGTGCTGGGCAATCTGGTCGGTCTGATCGATAGCGATTACCAGGGGCAACTCATGGTCAGCGCCTGGAACCGCAGCGGCGTGGCTTTCACCATCGAACCCCTGGAGCGCATCGCGCAGATGGTCATCGTTCCGGTGGTGCAGGCGCGCTTCAACGTGGTGGAGGATTTCGCCGCCGCAAGCGAGCGCGGTGCCGGGGGCTACGGTTCCACAGGTCGTGGCTAGTGCAGCGTCCGGGGGCCTGGTGGCGTGATGCCCGGGCCCTGCAGTTCACCGGGCGCATCCACTTCCATGCGGAAGAAACCGGTGCCCAGCGTGCCGCGCCCGATCTCACCTTCGTCGGCCTCGCGCACCGAATGCACTTTCAGCACGATGCGCAAGGCAATGCCTGCCAGCGGATGGTTGCCGTCGAGCACCACGTGATCGGGGTAGATGTCGCTCACGAAGTACAGGCGATCCTTCGGCGCAGCCGGATTGCAGCCTTCGGGCAGGCCCTCGAAGCCCATGCCTTCTTCCAGCTCGTCGGGAAACAGGTGCCGCGGCTCCAGGAAGAGCAGGCGGTCGTCGTAGTCGCCGAACCCATCCACGGGTTCGAGGTGCAGTTCGACCGTGTCACCCGCGGAATGGTTGAGCAAGGCCTCCTCGATCTTGGCCAGCAAGTCGCTGCCGCCGACGAGGAACTCCACCGGCTCTTCCAGCACGTCGAGCTCTTCGCCCAGCGTGTCCTTCAGGGTCCAGGTCAGTGCGACCACGCATTGTTGGTTGATTTTCATCCGACAATTGTCCCATGACCCCAGCCCACGACACCAGCCCGCACGACAAGCCCAGCACCTTGCTTGGCGGGCTTTCGCCGGCGCAATTCATGCGGCGCCACTGGCAGAAGAAGCCGTTGCTGATCCGCGCGGCGATCCCCGGTTTCCAGCCACTGCTGTCGCGTGCGCAACTGTTCGAGATGGCGGGGCAGGAGGCGGTGGAGTCGCGCCTGATCGTGCGCCGGGGCGAGCGCTGGAGCCTGCGCCAGGGGCCGCTGGGCCGCAGCAGCCTGCCACCCCTGAAGCAGGCCGGCTGGACGATGCTGGTCCAGGGGGTGGACCAGCACCTCGATGCGGCGCACGAACTCTTGCAGCGCTTTCGTTTCGTGCCCGATGCGCGGCTGGACGACCTCATGATCTCCTGGGCCAGCGAAGGCGGTGGCGTCGGACCGCATTTCGACAGCTACGACGTGTTCCTGCTGCAGGCCACGGGCCATCGGCGCTGGCGCATCGGCCGTCAGACCGATTTCTCGCTGCAGCCTGACGTGCCGTTGAAGATCCTCAACCATTTCGAGCCGGAGGAAGAACACCTGCTGGGCCCGGGCGACATGCTCTACCTGCCGCCCCGCTGGGCGCACGATGGCGTGGCGGAGGGTGGTGAATGCAGCACCTATTCCATCGGCTTTCGCGCACCGCAGCGCGGTGGACTGGCGGGGGAACTGCTGCAGCGCATGGCCGACGATCTGCAGGACGACACGCTCTACCGCGATCCCCGGCAGAGCGCCACCGCGAACCCCGCCGCCATGCCGGAGGCGTTGCGCGACTTTGCGCTGGATGCCCTGCAGCGCCTGCTGGCCGATCGCCGATCGCTCGCCTGTGCGCTCGGTGAAGTCATGACCGAACCCAAGCCCCGGATCTGGTTCGACGAGGCCTCGGGTGCCTGGGCGCCTGGCGCCTTGCGGCTGGACCGGCGCACCCGCATGATGTACGACGAGCACCACGTGTTCATCAATGGCGAGAGCTTTCGCGCGGGCGGTGCCGACGCGCGCCTCATGCGCACACTGGCCGATCGGCGAAGCCTGGCCGAGCGCGAAGTGAAGCAGGCCAGCGACGACGCGAAGGCGCTGTTGCAGGACTGGTTCGACGCCGGCTGGCTGCACCATCCGTAGACCATGAACTGGAGGCCCGCATGAACCCCGCCGAAGCACCGAACCCGCCCGCTGGCCGCCCCGTGTTGCCGGAAGGGCGCCTGGAAGGCCATGCGCTGTTCGTCGACCTGGTGCGCCAGGCACTGGCAACCGCTGCGGCCGAAGGCTGGACGCGCATCGTGCTGTGCGATGTGGACTTCGCCGACTGGCCGCTGGGCGAGCGCGAGGTGGTCGCCTCCCTGCACGACTGGTCGGCGCGCGGCCGCACGCTGCAATTGATCGCTCGCGACTACCGCGACCTGCGGGAACGCCACCCGCGCTTCGTGCAATGGCGCGTGACCTGGTCGCACCTGGTCGAAGCCCATGTCTGCGCCCACGCGGCGCAGGGCGACCTGCCCAGCGTGTTGTGGTCGCCCGGCTGGACGATGGAGCGGCTGGACCCGGCGCGCGGCACGCTCGTGGCGAGCCAGGACGCGGCGCGGCGCGTGGCCCTGCGGGAGCAGTTGAACCAGTGGTGGGCGAAGGGCACGCCGGCGTTTCCGGTCTCGACCCTCGGCCTCTGAGCGCTTACTTCAGATCGTCGGCGAGCAGTTGCGCGATGCGCTGCGCGTTGGCCGAGCCATCGGCCTTGCCCTGGCCATCGAGCACCGACACCGTGGTCTTGTTCTCGGCGCTGCGCACCACCACGCGGTAGCGGGCCGCGCTGGCTTCCGGCGTCGAGGCACCGAACATGCGGCTGATGAAGCCGGGCTTGGCGGTGGTCACGGGTTCGACGTAGCGAACGAAGTACGTGCCCTGGCTGCGGTCGCGGTCTTCCACGGTGAAGCCGGTGCGGTCCAGCGACAGGCCCACCCGGCGCCAGGCGCGGTCGAAGTTGTCGTCGAACTGCACCACCGGTGCGTTGTTCACCATGGTCATGCGCGCGGCGGCCTGCGCTGGTGCCGTGGCCGTCACGGCCTTGGCCTGCGCCTCGCTCACACCGAGCTTGACCATCATGCGGCGCAGGAACTCGGTTTCCAGTTCGACGTCGGCCGGGCGCGGTTGCCAGACGGTCTGGTCCTTGTCCTTGGTGGAATAGACCTCGATCATGCCGCGGTGGCTGATGTAGATCTCCGTGCCACCGGCGGCGTTGCGTTCCAGGCGGGTGCGGAACTTGTCGCGCTCGCCGGTGGAGTACAGGCTGTCGAAGATCTTGCCGATGGTCGAACGGATGATGTCCTGCGGCAGCTTGGCGCGGTTCTCGGCCCAGTCGGTTTCCATGATGCCCAGGGATTCCTGGTCGACCTCGAGCAGGAAGCCGTTCTCCTGCCAGAAATCGCGCACCGGGCTCCAGAGCTTGTCGGCCGGACGGTCCACCACCAGCCAGCGCTGCGTGCCGGCGCGTTCGATGCGCACGTCGCCCACGCTCACGGTGGCAGTGCCGGTTCCGGCTGCAGCGGGCTGCGCGGTCTGGTAGCCGCTGGCGGTCACCACCGAGCCAGGCACGTTGTAGCGTGAGTCGCGGCTGAGCTGGGTCAGGTCGGGCGGAACGTCCAGGGTGCTGCCACGCGCGGCGCCCTTGTAGTCGATCTTGTCCTCCTGGAGGACGGAGCAACCCGAAACCACCAGCGCGGCCATGGCCAGCATGCCGAGTCGGACCGGCAGGCGGGCGGCGGAGCGAGCCTGGCTCATCCGGGAAGGGGAGGTCGTGATCGAGGTGCGGATGGACATGGAGGAGCTTGGTAGGAACAGGGTGGAATTCGACGAGGGGCGCGGTCCGGTCAGGACAGCAGGCCGCTTTCTTTCAGCGCACCCTCGACCAGTGGCACGAGGTTTCGCGACATCGGCGTCATGGGCAGGCGCAGGGTTTCCTGGCAGAGGCCCATGCGCGCCATGGCCCACTTGAGCGGGATGGGATTGGCTTCGACGAACAGATGCTTGTGCACTGGCAGCAGGCGCAGTTGGATGTCCATGGCGCGCTTCACGTCACCGGCAATGGCGGCGACGCACAGCTCGTGCATGAGGCGCGGCGCGATGTTGGCGGTGACGCTGACGTTGCCCTGGCCGCCGCACAGCATGAGCGCCACGGCGGTGGGGTCGTCGCCGGAGTACACCGCAAAGCCCTCGGGCACTTCGCGGATCAGCCATTGCGCGCGCTCGATGTTGCCGGTGGCTTCCTTGATGCCGACGATGCCGGGCACCTGCGCCAGGCGCAGCACGGTGTCGTGGTGCATGTCGCCCACGGTGCGGCCGGGCACGTTGTACAGCACGGTGGGCAGGTCGCCCACGGCCTCCGCAATCGCCTTGAAGTGCTGGTACTGGCCTTCCTGCGTGGGCTTGTTGTAGTAGGGCACCA
>VFQP010003211.1_pt1 | contig 16938 bp, 19 predicted proteins | sample 3512351 | NCBI WGS metagenome assembly VFQP01 (sample SAMN10412372, study PRJNA504923) | tailings metagenome | isolation source: Relicate 1 Philex TSF1 revegetated site | place: Philippines: Tuba, Benguet | collected 2017-08-29
GGCAGCGCCAAGCTGCTGCGGCAGCCCTTCCGCCCCCCGCAGCGCGTGACGCCGCGCTGAGCGGGGTGCCGTGGTGGTGGAGAGAGACGGCAGGCAGGCTTTGTCTTGCAGCAGCAGCAGACAACGACGGCGATGCGAATCCAAGTGAGACAGTGCGTGGCGGATGCGTGTAATTCAGGGGCGGGCTCGGATGAAGCGTGATGAAGCAGAGCGCAGTAAGTCAGTGCTGTCCCTCCTTCCCTCGTCGTGACACCGCCACCAGTGTGCAAGCAAAAACGGGACGAAAGTCAGTGCATCACTGCATGGGCGGATACTGCGCCGCGGCAGCTGGATAGGAGCCGGCGGGCGGAGAAGCAGCTCCGTACGCGCCCGGTGGCGGGGCGCCGGCGGGAGGCTGCTGATAGTATCCACCCGGGGGCGGCGCCGCGGCGCTCGAGACGCCAGCCGGGGGCTTGTAGGCGTCGTAGGGGCCGCCGGTGGGCGGCGGGGACGCCACTGCGGTGTCACGGTCGGCGTGCATTGCGCATCGAGAGTGAGATGGGTCCCACTCCCCTGCCCCTGGGACACACCACCTCTGCTGCACGGCCGCTGCACGCACACGCACCTGCCACGCCCACGGCCACGCCGGGGTCGATGTCCACCTGGATGAAGTAGCTGCCGTGCACCTGAGAGGCGAGAGTGCAAGCAAGGAGGGAGCACATGGTGTGGAGGGTGTGTGGCGCGGCCCGCCCCCCTTCCAGTGCGACACGTGTGAGGCCGCACACCTCCTGCAGGGACAGCCGGCAGCCTCCCTGGGCGAACGTGGGCTGGAAGCGCGCCAGCACGGACTGCGCCTCGCCCTGCCACTGCGTGTGCGAGCCGCCGTCAGGCTCGAAGATGCCGAAGCCCACGCAGACGAACTGCGAGCGTGCCAAAGAGCAGGCCAAGAGCAGGTGTGGCGCGGGCGCTGCGGGGGCCTGTTGCCCAGCACCGCCCCCCAAGGTTGGCCACGCACGCAGCAGAGGCCTTGGATGTTCCAGCAGCACTGTCCCACGGAGGGTCGGGCTGTGTAGGGATGCCGCTTGGCCAGCGCGTGCACCTCGGTCATGAAGGCGCGCCACGCCTGCGCGCACCACACAGCAAGCAGGGCGCCCACGGAGTCCGTGGGGACGCACGTTGACGGTAGCTCCTCCTGGTCTTGCCAAGCAGAGCAACACGGCGCCCACGGGGGGTCGGGGGCACGTTCTCGGTAGCTCCTCCGTCACGCCTGGCGTTGCCTGGCCTCGCCACAAGTCAAAGTGGAGCATGGAAGCCTCACCTCTGGGTGCACGCGGCCCTGCAGCTGCGGCGGCAGGACCTCTGGCGTGTGCGTCAGCACGATCTGCCGAGAAGCATTCCGCCCGCTCTTCTTGAACTCCACCACCACACGGAGCGCAGTTTCTTGCCACGGTGCAACCGGCATTCTGACCGCTTTCCTGAGCGAGTTTTGGAAGTCCTCTGGGCGGCTCCTCTCGAGACATCCCTCTGGGCGGCAAGCCCTCGGAAAGCGGGTAGAGGGGATTGCAGAAGGCATCCAGGCGCAGCATACAGAGGCCACAGACACATGCGCATGCACCGCGCCCAGGCCAAGCATGCGGGGTTGGGCGGGCGCACACACGTCGTCCGAACACGCGCAGACGCGCATCGCAAGTGCTGGAGAAAGAGATTGGTGCCGGCAAGGTGAGCCCGCACGACCAAGAGCCCCGGTCTATATACTACACGCCACGCGTGGCCAGCAGGCGGAGGCCTGTTATTCGCTGTCCGCGGCGCGGCGCAGTCGGGAGGCTAACGCTACGGTGAACCGTCTGCGGGGAGAGCAGGACGGGGGGGATCATCGCGTGCGGTTGTTGGGTCAGAGGGAGGTCAGTCAGGTGGTGGGACGTGAGCGCACGTGACCAGAGCTCTCTAGGGCCGCGCGGGCGCCTGCTCCGCCGTCTCCGCCGCCGCGCTGGTGGCCACGGCCGTGGTGTCGCTTCCCTCGGACCCCGAGTCGGGCGAGGCGGCGCGCGGCCGGCGGTACAGCTTGGCCAGCGTGGCGGCGGCGGCGGGGCTGGGCTCGGGGAACTGCTCCAGGCCGCGCGAAATGTCCACGCGCCAGCGCTGCTCGTGCATGGTGCCGTCCGCCTGCAGCGGCGGGGGCGACGAGAGAAGTGCACGGCGCGTCCCTTTTGAGTGGGTCGGCGTCTCCTCACCACCCGCGCCGCAGAGCTCTCAGCACTGCCATACATGACGCACCTGGGGCGTGAGCTCGATGAGCGTGTGGAGCGGGATCTCCAGCGTGGGAATCTTCTCCTGGGGCACGCCCTGTGCAAGCATGCATGCCGGCAGAACGCACTTGTACGGCTGCGCACGCAGAGGCACGCAGGAGCAGCCCTCATCCGCGCCCAGTAGCAGAGGCGTTCGCACCATCATGTAGCCGTAGAGAACGCGGAGCACGGCCTGGTGGCTGACGATGCAGATGGAGTTGCGCCCGCGCTCCACCTCGGTGATGACGGGCTCGAGCCGCTGGATCACGTCCAGGTACGACTCACCCTCGGGGTACCTGCGCGGCAAGTTCATGAGAAGCGCTCGGACGCGGCTCAGCGCCGTGTGCGTCCACTGCCGTGGCCCACACCCCGCAGGACGCTACACGCAGTCCCAGAGGGAGCCAGAAGGAGGCGCACCTGTACCGCAGCTTGTCCCGCTTGCGCGCCACGTACTCATCGGGCATCCGCTCAGCGATCTCCTCGTACGTCATGCCGTCGCACACGCCGGCGTTGATCTCGTCCAGCGCCTTCCTGCGCACACGCCGCCCGTGTTGGTGTGCAAGGGTGGGGAGGAGGGCTGGGACAGGGGGCCGTCGGGAAAGTGGCGGGCAGGCACGCGCACCACTGCAGCTTGGGGAAGGGCAGGTTCTGCGCCGTCTGGATGGTGCGCTTGAGCGTGGAGGTCCAGACGGAGAGGCGCGCGCCCTCGCCCTCGGGCAGGCGCGTGAGCAGCGCGGCGGGCAGCAGCACGGCGTACATTTCGCCCTTGGCGCTGATGTTGGAGTCGCCGCCCAGCAGCTCCCGCACGTTGTACTCGGACTGCCCATGGCGCGTCAGGAAGATCTTGCGGATGGACGGCTGGCCCGCCTTGCACACCTGCAGCGGGTGTGGTGGTGGTGCAGAGCAGGGGGGCGCGACCCGATGGGCATCGACGCGACCCGCCGCCATCAGACAACCGCCCAGCGCCGAGGACACGAGGGCACGCAAGTGAGGCCACGGCGCTGCGTGTTGTGAAGGCCCAGCAGTGCTGCCCACACACACATTCTGCCGCTGCCTGGCTGCAGCGCTTTGCTGTTGCGGGGTTTGATGGGCCGTGGCGGGCGTCTCGCCGACCACACGGGCAGAGGCGAGACGCGAAGAGGTGCACAAGGCGAGAATGCGCTGCAAGCACCCCAGCAAAGGCCCTTTCGTTGCTCCCTGCTGGCGTTGGGGCACGAGTGCTGTTATCGAGGCTCTCGCTACAGCGCGCACAGGGAGGGCAGGGGAGGCGCCAGCGCCCAGCGACGGCAGCCAGGCGCCGCAGTGCGTGCCACTCACCTGCCCGCGCACGCGCTCAAGGCCTGCGCAGTCCCTGGCGGGTCCTCGCGGGTCCTGTTGCGCACTTTCTCACCCTGACCACGACTCCCCGCCCCAATGGAGGAGAAGAACACGCAGGCAGCGACTCACCATTCTGTCGAGCGGAGTCCTTGCTGTGCGCCCCTCGGGAACTATCGCTGCCCTGGTCAACGCCGTGGACGAGCCGAGGAAGGCCAGGAGCGAGCACCGCGAAGGCGCGAGGAGGGAAAACAGAGCAGAGAACTCCGCTGCTGGATGGTGATCGTGAGTGAGTGCTGATGGCGTGTGCGCTGTGCGCAAAGCAAAGTGCTCGTGCGGCGATGAACGGCGTTTGCGGCATGCCGCAAAAACATGCAGCTCGCGAGCGCGGAGTAAAGCAGCGCCCTCCTGTACCTGTTCCCCAATCGCCTGCACCAGCACTGCCACTGCGTGCGCACCTGCATGAGGAAAAAGACGAGGCGTCCCTGCAGGTAGCCGCTGACGCGGTTGATGTCGATGTTGCTGCGGCCCGTGGGCATGTCGGTGAGCTTGATGAAGTGGAAGGTGCGGTCCGTCAGCGTCTCGTACCGCTCCTCCACCTTGGCCACGCGCGCTCTCAAGTCGGACACCGCCTGCACGTGCGGGGCGTCGGCCACGAGGCGCCCGATCGCCGTCGTCGCCGGTGCCAAAAGGGCCACCCTCCAGATGTGCCAAGCAGCACGAGCAGCACTCCAGGGCCACACCTCTTCCCTTCACGCCAGCTCAATGCCAGCAGCGCGAACGCACGCGCACCTTGTCGAGCTCCATGCCCTCGTACTCTGGCATGTCCTCGGTCCTGATCTTGGTGGCAAAGTTCTGGTACCGCACCTCCTCGTCGTTGCACACAGTCTGCACGCGTGTGCATGCGCACGGGGCATCCGCTTGCCGGCGCACCAACCCGGCAGGCACAGGTGGAAGGCTGCGGCGGGGTGAGGCACAGGGGCACGCGCGCGCGACGCCGTGCCGCACCTCGACGAGGATGTACATCCACCGCCCGTGGAAACGGGACCGCTGCGCAGCAGGCGGGCGCAGGGGCACGCAGGAAGCGGGCGGTGTGCTGAGCGGCGCAAGGGGCGCGCGTTGAACGCAGGCCCGCACGGTGCCGCGGGCGAGGCGGCGCAAGGCCGTGCCACCGTGCTGTCCCCTCGCTCCCTCCCAGGCGCGCACGCACCAGGTACTTGCGGCGCTCCTCGGTGCGGTTGGTGGCGTCCAGCACGGCCACCTGGCTGTCATCTGCGGGCGCGCAGAGCCCAAGCGCAGCGCCGCCGCCAGTGAGCCTGGCAGCCCGGGGTCGGCGCCCGCGCCCGCCCGCGCAGCGCCGCGCCAGGAGGCGCACCTTTGCTGAGCCACTCGCAAATCTCGTCCACCGTGCCCAAGAACGCCTCCTCCTGCACGCAGGCGTCCGCAAAGGTTTGCGCCCCGGCCGGCAACAGCAAGCGTGAGCTACGTTGAGCCAAGCGCCCTCCGTGCGCACGCAGCCCACATCCACCGCCACCTTTGCCCCCCTTGCCCAAATCCCGCACACGCACGCGCGCGCATGCGCACCTCGTCCGGCGCGTCTAGTGACTCCTTGACCTGGAAGAGCCGCGTGGGGTGACCCAGCCAGCAAAGGTACCTGCACACATGTGTTGCAACCATCCACGCCACCACCACCTCCCTGCCTCTCCTCTTCCTCACGGCCCACCTCGTTCCACTGGGCGGAGCGTGCTCAAGAATCCTGACTGCCCCTCACCACCCCGCCGCACCTGGCCATTTTGTTGGCCAGGAAGGACTTGCCCGTGGCGCGCTTGCCCACCAGGATCACCACCAGCTTGGTCTTTTGCATGGCCGTCGCCAGCACGGCAAACTGCTCCTCCACGTCGCCGCCCATGAGCTGCTGCTGCACCGGCACCTGCTGCTGCGCCCCGGCCGCCTGGCCGCCGCCCGCGGCGGCGGCGGCGGCGGCGGCGGCGCCTGCCGCCAAGTCCCCCGGCGGCAGCCCGGGGCTGGCGCCGGCGGCGCTGCTGCTGGCCCCGCTGAGCATCTCTGCGCCCAGCCCCAAGGTGTGCTCCTCGCGTGTGACGAGCTGCACGTCGCGGAACGTGACGGTGGCGCTGAGCAGCTTGCTGAGGCGCTTGGTGACGCTGGCCTGGCCAAACTGGTCAATGGCGGTGAGCGCGCCCGGCGTGAGGCGGCAGGGCGCCGTGGTGGTGCGGCCCGTGGGGCTGGTGGCCGGCGGGGGCGCGCCGGCTGGCGCCGAGGGGCCCGTGCCACCCATGCTGACGCGGAGCGGGAGGCGGAGCGGCTCCGGGGCGGCGCCCTTGAGCGGCGTGTTGGGCGCGGTGGCGACGCCGCGCGCGAGCTGCTGCTGCGCCGCCGCCAGCGCCGAGCCTGGGGGCACGACGGGCAGCGCTTGGCGGTTGCTGCTGCTCGAGCCGCCGCCGGTGGAGCGCCGTCCGCTGCGGCGGGCGCCTGCGCCCTCGGCGGCGGCGGGCTGCGCAGCGACGGCGGTGGAGCTGCTGGGGGACTGAGGGGTGGCTGGCACGCCCTCCGAGTGCGGGGATGTGGGGTGGTTCCAGGCGTCCAGGCCGCTGCGGCTGCGTGCGGAAGCGGGTGGCGGCAGCGGGAGCAGGGAGCCCCCAGGGCGTGAGCTGAGCGGTGATGCATGGCCAGCTCACACGCTACGCATGCGAGCGGCTCACGCAGCGCTGCGATCACGGCGCTGCGTTGCTCCCCACACACTTCCTGGGGCGAGGGCGGGGGGGGAATCATTGATCCCGCACGAGCGAGTGCAAGCGTCAAGCGTCACGCGCTCTCGCGCCTGCTCACCTTTGCCGCGGGTTGGCGAACTCCCACATTGCGCTGCTCTCTCGCGCTGGCTGGAGACGCTGTGGGGACGCAAAGGCTCACAAAGCTGCAACGAGCAGTTGGCCTGTCGCGCTTGGCGTTGCTTGCAGTGTTGCAGTGTGAGATGACAACAGCTGCAGGCGCTCCTCTTCAAGTGTGTAGGCGTGCGCGAGGGGCGCGGCAAGCATGCGCGCGCCGGGGGCCTCATGTGCAGTTGTGCAGTGGCATCCCGTCCCAAAGAGGCAATGTCGCGGCGAGCGAGATGCACTGGTGGTGGGAGAGCCCGGGAGAGCCCGGGAGCGAGCAACGGAGCCAACGTGCACGTCCGGTACGCGAGTGCCACCAGAGCCCAGCAGAGCTCAAGGCCACCCAAGAGGAGCAGCAGCATCTTTCGGCTGCGAAAGATGCAGGCGTCCCCGAAGCACCCGCATCGCATGCATGCGTTCCGAGGAGGATTGCTCTAAAGAGCGGGAAGCCCACAGGTCCGTCAGGTGTGTGCGCGCGCCGAAACGTCGCAAGGACCTGTGCTCTGGCGCCTGGGCGCTTGCGGCCCAGGTCGCGGCGGCAGCCCTTCTCCTGGGAAGCGCGATAAGACGGGACTGAAGCCAACCCCCACACGTACGGCAAGGTCACGCCACGCGCGTCGACCACAGCAAACAGAGCACGCCATCCCACCACAGCACGACCCTACTCTCGAAGGCCGCTTGGACAACGCACAAGATCCAGGCAGTTGTCCAAGGCCCTGACCCCATTTGGCCGCAAGCACCGCGCGGCATGCACCGCTCCAACCGAGACGTGCTAAGCACCCCGGCGCGGCGCGGACACCCCAACCACCCCCAGCTTACGGAAGAGCGCCACCTTGGTGTGGTTCCAGGAAGAAGAAGCTTGCCGCGCGCGGATTTCGCTAGCAGCAGACAGAGGTTGGCGTTGACGAGAGAGGATCCGCGGGAGGAACCCCTGGGTTCCAGGAGTGGCTTCGGTCTAGCTTCAGAATCTGTCAGTCGTGCGCAGCCGTTGCTTCGACCAAGGAGGCAAAAAGAGCAAGAAAAAGGGAACAAGAAAGAACGCCTGCAAGCAAGAGCCGCACGCAGCCTGCACTTGTGCCGCTGTGGACGCATAAGCCAAAATCTCAATGCCAACGACAACATCGACGCAGCCCACGGCCGCGGCGCCGCGGCCCCCCGTCGCACACCACCTCTTCAACGCCCTGCCGCCAAGGCCTAGCACAGCTTCTGCTTCTGCTTCTCTGCCACCACCCCCAGCGCCGCGCCACCGCCGCCCGCCAACACGCGCGGGCGCATGAGCAGCTGCCTCCAAGCGCAAAACCACACGCAGGGCATGGCCAGCGTGCCCAGCACCTGCGCCGCCACGGCGGCGCCGTAGCCCTTCATGAGGCCCTGGCAGCTGGACATGTGGCGCGAGTGCAGCGCCGCCTCGGCCACCACCAGCGCGCGGCACACCCAGTCGGGCGCGCGGCCCCACAGGTGAACGTACTGCGACATGAGGACAAAGACGCCGTGCGTCAGCGCATACGTGGCCATGACCGAGGGCTTGCAGACGGCCACCTCCATGGTCATGCGGCCCGAGGCCAGCAGCAGCTCGATGGCCAGGTGCAGCAGCAGCACGGCGGCGGCCACCGGCGCCACCACGTGGCCGGGAAGCCGCAGCCGGTGCGCCACGGCGCCCACCATGTGCGCCGTGCCCATGGCCAGCACCGTGACGCCCCACAGCAGCTGGCCCTGCTGGCGGTAGGCGCTCACGGGGCCGCCGGCGTCGTCCTGCGCGGGCACGCGAGGCGGGCGACAGCGCGGCGCCGTCTGGATCGATGGCAGCGCAGCAAACTTTTTCAAGCGCGTCGATGCGTCCACGCAAAAGGGGGCTGCAAAGGTGATAGGCGCCGCTCACCTCTGGGCGCACGTACGACGTGCCGACCGACACGAGCAGGCAGCAGACGCCGTGCAGCACGTCCACCATCTGCCCCGCCTGGCTCAGCAGGCCCCGGAGCCGCGAGTAGTACACCTGGTCGCAGGCGCGGCACGGCAGCGGCGGCGGCGGCGCCAGCGCCGCCAGCCGCGCGCACGCCGGCTCCGCCGGCCCGGCGCAGCACACCGCGCGCTGCGCGCGCCGGCGCCACACCGCCGTGGCGGCGGCGCGGCTGACGGGGCACCGCTGCTGGAAGCAGCGCAGCAGCTGCCCGCCCAGCCCGCCCTCGCCGCCGCCCGGCCGCCGCCCCGCCTCGCAGCCGCACAGCGCGACGGGCTCCAGCGCGCGCACCAGCGCCGCCGTGCGCCGCCAGCCCGCCGCCGCCGCGTGCCGCTGCAGCGCCGCCGCCAGCCGCCACCGCAGCGCCGCGCCCATCAGCGGCGACGGCGCCACCGCCGCCGACGACGACGCCGCAGCGCCCACATCGCAGCACGTGTGCGGCGCCTCTGCCTGCGCCAGCCTCAGCCACACCGCAAGGTCGCCTGCGAAGCTCCCCAGCGCTTCGGCCTCCTCCTCCACCTGCCACAGCTGCTGCTGCTGCTGCTGCTCCTTAGGCTGACCCAGCGCCTGCGCCAGGCGGCGCAGCGCGCACAGCGTGGCGCCGCGCAGCTCGCCGGCCACGGCCGCCACGGCGGCGGGCGGCGCGTCCGTGCCCCAGTGGCCAAAGCACGAGGGCGGCTGCGGCGGGCGCAGCTCGGCGCACGCGTCCAGCGGCAGCACGGCGCTGCTGAGCAGGCGGGGCGGCGCGGCCGTCGCGGCCCAGCTGGAACCGTCGCCGCTGGACGAGGAGGAAGAGGAGGCACGGGAGGGCTTGGAGAAGGAGGAGGAGGGTGAGGTCCAGAGCTCAAAGGTGAGCAGCTGCAGCCGCGCCACCGGCCCGTCGGGAAGGTGGTGGCGGGCCAGCGAGGCCTCTGGCAGCCACACCCGCGCACGCACAGCCGCCGCCGCCGCCGCCGCCGCGTGCATGACCTCCACTGGCGCGTACGCGCCCTGCACGTGCGCCCACAGCTGCAGCGCGGGCGCTGCCGCCGCCGGCACGTCGGCGGCGGGGTCCGAGCCCTGCATGGGGGCTGGCATGGGCGCGCCCCAAGCGCCCAGCAGCTGAAGCTCCACGTCCACGGTGTGGTGCCCGGGCCGCGCGCCGCCGCCGGCAGCGCCCTCTGCCGCCGGTGCCACCACCACTGGCAGCGCCAGCCGCACGCCGTCCAGGAACGCCGCCACCTCCTCCTCTGCCGCCGCCGCTGGCACCGCCGCACCCGTCTCGTCGTCGTCGCAAACGTCAAACGCCCACTCGCCGGTGCGCTCGTCCGCCCGCACAACCACCACGGCGCCGCCCACCGCCAAGCTGATCGACTGGCCCGGCCCCAGCAGCAGCGGCGCGCCGCACCCCTCCTCCTCCGCCGCCTCTGCGCCAACGCCGCACGCCGCCGCACAGGCGCTCGCGCCGCCGCCGCCGCCCAGAAGCTCCCGCATCAGCTCTGGCAGCAGCTCACGCGCCAGCCGCGCCGCGCGCTCCCGCGCGCGCTCCGCCGCCGCGGCCGCGGCGCCTACACCGCCGCCCGGGCCGGCCTGCGCTAGCGCTCCGCTTGCGCTGCGGCTGGCCGTGCTGACCGACTCGCAGCTGCTGATGCTGACGCGCGGCACGGCGCCGCCGCCGCCGCCGCCGCCGCCGCCGCCGTCGTCGCTGCACACGTCTAGGTGAATGAGGATGCAGCCGCGGCGCACCGACGCGCCCAGCACCAGCAGGCCACCGCCGCCCGAGGGCGCGCTGCCGGCGGGTGCGGCGCCGTCGGCGGGGGCGGCGCGGCTGCTGCTGCCCAGCCGCTCGACGGCGCGCGCCAGCCGGTCCAGCGCGCCGGGCGCCAGCTGCTCCGGGTGGTGCTGCGTGGCGATCTTGATGGTGATCTGCACGCACGCAGGCAGCGCAAGCAGGCACCACGGGATGGAGGCTCTGCCCGGCGTCCCGTAGAAAAGGGCGCGGCACAGATGCGGCGGAGGCGAGGCGCACCAGCTGGCGCTTGCCCAGCACGGAGACGTAGGCGGGCGGCGGTGGTGCCGCGCCGCCGGCGCTGCCCAGGGGCGAGGCGGCGCCGGCCGGCGGCGACGCAGGCAGCGGCGCCAAGGCCTGCGCCGGCTGCACGTCGAGCTGCGTCTTGGGCGCTGCCGTCGACGCGGCGCCCCCGTCGTCGCGCGGCGTGAGGCAGCTGGCGGCCAGCAGCCGCGGCGCCGCCACCGCGGCGGGCTTTTGCCTGCCAGCCGGCGCCGCGGAAGCGTGCTGCGGCGCGGAGGACCCGTCGCCGCCGCTGTCCGAGCGCCGCAGCCGCAGCGGCGCGTGCTGCGAGGCGGGCGCGGTGCTGCCGGCGCCGCCGTGCGCCCAGTGCGCGGTGGTGCTGCTGTTGAGCAGCGAGCTGCCGCTCATGCGGCAGGCCAGCGCGTTGTGGTCCGTGGTGCTGAGCGTGAGGCTGGACGCGGCGGGCGTGGTGGCGCTGCTCAGCAGGAATTGCGAGTCGCCGTGGCCCGGCATCGCAGCTGCACCGCCGTGCGGGTGCTGGTGGTGCGGCTTGGTGGGCGGCAGGTGCGGGTCTGGCACGCTGCCCAGGCTGCTGCGGCCAGCAGCGATGGTGGTGCTACCGGGAGCCAGGTCGCTGCCGTCCCGCTGCTGCTGCTTGGGTGCCGACGTCGACGCCGTGTCCAGCAGAGGTGGCCCCGCTGATGGTGCTGCCCGCCGCTTGCCTTGCAGCGCCCGCAGCACGAGCGCTGGCGGGTGGTGCAGCAGCAGCGGCACGACGACGGAAAAGGTGTGGAGCGCCACCAAGCTGGAGAGCCAGCCCCCAGGGAAGTGGTGGCGCGTGGCGACCCACTGGGCCAGCGCATAGATCTCTAGCAGCAAGACCAGCGCCCAGGAGGGAAGCAGGGCCTTGGCATACCCCTGCGCGAAAGGTGGCGAGCGACGGGGCGCCACACACACAGCAAGTTCTGCACCCCACCCCTCAGGCACCACAGGCAACGAAACCCTGAGGAAACACAACCAAGCTGCTGGGCCTGCTGGGCCTGCGCTTGTGGACCGTGCTACTGTTGCTCCCAGTTCTCGAAAGCTGGATTCCCGCGTCGTGCTTCCGCAACCGACCTCCTCCTCGACCCCATCCCGTCGAGCGCCTTACCAGGTGGACGCTGCTGAACACGGCGGGGCCCAGCTTGCTTAGCGCGCGCTTGAGCGGCGGCCCCCGCATCGAGTCCAGCACGAACTGCGGGAGTGGAAGCACCCTGGCCGCGAAGAGCGTCCAGATGAGCGTGTCCACGACCCAGGCCACCAGGCCCAGCGCCGCCGCCGCACGAGAGACCTGGGGGCTGTGCTTGAAGTGGCGCCGTGTGGCCGCCGCGCCCGCTCCGGCAGCGGCCAGGCCAGCGAGCCCCATGACGCCCATGAGCACGCCGAGAACAAGGAGCACCGGCCTCCCAGTGGCGCTCTCCTTCACCGCCTCCGTCGCTCCCGCGGCGGACGCCATGGCGAGCACGGCCCCGGGCAAATCTGTCGCCACCATAGCAGCTTGGCGCCTCTTGCTGCTGGGCGCTTGCGGCGCAGGACCCGCCTGCTTCCCCGACGGTGCTGCTGGCGGAGACGCCTCACTGGCTGCCGCGCTCATCACCCCATACACACGATCCGCCCTGCCGCTCGTGCTCCACCACCGCCGTCCCACGTCCCACGAGTTGCCTTTCGGTTTCTGCACCACTCCATGTGGGCGCGCAGTACTCCGTTGAGCCACGGGGCCTCCTTCTGGCAGGCAGGCGCACCACGCCAGGCCCACGCAGCGCTCATCACGCCCAGCTCACGGTCCGCACGCCACCGCCAAGCCTCGTCCTCCTCTCTAGGTCACCCTGCCCCGCCCTGTTGGGTTGCTGCGCTCCAGGGTCCCCGCCTCAGCGCTCCAGCAGCATGTCCGTGCCGTACATCTCGCCGCCGAACGGCTGCAGGGCGTCCGCCGCCGATGGACCGCCAGGGAACTGCTGGTGCGCGGCCGCCGAAGCGTGACGGTCCGGAGCCCCGCCGGCGCCCACCCGCTCGCACAGGCCGCTGCTGCACGCCGGGGAGTCTGGCGGCGGAAACGGCGGCGGAGGAGGAAAGGCCTGGCTGGAGCAGGGCGCCTGCGCGGCGAGGTGCGCCGGGTGAGGCGGGGGCTGCGGCGGTGAGGCGGGCGTGAGGTGGGTGCCTGCCGTGAGCGGCAGTCCGATGCTGGTGAGGTGGCTGGTGCCGGCGTCGTGCGCGCCGCCGAGGGAGGTGGGCTGCGTGGGGGTGGCGATGGCGGCGAGGTGGGGCGGGTGGGGCGGCAGCGGCGCCGGCGCCGGCGCGGGGCGCGCGGCTGGCGGCGCTGCGTGCGTGGGGCGGGCGGGGGAGCGGAGGAACGTTTTGATGGACGCTGCGCGGCGCAGCCCACACGTGGCGCATCGCACGACGCAGGCACTTTGGTGCTGGCTCGGTCCACCCCCCAACCTCGCTCGTGGGAAAGCACAGCGCCCACCGCACAAGCACACACCTTGCCGCGCCGGCGCCGTAAAGGGCCCCGCCGCGCCCCTGCCGTCCGCCGAGATTGGCGCAGCTCCTGCTGCCGTCCCCAACCCTCGCAGCAGCTGCCGCTGACCACGCGCGGCCCCGCCCTGCTCCTCCTCCTCCTCATCCTCCTCCCCTGGGCCCTGCTGCCCGCCGAGCACTGACGCGCCGGCTGCGCACCCCTCGGCGCCCGCGCCCTGGCTCCGGGGGAGCACGGCGGTGGAGGCCCCGCACGCCGAGGGCGACAGCATCATGCGATTGGCCAGCACCAGGCCAAACACCGGGTCACACCTCTGCCCGCCCAGCAAGCCAGCGGCGCCCTGCCGCCCCGTGCTGCTGGCGGGGGTGGGGTTGCCGCCGGCGCCGCCCCCACTCGCTCCGCAGGACGTTGGCAGAGCAGCGCCGCACTGAGCGGAGGCAAAGGGCACATCTTCCGGCCCCTGCGGCTGGCCCAGGTGGTGCTGCGGTTGCGCGGAGCTGCTGCACGCGGCGTCCTGGTGCTTGTGGTGGCCGTGGTGGTGGTGCCCCGGCGGGCGGGCGTGGGGGCGCACGGGCGTGCCGTCGCCGCGCACTTGGAGCCCGTCCAGGCGCTGGAGCAGGTCGCATTGCAGCCGGCCGTCGCGGCAGAGCGTCAGGCTGCAGTGCACCCGCGCGTGATCCTCCTCGTGGGGCTCCTCGTCGCGGCGGTGCGGCTTCTGGGGGCTGTCGCCGGCGGTGGGCGACAGCGGGCGGAGCACGTGCCGTCGTGGGGGCGTCCGGCCGCTGTCGCCAGAGACGGTGGGCGTGCTGTCGTTCCCCCAGGAGGCGCCAGGCTGGTGCACCTGGGCGTTGCTTGGGTGTGCGGGCATCGACTCGAGGCCGCGCTGCGGTGTGGTGTGTGCGGGCGCGACACGCATGCACACCTTGGCAGCGCCGGACGGCAGCGAGCCCGCGCGGTGCAGGGGCACGGGGCTGCGCCACAGCTTGGGCCGCCGCTGCAGCGGCGCCTCCTCCTGCGCGCACGGTCAGGTGGCCAGGTGTTGGCGACGGTGCGGTTGGGGTATGGACAGCCGCAGCATCCGGCGCCTGCTGATGGTGTGTTGAGCAAGCTCTACACACCGGTTCTTCTGCGTTCGTTCTGCTCCTGCGCTTGTTCGCGGCCGGGCTCCTCCTCGGGAGCGCTGGCGGTGCTGCGACCACGGGCAGGGCGAGCTGCACGCGCTTGCTGGCGCTCCAGTGCTGCAGCTCCTGCTCCTGCGCGCGCTTCATCGTGCACGAGTGTGCGCGAGTTTGTCGCGCCAGGTGCAGCCGACTTGACGGTTCGTCTGGCACGAGTCCCGCGTGCTGCGCCTCAACTCGAGCGAGGACAGCACTGTGCTCTAGAAGCTGAGCTCATGATGAGGTTGGGCAAGCTAATGCGCGCCGCTCCCTGCCGCTGGACGCGGCCAGCGCCGTGCTGCATCCGACTGTGTGGTGCTGGACGCGCGCTCTGGGCGCCATCCACCCAGTGGACGGGGCCAGGCACGCTGGGCGCGGTGCTGGGCGCCACAGGCAGCTGCGACATAAGGATGAGGACATGTGGAGGCGTGCTGGGGCGGCCGCTGGACAGCCACAGGAGTCCGCGCGGCCGCCTCGAGTGCCACGCCACGCCCTGGCGGCCACACGTCGACGACGTGGACCGGCTGGCGCGTGGGGAGGGGGCCAAGCGGCGCGGCACGGGGTCCTTCCACGTGCCTCACCGCCTCAACACCGAGGAGCGGTCCAAGTTCGCCGCCGCCAAGTCCGCGGGCTACCTGGCGGTGCGGGGCACGGGCTACCGAAGGGAGCGCAAGGGCCACCCGCTGCCAAACAGCTGGCGCCAGTGGTGAGTCTGTGCACGCTGGGGGCGCAGCGGGAGGAGTGCAGCACACGCGACTGTGCGTGACGTGCTGGGCACTTTCACCTCCCAAATCACTGCAGGTGCGACGCCAAGGCGCAGCCCTGCGTGGTCGTGGAGCTCGACACGTCCGGCAGCAGCGCTGACGTGGTCGTGGTGGACTTGTCCACTCTCAGGTGAGGAACAGCAGGCAGGCGAGGGGCACAGCACCAGCAACACCAGCGCCACCCACTCCAGTGTTAATTGAGTTCGTGTGCAGGGCCAGCGACGCGCAAGTGGAGGCGGCGCGGGAGCGGCTGCTGGCCCTGGCGCAGCGCGTGGGCATCTCGCCTCTGCCCCCCGGCGCTCGGCCCGCCGACGCCGTGCCGTTCAACATCATCCCCGACGCCAGCACGAACGGGGCGCGCAAGCAGCGGCAGCAGCACCAGCAGCGCGTCCAGATGGCGGTGGCGGCGCGAGGTGCGGTGCAGGCGGCGAGCGTGCACCCTGGCTACCTGCCCTCGCTCCCGCCGGCCTCCTCGGCCGGCGTGGCGCAACGCGGCCCCACTGCGCAGGGCGCCGGCGCCGCGGCGCACTCGGATGCAGCCAGTTCCGCAGGAGTTCTGCAGGAGGCCCAGGAGCAGGTGCGCCGCGGTGGAAAGGCGTTTGGCAGGCTTGGGCCCACACCACACGCCGACAACAGCAGCTGGCACCCTGCACGCGGCACGCAGGCGGACGCTGCGGCCCGGGAGGTACGGCGCCTCAAAGAGGAGGAGGGCTGGCCCAACAGCGCGCCCGTGGTCAAGGACGCCGTGGCGCGCATGAAGCAGCTCCGAGTGAGTGGTGGTGTGGTGGGCGCTGGGGGCCACGCAGTGCGGGCTTCGACTGCGCTTCACATGCGGCTTTGCTCCGCGCGTGCGGCAACAACTGCAGGAGCGGGTCGAGCAGCTGCAGCGGCAGGCCTCTGGTGCAGGCATGAGTGGCCGGGCGGCGCGCCTCTTCAGCGAGTTTGGCGATGCCCCAGCGCAGCCTGATGATGCGGAGCACGTACCGCCCCACCTGGAAGAGGAGGGGACCGTCGTTGAGCAGGCAGCGGCAGAGGACGTTGAGGCGTTAGAGGAGCCGGAGGAGGACGACGACGACCCGGTGTACACGACGGCGATCTGGGGCATTCCTGCGCAGCCCCTGTTCCTCAGCGCGCAGCGCACCGAGGCCAAGGCCTTTGCCGCGCTCGTGGTGCAGGAGGTGCTGGCCTTGTCATGAGCTCCTCTCCTCTTGTCCCCTTGTCCTCTTCTTGGCGGGATGAGGGTTGCCGTACATGAGTTCGAAATTTCCTCACCTGGCGGCAGAGGGGCCACACTTTGCACTCCCCGACCACCGACAGCGACCTGCAAAGATGGCTGCGCAGATCCAGCAGCTGGGCGCTGCGACGCAGGAGTTCGTCGAGAAGAACAAGAAGGCGGTCGCGATCGGCGCGGGCGTGACCGCCGCGGGCCTGGTGGCGGCCTACGCGTGGCGCAGGGCCGCCAACTACGTGCCGACCACGGGCCCCTACCCGCCCAGCTCGCTCCCCGCCGGCGCGTATGATGGTGAGTGGGGAGCGCCTGCAGAGCCGCGCGCGCACGAGGCAATGCGGGAAGCCAGCAGCGCCCAGTGCAGCCTCACCAATCGCCGCAGGGTCACTGACTCGTGCTCCTTGTCGCGACGTGCCCCGCTTGCTCGCGCAGCCGTGGTCGTGGGCGCGGGCCCCTCGGGCTCCGTGTGCTCCTACTTCCTGGCCAAGGGCGGCGCCAAGGTGGCCCTGCTGGAGAAGGAGACCTTCCCCCGCGACAAGTGCGTGCTCGCTCGCACCTCTCCTTCTTCCCCCACGCGCGCGCAAGTTGTTGGCGCGCACATCTCCAGATCTCCTCCTTGAACCACGGCCTCCTCCACGCACGCCCCCGACGCGCGAGCACGGCGTGCAGGGCTGACGGGGACGTGCCGCCCCGCCCGCTCGACGTGCGCGCAGGTACTGCGGCGACGCGGTGCGTCCGGGCGCCGTGGCGCAGACTCGGCCCCAGGCTGAGCGCGCTCAACGCCACCTTCGTGCACTCGGGCCGCGGCCCAGAGCTGCTGAGCAGCCAAACCTGCTG
>VFQP010003212.1_pt1 | contig 16936 bp, 16 predicted proteins | sample 3512351 | NCBI WGS metagenome assembly VFQP01 (sample SAMN10412372, study PRJNA504923) | tailings metagenome | isolation source: Relicate 1 Philex TSF1 revegetated site | place: Philippines: Tuba, Benguet | collected 2017-08-29
CGCGCTTCACCCTCGACGCCATCCCCGGCAAGCAGATGTCGATCGACGCCGACCTCAACGCCGGCATCATCGACGAGAAGCAGGCGCAGCTGCGCCGCCGGGAACTGGAGGAGGAAAGCTCCTTCTTCGGCTCGATGGACGGCGCGTCGAAGTTCGTGCGCGGCGACGCCATCGCCGGCCTGATCATCACCGCCATCAACATCGTCGGCGGCATCATCATCGGCTACTTCCGCCACGACATGCAGCTCGGCGAGGCCGCCGACGTCTTCATCAAGCTTTCGGTCGGCGACGGCCTCGTCACCCAGATCCCGGCGTTGATCGTCTCGCTCGCCGCAGGCCTGTTGGTCTCCAAGGGCGGCACGCGCGGCTCGACGGAGAAGGCCGTGTTCGGACAGCTCGGCGCCCATCCCCGCGCGCTCCACGTCGCGGCCCTGCTGCTGATGGTGCTGGCCGTGATGCCCGGCCTTCCCTTCATGCCCTTCGCCGTCCTCGCCGCCAGCCTGTCGGCCATCGGCTACCTCGTGCCGCTGCGCCGCAGCCGCGAGAAGGAGGCCGCCGAGGCCGTCGAGAAGGAGAAGGTGGCCAACAAGGAGGAAGAGGAGCGCAACTCGGTCAAGAATTCGCTGAAGACCGCCGAGATCGAGCTGCTCATCGGCAAGCAGCTCTCCACCAAGCTCATCTCGTCGCATCAGGAACTCGCCTTCCGCATGGGCAAGATGCGCAAGAAGTTCGCGACGCAATACGGCTTCGTCGTGCCCGAGGTCCGTCTCACCGACGACTTCACGATCCCGGCGAAGAGCTACCAGATCAAGATCCACGGCACGGTCATCGCAGAGCACCAGATGCGTGTCGGCGAGGTCATGGTCCTGCTCGGCAATCGCGAGGTGCCCGAGATCCCCGGCGAGGAAGTTCGCGAGCCCGCCTTCGGCATGCGGGCCTATTCGGTGCCGGAGATGTTCGCCGAGGACCTGAAACGCGAGAACTTCGCCTACGCCGACAACATGTCGGTGCTGCTCACCCACCTGTCCGAGGTGGTGCGCAACAACCTGCCGCAGCTCCTCTCCTATAAGGACATGAAGGCGCTGCTCGACCGGCAGGACCAGGAATACCGCAAGCTCGCCGACGACATCTGCACCGCGCATATCTCATATCCCGGCCTGCAGGCGGTCCTGAAGCTGCTGCTCGCCGAGCGCGTCTCGATCCGCAACCTGCATCTGATCATCGAGGCCATCGCCGAGATCGCCCCGCATGTCCGGCGCACCGAGCAGATCGTCGAGCATGTGCGCATCCGCATGGCGCAGCAGATCTGCGGCGACCTCTCGGAAGGCGGTGTGCTGAAGGTGCTGCGTCTCGGCAACCGCTGGGACCTCGCCTTCCACCAGAGCCTCAAGCGCGACGCCAAGGGCGAGATCCGCGAGTTCGACATCGACCCGCGCCAGCTCGAGGAATTCGGCCAGGAAGCCGCCAAGGCCATCCGTGCGCATCTCGACGCAGGCGAGCGCTTCGTCATGGTGACCGCCCCCGACGCGCGGCCCTATGTGCGCATGATCATCGAGCGGCTGTTCCCGACGCTGCCGGTGCTCAGCCATGTCGAGATCGCCAAGGGCGTCGAGATCAAGGTGCTCGGGACCATCTCTTGAACCTGACGCTCGATACGGCGGTCCTCGCCGCCTTCGTGGCGTTCTGCCGGGTCGGCGGCTGCTTCCTGATGATGCCCGGCCTCTCCAGCGTCCGCGTGCCCGTCCAGATCAGGCTCTTCGTCGCCATCGGCGCGACACTGGCGCTGCTCGTCCATCTCTGGGACCAGATTGTGCCCGCCGTCGACCGCAACCCGGTCGTGCTTTTCCCGGTGATCGCGGCCGAACTGCTGACCGGCGCCGTGATCGGTCTCGTGGCGCGCATCTACATCCTGTCGCTGCAGTTCATCGGCGCGGCGATCGCCATGCTGATCGGCTACGGCGGCATGACGGGACCCGGCATCGAGGAAGCGGAGCCGCAGGCGGCGCTCGCCGCCATCATCTCCTTTTCCGCGCTCCTGCTGCTGTTCGTCTTCGACTTCCACCACGAGATCGTGAAGGCGCTGGTCGCCTCCTATCGCATCGCGCCGGTCGGCGGCCTGTTCACCATCCAGGCCTCGCTGGTCGACATCACCGACACGCTGTCGGAGGCCTTCCTCGTCATGCTCCGTCTCGGCAGCCCCTTCATCGCCTACGGTCTGCTGGTCAACCTTGCCATCGGCTTCATCAACAAGCTGACCCCGCAGATTCCTGTCTACTTCATCTCGCTGCCCTTCGTGATCGCCGGCGGCCTGATCATCCTCTATCTGTCGATGCCGATCCTGCTCAGCCTCTTCGCCGACGGGTTCGTGGCGGCCACGGTGGGTCGCTGATGGAGCGGACCCGACGCCTCGGCGAACTGGTGGCCCTGCAGCGCCGACTGCTCGCCGTTCACGAATCGCGCCATGCCGGCCATCTCGCCGCCGTCGAGGCCGCGCGCGCCGAGGTTGCCGACCTGAAGAGCCGCGCCGACGGCGACCAGTCGCTTTCCGCCATATTCCCCGGCCTCTATTCGCGACGCATCGACGCCGCGCTGAAGCGCGGCGAGATAGCCCGGGCCCGGGCCGACCTCGAGGCGAAGGAGATCGCCGCCGCGACGCTTCGCACGCAGCGCGTCGAGGAGGCGTACCGTGCCGCGCGCGATGCAGACGATCGCAAGAGGCAGGAGCGCGAGACCCTCGAGGCGATCGAGGTCAGGCTGCACCTGACGCAGTAAGGTTGCCACAAGTTTGCCCGACCATAGTCGGCGCGTTCCAAGGAGATACCGTCCATGGCGGTCACGCTCGCTACCGACATCGTCATGGACGTCGCCCGCGCCGTCGGATCCGAAGGGGTCGAGGCTGCCCGCGCCGCACTGACCCGCAAGGCATCGGAAACCGGCGCCACCGCGGCCGCCGACAAGGCGCGCGATCCCTATGTGAAGTTCGAGTCGATGGTGCTCGGCTCCTTCGTCCAGTCGATGCTGCCGAAGAACGCCGATTCCGTCTATGGCGGCGGCCTGTCGGGAGACATGTGGCAGTCGCTGATGGCGCAGGAGATGGGCAAGGTGATCGCCGAGAGCGGCGGCATCGGCATCGCCGAGCGGATGCTCCGCGACCACTATGTCGAGGGCAAGGACGTCGTCCCGCTAGGACCCCGCGCGGACGCGGCGAGCCGGACGGATTCCGAGCGCAGCAACCTCCTGTCGGTGGCGATGGTGCAGGAGATCCAGCGTTCCCTGACGCAGTCGATGCTGAGCGACGACGCGTCCGCCGATAAATCCAGAGGCTGATCGGAGATCGAGGCCGGCATGCTCGAATATACCCAGTACAATGGCGATTCAGCGGTCCGCGAGACGGAGCTTGTTCCGGTCCAGCCCCGTCCGAGCAGCCTCGCGACCATCATCGACCGCGTCGAGAAGGCGATCGAGGACGAGACGGCGTCGATCCGTGCCGACCCCCGCTTCGACATCAAGGCATCCAATGCCCGCAAGAGCCGCCATCTCTATGAACTCACGCGCGCGATGAAGGGCATGGCGGTCACCGACCTGGGGCCCGACCAGCGCGACGGCATCGGCCGGCTGCGCTCGAAGCTGGTCGAGAACGAGCTCGTGCTGCGCGCTCATCTCGACGCCGTGAGCGAGGTCGCCGGCCTGATCCGCGGCGCCATCCAGCGCGCCGACGCGGACGGCACCTATTCGGCCGGCGAGTTCGGTCGCGCCCTATGATCAAGTTCGTGGTCGCCGCATTGTGGATCTGCGCGGCGACGGTCGGAGCCGTGGTCTTCTCGTTCCAGTCTTCCGTCGAGACGCCGGCATCGGCCGAGAAGCCGGCGCCCATGCTGGGCGGCCTCGACTATGTGAAGACCGAGATCATCTCGGTGCCGGTACTTCACGACAACCAGATCAACGGCTACTTCCTCGGGCGTTTCGTCTACACGGCGGAACCCGGCAAGCTTGCGAAGCTCAGCGTGCCGGCGGACACGCTGCTGGTCGACCAGGTCTACAGCTATCTCTACGGCAACCCGCAGATCGACTTCTCGAAGATCAAGTCGGTCGATCTCGACGCCCTGCGCAGCGGCGTCCGCGACAGCATCAACGCCCGCATCGGCGAGCCCATCATCCAGGAGGTGCTGGTCGAGCAGGTCGACTTCCTGACCAAGACCGAGATCCGCGACAACTCGCTGCGCCGGCGCACCAAGCCGGCGGATGCCGCGCCTGCGAAATCGAGCGGGACGAGTCACGAGCCCGAGGCGAAACCCGCCGCCCACTGACGTCGGCGACAGGAAATGCTCTATCTGAAGCGCGGCTTGCGTTTTTCCAGGAAGGCGCGCAGCCCTTCCTCGGCATCCTCGCCACCCTGCGAAAGCGCCGCGCTGAGGCTTTCCGCATAGAGCCCGTCCGCCCGCGACATGTCGCCGATCCGGGCGACCGAGTGGATGGCGAGATAGTTCACGAGGCTGGCGTTCGAGGCGATCTGGGCCGCAAGCTCGCGCGCCTTGGCCATGCCCTCCCCTTCGCCGACCAGATAGTGCGCGAGGCCGAGCCGGTAGCCCTCCTCTGCGTCATAGGCACGGCCGGTCAGCATCATCTCGGTCAGCCGGTCCGGACCGAGAATCCGCCCGACGCGCACCGTCGCGCCGCCGCCGACGAAGATGCCCCGCTTGCCCTCGGGCAGCTGGAAGCGCGCCGAGGGCTCGGCGATGCGGACATGGGTCGCGGCGGCGATCTCAAGTCCGCCGCCCATCACCGCTCCGGTCAGCACGGACACGACCGGCAGTCCGCCGAACTGCACCTTCTCCATCACATCATGCCAGCCGCGCGAATGGCGCAGCACTTCCTCCGGCTGGCGCCGGACCTGTTCCGACAGGTCTAGGCCCGCGGAGAAGTGCCCGCCGGACCCCGCCAGGATGACGGCGCGCACGTCGCGCGGGGGATCGACGAAGAAGGACCGTATCGCATCGAGCAGCGCATCGTTGATCGCGTTGCGCTTCTGCGGCCGGAGGAACGTCAGCGTCGCGACCGGCCCGTCGAGCGTCACCGCCAGTGGCGTCGCCGCCTCCCCCGCTTCCACGATCTTGCCCACGACACCTCGCACGCCGGCCGCGCCGGCAGACAACCATCCGATTGTTCTGTATCATAACATTTTTGGCTGCTTCAAGCGCGGGGGCGACGGCAGGATGCCTCAGCGCGCAACGGGAGCTAGCATGGTCGCGAAAGATTGCGATTCGCAGCGTCTGGTTCGCCAGGCAAAAGCGACATCGGGGAGGCGGTTTCGTCGATGGCCAGGGTTCCGAAACGGCCGGCTGGTGAGGATGCGGAAACGCCCGGCGATATTCCGCCGATGGGCAGCATCATCGGTTACAAGCTCCGCCGCGCCCAGTTGCACGTCTTCCAGGATTTCCTCGGCGCCTTCGCCAAGATGAAGCTGAGGCCGGCCGAATTCTCGGTGCTGGCGCTGATCGCCAACCAGCCGGGCCAGACCCAGAGCGAGATCGCCGCCCGCCTCGGCATCAAGCGCGCCAATTTCGTGGCGCTGATGGACGGGCTGGAGAAGCGCGGCTTGGCCGAGCGACGCAAGGCCTCGACAGATCGGCGCTCGCATTCGCTTCACCTGACGGACGAGGGTCACGGCTTCGTACGATCGATGATGAAGACCTGGCGGCGCCACGAGGAAGGCCTGATCGAGCGCCTCGGCGGTCCGGCCGAACGCGACCGGCTGATCGAGCTGCTCGACCGGATGCTGGAGCCGTCGGAGAAGTAGGCCGTCGTCAGTCGCGCGACAGCGCGTCAACGACTTCCTGCGGGATGACATGTCCCTTGATCCGCGACGGATCGGCCGGGTCCTTGCCAGCCCAGACACGCGTTTCGTGCGCTTCGATCGCCACCGCCCCGTCCTTGAGAACCGTATGCGCGACGTCGAAGCTCGACCGGCGAAGGTCCGTCACCCGCGTTTCGATGGTGATGACGTCGCCATAGCGGGAAGGGATCGTGAATTTCGCGCCGGTATCGACCATCGGGATGCCGACGATGCCGAAGCGTTTCGTCCAGGCGATCTTCTTCATGCCCAGCGCCGCCTCCAGCAGATACGCCGTCGAGGCATCGAACATGGCGAAATAGCGCGGGTAGAAGACGATGCCGGCGGCATCGCAGTCGCCCCACTCGATCTCGACCTGCCGGCTGTGGACCAGCATCTCAGCCTCCTGAATTCTCGACCAGCAGCGCAATCCCCTGCCCGCCGCCGATACAGGCCGAGGCGATGCCGTACCGAAGGCCTGAGCGTCTGAGTTCGCGTGCCACGGTCGTGGCGATCCTGACGCCGGTCGCCCCGAGCGGGTGACCGATGGCGATGGCGCCGCCATTGACGTTCAGCTTGCCCTCGTCGAGGCCGAGTTCGCGCACGCAGGCCAGCGCCTGCGCGCCGAACGCCTCGTTGATCTCGATGCGGTCGATTTGGTCGAGCGTCAGTCCCGTCTCGTCCAGCAGCGCCCGGATCGCCGGCGCCGGGCCGATGCCCATGATGTGCGGCGGCACGCCGACGGTCGCTGCCGCCACCAGCCGCGCCAGCGGCCGTCTGCTCTCGCCGCGCGCCTTTTCGCCCGACCCGACCAGCGCAGCCGCTGCGCCGTCCACGACCCCCGACGAGTTCCCGCCGGTCTGCACGCCGCCGAAGGCCGGCTTCAGCTTGGCGAGCACGTCGTAGGATGAAGGCCTCACGTGGCTGTCGCGCTCGACCCTGTCGATGCCGCGCGGCAGGCGGATGCCACGCGCGTTGAACCCCTCCTGCTCGAAGGCCTCGGAGATGACCGGCACGATCTCGCCGGCGAGGAACCCGTCCTGCTCGGCCGCGACGGCGCGCGAGAAGCTGCGCTCGGCGAACCGGTCCACCTCTTCACGGCCGATGCGATAGTCCCGCGCGAGGTTCTCGGCCGTGTCGCCCATGGTGCAGGAAACGGCCGGGTCGAGCAGCGCCTCCCAGAGGAAATCCTTGAAAGCGACCTGCCCCATCTTGAAGCCGTTGCGGTGCGTGTAGGCGGCAACCGGGTTGCGGCTCATCGATTCCGTGCCGACGCAGAGTGCCACGTCGACGCGTCCGGCCGAGACCATGTCGGCTGCCTGCACCAGCACCTCGATGCCGGTGCCGCAGATGCGCTGGACGAGATGTGCCGGGCGCTCCACCGGCACCCCGGCATAGAGGCCGATGTGGCGCGGCGTCATGTAGGCGTCGAACGACGCCTGCGCCATCGAGCCGGCGATGGTCGTGCCGATCGTCGCGGGATCGACGCCGGCCCGTTCGATCACGGCCCGCGCCGCCTTGATGCCGAGGTCGATCGGCGAGATCTCGGCAAACGCGCCCGTATAGTCGACGAAGGGCGTCCGCACCCCCTCGATCAGCCAGGCGTCCTGGAACGTGTAGCGCAGTCCGCGCTCGGCAGCTGTCATGGTTTCCTCGCGACGATCACATGGGCCGGCGGCGGCTCGCGGTAGAGGTCCTCGACCAGTTCCGACCGCGCCGCCATCACCGCGCGCTGGTTGATCGAGCCCTTGTCGGTGACCTCGCTGCGGTCGGCCGACGGCGGGCGGTCGAGCACGACGACGCGGGCGACCAGGTTGGAGCTGCCGGTCGCCGTCTGCGCCATGGCGTCCAGCCGCCCCTGGAACATCGCGCGCAGCGCCGGATGGCCGGCCAGCGCCGCCTCGTCGGCCGTGGCGAGTTCGGGTGCGATCCGGCGCGCGCCGTCGACATCGAGGAACAGCAACGCGCCGACATGATTGCGGTCGAGGCCGGTGATGACGGCGTCGCGCAGGCAGGGCTGGAACGTCCGTATCAGCGCGCCGCGCATCGCCGACATGTTGACCCAGGTGCCGGTCGACAGCTTGAAGTCCTCGGACACGCGGCCGTCGAACAGCAGGCCCCGGTTCGGATCGGCCGGGTCGACGAACTTCAGCGCGTCGCCGATCCGGTAGTAGCCCTCGTCGTCGAAGCACTCGGCGCTCTTGTCCGGCTGCCGCCAGTAGCCCGGCGTCACGTTCGGCCCCTTCAGGCGCAGTTCCGTCTTCTCGCCGTTCGGCACCAGTTTGATGTCGAGCCCGGGCGCCGGCAGGCCGACCTCGCCCGGCCGGTCGACGGGCCACGTCGTGGTGAAGGCGAACGGCGCCGTCTCGGTCGACCCGTAGCCGGTGATCATCATCACGCGCTGCCCGGTTTCCCTGCGCCCAAGCGCCTCGAGCGCGTCCCAGACATGCTGCGCCAGCCCCGCGCCCGCATACTGCATCAGCTTCAGCCGCGAGAAGAACCGGCTCCTCAGCGCCTCGTTGGTCGCCAGATGCGCGCTCAGCATCTCGTAGCCCTTGGGCACGTTGAAATAGAGCGTCGGCGCCACCTCCGTCAGGTTGCGCACCGTCCGCTCGATGCCGGCCGGCGTCGGGTTGCCGTCGTCGATGTAGAGCGTCCCGCCATTGTGCAGCGTGATGCCGAAATTGTGGTTGCCGCCGGCCGTGTGGTTCCACGGCAGCCAGTCGACCATCACCGGCGGCTCCGCCTGCAGGAAGGCCAGCGCATGCGCGATCATCACCTGGTTGCAACAGATCATGCGCTGCGTGTTGATCACCGCCTTCGGCATGCCCGTCGAACCGGAGGTAAACAGGAACTTCGCCACTGTGTCGCCGTCGAGGCCCGCATGGACCCGGTCGATCGCCTCGGAAGGCGGCGTCGACAGCAGATCCGCGAATGCCGTCGCCGCCATGCCCTCGGGCGGGTCGCGGTCGACGACGAGTTCGATCCCCTCTGCCATCACCGCGCGCAAGGCTGCAGAAAACGGCGTACCCTGCTCGGCGAACACCATGCCGGGCGTCAACAGCCCGAAGACGTGCCTCAGCTTTGCGTGGTCGGCGGACAGCAGCGAATAGGACGGCGACACCGGCGCATAGGGGATGCCGGCCATCATCGCGCCGAGCGCCAGCAGCCCGTGCGGCACGCTGTTGCCCGAAAGAACGACGATCGGCCGTTCCGGCGAAAGACCGCGCGACAGGAGCGCCGTGCCGATCGAACGTGCCTGCGCCAGCGCCTGGAGATAGGTGACCGTGCGCCAGACCCCTTCCGGGCCGCGATCGGCGAGGAAGATGCGGTCGGGCGCCGCAGCGGCCCAGTGTTCCAGCCGGTCGACCAGCGTGCGGGGATAGGAGCCGAGCGGCTGGCGCGGCAGGAGACGCACGGAACCGTCGGGCCGCTGCTCCGCATCGACGGCCAGTTCTCCCATGCGAACGGGACGCATGTCGTCGCGCGTGGCCAGCGGCATCGGCGCTTCGTCCTCCCTGATTGTTATCGTCTATAACAATGCTCGGAGCCGGACAAGCAGGATGGTCAGCCGGGCTCGATCTCGATCAGCATGTCGCCGGCGCGCGCCTGTTCGCCCGACGACGCGTGGACCGCGCGTACCGTTCCCGCGACGCGGGCCGTGAGCGTCGTTTCCATCTTCATCGCCTCGACCACCGCGAGCAACTGCCCTTCCTCGACCTTGCTGCCGGCCGTGACCGCGACCGCGCGGACGAGACCGGTGACCGGCGACACCACGCGGCCGGGGTCGGAGTCGTCGCGCCGCCGGGCGAGCGGATCGGGCTCGACGAAGTGGACGGTCGAGCCGTCGATGTCGATCCAGAGATCGCGGCCCGAGCGGAACATCTGATGGCGCCGCCACGCACCGCCGATCCGTACACGCGCCTGTGTCGCATCGACCTCGACTGCATCGATCGGCACGGTCGCGCCTCCGACCTCGACACCGGCCATCCTGCCGCGCTGGATGCGCACGACCGCCTGCCGCGCCTCGTCGCCCGCCGCAATTGTCACCGGACAGTTGGCGACACCCGTCGAGCGGAACCAGTTCCCTCCACCCGCTCCGGCAATGATCGCGGCGGCCACGGCGAAGCTCTCATCGTCGGGCGTGCGCCTCTTCAGGATCGGCGCCCGGTCCTCGATCCAGCCGTCGATCATGCCGGTCGTCGTCTCGCCGCGCTGAAAAGGCGCCGACGCAAGCAGGTCGAGCAGGAAGCGGCGGTTGTTTGCGATCCCGAAGACGGGCAGCGCATGAAGCCCGGCCTCGAGCCGCGCCACCGCCTCGGCGCGATCGCGGCCATGCGCGATCACCTTGGCGATCATCGGGTCGTAATAGGGCGTGACGAGGTCGCCGTCGGCGATGCCGCGGTCGATCCTGAGGCCTTCCGCGACCACCGCTTCCGGCCGCCAGCCGCGGACCGGCCCGGCTTGCGGCGCGAAGCCCGAATACGGGTCCTCGGCATAGAGGCGTGCCTCGACCGCGTGTCCGTCGAGCCTGATATCTTCCTGTCCGAGTGGCAGCGCTTCGCCCCGCGCCACCCTGATCTGCCATTCGACCAGGTCGAGCCCGGTCACCAACTCGGTGACCGGGTGCTCGACCTGCAGCCGGGTATTCATCTCGAGGAAATGGTAGCTGCCGTCCTGTGCGACGATGAACTCGACCGTGCCGGCCCCGACATAGCCGACGGCCTTGGCCGCCTTCACCGCGTCGGCGCCGATCCGTGACCGCAACACCGGATCGACGAAAGGCGACGGCGCCTCCTCGATCACCTTCTGGTGGCGGCGCTGCGCCGAGCAGTCGCGCTCGCCGAGATGGATGGTATTGCCTCGGGCGTCGGCGAAGACCTGCACCTCGATATGCCGCGCGTCGACCACCAGCCTCTCGATCAGGAGCGCCGCATCGCCGAAGGCGTTCTTCGCTTCCCGCGCCGCGCTTTCCGCCGCGCCCGCGAGCTGGTCGGGATGATCGACCCGGCGCATGCCGCGCCCGCCGCCGCCGGCGACGGCCTTGAGCAGCACCGGATAGCCGACGAGCCCGGCCTCGATCTCCAGCCGCGCAAGACTCTGGTCGTCGCCGCTGTAGCCCGGAACGACGGGCACGCCGGCCGCCGCCATCGCGGCCTTGGCCTGCGCCTTGTCCCCCATCGCGCGGATCGCTGCGGGAGGGGGGCCGACGAATGTGATGCCGGCAGCGGCGCAGGCCTCGGCGAAGCCCGCGTTCTCGGACAGGAAGCCATAGCCGGGATGCACGGCGTCCGCGCCGGTCGCCTTCGCCGCCTTCAGGATCGCGTCGCCGTCGAGATAGGATTGCGATGGCAGCGGGCCGCCGATCCGCACGGCCTCGTCGGCTTGCCGCACATGCAGCGCATGGGCGTCGGCATCGCTGTGGACGGCCACCGTTGCAATGCCCATCCGCCGCGCGGTGCGGATGATGCGGCAGGCGATCTCGCCGCGGTTGGCGATGAGGAGTTTGGCGATCACGGCGGGCTCAATGTTCCCGCTTTCTGTTGCTCGTCCCCGGCAGCGTGCCTTCGAGCTTGCAGATGATGCCGAGCATCACCTCGTCCGCCCCGCCGCCGATCGAGACGATGCGCGTGTCGCGATAGGCGCGGCTGATCGGGTTGTCGTAGGTGAAGCCCATGCCGCCCCAGTATTGCAGGCAGGCGTCGGACACCTCGCGCACCAGCCGGCCCACCTTGAGCTTCGCCATGGATGCCAGCCGCGTCACGTCCGCGCCGGCGACATACTGCTCCACTGCGCTCCAGGTCAGCGCCCTGAGCGCCTCGACCTCGGTCCTCAGTTCCGCCAGCCGGAAGTGCACCACCTGATTGTCGAGGATCGGCCTGCCGAACGCATGACGCTGACGCGTGTAGTCGATGGTCAGGTCGATCATGACGTCGAGGCCCTTGAGCGAACTCGCGGCGGAGTACAGCCGTTCCTCCTGGAACTGCATCATCTGCATGGTGAAGCCCATGCCTTCCTGGCCGATCAGGTTTGCGGCAGGCACCCGCACCTCGTCGAAGAACAGCTGCGCCGTGTCGGACGAATGCATGCCGATCTTGTCGATCTTCTGCCGGGTGATGCCCTTGGCGTCCATTGGCACGGCGATCAGCGACTTGTTGCGGTGGACGGCACCTTCCGACGTGTTGGCGAGCAGGCAGCACCAGTCGGCCTTGAGCCCGTTGGTGATCCACATCTTGGTGCCGGAGATGACATAGTCGCCGCCGTCCCTGCGCGCCGTCGTCTTCACCGCCGCCACGTCGGAGCCGCCCGACGGCTCGGACACGCCGAGGCAGGAGACCACGTCGCCGGCGATCGACGGGGCGAGGAAGTTGCGCTTCACATGGTCCGAGCCGAAGCGGTTCAGCGCCGGCGTCGACATGTCGGTATGGACACCGATCGACATCGGCACGCCGCCTGCCTTGCACAGTCCCAGTTCCTCGGCCATCACCATCGAATAGGAGAAGTCGAGGCCGAGCCCGCCATAGGCGGGATCGTACTTGATCCCGAGCAGGCCGAGGTCGCCGAGCTTCTTGAAGACCGCGTGCGACGGGAATTCCTCAGCCTCCTCCCACGCCTCTATGTTCGGGTTGATCTCCTCGGCGACGAACTTCGCCACCGTGCGCCGCAGCGATTCATGTTCTGGCGTGAATTGCATGTGTCCTCCTCCTGACCCCTCATCCGACCTCGACTCGCAAGCGAGGCTCGGCCACCTTCTCCCACAAGGGGAGAAGGCAAAGCGCGTCCCCTTCTCCCCTTGTGGGAGAAGGTGTCGCCGCAGGCGACGGATGAGGGGTAATTCTCACCCTCTCGCCACGCCGAAAGCGTTCGGCCTGAGCACACGCCTGTCACCCTCCGCAGCGATTGCCAGGCAGAGCGCCAGGACGGCCCTCGTGTCGCGCGGGTCGATGATGCCGTCGTCCCAGAGCCTCGCCGTGCCGAACAGGGCGCCGGACTGCGCCTCGACGCCGCCCTTGATGCCGGCCGACATCTTGGCCAGCGCCGCCTCGTCGACCGGCGTGCCGTCGCGCGCCGCCTTGCCGCGCGTCACGATCTCCATGACCTTCGCCGCCTGCTCGCCGCCCATCACCGCCGTCTTCGCCGAGGGCCACGAGAAGATGAAGCGCGGCGAGAAGCCCCGCCCGCACATGCCGTAGTTGCCAGCCCCGTAGGAACCGCCGATCACGAAGGTGAACTTCGGCACCCTTGCCGTCGCCACCGCCTGGATCATCTTCGAGCCGTGCTTGATCGCGCCGTCGCGTTCCGCCGCCCTGCCGACCATGTAGCCGGTCGTGTTCTGCAGGAAGACCAGCGGTGTGCCGGTCTGGTCGCAGAGCTGGATGAACTGCGCGGCCTTCACCGAGCCCGTCGGCATGATCGGCCCGTTGTTGGCGACGATGCCGACCCTGTGCCCGTCGACAGAGGCGTGCCCGCAAAGCGTGTCGGGCGAATAATCGGCCTTGAACTCCAGCCACTCCGACCCGTCGACGATCCGCCCGATCACCTCGCGCATGTCGAACGGCGCGCGCCCGTCGGCCGACACGATGCCCATCAGTTCTTCCGGATCGAGCAGCGGTGCGCCCGCCTCGCCTGCCCTCGGAGTCTCGTCCCAGCGCAGATTGCGCATGATCTCGCGCGCGGTGGCGATGGCCTGCTCGTCGTCGGCGGCGACATATTCGCCGAGACCCGTCACCTGCCCGTGCAGGTCGGCGCCGCCCAGCTCCTCGTCGTCGGCGTCCTCGCCGATCGCCGCCTTCACCAGCGGCGGGCCGGCGAGGAAAATCTTCGACCGCTTCCGCACCAGCACGACATAGTCGGACAGGCCGGGAAGATACGCGCCGCCGGCCGTCGAGGATCCGTGCACGACCGCGACTTGCGGGATGCCCGCCGCCGACAGCCGCGCCTGGTTGGCGAAGGAGCGGCCGCCCTCCACGAACATCTCCGCCTGGTAGAGCAGGTTGGCGCCGCCGCTCTCGACCAGATGGATCAGCGGCAGCCTGTTCTCGAAGGCGATCTCGTGGAGCCTCAGCCCCTTCTTCAGCCCGATCGGCGGTATCGTGCCGCCCTTGATGCCGCTGTCGGAGGCCGACACGATGCAGCGTCGGCCGGACACGACGCCGATGCCGGCGATGGTGCCGCCGCCCATGATGTTCTTGGCACCGTCGTCGTCGTGCATCTTGTAGCCGGCGAGCGTCGACAGCTCGAGGAACGGCTGGCCCCGGTCGAGCAGCCGCTCGACGCGCTCGCGCGGCAGGATCTGGCCGCGCGCCTCGAAACGGTCCTTGCGGGCGGCCGAATTGGCGCGGATCGCCGCCTCCAGCCGCCGCACCTCATCCAGCTTCCCGGCCATGGCCTCGGCATTGGCGCGGAAACTCTCCGAGCGCGGCGACAGGGAGGACGCGATGACGGGCATTCTCTAGAGCTCGCCCGCCAGCACATCGGGCAATTTCGCCCGGTGGAACCCATCGAAGGGCATCACGCGCCGTCCCTTGCCGATCGGCAGCAGGGGCGAGCCCAGAGGCGAACCGCCGTCGATGCCGATGGTCTGTCCGGTGACGTAGGACGCGGCGGACGACAGCAGGAAGCAGATAACCGACGAGACTTCCGCCTCCAGCCCCAGCCGGCCGGCAGGCACCGCCTTCTTCAGCTGCGGGATCAGCGCCTTCGTCGCGCCGCCATAGGTATCCATGCCCGACGACGCGATCCAGCCCGGCGCGACGCAGTTGACGCGCACGCCGGACGGCGCCCATTCGTAGGCTGCCGTCTTCGTCATGTTTTCCGTGCCGGCCCGCGCCGCGCCCGAATGCCCCATGCCGGGCATGCCGCGCGACACTTCCGCCGACATGTTGACGATCGCGCCGCCATTCGCCTGCATCGATTGCAGGTAGACCTCGCGCATGACGAGAAAGCCGCCGGTGAGGTTGTTGGCGACGACCGCCTCGAAGCCCTTCTTCGGGATCATGGCCAGCGGCGCGGGAAACTGCCCGCCGGCATTGTTGACGAGGCCGTGGATACGGCCATGCGTCGCGACGATCTCGGCCACCACTGCCTTGACCGCGTCCTCGTCTCGGATGTCGAAGGCGCGGGCCGACGCGCTGCCGCCGTCCGCGGTGATTTCGGCCGTGACCGCGTCGAGCTTCTCCTGCTTGCGGCCGGTGACGATCACATGCGCGCCGAGGCTCGCCAGTTCATGCGCCACGCAGCGCCCGATGCCGCTGCCGCCGCCGGTGACGACATGCACCTCGCCGGCAAAGCAGCCCTCGCGCAGGATGCTCCTGTAGCCCATGCCGTCCTCCTCCTTTGCGGACGCTAGTCAACGTTGACGTAAACGTCAATCGAAGGCTATATGGCCGCAACCGGCGCGCCGTGGGGACGACCAAATCCCTGTCATCAATCAGCGCTAGTCCGGGCCAATCGAAACAGGGACGAGGATCGATCTATGGGTATTCAGGACATCGCCGCGAAGCTGAAGTCGCGCGTCGAGGCGGGCGGCTTCGACCGCTCGGTCAAGTTCGACACCGGCGGCGACGGCGTCATCGTCATCGACGGCTCCTCGCTGTCGACGACGGACGGCCCGGCCGACTGCACCATCAAGCTGTCGCTGTCGGATTTCGAGGACCTGATCTCGGGCGATCTCAGCCCGACCACCGCCTTCATGACCGGCAAGATCAAGATCGAGGGCGACATGTCGGTCGCCATGGCGCTGCAGTCGCTGCTCTGAAGCATGTCGCCCAAAAGCGGGAACCGGTTTTGGGACAACGACATGCGACAAGACAAAGAGTTAAAACGCGTCGACTGAATCCGTGTGGACGCGACGCGCTTTAACTGCGCGAAAACGATCTGGAACATGAAAGGGCGGCCCGATGGCCGCCCTTTTTCGTTTACGCGATTGGCCGGCGCCAGACTGTCAGGCTGCAGCCCTCGACACCTTGCCCTCGACCTTCCGGCCGGTCGGCTTGAGCACTCCCGCCGCGCCGTCGAGCGCGCCGGCGACGAGTTCCAGCGCGAGGAAGCGATGCCGCTCGTACGGTCCCGGCATGGCAAGGCGGCCGGTCTTCTCGGCCGAGAATCCGAAACGGCCATAATACGGCGCGTCGCCGACCAGCAGGATGGCCTTGTGGCCGAGCCGCGCCGCTTCCGCGACAGCCTGGCGCATCAGCGCCGAGCCCATGCCGCCACTCTTCAGCCCCGGATCGACCGCGAGCGGACCGAGCAGCAGCGCCGAGTTTCCACCCTCGCCGAGCGACACGTCCCACAGCCGCACCGTGCCGACCACCGCGCCGTTGCCGTCGCGGGCGACGAGCGCCAGGCCCTCGGAGGGCTCGCGGCCGCGCCGGAGCTTCTCCGACGACTTCCTGCGCCACTTCGGACCCATGGCGCGGTCGAGCAGGCGGTCGCGTCCGGAGACGTCGCGCTGGGTCTCGGCGGAGATAGTGAATGCAGCCCCCTCGCCCGGCATGCCGCGCGAGCCACCCAGGTCCAACGTGGACGAGGAGGGCGCAGGCGTCGCCGCAACCGGCCAGGTGCCGGGCGAGAGGGAAACGGTGTCGGTACGAAGGGCGTTCACGTCGAAAAATCCTTCACGAGCGGAAGAAGTCCACAGGCGAACCGACGGTTGGACGCCGTCGGGAACGGGATCGGGTCAGAAAGCCGGCAGGCCTGAGCGAAAATGGATGATTTCGAGAACCGGAGCGGAGCGTACGTTTGGGTACGTGAGCACCGGAAGCACAGAAATCGCCATTTGCAGCCAGGCCTCCCGGCCTTTCTGCCCGAGCCCTTAGATGACGTAGGATCGAAGCGGCTCGAACCCGTTGAACGCCACCGACGCATAGGTCGTGGTGTACGCGCCCGTCCCCTCGATCAGCACCTCGTCACCAATGGTAAGCGAGAGCGGAAGCGGGTACGGCGTCTTCTCGTACATCACGTCGGCCGAATCGCAGGTCGGGCCGGCGAGCACGCAAGGCGCCTTCTCGTCGCCGTCGCGGGCGGTGACGATCGGGTAGCGGATCGCCTCGTCCATCGTCTCGGCGAGACCGCCGAACTTGCCGATGTCGAGATAGACCCAGCGCA
>VFQP010003213.1_pt1 | contig 16931 bp, 12 predicted proteins | sample 3512351 | NCBI WGS metagenome assembly VFQP01 (sample SAMN10412372, study PRJNA504923) | tailings metagenome | isolation source: Relicate 1 Philex TSF1 revegetated site | place: Philippines: Tuba, Benguet | collected 2017-08-29
GTCATAATTAAAAGAATGTAAATTACTAACTTAAACGACAATTTGCAATGCACCCGTAGGTGACTGTATTATAGTCGCAATTTACCTCAAAATAGTAATATTTAAAAACGTTACATGATGTTACGTGGCTGTAACATCATGTAACGTATGTTACGTAACCTCCCATGCGTATAATATGTAACGTGTTTTTTATGTGAGGTTACGTGATAAAACCTCATGTTACGTAAGGGTTACATCACGTAACACATTTTTTGTACTACATCTTTCGGAAAAATATTTCTTATAAAGATGATTAGTCAACCTTCCCTCGTAGCCCTAACCAAACACCCTTGGCTTTTGGAAGCCAACACGCAATTGCTAAGTTTACGAATCTCTAAGTCACTTAGAGATGCTATTGACCAGAAGGTGGAAGAGAGTGGCGAAGGCATTAACAGCATTGTAAGAAAAGTCCTCATTGAAGGATTTGACCCTGACACTCCCCCTACACCTAACGCCATTGCTCCACCACCACCCCCACCACCTGCCGCACTCACCCCACAGCAAGAAGCCTACCAAGCCTTTTCCAATCCTTCGATTAAGGCCGCTATCAAAAGCCTAGCCCAAGGCTTGCAGAGCGGAAGTATTGCCCTCAACACGACCGAAATCATCACCCATTTTCTAACCTTTTGCCCCACTTCATGAGACTTGTCATTGTCAACCAAGAAAAGGTGATTACCTACGATTTTGGGGAGTTTACCGAAGAAGAAGCGCAGGCTTTTTTTCGGGATGCCATTCAGGCCCTCAAATTCCGCCAACAATTCCCCCTAACAACCATTCAAAACGAGGTTCAGTTGAGGTTGTTGACCGACACCTTTGCCAAAATGGGACTTCTCAATGCCAACCCCGAAGCCATACAGGAATGGATGAGACCCTATATCTCTAACGAAATCCAACGCTTGCTCAAGCGCGAAAATACCGCCCAAAAAGCCCGTCGAATCATCGACGAAACCAAGGGTAAAGCCTTCGATTGGCTCAAAATGAAGCTAATAGATGGCCTTTCTAAATTCTTCTCCAAATTCATAAACCGATTCAACCGATGAATCAATTTCAAAACCTTCGCGATCAGTGGTTAGGTGCGGTGGCACAGGATACTTTGGACACGGCCAAAACCGCCTTTTCAAAAATCCTCGCCGAAAAGCCTGCCGAGCTTCCCCCGCCAAGTACGCCACCCACCCCACCAGAGGCTTATCAAGCGCCTACCCCCATCTTTCAAGCTCCAGTACCGCCGCCAAATGCGGTGGCAGCTGAGCAATTTCCGCGTCAAGCACCGATGCCGCCAATGTACGCCTATCCTCCTCAACCTATGTATGGAATGCCTACGCCTTACATGCCACCCCCACCGCCTCCACGCTACAAAGTGGACGAGGAAAAGATGCGCAGCATGGCCAAATGGAAAGCCACCGTCAACCTCAAATACGTCGAAACCGCAGGTAGATTTGCCCGTAGCCTCGTGGGGGCGTTGGCCGCTACCAATGCGATGGTAGAGATGGTAGAAAGAGCCGAAAAACTCGACACTACCCTTACCCAAGAAGAGCTTGCAATGATTCCGACCATGCGCAAAGCAGTCGAGAAAAGAAGGACTATTGAGCAATCCAAAACGCACATTCTTTCCGATGATGATATGCGCAATATCTACGAAGAACTCATTTTTCAGGAGATGTGGGACTTGAACGAGCGGGGTGAACTCCGCCTTGAAGACCCTAGAGATTTTCTCAAAAACTACATTCTTCTCACGGGAGCCGAGATTGTAGAATCAGGCAAGGAGGTCATTGTAGAAAAAATATCGGGTGCGGTGGGCAGTGTCAAAAACAAATTTTCTAAGAAAAAGTAATGAACGCAAAGGGTAATATATGGCTTGCCGTGGGTAAGAGAAATGTGGGCAAAACCTACACCGCCTTGCAGTTGGCTACTGAATTTTCAATTAGGGGGTCGGTACGCAAGCATATTCTTGTGTATGACCATACCAACAACTCTAGTTACAACACCCACAACTTAATTCCCCTCACCTTAGAGCAAATCATCTATCTACTACCCCTGCAACAAGAACCCATACGCGGCATCGTGAGGGGGGTAGAGATTGACGAATTTTGTGAGGCCGTGACCCATCACGTCAGCAAAAGCAGTATCCTTTTTGATGATTGTGGGGTGCTTTTTCGGGGAAATCTTACCATAGCCCGCGAAAAACTCCTCAAAACGCCCAAAAACAACGGCAATGAGCTGATTTTCCAAGCCCACAGCATCCGCGAAATCGCCCCCGCCCTGCTCGAACAAGCCAATATGTACATCCTAAAGCAGACCGTGGACGACCCCGAAAACCTACCCCCAAAGCTCATTGCAAGGCGCGAAATAGGGCATTTGCTCACCGAAGTGATTCGGGAAAACTACACGCTCGAATCCAACCAAAAATGGGCTACCCGTATCTACGACACCGAAGATGATGAAATCTGGATTCCTGACTCAAACGGTGACTTTACGATTCACCGAGGCGAAGACTATTTTCCTTTTTCTTACAAAAACAAATACCTCCAATGACCTTCACCGACGACCTTTCAAAAACGAGCCTCGAAGTACTAGAAGCCATGCGGAAAGAGGCACAAAGCAGTCTCAAGCACCTGAAAAAAAATCCCGAAACGCCCGTTACGGTGGTGGCTTTGTACCACTTGGGCAAAGGAGAAATCTTTAGCGTACAGTCCAACCTACCCCATGCGTTTGTAGCAATCGAACTCGAAAGAATCCTTACCGAAATCAATTTTGCCATCCAAAACCGCACAAAAAAACCATGAATCAGCAACTTCAAAATCAGTATTTTCAGCAAATGCCCCCGCTGCAATCCTCTTACGCTCAAGCTGACGAAGAGCCCCCCAAAGAAGAACGCTCAACCTCTTTTTTCTGGATTGTCTTTTGGGTTTTTGTCTTGGTAGGATTGGCATTGTCGGCCTTTTATTTTGGCATTTTGCTTCCTGCCTTATCTAAAATCATGGTCAAGGTCAATGGCCTCACCACCCACCAAAAGTCTCCCATTATCTACGAAGTGGTTCCGGTAAAAACCGAAGAGGAACCACAAGAAGAAGGGGAGGATACGATGGAGACCGAAGCCTTGTTGATGATGCCCCCGACTAAGTCCTTGGACGATAAGTTTGCCGAACACAATGACAAATACGGATTACTGGACAATTCTCTCATGGCAGGATGGAATCTTTCCGACCAGAACAATCCATAAATCTATGCTATGCCTATCAAACGTGCCTTTTTCTATGAATACGAAGAAGCCAGTGGCCTTCAGCGGGGACAGCTATGGGAATGCCTTAGCCCACAGGAAAGGGCGCGTTTGGTTCAGCTGGGGTATCGCCCCAAATGCCGCCTTACCCAAGGTGCAATGGATTTCTTAATGGAAGTATTTCCCCTGCCCGATTACAAAACCGAAATCGTTAGCTTGACAAAATACGAAGTACAAATCGGGCTTCCAAGGCAGATTTGGCACTTACTGGAGGAAGACCAAAAACTCAAAATCCATGAATTGGGCTATCGTCGTAATAGACGCCTGCCGTACCGAGTGATTTTGTATTTACGAAGTCTGGGTTTTTATTAAAGTTTTGCTTCCGTCGCAACTGTTCATTTCTACGTTAGATTAGCACGTCTGTGCGTCGCAATCGTTCCACCCCCTTTTCTCATCGCTTACCTTTTGGCTTGTTTCAACAATCCCCAAGGTAATGTCCTCCAAATCCAAATTTCTGATTGGCAAAAAGCAAGTAAAAAACCTGCTTCAATCCCTGCAAAAACGAACCCGTACCAAAAAGTTTTGGGCTGCTTTGGTCGTCTCTATCAGTATCCTAGTGGGCATATGGCTCGTATTTTTCCGTAATAAAAAATCTTCCCTCAACAATCTTACGGCCAAAGCTAAATCCCTTTTCTCGACCCAATCACTGCCTAACCATACGATGCTTTTCATCGACCTTCTGGAAGGATTTGGCGAAGCAGAAATAAGCATCGTTGACGGGAAAGTATCCGCCCCCTACATCGAAAAACAGATTGATTTTGCCGCTACCGAAGGACTTGACGGCATTCTGATTGCCATCCCCATCGACCATGTCTACCGCAATAGCCCCGATACGCCCGACTGGACGGGCGTCGAACACGTCTTCAACTATGCCCACGAAAAAGGACTTTTCATTTTATCTAAACTCAGGCTAGAGCCTTATAAGTCGTATTTGTATCCTGATTTCAATATTTCAGACTTCGTACAAGGCAATACCTCCGTCAAATTGGAGTCCAATTTTTGGACTACTTATGCCAAAAAATTCGCCACCGACTACAAAGAAAAGTTCCAAGACTGGCACACTTCCAACCGCATTTTGTGCGTCTTTCCCACCTCTACGATTCATCAGGAATGGGGATACGGCTACGACACCCCTCTACACGAAAGCAGCTACGGCGAACGCATCAAAGCCGTCAATCGTGTCATGCACGAAATGGCGGACGTACTTTCTCCCCTCAGCGTCGGGGTGGATTCGGGTAGTTACTACGATACCGCCGCCGCTACCCATCGCGGTACGTGTGCCGTGACCGACCTTGCCAACCGCCCCAACATCGTTTGTGTAAAAGACAATCCACACATCGACTATGACCTGTACTTTGACCATGCGTTGCTCTTGAGTACCGCCAAAAAGAACGGTGCCAATAGCTTGGCAATGGCCGAGCATACCAATTCGCCCCCTGGGCAAGTCACGCCTCAACTCATCGACGACATCAGGCTTTCCTATGAGCTTGGCATCGACATCGTGGGACTGGCTTTCGTCTACGATGAAGCAGGGCATAACATCGTCAAGGACATCGTCAACGCCCTCAAACAATCCAATCACTACCGACGCCCCAAACCTACTTGGAATCCCGTGGGTGAGTTCTCTTACACCACTTCGGAGTTGAAAAACCAAAATGGATACCAAGGCCAAATCCTGACTAGATTCCGAAACCTACTCCAACAAAACACCAACAAACTCCCGACAATCACGGTCATCAACGACCTCTAAGAAAGCAATCTAAAGCCGCTTTCAAGCCTACTTTTTATCCTGATTTCCCATGATTGACGCTCCTATCGCTTCCGACCTTGTGATTCGAAAAAATCCGCTTCCGACCGATACCTTCGAGGCCGTGTGTGAGGTCTATATCCCACGTGCTATCAAGCAAACCCAACCTTTTGTAGCGAAATTTCAGCATCACCCCGACCCCCTTCGGGCCATCTACGACTGGTGTCGAGATACGTTCCAATACCAAGAAGACCGACTAGGCTACGAAGAAATAAGACTCCCGCGTCAATCGTGGAAAGACCGACGCACGGGCATCGACTGTGAAGATTTTGTCATCCTCATTTCGGGTATTTTGCACCATCTACGCCTCAGCCATACGGTGCGCATGGCCGATTACGGCAGTGGGTGGCAACACATCTACGTCGTAGTAGGGGATACGATTCTTGACCCTGTCAACCCTGTTTTTAACCAAGAACCCCCGTTTCAAAAGAAAAAAGACCATGCCTTTGCGTTGGGGCAATTGGGCGCTATTCCCCTGAAGTTTCCATTTGTGCGTCAAATTCAATCCGAACTTGCCCAAGGGGAAACATACACCCGCACCAAACTCGAAAATATCGCCAAAAAAGAGTTTGGGATAGAAGACAAGCAGCTCGTCAAAGAACTCATCGAACTAGCCTATCTCCAACAAGCCCTCCATATCGCGTCGGACTACAAACTAGAACGGAAAATCGCCTACGACGAGATTGTACAACTCTACCAAACCCAAGCCAATAGCAGCCTTCGCACCTCCGAAAGTGTGATGCTTCAGCAGTACAGTACTCCCTTGCCGATTTGTTACTTAATGGGTCTTTTTTGTGGTATCGACAACAACATGAATCACTTCTTTGAGCCATCGGCAGGCAATGGCTTTATGATGGTGGCGTCGGGTTTGAGCCACAAAAGAGGGAGTGTGATGAATGAAATATCGCCCAATCGCGTAGAAAACCTCGAACTCATGGCCGACCTCTACAAGTTTCGGGTCACGAAAGAAGATGCTACCGAGCCGCAGTACTACGCTTCCTTGCCCAAGTTTCCTGTCGTCATTGGCAATCCTCCCTTTGGCCTCATGAAGCGTCGGACTTTCGACAAAATCACCACCCAAAAACTCGACCATTGGATTATTCTCAATGCCCTTAGCCGTATGTACGACAATGGCCGTGCCGCTTTTGTGCTAGGGGGACATATGCGCTACGACCATGAGGGCCGAATTTCATCGAAGGACAAGTCCACGGGCGACCGCTACTTTTTCAATTACCTCTATCACCATTACAAGGTAGTAGACGTCATCAACGTCAACGGTGATTTGTACAGCCGTCAAGGTACGAAATTTGACGTCCGTATCCTGCTGATTGATGGCCGCAAAAAGACCCCTGAAGGTTATGCCCCTCTGCTCGAAAATGCCAACCTGCAAGTGGTTGGCTCTTACGGCGACCTATGGCGAAGAATCGCCCCCTTTTTTCGGCATGACCCCTCTTCGTTTTCTAATCTGCCCGTGAAAGCCTTCATTTTCCATAACGAATCCCGCAACGGAATTGAAATCAAATTTGAAAACAAACCGCTGGTCGAAAACCTAGCTTGGCTCAGAGAACAAGGCTACAAATGGACAAATAGAGGCTATTGGTACATTACTTACAGCCCTCAGCAATGGCAACTCATCCACGAAAAATTCAGGGAAAATACAGCCCCCGACTTGGCACTTCTGGAGATGGAAGCCCAAGCCCTCGAACTCGAACTTCAATTACTTAATCTATCATAACCATGAAAACAAGACAAATTATCGTTCTTTTATGGGCGTTTTTAACGCTATCAACCACTTCTTTCGGACAAAAAAAGAAGAAAGTCCCCCAAGACACCACTGCCACCCGTGCTTGGGTGCGTAGTTATGTCCAATCAGTTCTTTCCACTCCCGTCCTTCAGCCTGAAACCCCACCCACCGACAATCGCCCCGATTGTGTGGCAGGGCTAACCCTTGTTTCCGTCGTTCCTATCGAAAAACAACTGGAAGTCACTTTTCATAGTCTGGACGTTCAGAGCATCGACTATGAAGTTTTCCAAGCCCAAAAGGTTGTTTTTTCGGGAAATACGGGGCAGCTAACTTCTCCCGTCTTTCGGATTAATTACAATCCCCCTAAAGGCCAATACGAAGTCAAAATCAAGGCAAAAAACTGCAAAAGTGACCCCAAAACGGGCGTTAAAACCCTGCAAGTAGCGCAGGTCGTCATCGAAAATTCTACCCCTGCCAACGTAGTTCCCGAAAATGTCATCCGAACTACGCCACCCCTTATCGTCTATTACAACTATGATGATACGGGTGAGGAGTTGAGCGCCATTAAGCTAAAAGTTGAGAGAAAGCAAGATGGCAAACTCTACCTTAGCGACGACGGCACGATGCCCTTCAGAAGCTACTATGCCATCAACGGTGCTACCACTTCACAACTCATCCAATACCCTGTACGAGCAGGGGAATGGATACACCTTGTCAAGTGGGTGGCCGACATCGACAACATCAACACCGACGCGTGGCGTACCTCCGTGCAATACGCAGGACTGAAAAACAAAAAATTTGCGGCTACCTACGAATGTACTTTTTATGTTGCAGACGGAACTACTACAAAACTAGACTACACCCAACCGCTCTGGAAAAACGAAGCTCACCGCGACGGCCTTAACCTTACTTATACCCCTGCCTTCACGCTCAAAAACAAACGTTACGGCTCTGAAACCATCCCAAACGAAAGCGAAACCCAACTCAAAAATCTCTCGTGGGCGACGGGAACCGACCGTTATCAACTCTTATATGCCAATGAGGTCAAAGACCTGACCAACCGCTTAGGCAAAGGCATTACCGACCTGCAAGACCACGAACTTGACCGCGCCGCCGATATGCTTGCGTCAATGACAAGTAATCAGTATTTCGCCGTGGATTATGAGCCGCACAATCCCCAAGCGGAAAGTTGGCGTTGGAATTTCGATAGTCCTTATTTTCGTTCTACGATGCAAAAGCTCTCCCAACGCATCTATGAAAGGCACAAAAAGTATTTTTATTCTTGGATTGGGAAAGGAAACCGCTTTGCCTTTCGAGGCGAAACTTTTGAATTGGACGGGTGGAACAACGATACATGGGGTGGAAAATTAGACACCTATCTTGCGATCCACGAAAACCCCACCGAAATCACCCACGTTGATTTGGCCGCCCCCACGCTTACCCAAGTGGGGTTTGGGTATAGCTCTACCACCATCAACGGCGATGCCGCAAAAGGTAACGAATGGGTATCGCCTAAGCTGTGGTATTTAAGGGCGTTGGACGTCTTAAACATCCAAACGCTCATTACCCCACCCAACGAAAAATTGCTACTTTTTGTGTGGCCGTTTGAAGACAAACCCGCCGATGCCAACCGCAGCCCCATGACGCGTCTGAAATGGGGACAAGGCTATATCAAACAGGTGGACAATCGGGTACAATACCCCCACAACTTGGTCAGGGATGCCATTTTTACGTATCTCTGCAACCCCAAACATAGCTATACCCAGTATTGGCTATTTGGCAATAGTTACGACCCTTACGACCTACTTTATTGGTCAAAAATCAACGGTCAACTCTCGTGCCACTCCCAAAATGCAGGAGGATTCTACGTCACTGAATACAATGGCCCTGATACTCCCTCTTGCCCTACTAGCGGCAAAGGCTACATCGGCAAAGACGCCCTCAGCGTTTCGGCCATGATACAAGCCCATGAGTTGTTTGCCAAGGGGATTCAGGACGTCTGTGACGGGACGCAGGTGCGGGATTCCTTTGAGTTTGTGCAGTACGTGCGCCAAAATGCAGGCGTGACCGAAACCCAAACTCCTATCCACCAAAACGACACGGGTGAATTTGCCCGCGCTTACAAGTATGGTCAACCGTGGGTGCAGCTCTGGAAAAATCCCAAGTCGGGCAAGCGCGTATTGCTGTATCAAGACCTCTACGCGGGGGCTTTTGAAGAAGGTAAATTCACCGTCATCATCGATGGTCGAAGCATCACCCGAACCACCCAAGGCAACAATCTGTACACCGAAATATTTTGATAGCAAAATCATGCCCGTAGATCTTCCCAGGTTTCATGGTCGACGCGCATTTTGATAGCAAATTTTCGAGCTGCGGCGCTGATGAATTCCGGAGCCGCGCAAAGTCGACCTCTATTTTGATAGCAAATCCTACCTAATGAAAAAAACAACCAAAAAAACCACCGCTAAAAAACGCCAGAAAAACAATGCGTTGGGTGCGGTTTACTTTCCAGTCGCCAAGACTCGTTCGATGAAGGTCGAAACCCCCGATAGCATGGCCGCCGAAATGGCACTGGCTCACGCCGAACTGACCGCTTATTTGCAAGCCAATTTTGGCAATATGAGCGTCGAAGAGTACGTTCGTCGTAAGCTCGCTTATCCCACCATGCAGGCGCTTGAAAACGCCCTTTTCGCCGAGCAAATCGACGGCGTAGCCCTCGCTATCTACAACATCGAAGCCAAAAAACAAGGAATTGTAATTGGTGACCAAACGGGCATTGGCAAAGGAAGACAGGCCGCCGCCATCATCCGTTACGCCCTTTTACGGGGCAAAACGCCCATTTTTTTCACCGAAAAGCCTAACCTTTTTTCCGACATTTACCGCGACCTCATCGGTATCGGCAGCGAAGACGGTACGCAAATCAAAAAACGCCGCAACCAATCGGCGGAAAAAGAATGGGACGAACTCACCGAAGAGGAGCAAGAAAACTACGGTAGTCAAGAAAACTACGAAAACTACCTCAAGCAAAAAGGCGTTCGGAAGGTGTCTACCTTTTCGGAAAACAAAGCCTATGACCTCCAAAAAGGCACCCACGTCGTGCCTTTCATCGTCAACTCAAAGGAACTAAAAAGTAGCATCAAGGATGCCAACGGTAATATCCTCTACGAAGCCCCCGACAAAGCCGAGCAGGATGCCATTTTCGCTGCGGGTCGTTTGCCAAGCCCCTACCGTCTCATCATGCTTACTTACTCCCAAATTGCCACGGGCAATAAGGTCAAATACGAAGCAGGGGTGAAAGTGGTGGAAAAGGGCAAAAAGGCGCAGTTTATCGCCAACATGGCCGAGGATAATATCATCATCATGGACGAAGCCCACAATGCGTCGGGGGGTGATTCTAGCACGGGTATCATTGCTAGAGAGATGCTTCAAGCCTCCGAAGGTGCCGTTTTTCTTTCGGGAACTTTTGCCAAACGTCCCGAAAACATGGCCTTGTACGCCCAAAAAACGGCCATCGGCGACGTCAACTCCACCGCTGAAGGACTCGCAGAAGCCATTACCGTAGGCGGGGTGGCCATGCAAGAATGGGTATCGTCGATTCTGGTCAAAGAGGGGCAAATGATTCGCCGTGAACGCGGCCTCGAAAGTACGGGCGCCGTGGTCAATTGGATTACCTTGGATGAATCGGCGCAGGCGTGGGGATTGCCCAACCTGAAAGACCAACACCGCCAAACCGTTGACCGCATAACGAGCGTGATTCGCCAAATCATTGCCTTCCAAAGCATTCACGTGGGCTCGTCGCTGAAAATGCTGAACCAAATCCTGAAAAACCAAATGGGAGAAGCCAACCTCAACCAAGGCACCAAAGCCGCTGGGGTGGACAATGTACCCTACTTCTCGAAGGTGTTCAACGTCATCAATCAACTCCTGTTTTCGACCAAGGCCGAAGCCGTGGCCATGCAAGCCCTCAAACGCTTGCAGGAAGGCAAAAAGGTCGTCATTGCCTTTGCCAATACAATGGGGAGTTTCATCGACGAACTCACTGAAGGGGGCATCGAAGACCGCAACGGCGGAACCCGCATCAAACTAGACTTTGCCTTGGTGCTTGAAAAAGCCCTCCGCAGTGTCTTGAAAATTCAGGTTTCAAGCGGTTGGGGAAAAACCGAGTATCGGCAGCTACAGGTAGAGGAATTGTCCGTGCAAGGGCAAAAAGATTACCAAAGGATACTGGAGGTGATTCGCCAAACCACCACCGATATTTTGGTATCCCCCATCGACGTTATCAAAGAGATGATAGCGGCCAAAGGTTACGAGGTCGCCGAGGTCACGGGGCGAAGCAAAGAAATCAAATTCGAAAAATCCCCCACGCTTGGCAGGGTCATGCCCAAAACGGGGGTCGTGGTGCCACGCGCCAAAGAGGATGCGGCAGGGGCGTTTCGACGGTTCCAAAACAACGAAGTGGATGTACTGCTCATCAATCAATCGGGGGCAACGGGCGCATCAGCTCACGCGATTCCCACCGAGCGCGTTCCTGCCTCCAAGGTCAAACAACGAGTCATGATTATTGCCCAAGCCGAACTTGACGTCAACATTGAAGTGCAGAAGTGGGGACGCATCAACCGTACGGGCCAAATTTTACCGCCTATCTACGACTACATCGTATCGGCCATTCCTGCCGAGCAGCGGCCTACCATGATGCTCCAAAACAAACTTCGTTCGCTCTTTGCCAACACCACCAGTAGCCAAAAGTCGTCGAAAGATATTTTGCAATCCAACGACTTCCTCAACAAAATTGGCGACCGGGTCGTCAAAGAGTACGTGGAGGTCGAGCGGGAAGAAAACGGCAAAGAGAGTATCTACAGCCTGTGTGACCTCAAAAAGTGGATGGGTCACGGTGACAACAAGGAGACAACCGAAGAACTGGCCAAAAAAGTAGCAGGACGTGTCGCCATTATCCCCACCGCTCGACAGCAGATTTTCTACGAAGAAGTAGCCGAAGCGTACAAAAAAGAAGTCGAAAGGCTCGTCAATGCGGGAGAATACGACCTTGAAGTAGAAGTACTTGACCTGAAAGCCAGATTGATACAGGAAGACCTCCTCGTCGCAGGAAAACCCACGGGCACCTCGGAGTTTGCCAAGCGGTCCATGTTGGGCTTATATGAGGTCAACAACCTCCACAAACCTTACACCTACGCCAAGCTGCAACAGCTCATTGAGGAGGCCACCAATGGAAAAGAAGTAAGGATTCACACCAAAGAAATGTTCCATGAAGCCTCTTCTTTTCTCACCCAACGACGGGATGAAAAAATCGCAAAAATCAGCAAGGATTTTGAGGCCGAAATGCAAGGGCTACGCGCCCAATTGGCGAAGGCAAAAGAAGAAAAAGCCGAAGTCATTCGCGCTCGAATGGCCGAAGCAGAAAAAGAGTACACCGACCAAATCACGCTCGTAACCACCAAAGAAGACGCCACCATTGACCTTGTCGAAGAAGTCATTAAGAACTTCTACGCCGGCCGAAAAATCGTCAGTAACTTGGAGCGGTTGGTATGTTTAGGGGTCAAAATCAACCCAAAAGCCAAAAACCCCTACAGTCTAGGCAAAATCTACGTTGATTTTGCGGTCGCTAGTTCGGTGCGAAGGATAAGTTTTAACTTGGCCAAGTCAGGTTATAGCAACCTTGTGCAACTCCTCAAAGCCGCCCAGGAAACCTACCACTACAATACCCCCTTACAACGATTTTGGGAGGAGGGCGTCAAAGAACTCAATAGGGACCGCATCCGCGTCTATATCATCACTGGCAACCTACTGCAAGCCATTGCCCAAGAGCAGTTCAGAAATACGCGTATTGTCGATTTTACAATGCAAGACGGCAGCACCCGTAAGGGCTTGCTCGTGCCTTATTCGGTGTTGTCGCCGCCCGTGCAGGGTAGCACTTCCAAAATCAACAAGATTGTCCCCTTTTCGCAGTGCGCTGACGTGATTAGAAATATGCCGAGTGGTCGCATGATTGGCAATGACAAGCTGAGCGTCATGTCGCGAAATGGCTATATCGTATTTGTGCCTGCTTCCAAAGTGAAAGGTGGCGACCTCTACACCGATAAGGGGCTACTCGAAATGGTAGAAAACGAAAACTTCACCAAGTACGGTGAGAAGATGAAGGCCGTTATCAAGCCTGATCAGCTAGACGCTTTTTGTGAGTATGTGTCCGAAAAATTTGGGTTGTCGTGTATCCTCAACGATGAGATGCTTTCTTACCTTAAACCCGTCAAGGCCGCAGCAAACCAAAAAGAAGTGCTGAGGAAATATGAGCCATTTCCTGAGATGCCTCTCCCTGCTAAGTCCCCTTCAAATGACCTAGAGCTGATGGAAATGGAAGCCATTGCCCTCGAACTTGAACTCGAACTTTTAGCTTTTTAAGCCCATGAAAAACAAACAATTGCCCCTCACTTTGGGCAAGTTAGAAGTCAATGTAACGGCTCCTAACACGCCGCCCGACCAAGAAATGCTGAAAATTTTCAAGCCTTTTACCAAGCCCAAACACCCTAATTTTCAGGGCATTCATTTTGATGCGCATGGTATTACGGCGACCAACGGGCATTTTTTGATGCACCTTCAGACCCAAACCCCTACCCGTGGGGTGTTTCTGCCATCGGGCGAAGTAGCCGATGGTCGATTCCCCAATTACAAAGAGGTGCTAGACAAACTCGAAACCGACTACCACAAGGCGTTGGAAGTGAACCTAAAAAAGCTCTTAGAAGAACTCAACCATACCCCCCTAAGTAACACTTACAAAGGGGAGGTGGGAACGGCCATTTGCCTCGTTGCTTACGCTCAAAACCTCGTTTTCTATGACGTAGATTACCTCAAAAGGATTGTCAAACTTTTGTCTGACGATGGCGTGCAGCAGGCCACCTTCAAATTCAACAAGGCCGACCTTATCAAATCCCAACCCCTGCTCATTGAGTCTGTTTTCAAGGGTCAAAAAGCCATTTTTGTCCTCATGCCCGTGGCGGTTTACGAAACCGATGAAAGCATTTGGAGGCAACAAAAGACCATCCTCTACAGCCTCGATAAAAACGCCAAATATTCCGACCAAACCACCCAAAAGAGTTTCCCCCAAACCAATAAAACCATTACATCCATGACGAACAACGCAAAATGGCTACAAGCCAACATCGCCCCCAAAACGCGGGAGGATATGCCCCACGAGACCTTACAAAAATCATATGATACCTTTCAAAAATTTACCCAAAATTGGACGGATTATTCGGTTTTTGAACGCAGCGAAAACATTGAACGTACCTTGGGCGTATTCCGCGAAAAATACACCGAGGCCATGAGCAAAATGCCGTCTGCCCCCAAGGCAGAAGCAAAGCCACCGATGCAGCAACCAAAGGCGGACAAAAAGCCCAAAGCAGCTACCCCCAAAGCCAAAGATTGTAAATGTGAAGAGGAAAAGCCCAAGGCGGAAGTCAAACCCAAAACCCCGAAAAAAGCCTCCTCTAAAGTACAGAAGCCCAAGGCCGACAAAAAGCCTTCTCATTCCGAAAAACAGGAAGAAAAAGCCCAAAACGAGCTAAAAAGGTTGAAAAGCGAAAATGCGCAGTATGAGAAAAAAATCTTGTTTGACTCAGATTTTCTTAGTTCGCTTATCGCTCAAATCAACAAGCATGAGCAAAAAGCCAAAGGATTGGGGTCATTGCCCACCAAACTTGCCGAAGAACTCAAACGCGAACGTACTCTTAATACGCTGTACAAAAGAGTAGATAAGCGAAATGTAAAAGGGTTTCAAAGTCTGGAAAAACGCCTCAAAAAGTCCAACGAACTTACCCCCAAGCTCGAACAGCAGTTTTATGCCTTGTACAGTACCCTTGGTGGCCTTAAACAAGCAACCGTGGCCAAACGTCAAGTAAGAAAAACCAAAACCAATAAGCGCAAAAAGGCTACCGCTACCAAGAAATCAACCTCAAAATCCGTCCAAAAGCAGGGTTTTTGGGAGAGAATTTTTGGATAAGCCCCCACGATAGCAAACACAAAACCCTTGTCATTCAGCTACCGTGTGGACACAATTAGAAGATAATTCTAAGTTAAGTTTCCAACTAATCATTACTGAAAGACTCTGTATAAATCATTCAAATTGAACGATTTATACAGAGTCTTTTATTTTTTATTCTGCCTTCAGTAAGTGCCCATTCGTCAAAAGCCCAATACTCCGCTTTACGCTGTCCAGAATTTATCAAATGCACTTATTCATACCGATTTCCTAGACGACTTTTTTTTATATATCAAGCAACTCAAAAATATCCTTTTATTATCTTTAGGAGGAAAACCTTTTCCTGTGGAACCTGTTATGACTTCTTTTGGTACATTAGCGGCTCTGTTTACGCTCGAAAAAATCACTGAAACTGTTTTCGGTGGGGTAATGGAAAAAGCTGCTTTTGAAGCACTTCCCGCTTACATTAAGAAACTTCTTCCTTTAACAATGAGTGACCCGCCAGTAAATCACGATTTACAAAAGGCGATACTTTCTGCACATTGGATGGCTACCTGGGTCATTACGGACGGATTACAGAAACAGGCCGAAAAACACCGGAAGAATGAAGCAGCACATAAAGTAGTAATCAATGCTGCCAAAGACCAACTCAAAAAACTCAAAGATGAAAATTATTTGACTATAACAACTCCAGACGCTTATGAAGCCTCCGAGTTGATACTCAAAGATCCTATGCTAAAATCGGTTACGACGCTAAAAGCCTCGGTGATCGAATTTCACTTGGCAGAAATGCGTAACCATTCAGGAAGGGCATATGAATTAATTGCCTATGAAGAAATTGAAGAAGCCATCCGAAACGGGCAACCGGATTGGTTTGATCTGGTTTGTGCGTTCCTGAATGAATTACTCAAAGGGGAAAACAATAAAGCCAAAGATGCTTTCCAAAATCAGGAAATTGCCAAAATGACCATAGCAACAGGAATGTTGATGCAAAAGATGGAAGAATATTCATCTAACTGTATCAGCCGAATTGGAGAAGAGAAATTTGAGCATTTCAAGGAAATGGTTAGCCTTGAATTAAGAGCAATCCAGATTTCATTGACCAGAATTGAGGACTATTTAATAGAGGTCATTGATAAAGTTGACACTTTACTGGTACTTCATTCTAAGAGCAGGCAGGAATCTAAAGAACTTAACCTTGACAACTTCCCGGACTTCAAACAAATATCAAATGATATAGAAGCACTAAACCTGAATTTTGAAAGCAAGCAGCTGGAAAGACAGGAAGTAGAGGAGTTTTTAGCGGAGGAAACCAACGAGCGAAAAAGACAGCGATATGAACGAGAACTGTCGGAACTTAATCAGGAACTTCTAATCATTGATGAGCAGAGAAACAGGAAAAAAACTACGTTAGTTGAATTTAGAAGTTACATTGAAAAAACATGGTTGAGCCTTTACAGCACTGAAGTAAGCCCCCGGTTACTGCAAGCCAGAGAAAAATTTGAACAGGGAGATTTAACCGCCGCCAACAGTATCTTAAATCCCGACCTATTAGAGTACGAATATGAACAACTTCAACAGGTTTCTGCACTGGTCAATCAAAAGAAAGAATCGTTGAGTCAGGAATATTTAGCGAAAGCAAATTTTACCATACTTGAAAAAGCCGATACAAATTGGTTTGATGCGGCAAAAGAATACTATCAAAAGGCTATTCAATTACAGGAAACCTACGAGACGAATTTTGCATTTGCGAATTTTCTGGCCGGCCACCAACAGTTTAAGGAAGCTATTATAACCTATCAAAAAGTACTTATCTACGCAACTTCTGAGAACAGAGGTACTTTAGCCACTACCCTGAATAATCTGGCTTTATTACAGCAGGATACCAATGATTTTTCAACTGCGGAGAAAAACTATCTAGAAGCCCTACAGATAACACGTCGACTGGCCGAAAGCAATCCTGCGGCCCATGAGGCGTATGTAGCCACTACTTTGAATAATCTGGCGTTATTACAGCAAGCTACCAATGATTTTTCAAAAGCGGAGAAAAACTTTCTGGAAGCCCTACAGATAA
>VFQP010003214.1_pt1 | contig 16930 bp, 14 predicted proteins | sample 3512351 | NCBI WGS metagenome assembly VFQP01 (sample SAMN10412372, study PRJNA504923) | tailings metagenome | isolation source: Relicate 1 Philex TSF1 revegetated site | place: Philippines: Tuba, Benguet | collected 2017-08-29
AATTCTGATGAAAAAATAGTCAGTATGAGGGATTCATTGTCCGTCTAAAAAGCGAAGGGCTTTTGTCTTTGACAAAAGCCCTTCGCTTTTTATTTCTTCGGAGACGGACAACCTCTCTATCCCCGGTTCAACCCGGAATAACGTCAAACCGATCCGTTCCCCGCACCCGCTCCAATTGAGACCCCACGGGAAGTTGCAGATAGGGAATGATGGCCGGATCATAATTGGCAATAGTATTCACATCGAATACCATACTGTTACTGGCATCATCGAGATAATCCTGTGTTTCCGTTCCGGAGAAAAACTGCCAGCCACTATCGATATCATTTAATGGCTCCTCACGAATCATATAGTCAACTTTCTCACCATGCACAGTGATCTTATCCGTCGCAACACAACCGCCCATCGGCCTGATAAGTTGCCTGATATCTTCTTCCCTTAGCTTAAATTGCTTTTTCATGGTTTAACTTTTCAATCAGAAGTCCCTGATGCAGTTTCCTAAAGATACTTTGAATTAAAAGTGTTAACAAAGATGATCACTCCTATTTCAATTCCTTAATAAAAAATTAAAACGGATACACCCCATTACCCAAAAAGCCCGGCTTGATCAGCCGGGCAGTTCCACTAGCATTTAAAGATCAGCTCATTTTGCCACCGGCAAATGTGTGCTGATCGCAATCCTGTTCCAGGCATTGATCGTTACTACCGCTACGATCACCTGTGCGATAAATTCCTCCGTAAAATATTGCTTTGCCTTTTGATAAGTCTGCTCAGTTAAACCCTGCTGACTGATCAGCGTGATCTCTTCCGTAACCGCCAGCAACACTTTCTCTTCCTCTGTAAACAGATCCGTCTCCCTCCATGCATTCAACAAAAATATCCGCTGTGCAGTCTCTCCATTCTTAACCGCATCCTTTGTATGCATATCAATACAAAAGGCACAACCATTGATCTGCGAAGCCCTGATCTTGATCAGTTCCTTCTGCGTTTTCGTTAGCTGCGTTGTTGCCATATAAGTTTCGAGACCATACATCGCTTTGTATGCCGCAGGCTGAACGTTCTGAAGATTCATTCTTGGTTCCATGTTCATTATTTTTTTGTTGTATTAATCACTTTAACAACACAAAAATGAGCTCTATCAGGCACAAAAAACTTAAACCAGTTTAAGAAACTAAGAGGAAAAGGAGAGAAAGAAGGAAAAGGAGGTTTAATGTGTCAAAGCTTGAGTATCCGGAAAAAGGTTTGGGTTATTTTGTTTTTCCTGCTTTCCCTGCTTTTCCTCTTAACCCGCTGAGGTATTCAGGAGTGAAACCGAGGAAAGAAGCCAGGATTTTTTGAGGGATGCGTTGCACAAATTCGGGATAAGTGGTGCTGAAATGCTGATAGAAATCTTCTTTTGATAGCTGGAATATATATCGGACACGGGAAAGAGAAGCAGAGTATGCCCGTTCATAGATCATGCGAAAGTAGCGCTCCATATCGGGATGAACGGACAGCAGCTTTTCAAGGGAAGGTTTATCAATAGCAAGCAGTTCACAGGCTTCAATGGTTTGAACGGATAATGTTGCTTTTCTGCCTTTATTGAATGCCTCTATATCTGTCATCCACCAATTCTCCAAAGCGAACTGGATGGTTTGCTCAGTTCCATTCTCCGTAAGAAAAAACATACGCAAACATCCTTTCACAACAAAATAATGATATTTACAATAACTCCCCTCCGCAATAAGCATCTCTTTCTTCTTCGCATTGACCGGAATAAAAAAAGAAACAACCGATTCAAGTTCATTTTTATCGATCGCGATATGCTTATTTATATGATTAATCAATTCAACTGACATACAGACAACCTATTTACATTCCCACAAATATAAATATAGTTCTCACTCCCCCACCCCGCCCCAGAAAACCGCCCTCCTCCTTATCTTCTTTACTCTCTTTTCAACTCTTAGCCTATTAATTTGGTAGACTAATAAAAATTTCCTTACATTCGCATTATCGACGGAGATCTTAAAACTTATCAAGAAAGACGGAGGGATAGGCCCGATGATGTCTTGGCAACCTCTATCAGTGATAAAAGGTGCCAAATCCTACCCCGCACCAGTTGCGGTGGGATGATGAGATTGCTGCTTGTTTATTGCGCCATCGCTGGCGTGCCATCTGGCTTCTTGTATGTTTTTACTCCCCGCCTTTAACCAATATTTCATTTTTTTATAACTATCAAAGGGAATCAACAAAGTATGAGAAGCATCAAACTGATTACTGCAATTACGCTGGCATCCGCCTCATTTTTACCGGCCATCGCGCAACAACCGGAAGCAAAACCACAACCTAAACCAACAGGGAAACCTGTACAACTTACTGTTGATCTGACAGCATTAAAGTACCCGGTGGAAAAACTTTTCTTCACTTACTATAACACGACTACCAAGTTCCGTTTTACGGATAGTGTATTGATCACACCGGAAAAGAGATCCGTTATATTTAATTCGCTGGTTGAAGAACCGATACTGGCACAACTTCGTGTTGTACCGGTAAAGGATGAAAATGCAACAAAAGCAAGACCGTCTGCGGCAAGAGACAATTTCAGTCTTTATATAGAGCCGGGCAAACTAAAAGCAGTTGCAGGAGACTCTCTCGGCGCTACTGTGGTGAGTGGCTCTGTGTCAAACAAAGACTTTGAAATACTGAAGAAACAGGTTGCTTCTTATGATGAGCATTTTACGAAATTGTATGCAGACTACAGCGCTTCACGCAAAGCAAAAGATTCGTTGGGCGGCATAGAGATCAGAAAAAAGATTGATGCCTTACAGGAAGAGATCAATGAAAAAGTATATAAAGAATTTGTAAAAGTCAACGGAAAGAAATCACCTGTTGCGATATATGCACTGGCACAATATACAGGTTACTCGATCGATGCAAGCAAAGCACAGCCTCTTTACGATCTGCTGGGGCCGGCTGTAAAAAAACTACCGGCAGGTGTCGCATTCCAGAACAGGATCAATATCGCCCGCGAACTGGAGATCGGCAAACCGGCATTTGCCTTTACTCAAAACGATACGTTGGGAAACCCGGTCGCACTCGCTTCCTTCAAGGGAAAATATGTGCTGGTTGATTTCTGGGCAAGCTGGTGCGGACCGTGCCGCGCTGAAAATCCAAACGTAGTTCTCGCCTATAATAAATTCAAGGATAAAGATTTCACCGTACTTGGCGTTTCACTGGATCGTCCCGGTGCAAAAGATAAATGGCTGAAAGCAATCCATGATGATCAGCTTACCTGGACACACGTTTCAGATCTCAACTTCTGGGATAATGAAGTCGCAAAGCTTTATGACGTAAAAGCCATCCCGCAAAATTTCCTTTTGGATAAAGACGGAAAGATCATTGCAAAAAATATCCGTGGAGAAGAGTTACAATCAACCCTTGAGGAGATCATCAAATAGCTGCGCGGAAATGTAAAAAACTGTTTTAGTACCTACCCATTTTTCAGTTGTTTTTGAAAGCGTCGGCTTCCTTCGGGGAGCCGACGCCATTTCAACTCTCTTCCCTTCTTCATATCTTTCTCCCCTTGGTCTTCATATGATCAAGCCCCCACGCTGCCATCGCATTGATCATCGGCATCATTCCTTTTCCCGCAGCACTCAGCCTGTACGTCACAAACGGAGGAACCACCGGCTTTGATTCACGAATAACCAATCCATCCACTTCAAGCTGCTTCAAATGCTGGATCAGCATTTTCTCCGTCACCGCAGGAATTGCTTTTTTCAACTCACTATACCGCTTATCACCTGAAGAAAGATGATAAATAATGATCGGCTTCCAGTATCCGCCGATCATTTCCATCACATACGAAACCGGACATTGCTGGATCGCATACTGCTTGTTTTCCTGTATAGTGGACGATTCTTTGATCTTTGCCATTGAGCTTACTTTAGGGTAAGTACTTGTCTAAAAGTAAGTACAAAGATAACTTTGTTCCCGGAAATCAAAACATATTCAACATGAAATTTACACTTACTGGTTCCCTGGGAAATACAGGCAAACCTCTCGCAGAACAATTAGTAAAAGCAGGACATACAGTTACTATCATCAGCAGCGACGCAGGGAAAAAAACAGCGATCGAATCCATCGGAGCAATCGCGGCGATAGGTTCTGTTACAGATGCCGCCTTTCTTACCAGGTCATTCACGGGTGCAGATGGAGTCTTCGCGATGACACCACCCAATCTCGGAGGCACCAATATCATCAGCAATACAACCAGCTCAGGCAAATCTTTCGCAGAAGCCATCAAAAAAGCACAGGTAAAAAAAGTAGTGATGCTTAGCAGCATTGGTGCCGATCTTCCTTCAGGCAACGGGCCAATTGCCGGCTTACACAACATTGAAGAACTATATAATCAACTCGATGGTGTTGCCGTTACTTTCCTTCGCGCAGGATATTTTTATCTTAACTTCTTTAATGATATCCCCGTGATCAAAGCTTTGGGAATCATGGGAGCAAATTATCCTGCAACGCTCAGCCTGCCGCTGGTTCATCCTTCAGACATTGCTGCAGCCGCCGCTGAAGAACTGCAACATGTTTCTTCCGGGAAAAAAATCCGTTACGTCATCAGCGATATCGTTACTCCCGGCTCGCTTGCTGCCGCACTGGGAAAAGCTGTTGGTAAGGAAGATCTTCCCTGGATTGAAATGACAGATGAGCAATTCTTCGGCGCACTTACGCAGGCAGGATTGCCGGAAGAAATGGCCGGACTGTACACTGAAATGGGAAAAGGATTCCGCGAAGGCCATATTCCTGGCCATTTTATCAGCGAAGGATCACCGGTGGAAGGGAAAGTCAAACTCGGTGATTTTGCGAAGGAATTTGCTTCGAAATATTAAACAAGGCGGGATTCGATTAGGACGACCGCAGACGACGGACCGCAGACCGCAGACATGTTCTTTAGAACGTACATACATTCAAATTTTGATCATTGTTTTTTGTTTCTTTCAGTTATTCGCAATACATAAAAGAACGTCTGCGGTCGGCGGTCCGTCGTCTGCGGTCGTCCCAACATCGCCTCCTTCCAGCTACATTTTCCATAAATGGTCAAGCTCATCCGGCATTTTCAGATATATTTATCCCAATTAAAGATCAATAGTGATGAGTATCGGCCAGCAAATCCTTTTTCTGATCAGTACACTGGGTGCATTAAATGGTATCCTGTTGAGTCTGTATCTTCTGTTCAGAAAGAAACAGCGGTCTATTCCGGCGATCTTTTTAAGCATTATGTTGCTTGCGATCAGCATACGGATTGGCAACACTGTTTTTGTGTATTTTAACAACGACCTGTCTACCTTATATCTGCAGATCGGACACTCTGCCGCATTTTTTATCGGGCCCGCTGTGTATTATTTCTTTCTGACTGCATTGAATAATTCAAGCACAATTCTGCCATCTTCTGCAAAATTTACCTGGATTATCACTGGCGCGATCGTTGTGATCGGAGGCTTGCTTTTTCCTTATACCGAAAAAACTCCGTTCTGGTGCACCATCGTCCCATACATTATCTATACACAATGGGCTTTCTTTCTGATCGCAACGGGCATTATGTTAAAACCCGTGATACAACGCCTGTTATCACGCAATACATCGCTGAACACGACTGAAAAATTCTGGATGATGTTGTATGGCGGGAATTGCATTATCTTTTTGTCATACCAGCTTTCCCTGACTGGCATTTTTTCCGGACTTTGCCTGGCCGGAGCAGTAGCATTTTCAGTAATTCTATTTGTGACATTGTTCTATTACCTGTATGAAATGGAAATGGAGAACATTCTGCAGATTCCTGAAGCGGCACGCACAAAAACTTTCCGGAAGACGATCGCGGAAACAGATGTGGTTAACTGGACAAGCAAACTGGAGGCAGCTCTGGCAGAAAAAGAATTATTCAAAGACCCGAATTTGAAGATCGGCGACCTGGCGCAAAAGATCAATATTACCAGCCACCAGTTATCTCAGTTGTTGAATGAATATCTGGGTAAAAACTTTTCTACTTATATCAATGAATACAGGATCAGCGAAGCCTGTAAGCTCATTACCACGGATGACCGGTTGAGTTTTGAAGCAATTGGGTATGAAGTGGGGTTTAATTCCAAATCGACGTTTTATACAGCCTTCAAAAAAGTCACGGGAACAACGCCGGCGTTGTTTAAGGAGAAGATCCTGCCCGGTTAAGACAGAATCCCTTAAAATTTCATCGGCGTTCCAGGAACCCGGAACGCAGCAATACGTGGCAAGCGTAGCGTAATACATTATTCTTTTCTGGCTGTTTGTCGCCGCGTGCACCGCATTCGTAATACGCCAGTCTGCAGATCAAAGTCTGGTTTTATAAATCCGAACTCCTGATTTTCAATCCTCAAACCCTTTCAAATCCATTCACCCATAGGTTTGCTCAAAACCCAAACGGTGAAACTCATCCATTCAATTGCGCTAGCGACCTGCCTTATTTTCTGTCATTTCATCTCACTAGCTCAACCGGCCGCGTGGTCAGCCCGGCTCTTTAACGCCAGCTCCCGGCAACCCGTTTCCGGAGCCACGGTCAAACTTTCATCCACAACCGCAGCGCCGCTCAGCCAGCAGTATGTTGCAGACTCCACCGGAAAATTTGTAATCAGTGATGTAGAAAAAGGAGTTTACCTGCTTACCATCACAGCGATCGGGTATAAGGATCATGATCTGGAGATCAATACCCAGACACCTGCCGACAGTATTTTCCTGGTTCCGGACGACCGCCTTTTACAGGGGGTGACTGTTACCGGCGAACGTTCCGCATTCCAGCGCAAAGGCGAAAAACTGATCATGGCGGTTTCCGGCAACCAACTATTCAAAACCTCCGCAAACGCATTCGATGTGCTGCGGAAGGTCCCTGGCATATCTCTAGGAGGTGACGGTACTATTCTGGCCGAAGGAAGAAATACACCCGGAATTTTTATCGATGGAAAACCTATCCCCATGAGCGGAGAGGAATTGCAAAACTATCTGTCTACGCTGACTCCTGACATGATCGCCTCTATCGAACTGATCACAAACCCGCCTGCCCGCTATGACGGAGAATTCAAAGCCATTATTGATATCAAACTCAGAAAAGACCAGCATCTTGGCTTAAAAGGAAGTATCACCTCAATGGTGCAGCGAAACCAGTACACATATGCAGAGCAAAACCTTCTGCTCAGTTACAAAACCAATAAGACCGCCTTTACATTCAGAAGCAGCTACGCCAGCGGTAGCAAAATTTACAGGTATCGTGCAAGACAGATCCTTTCTGATCAAACCATTCTTTCAACCCGAACTTACACACCAAACAGCAACAACAATTTCAATTACCAACTGGGTGCTGATTACAGCATCAATAAAAATCATCGCATCGAAATTCAGTTAAGGCAATTCATTGTTGACCGGGAACAACGCTCACGTAACACACTTTTCGCAACTGATCAGGCTGAAACCGTGGTCGTATTAAACACCAATACGATAAATGCAGCTACACCGCAGCAAAATAACTACGGAGCAAATATTAACTATTCGGGTCTTTTTGGAAAAACAGCACTACAATTTCTCGGAACCTGGCTTAAGATCAGCAACAGGCAACAAGAGGATATCCGGAACCGGCAAACCGAAACCAACCACCTGGTCAGTCATTGGACAACTACCTTAAAAAATGATATCACCATCCGGACCGCACAGGCCGATCTTACAAAAGACGCCCTTGCAGGCAGGCTTTCCTGGGGTGGAAAATTTGCTTTTACCACCACAAGAAATGATCTGCGATATGACACGCTTAATACGTCCGGCTTATTCGTTCCGGATACCGGCCGTACAAATAATTTCACCTATGATGAATACATCAGCGCGGCCTATCTTCAATACGAACAAAGCATAAACAATTTCACCTATTCAGCCAGCATACGTGGAGAGCAAACGCAAAGCACCGCCAATTCTATCACTACCCAACAGATCACTAAACGTTCGTACCTGAACTGGTTGCCTTCTCTGAATTTCACTTATACAAAAGATCATCATCAGTATCACTTCTCTTTCACCCGTCGAATAACGCGTCCAACATTTACACAGTTGAATCCATTCCGGTTTTATCTGAGTCCATTGAACTATCATGTAGGGAATCCATTACTGCTCCCGTCGAAAACAAGTTCTTTGAACCTCGGATACAGTTATAAAACATTTTCTGCTAAAGTATCAGCAGGAAAGGAAACTGATCCATTAAACAGGTATCCTGAATACAACGATACAACACATGTACTGGAATATCTGGGAAGAAACCTTCCCTATAATCATTTTGGAAACGCAGAGATCAGTTACGCGTTCTCTCTGACAAAATGGTGGAAGTTTAGTCACACACTGAACATCTTTTATAAGAAAGAGCTGACCCCTTACCGAGATAAGATATACTCAATTGGCATTTGGGAATATGTGTTGAATGGCAGCCAGGTTTTCAGTTTACCGAAATCATTCAACCTGGATCTGACTTACAAGTATCAGTCAAAGGGAGGGAATGGGCTCTATCGTTACAAACCTTATTTCCTTATTGATATGGGGTTGCAGAAAACATGGTTAAATGGAAAGCTGAATACGCGTGTCAACTATTATGATATCTTAAACACGTTCGAAGTGTATTATATCTTCAGGGAAAAACAGCTCATCAACAATGAACTGGCGCATTGGTTTGGGACGAGCAGGGTCGCTGTTACGATCTCGTATTCATTCGGAAAGTCGACTTACAAAACAAGACAGAGACGTACAGTGGAAGAGGAAGGACGGACTGGGTTACAGCAATAGAGAGACCTGTGGGCTGTATTACTGTAAAAACCAGTTCTTCCCGAACTTTAATATATTACTTGCTATTCCTCTGAATTCTTTAAAGAGTTGTAAAAATGCGAAGCCTCCTGCAACCCACCATTTACAATTCGTTTGATATTATCCACGTTTGAACGCGCCGATATTTCGTCCTGTGGCTGATGCTCCAGTGATTCGAGATAAACACCCAGCTTATCCGTTAGCCCCATGATAGATGTACTTGTCTTCAGATCGTGTGCCAGTGTTGCCAACCCTTCGAAATCCTTTTTCTCCATCGCCTCAATTAATGATCGAAGATCTCCTGGTATATCCTCAAGGAACATTCCTGTAACTGTCTTCTCATAATCTGTATTACCGCTGCTGATCTCGCGGATGTATTGCAAATTGATGAATTGGTACCGGTCAGCAGAAAAAGGTTTCTGATCTTTGCCTGCAATCATAGCCGACGGGCTCTCCGCAGCATTTTCTTCTTTCGTTATATTCAGTGAAGTCTCAAACCTCCTGATGAGGCCGAACAATTCCTGTTCTTTCAATGGCTTTGAAATATATTCATTCATTCCATAGCTCATGCATTTCTCACGTTCACCTGCGAGTGCGTGTGCCGTCATTGCGATGATCGGCACATCAAGTTTTAATTCGTTTCTTATCTGTCTTGCAGCTGTATAGCCATCCATTTCCGGCATTTGAATATCCATTAACACCAGGGAATATTTTTTTTCCTGCAAAGCTCGAAGTGCTTCCAATCCATTTCCGGCAATATCAAATGAAATACCCCACCCGGTAAGCAAATGATTGAGCAGACTTTGATTCAGTTCATTATCCTCCACTACCAGTATCCTGATACCGGATGTATCTGCATCTTTCAGCAGTTCGGGCTGCTCCAGCTTCTTGAATGTAAATTGCTCGGCAGAGATCTGATAAGGGATCACAAATAAAAATGTTGTGCCGCGGCCTGGCTCGCTTTCAACAGATATCTCACCTCGCTGCAGTGTGACCAGATCCTTTACAATAGAAAGACCAAGGCCTGTTCCGCCATACTTCCGTGTAATGGAATCTTCCGCCTGTTGAAATCGATCAAAGATGCTGGCGATCTTATCCTTTTCTATACCTATACCAGTGTCAATGATAGAAAAACCCAGTTGTATGATATTATCTTTTATTCCGTAGCTGGAAACACGAACAGAGATCTTTCCTTTTTCGGTAAACTTGATCGCATTACTTAACAGGTTCACCAGTATCTGCGTCAATCTTGTTGCATCACCGGCAAGTGTATCGGGCACCTCATCGTCAACAAACGTATTGAGGAGTAGTGATTTCTCTTTTACGCGTTCACGGAAAAGAGTTTCTATAGAATGTACCATTCCACGAACGCTGAACGGCGTTGACTCTATCCGCATCATTCCGGCTTCGATCTTTGAAATATCAAGAATGTCATTCACGATCACAAGCAGGTTTTCTCCGGCCTTTTCGATCGAATTCACAAACACATTCATCTCCTGGCTGGGATTTCTTGTCTTCATCAGATTGGTAAATCCCAGAATGGCATTGAGAGGCGTCCTGATCTCATGACTCATATTCGCCATAAAATTCTCCTTGACTCTGGCTGTTTCCCTGACCTTCGTCTCAGATTCATTAAGACTCCTGATCAGGATCTGCTGCTGTCTTGCACGGCTCAAAATAAACCAGCAGGATGCAATACCGCCGAGCAGTGCAAGGACGGTCAGCATCAGTCCCATTCTGTTTGCCCGTTCTGCATTTTCCTGTATCGATACTGACAACTGCTGCATCATCACTTTACGCGCATCGGTGATCTTTCTTGTCGCCTTATTGACCGCGTTTGAATCACGTCTGGCAAGTGCTATATTTTTCAACAGCGTTGGCGAAAAAAATCCTTTGTCGTGGAATGAATCTAGCACTTCATTTTTCAGATGTTGTTTTTGATCCGCCAGACCAAGCAATGCATCGATGTAAACAGCTTCGGTATGATCATTCCCTATCTCGGTTCTGAGTTGACCGAGATAGTTCTTCGCTTCGGAGATCTGCTTGTCCGTTTCATTCAGAAATGTTGAATCATTGGTAGCAACGGCACCACGTATACGGCTTTCAGCCGAGATAATATCCCGTTCAACCTGGCGAAGTTTATCGCTTGTATTGAGTTCCCGCAGCAGTTGTTCATTATAGCTGATCAGCTCACGGATATTCTGTCTCGAACTGATCTGTATCGAAACGAGTATCACTGCCGCTACAATAAATGCAGCAAGAATATATTTTGCAAAACTGTTACTTGTCATCGTTTACGCAACTGGTTATAATAGGGTAAAAATAAGGCGTAACAAAAAAGACAAACTGTACGGATAGTTGAACGGGCGGTTTGGATCGTTCAACGCTTGTGTCTGTGCTGAGTAGCAATCAAAGGATATTCATTCTTATATTCAGTTTCTTCCGGAACGAATCTGCTACAGGCAAGGACTTGCCATTGATCACAAGTGCCCCGTCCTGTATACTGTCAATTTTGCTGATCGCAACGATATATGAACGATGGACCCGCATAAATTTGTTTGATGGCAATCTTTCCTCCACTGCACTCAGTGTTGAATGAATAGCATAGAAACGCTCGTTTGTGTAAAGCTTTACATAGTCGCCCATGGCTTCAACGAATAGAACCGCATCAATTTTCAGGCGGCGTACAATATTGGAATCGCGTATAAAAATGAATTCATCCTCTCCGAACGAAACATCCTGCTTTTTGCTATCCAGTATTTCCCGCGCCCTGTCGATCGCCTGTATAAACCGGGTTACCGTTGGTGGTTTCAGAAGATAATCCGCTACATTCAGCTCAAACGCTTCAAGCGCGTATTCCTTTTTGGAACTTACAAAAATGATCACCGGTCTTTTGCTTCCGAGATTCTTGATCAGATCAAGACCTGTCATACCAGGCATTTCGATATCAAGCAATAGCAGATCAACTGAGCCCTGCTGGAGAAAATTGTACGCTTCCACGGCATCTTTGCATTCACCGGCAATTACGAGGTCTTTTACTTTTTTGGCCAGCTCCACCATTGTAGCGCGGGCCATTTTATTATCATCTACAATTATTGCTTTCATGATCAAAAGATTGATTGTTTAATTAAAGCTCTACACCAGCTTCACAAACTCCCTCACTCAAACGATCGTGTAACAATGAAGATGATCAACATTCTTCAGTTGATAAGGTTCTCGTTATTTCTTACAGCCGCGTAAATCTGCGTTTTTTTATGCGTCTGCAAATTACAAAAAGCCAGATTGACAAAATCACTCGTTGAAACTCCTTTTTACCGGTTTAAATATTTTTTTACGCTGAAACAAAAATTTCACCCCAATGCGCCAAACGATGATTTATGCCCTTTCAACGAAAGGGTTCATTCCGCTTTCCAAATGATCTCTAGTTTTAATCATACCGATCAATCATCATTTACAAAAAATATCAAACATGAAAAAGGAACAGTTTAGCTTTAAATATGAACTGGAAAAGAAAGAACCCCGGATTGGCCCGGGCGGGATTACCAGAGGCGCTTCCGTCAATGATTTTCCGGCCTCACGGGGAATGGCCGGCGTATCCATGCGTCTGGCACCCGGAGCTATGCGCGAACTGCACTGGCATGCCAACGCGGCTGAATGGGCTTATGTGATAGAAGGCAATTGCCGGACGACCATCCTGCATCCTGACGGAACAAGCTATACAGATTCCTTCGGTCCAGGCGATGTGTGGTATTTTCCAAAAGGGTACGGCCACATGATCCAGGGACTTGGTCCCGGCGAATGTCATTTCATCCTGATATTTGACAACGGTGATTTTTCCGAAGATCATACATTCAGCATTACAGATTTTGTTTCTCACGTGCCAAAGAAAGTGGCTGCCCAAAATCTTGGTATCACGGAAGATGAAGTGGATCTGCTACCCAAAAAAGAAGTATATTTTTCACAGGGAATGATTCCGGACGCTGCTTCTTCATTTGCCAGCCCCCGTAAGGTTCCTGAACTGATCACCACACACCGTTATCCGCTGCATGCACAACAACCACGCCTTATTCCCGGTGGGGGAACCCAACGTGTGGTTAGTGCTGTTGAATTTCCTATCAGTACAACGATCACCGGTTCACTGATCGAACTTCAACCAGGCGCGCTTCGTGAATTACACTGGCATCCCAATGCCGATGAATGGCAATATTTCATTTCAGGAAATGCAGAAATTACCGTCTTTCTTGCCGGAGGCGAAGCGATAACAGAACAATTCTCTGCAGGCGATGTCGGCTATGTACCTATGGGAGCCGGGCATTACATTCTCAATACAGGAAATGAAGTGTGTAAGATCCTGATCGGATTTAACAGCGGATACTATCAATCTATTGACCTTAGCGAATGGCTTGCTACAAACCCGGCAGACGTGTTAATGGCGAATTTTGGTATACCGGAAGAACTGGTAAAGAAATTCCCGGATAAGAAACTATTTATAAAAGAGAAAGAAGTTGTATCAAAAATAAACAAAGGCCTTTAGAATCGCTTAAACGACTACCAGGCTCCATCCGGGACCCGAATAAAAAGAGGCTGTATTGATACCGCCTCTTTTTGTAACATCAATCAGAATTGAAAACATGGAAATATACAGTCGTAAATGACTTCTTCCCGTCTTCCCGCCTTACCGGTTTATTTTTTACCGGCAAGGCGGGAAGACGGGAAGAAGTGGTTTCCTGATGTATTTGTAGTACTGTGAGGGAAGCGCATTACTTCAAGTGAGCTCTCAGCATCCACGCCATCTCCTCATGTTTTTCCATCAATCCTGTAATAAAATCACTTGACCCGAGATCATGAAGCGTATCTGCAAACGGCGTAATATTTCCTCTCAAAAATTCAATCACACTCTCGTGATCTTCCAGTAATTCCCGTATAAAACTCAGGCTTTTGTTATCCCGTTCTGTATACTCGGAAAGATGTGTCAAACGAACAAGCTGACTCACCGTACCCGGTGCATAATGACCGATCTTACGGATCCTTTCCGCAACACTGTCCATCATCTCATCAAGCTGTTCATATTGAGATTCAAAAAAGATATGCATAGAATGAAAATCAGTCCCTTCAACATTCCAGTGAGCATTTCTTGTTTTTGTATAGAGTATAAATTCGTCAGCAAGTAATTTTGAAAGTTGCACAGCAACGGCATGTGCATTCTGCTCTTTTATGCCAATTATTTGTTCCATATAGTTGGTAAACAGTACCCGGCTTAGACATTAAAGCCTTTGCTATTTTGTAATACAAATCTAGGCAGGATGGTCAGCGGGCGAAAACGTAACTAGGCAAGGCGGCACAGACACTCGTTAAAAGCGGTTAATTCGCCGTTAAAGCCGGGCTGGGAATATTTGGAAAGAACTTCATTGAGTACTTTCTGACATTTAATGAATAAATCTCTTCGCCCATTCTATAAACGTGGGCCAGTTTGGTCCGGTTGTATGTCCGCCGCTATGTTGACGAAACGCAATATCTCCGCTTATCAGGGCTGTTTCCAATGGAGGGAATTCGGCCGTGCCATACCCTTTCTTTCCGAATAATTCATAAACCGGTTCTGCGTACACTCCACCAAGAAACATACCCTTTGCATCCACCCATTGTCCTTCCACTTTCGGAGAACCTGAACTGATAAATACCGGGCGTGGCGCACAAAGGGCAACCAACTCATGGGCATCAACGGGCAGATCATTCGCTGTGAGGGGTCCTGCATATTTTATAAAATTCCCGGCGAACCAATGATATTCTCCTGATGATGCAAGATTCTCCACTTGCTCACCAAGCGTTCTCCGCATGATCTTTACACCTCCATTACCGGAAGAACCTATGAAGGCAATTTTCAATCTTGATTCAAAGGCCATCGTCACCACCGTTGCCTTTCCATATCTTGATAGTCCTTCTATTCCGATCTGTTTCGCATCAACGGTTTTATCCGTTTCAAAATAATCGATAGCGCGGCTTGCTCCCCATGCCCATGCACGCAGTGCACCCCAATCATCTGGTTTTCTATTTTGTCCTTTGTTGCAAAGACCTATGATACCTTGTGTTAAACCAGCACCATTATCAGCCTGGTAGCTAGTAGGTACGATCACGGCAAACCCCCATCCCTGTTCCAGCAATTGTTCCTGCCAGCTTTTTGTAACTGGAGTGCCGGCTTGCTGCTGAGGCGGACGGAATCCTGAAGGAAAAATGAACCCAAACTCCATAATCACCGGAACGGGTTTCTTTACTTCCCTCGGCACGGTCAGGGAAAGCTGAATATCCACTTTAATCAGCGGATAAAAAGAGTTATCTACATGGCCAAGCAGATTCTTCGTGATCGCCTGTTGTCCTCCATAGATCGTATCCACGGTGCTTATCACTTCCCAGTTAACATTCGGAGTATTCGCAGGAACACGTCCATAGATTTCTCTATTGAAATCTTCTGCGATCTCTGGTCTTCGCTTATCCCACCACGTTTTTGCATCCTTTACCTTTTTCCCGTTTTTTAACAGCAAAGGATCTGGAAGAGACGTATAGGTTGTTGCCTTTGATTCATCCACATTGGCCGCATCCGGAGCATCAGGATTTCCCGACGGACCGCGATGGGTAGAATCGATCTTTAACTGTGCTAACATATTGCGATAGTCAGCCTGCGTCAATTTATTGATACTATCCCGCTGCGCCTGCGAAGGTTGAGCACAGGCAATTGCCGCGTTGAACAGGACAGATAGAAAAAAAAGCTTTTTCATTATATGGCGTGTGTAATTATAGAGCGTATCACTATAAGCTTCGTGCAATACCCATCTCCAGCCCACGTAGTTCGGCCAGGCCTCTGAGCCTGCCGATCGCAGAATACCCGGGATATGTTTTCTTATTGAGATCATCCAGCATCTGATGACCATGATCAGGTCTCATCGGAATCGAAACATTTCTTCTTTTCTGCAGAAGCACCACCTCTTTCACAATAGCATACATATCCGTATCACCGGCGAGATGATCCGCCTCAAAGAAATTTCCATTTGGATCACGTTTGGTATTTCTCAAATGAAGAAAATGAACACGGTCGCCAAAACGCTGCAATATTTTTAACGGATCATTATCCGGTCTTGCGCCTAGTGACCCCGTACAAAAACAAAGACCATTTGCTGTAGAGGGAACAGCAGTTGCAATCGCCGTAATATCGTCTTCTGTACTTAAGATGCGTGGAAGCCCAAGCACTGCGTAAGGAGGATCGTCAGGGTGAATAGCCATTACCAGACCGCATTCATCAGCAACAGGAATTACCTGCTGAAGAAAATAAATCAGATGCTCACGTAATTTGTTTGCATCAATTCCCTCATAGCTTTTCAACGCTGTCAGCACCTGCTCTGGCGTGAATGCATCATCACTACCCGGCAAGCCAAGCAATGCATTATTAAAAAGTACTTGCTTTTCTTTTTCATTTCGTGTATTAAAAAAACTCCGGGCGATTTCTATCTCCTCTTTACTATAATCGTTTTCTGCGCCGGGACGTTTTAGCAGGAACAGGTCAAACGCAACAAAGGCAGCACGTTCGAAATACAGGGCTCTGCTTCCGTCTGGCATGATCCGCTCAACATCTGTACGAAGCCAATCCAGCACAGGCATGAAATTATATGTCACCACCTTTAAACCACAAGCGGCAACATTGCGAAGACTTTGTTTGTAGTTTTCTATATGTTGAAGATATTGACCATCCTGTTTTTTTATATCATCACTTACAGGTAAACTTTCTATCACCGTCCAGGTCATACCCGCATCTTCTATAAGCTTCTTTCTTTCATTAATGGCCTCGATCGTCCAAACATCACCAACAGGAATTTGATGAAGGGCGGTAACAACACCTTCGCAGCCGGATTGTCGGATGTCAGACAATTTAACAGGGTCATTGGGACCGAACCAGCGCATGGTTTGGTGCATTAGCATAGGAATGTTTTTATTGATTGATTGGCGTAAGTTCCCGCAGATTTCGCTGATCAAGCGCAAATGCGCAGATAAATTGAACTTTCGAAGTCTCATCTGCGTTTCTGCGCTTGATCAG
>VFQP010003215.1_pt1 | contig 16930 bp, 10 predicted proteins | sample 3512351 | NCBI WGS metagenome assembly VFQP01 (sample SAMN10412372, study PRJNA504923) | tailings metagenome | isolation source: Relicate 1 Philex TSF1 revegetated site | place: Philippines: Tuba, Benguet | collected 2017-08-29
CGATCCTGACGTCTGGTAGCAGTTCATCCGTAGCATTCGTTCCGTCGACTAGTACCGCCTCGGCCGAGGCGGCACCCACCGATCCTCTCTTCGCGCTTCAGTGGCATTTCGCCTGGCTCGGCGACATTCAGAAAATCTGGGAAGAGTTCACCGGCCTCGGCGTGAAGGTCGGCGTTTATGACGATGGCATGGACGCTACCTATATCGACGGTGTTCCTGTCGTCGATCATCCCGATCTAGCCGCGAACTACGATTCGTCGCTCGAAGCGGTAATTCTTCGAAGGGTCGTGAACCCATATCCGACCGACATCGGATCCACGACTGGCGAACCATACTACGAAGGCGCCACGCACGGCACCGCAGTGGCCGGTCTGATCGCAGCGGCCCGCAACGGGGTGGGTGGAGTAGGCGTCGCGTACGACGTCACATTTACGACCGTCGATATCTTGTCCGGTCACAAGCGGACCGACGTCAACAACTCGTTCAGTTTCTTTCTGCAAGCCGTAAATCAGACGAACAAATTCGATGTCGTCAACAACAGCTGGGGTGACGGCGCCTACTTCTTCCAGGAAGGCCTCGATCCTGACTATTATTCGAAAGGAATACGGACCGTCGATGCGTGGATGGCGACCACTGAGACCGGTCGCGACGGTTTGGGGACGATTCAGGTCAAGGCTGCAGGCAATCAAAACCTAAACGCGAACGGCGTTTCTAGCCAGTATTCACGCGCAACGATCATCGTCGGCGCCTTCGATGATGACGGCGATGCGTCCTACTATTCCAACCATGGGTCAAATCTGCTCGTGTCCGCGCCGTCCAGCGGATTCTCGAGCCTTATCGAGCAGCGCAATGCAGGCCTCGTGACGACAGATAGGTCGGGCAGCTACATGAGCCCCGGCGGGCCGATATACTACGGCTACAACGGCTTTACCGACGGGCAGAGTGATGCCAACACCGATTACACGAATGCTTTTGGTGGAACCTCCGGCGCAGCGCCCATCGTAACCGGCGTCATCGCTCTCATGCTGCAGGCCAACGAAAACCTCGGCTGGCGCGATGTGCAGAACATTCTTGCCTACTCCTCGCATGAGCAGGGCAGCGGTGTTGGCGGCCAGAGGATGGAAAACGAGAGCAACCGCTGGATCTATAACAATGCTGACAACTGGAATGGCGGCGGTCTGCATTTCTCGAATGATTACGGCTTTGGCGGCGTGGACGCCTACAATGCCGTGCGCATGGCAGAGGTCTGGTCACTGTTTGGTGGCCCCAAAGCGAGCGCCAACGAATCGAGCTACAGCCAGACGATGTCGGCCCCTGTCACTCTTAAGGACGGGTACACGACGGATGTAAAATTCACGTTCGACGGTGGGGATTTTGCCGTCGATTTCGTCAACGTGGAATTGACGCTGTCCCACGCGGCCACCGACGATCTCGAGATCCTTTTGATTTCGCCCGACGGAACCGAAATTTCTCTGATCAACTTCAGTTTGCAATGGTATTACGGCGCAAACGAGGGGTGGAAAGCACAGTTTGGAGTCAACGCATTTCGCGGTGAAGACGGTGCGGGCACCTGGACGCTGCGGATTGTCGACCACTGGGTCGAGGACGCTGGAACGTTGGACGCCGTCAATATTACCTTGCACGGTACGGACGGCGAGCAGGCAATCAACGATCTCACTGCCGACGTTTATCATTACACCGACGAGGTCTTTACGTCCCTGGCGCGCGACGCAACGCGCCTGACGCTCACCGACAGCGACGGCGGCAGTGACTGGATCAACGCCGCGGCTCTCGCTGCCAATCTCGTCATTCGTCTCGATGCCGGCGCGTCCTCTACAGCGGGGGGCGTGGAGTTCGTCAGGATCGCCTCGGGCACGGATATCGAGAACGCCGTCACAGGCGACGGCAACGACGAGCTTTATGGCAACGATCTTGCCAACCGGCTCTATGGTATGCGCGGCAACGATGCGCTCTACGGCGGCCGGGGGAACGATACGCTTTCGGGCGGCGCCGGTAATGACACGCTGACCGGTGGAGAAGGCCAGGACAATTTCCTGTTCGACCGCGCGCTCAACGCCGCGACGAACGTCGACATCATCACCGATTTCTCGCACATTGACGATACGATCTGGCTGGACGCGTCGATCTTCACCTCGCTCGCGACGCTCGTAGCCGACGGCCTTTGGGTGGCGTCGGTGTTCTATAGCGGCGCGGACATCAACGGCGTCAATGCCTATCTGCTGTACGACTTTGATGCAGGTACGCTGTACTACGACGCGGACGGCCTTGCCGCTACTTCGGATGCGATCTTGTTTGCGACGTTCTCCGCCGGAAACATTCCGTTCGATCTCGATTTCAGCGACTTCCTCGTCGTCTCGTCCATTCCGGAAGCGATCGGGCAAGCCGAGGATCGCCCCGACGCAACCAATCCAATAGAAGTCTTGTCCGAAGCCACGGACGGGGTGCGCGGTCTTGTCGGTGCCGAAATCATCGGAGGAAACGAGGCCGACGTTATCTACGCCAAGAGCGCCAATGATCGTATATTTGGCAGAGGTGGCGACGATATCCTGTCCGGTGGTGGCGGTAACGACTACATCGACGGAGGAACCGGTAGCGACCAGATTTTTGGCGGTGATGGCGACGATATTCTCATCGGCGGCGGTTCTAACCAGAGCCCGGGCGGCCCCCTGCTGGGCATCGCTGGCGAAACGATCTACGGCGGTAACGGCAACGATTTCATTCAAGGCAGCAACCAACGCAACGATTTCACGCTGCTGACTTCGGGCATGCACGCCGACGATCTTTTGATCGGCGACATGGGCGATGACGTAATCTACGGCCTTGACGGCGACGATACGATCCTGGGCGACAATAACGACTCCAACAACGGCGCTGGCTTCGTCGGTGGTGACGACATTCTCTATGGCGGCGGGGGCAGCGACTGGATCGGCGGAGGGTTCGGCAACGATCGCATCTACGCGGGCACAGGCGCCTTTAACTTCGTGCACGGCGGCGTGCTCGGCGGCTACGATCCCGAATTCGGAATTGACGGTATCGACACGGTGGTTTTCGAGGGCAGGTACGAGGATTATCGTATCACCGGCGCGATCGACAAAGACCTCATCAGGGTGGAGCGGATTACACCTGGCGAGGTAGAGAACACCTACGTCTACTGGAAAACGATCGAAAAGCTTGAGTTCTCTGATCGCACGCTCGATCAGATGCAACGGCCACTCGTGTTCGAGGTGGACAACATTACAGGAACCGCCGGAACTCCGACGAACCTGCCGGACGTATCGTTTACCGCCAACGCCTATGAGATTGTCGCGGATATTTCGGGCGCCAACAACGTCACGCTGTCTGACATCGGTGCGGAGAGTGGACAGCTGGATCGCCTGCAAACCGTTCGTTTGGACTTCGTGAAGGGTGATACGGTCATCCAGTCGGATGCTTTGACGCATCTCAATGTGTGGAATCACGGCACGGGTAGCATCACGGTCGACGCTGCTGCAGGAGATCGTTCGCTTCTCTTCTATTACGCTTCGCAGGACCTGGTGAACGGTCAGAGAATATCTGACAACACGGCTACCCAAGTCACCCTGTATGGGGTCGGCACTGACACGATCAGTTATATGAACGGTGCCGGCGACAAGGATTACAATCTTTCCTTTGCATCGGCGGAAGCAATTAGGTTCCGGGAGAACTACGAAACTCTCGTGGTGAAATGGAACATTCCGCTCGCAACAGCGATCGATTTGCGTCTCAATCCGTCGAACATTCGTAATGTTCTCGAGGGACTGAATGATCACGGCAACACAGCCACCGTCATTATTGAAACGGCACTCGATGACAGCGTGCTGGCGACTGCAGGCGGATCGGAGGAGTTCCGCTTTTACGGTGGCAATGGACGTGAATTTGTCCAGATCGGAAACATTGGCGCCGGATCGACGTCCGACAAGAATGTTGGGCAGGGTCTCAAGGGCGAGCTCAACATGGGCGGCGGCGCCGACGAGGTGTGGCTGCTCGGAACCGGGGCGATCAACGGCGGCAAGATTGACGGTGGCGACAACCCTTCCAATTCGCTGGACGTTATCCGCATGTCGTTCACCACGGCGGCTGCCATCGCCGACATCAGCGACTCGATCTCCAACTTCGAGGTCGTTCAGTTCGACGTCGATGCCGGTTCGCACACTGTCAACACCGACAAGTTCGATGATCTCCTCGATGTTCGCATCATGGGGACGAGTGGCACCGCGGGCAACAACACCGTGGAGCTCGCCGAAGACACGATCGTCACCTTGAAGGCGATGAGCACAGCCAACAATTTCGGCACCGTCAACCTCGAGGGCGGCAGCAGCGCCCTTTCGATCCTTTTTGCAGATAAGTTCAAACAGACGGAGGACTACGTCGGCGATCCGGCCGGGCGTCCGGATTACGACATCACCGGCACCGTCCATATTGCCGACGCTACGACTGTAAATATCACGACGCTGGGTCGGACGGACTACGTTCCCAACTTGCGAGCGCTCGCGCCGTTCTACCCGGACTTCACGTTGCCCCGAGAGAACTCGTTCGAGTTTGCGCTCGTCCTCGACAAGGCAACGACGGTCACGCTGTCGGGCAACGTGGGTTGGGACTTCACGGTCGCCGGCACCGACATTAGCCATGTCACGACTATCGACGCCAGCGGCGTTACGGGGACGGGCGCGGCCGGCGGTGTGACCTTCCACGCCATGACGGACGCCGCCGTGACATTCACTGGTGGTGCAGGCAACGACACCTTCAAGGGGCGGTCCGGAAACGACACGTTCGTCGGGGGCAGCGGCTTCGATACTGTCGTGTTCGACGGCGTTCGATCCGACTATGAATTGAACATGGTGGATGGAAGGCTCGTCGTCTCCAGTCTCGCGGACGGAAGCGATACGCTCGTCGACGTCGAGCGCATCGTGTTCCGCGATGTTGAGATCGGCGCCAGCGTCGACGGCCAGGGGGCGCCTTACGATATCATTCTCTCCGATGTGGCCTCGCTACCGGAATATGCATCGGCAGGTACAGTTGTCGGGACGTTGTCGGCGTTGGATCCGAATACGGGCGAAACGTTCACCTTCAGCCTGGCCAACGACTTCCAGGGAACCTTCAAAATCGAAGGCAACCAGATCGTGGTTGCGAGCGGTCGGAGGCTCGAGTTTGAAGCCCGTAATTATGCCGACTTGACGGTCACGGTAACGGATTCTACGGGCCGCAGCTTCGACAAGCAGTTCCGCGTGGAGGTTACGGACATCGATCCTGAGCATTACATCGGCACCGATGCCTATGACGAATGGGTCGGCGGCGCCGGCAACGACTACTTCGAAGGCCACGGAGGAGACGATTGGACTTTTGCTGACTCCGGCGACGACATTCTAGTCGGCGGCGGCGGGAACGATCAGATTCAGGGCGGATACGGAACCGACACGGCGATCTATTCGGGTAATCGCGCGGACTACACGATCGTGCAGCCGTATCCGCAATATCCGGATTACATCCAGGTTATCGACAACCGTGATGGCTCGCCAGACGGCACGGACACGCTCTCTTCAATCGAGCTTCTCCAGTTCAAAGATGGTACGTTTGCGCTAGCCGATCTGCTCGGCAACGCCGCGCCGACGGACATCCTTCCGGACGACGCATCGATCGCGGAGAACTCGGCGGACGGGACGGTTGTGGCAGAGCTGTCGGCGGTCGATCCCGACAGCGGCGACGCGCACACCTATGAACTTGTCGATGACGCAGGCGGCCGCTTCGCCATCGTCGACGGCAAGCTCGTCGTCGCCGATAGCACGGGCCTCGACTACGAGGCGGCAACATCGCACACGGTGGTCGTCCGGGTCACCGACAGCGCCGGCAACGCCATCGAGCAGGAGATTGTCGTCAACGTTACCGACGTCAACGACACCATCCCGCCGACGGTCAGCCTGGTGAACCGCGTCAGCTCGATCGCCGAGACGACACCGACGCTCGATCGCGTCAAGGTCGCCGACATCGTCATCACCAACGGCTCGGCCTCCACCGGCACGCTATCGCTCGTCGGCCGCGACCGGGCGCTGTTCGAGATCGTGGGCCTCGCACTGTTCCTCAAGTCCGGTGCGGCGCTCGACGCCAAGACGCTGAAGGAGCTGCAGGTCGCGGTCACCTTCGACGAGCCGGCCTACCCCGGCTCGCCCGATGCCACCACCGACACCTACAAGCTCGCCATCAGCGACGTGCGCAACGTTGCGATGGTGCACGGCACGGCTGCCAGCGAGACGATCAACGGCACCAAGGGCCACGACTACATCGACGGGCACGGCGGTGACGACGTGATGCGCGGCGGCAAGGGCAACGACACTTACGTCGTGGACAGCGCCGGCGACCAGGTGATCGAGTCCAAGGGCCAAGGCACCGACACGGTGCACGCATCGGTCAGCCACACGCTGTCGGCGAACGTGGAGAACCTGACGCTGTTCGGCACCGGCAACATTGACGGCACCGGCAATGCCTCCAACAACGTGATCATCGGCAACGCCGGCAACAACACGCTGAGCGGCGAGGCGGGCGATGACACGCTCTACGGCGGCGCCGGCAACGACAGACTGTTCGGCGGCAGCGGCAAGGACAAGCTGTACGGCGACGACGGTGACGACTGGTTGGATGGTGGCAGCGGTAACGACATGCTGTCCGGCCGCGCGGGCAACGACACGCTCTACGGCGGCAGCGGCAACGATAAGCTGTATGGCGGTGACGGCAACGACAGCCTGTTCGGCGGGGTCGACAACGATACGCTCTCCGGCGGGGCTGGCACCGACATCCTGGAAGGCGGCGCGGGACGCGACTATTTCGTATTTGCCGACATCGCCGACACGGTTGTCGGGGCGGATCGCGATACGATCCTCGACTTCCAGAACCGCTACGATCGCATCGATCTGAGCGGAATCGACGCCAACACGCTGAAGAAGGGCAATCAGGCTTTCTCGTGGCTCGGCACGGCCGAGTTCACGAACAAGGCCGGACAGTTGCACTACACAGCGACTGACGACGGCGCGATCGTCAGCGGCGACGTCAACGGTGACGGGGTTGCGGACTTCGAGATCCTGGTCAAGGTGGCGACGCTGTCGTCTCACGACTTTGTGCTCTGACGCACCACGTACCATGTGCCACGGCCGGCCGCACCCCCGCGGCCGGTCTCTTTAGTTCAGGAGAGAGTTCATGTTCTTTGGCAAGAAGCAGGGCAACGACGAGGCGGCGGCCGAGACGCCGAAGTCGAACGGAGCAGCGGCTGCGCCGACGGCGAGCGCCCAGAGCGCAGGAAATACCGGCGCGGACACGGTGGCTCAGCTCGATCCCGAAGAGGCTAAGAAGCGAGCAGAGGCCTCGAAGCGCATGGCAGCGTCGTTCGGCGAGATCGTGCTGCTGATGGCGCAGTCGCCGGCCGAGCAGCACTACGCGTTGCGCGATCTCGACTGGCTGGTCGCACCGGCCGTGCGTCTCGGGCAGTTCGCGCTGGCGGAAGCGCAATCGAAGACCAACGGCATGGTGGTGCCGGTCGGCGCGGTGCTCTGGGCACTGGTTTCGCTTGAGGTCGATCAGCGGCTGTCGAGCCAAGAAACCGGCCCCATCCGGCTGCAGCCTGGCGAATGGCGTTCCGGCGATATCCCGTGGATCATCCACACCGTAGGCGAGCCGAAGATCCTCGGCGGCCTCATGGAGCAGCTGACCAAGACCGTGTTCAAGGAACGCGCGCCCAAGATGCGCATCCGCGGCGAGGACGGCAAAGCCAGGGTCGGCGAGATCCATGTCAAGGAAAAGGCGCAGGCTACGGCTTAGCTAAGACGCGCAGCCACGGTGGATTCTTCTGCGGATAGGCGCAAGATTAAGACTGGCTATCTGACCGGTCAGGTATCCCTTTGCCGATCCGCTCGCCATCGTCTTCGATCGCGATGAGCCCCTGCCTCGGCTTATGACATCAAAGCGGACCTGCGCCCAATCGACCTGAGAGATCAGCTTGTCCGACGAGCAAATGTCCGCTTTCTCGGCGAAGCGGTCCTCAAGACACCGGCTCCAAAAACCGTGATCTGCATTCTTGTCTGCCAGCGAGTTAGAGACCGTGCGACCCTTTCGTGGAAGGCGGACAGCGGACGTCTGCCGTCTGCTGCACGCTTGGCGAAGTGCTCAGAGCGACAGCCACCAGTGGCGGGCTGCTCATCCTGCTATTCGTGGCATCACACGCCACCGCCCCAGTATTCAGCACCGGTGCGCTAAGCGCCGTTGCCGAGCCGGCCCGCGCATTGGAATGTAAAATAGTCCGCGCGTTTGAGGCTCCTGACGAAGGGCAACCATTGGATTAATAATGGCTTTTTCTACTGCCGCCGCACGCGATCAGCTGTAATTTTTGCGTCCAAAGACGCGCTACGAAGCCGACTTCATCAGCTCGTTGATTTTGCTGACTAAAATTATTTGATCCACATTCACGTGAGGCTCCAATTTGCCTCCAGCGGCATTTGCCACTATTTTGACGCAACCCATAAGTGATTGGTTATATTGGATGAATTGGTCGGAGCGAGAGGATTTGAACCTCCGACCCCCAGTCCCCCAGACTGGTGCGCTAACCAGGCTGCGCTACGCTCCGACTTCGGCCCCCCTTATGTCTGGCAATGAGGCCAAGGTCAACGCCTCGTTCGGTTTCTTCCTTACAACAGAGCCTCGATCTCGGCGGCGCTCACGGGAAGCGTTCTCAGCGACGGCGGTGGCGCTCCGGCCGGAAGGGCAACGGCCACGAAAACTCCGTCGCTGGCCGGAACATCGTGAGCGATCACAGCCGGGGGATCGGCCGGCGCAGCCTCTCCTTGGTTTGCGGCTCCCTGGCGCGCAGCTCCTTGGTTCGCAGCCCGGCGGTCGACAGCACGCCCCTCCTCCCTACCCGGTCGCAATCGCTCAAGCATGGGGCCGACACCGGTGCCGCGTGCCTTCGCCACTGCTTCGATACGCACCCAGGCGCGCAAGAACCGCTCGTCAGGTTCGGCGCCCTGCAAGGGTACGCCAGCGGCCAACGCAACAGCTTCGGCTTCGATCGGCGCCCGGCGCGCATCCGGCATCCAAACCGGCCGCGTCCGTTCGATATCGACACCAAGTGGGCCACCAGCCGTTATGCCGATCAACGCCAGATGCTTGGTGTGGGCGAGGCTGAAGCTGGTATCGACACCGGCGAGTGACGGCTTTCCCGTGGCGCTCAGAACAAAAGGGGCGTTGCGAATTCCGGCGCCCAGCCTCCGCTCCAGCAGAATGCGAAGCGCGATGTGCGCGAGGCGGCGCTCGCGACGCGTTCCATCGTTGCGCACTGCTGCGAGGCGCGTACGCACATCATCCGACAGCCGAGGTGTGGCCGCTTCAAGCCCTTCGAGGGCCGCTTCCGATCGATCGAGATTTACGAGCCAAAGCTCCGGCTCCAGGCCTGCGGTCATGCTTAATCCCCGCTCGCGCCCGATCAAGGCAAACGCGATGCTCTCTCACTATACAAGAGGTTCCAAGCATGGAGGGGGAACGGCGCAGCTCGGTAAACAAACCAAGCGGAGGCAGCCTCCGGCCGGTTCGATGACATCATCAAACCGACCGGCACGTTTGTGCGTGCGCGAGCCTCAGGCGCCGACGGCACGCGCCCGTCGGGGCGCACGAATCGGCTCGTTCTTGGCAATGGCATCCTTACCGAGCGACTCAAGCAGAATCGACCGGCACTGCTCGAGTTCCTTGATGGCCGCCTCGATCGCGGCCAGTTGCTCGAGAGCGTTGCCCTTGTTGCGCGCATTGCCGCGCCGCGCGGCCACCGACACCGGCGCACGCGCTCCGGACGTAGACGGAACGTTGGCCGGGAGCGCCCGTGCATCCGGCTGAATGCCGCGGGTCGCAACGGGTGCGCTGCGGGCGGCTTCGCCTGGCACCTTGCCGTGCTGTTTGACGTGATCGATACCCTGCTCGCGGAGGATCTTCTGCACACCCTTGATGGTGTAGCCCTCGGCGTGCAGGAGATGGCGAATACCGCGCAACAGCTCCATGTCTTCCGGGCGATAGTAACGGCGCCCACCGCCCCGCTTCATCGGGCGGACTTGCGGGAAGCGTGCTTCCCAGAACCTCAACACATGCTTCTGGACATCGAGCTCATCAGCTACCTCGCTGATGGTTCGAAAAGCCTCTGCTGCCTTGCTCATCGTTACCCCTCGATGCCTTGGCTCAATCGCGCACCAAACCGACTTTCGCCGGTCTTCTTGCCGACGCGCCCGAACACCTCTCGCGCGTCACTCGCTGTCAGAATCGAGCCCTCTCAGCGCGTCCCTCGTTCGAATCAAAAGACGTACATCTACTCGATACATCTGCTTGCTTGCTGCGATGATATCGCCAACGACGCGCTGCGTCTCGATCAATCAGATCGAATGGTCACAGGTTTTTTTCAGCAGACGGCGCGAGCGTTCCACACGCTTTCGTCGCCGATGCGCTTAGACGATTTTCTGCTCGTTGCCCGAAAGAAGCGCGACGGATCCGAAGGCATTCTCTGGCGCAGTGCGGACACTTGCAGGTTCGTTCGAGATTTGTGACGCGCGTGCAGCGACAGGCGGACGCGGCACCCTGCGCGACGGACGGTTCGGCGAGCGCGCGTGAGCATAAGCATGTCACGGAGCAAAGGGACGTGTTGGGGATGCTTGGGGCAGGACGTGCGCGCAAAAAAAAGGCGCGCCTCGATTCTCCCAGCCTTGCACGGAGCAATCGGAGTGGTGAGACGGTACGACGTTGCGGATTGCGAAACTATTCGGCGGCCTTGACCCGGCGCGAGCGACCGGAGTTGATCCGATCCTTCATAATGTTGCTCGGGCGGAAGACCAGAACGCGGCGCGGCGTGATCGGTACTTCTTTGCCGGTCTTCGGATTGCGGCCAATGCGCTCGCCCTTCTGACGAATTCCGAACGAGCCGAACGAGGACAACTTCACTTGCTCTCCACGCGCCAAACTATCCGAGATCTCGTTCAAGACGAGCTCGACCAGCTCTTGCGATTCATTGCGTGGCAAGCCGACCTTACGAACCACTGCTTCAGCCAGATCGGCACGTGTGAGTGTCTTACCGCTCATGCGCCTAAACCTCCCCGTCGATAGGTATTTTTCCTTATGCTACCGACGTGAGCGCGCGCGGTCAATCACAGATCTCAATCAAGCAACTGATTTCGCACATAGAATTAGATAACGCTGAACGAACCGTGTTTAGGTTCGTCCGCCAACGGATTTGTGCACCGCAGCGTGTCAAATTTCGCGTTTGCGAGATCACCAGCGGGCGAGCACCGCACCCCAAGTAAATCCGCCACCCATGGCCTCCATGAGCACCAGATTTCCTTCACGAAGACGGTGTTCTTCAAAGGCTAGGTTAAGAGCCAGCGGGATCGAGGCGGCCGACGTGTTGCCGTGCCTATCGATGGACATCACGATCTTTTTCGGGTCGACGCCCAGCTTCTTGGCAATCCCTTCCAAGATGCGAATGTTGGCCTGGTGCGGAACGAAGAGATCGATTTCGTCCGCCGCGTAGCCGGTTGCGACCAGCGTTTCCTCGATCACGCCCGAGATCTTCTGCACCGCGTGGCGGAACACCTCGCGGCCGTTCATGCGCAAATGCCCGACGGTTTTCGTCGAACCGGGGCCACCGTCGACATAAAGCAGGTCCTCGAAGCGGCCGTCCGAGCGGATCAGCGTCGAGAGGATACCGCGATCGTCGCGCGTACCGTGCTGGGGCTGGGCTTCGAGCACCACCGCGCCGGCCCCGTCGCCGAACAGCACGCAAGTGGAGCGATCCGTCCAATCGAGGATACGGGAGAACGTTTCGGCGCCGATGACCAGCGCGCGGACGGACTGCCCGGTCTTGATGAAGTTGTCGGCAATGGACATGGCGTAGACGAAGCCCGAGCACACGGCCTGGACGTCGAACGCGGCGCCTTTCGTCACACCGAGGCCCGATTGAATGCGCGTGGCTGTCGACGGGAAGGTTCGATCCGGCGTCGCGGTCGCGCAGATCACCAGATCGATGTCGATCGGATCGATGCCGGCCCGAACCAAAGCTTGGCGCGCAGCCGCAATTCCGAGGGTCGAGGTCAGTTCGTCTTCGGCGGCGATGTGGCGCTGGCGGATGCCGCTTCTTTCGACAATCCAATCGTCGGTGGTGTCGACGACCTTTTCCAGATCCGCATTGGTCATGACGCGCTTGGGAAGATGTGCGCCGACACCGCGAATGACCGATCGAATGATTGCCAAGGTGTCCTCTTCTTCTAAGTTCTTGGGGCTGGACGGCCCTTTCGGTCTAGGGAGCCGGCGATACGGCGCCGAGCCGATGATGGAAGGTTTCCAGATCCGCGGCCAAGCGCTCCAGAAGCCCGCTCTCAGACATCTCGTAGCCGAGATCGACGGCGCTCGCAAAGCCCAGCGCATCGGTGCCGCCGTGGCTCTTGACCGCGATGCCGTTAAGACCGAGGAAGGTGCCGCCGTTGACCCGTCTCGGGTCCATTTTTTCCTTGAGAACGCGGAAGCCGCCGCGGGCCAGCAATGCGCCCAACCGCGACAGCCAGGTGCGCATCATCGCATCCTTCAAGTACTGTCCGATCTGCCTGGCGGTACCTTCGGCGGTTTTTAGCGCGATATTGCCCGCAAAGCCTTCGACCACCACGACATCAACTTTGCCGTGGCCGATCTCGTCGCCCTCGATGAAACCGCGATAATCAAGCGGCAGTTCGACGGCCTTCAAGAGCGCGTGCGCTTCCTTGACCTCTTCGGCGCCCTTGATGTCCTCGACGCCGACGTTCAGGAGGCCAGCAGTCGGGCGCTCGACATGGAACAGCGCGCGCGCCATGGCCGCACCCATGAGGGTGAAATCCGTCAACTGGCGGGCCGTCGCGCCGATATTGGCGCCGACGTCGAGCACGATGCACTCGGCTGTGATGGTCGGCCACAGAGCGGCGATGGCAGGACGCTCGATACCTTTCATCGGACGCAGGATCAACTTCGCCATGGCCATCAGCGCGCCGGTGTTCCCGGCCGAGACGGCGGCGTGGGCTTCGCCCTTCTGCACAGCATCGAGGGCCATCCACATGCTGGACCCCTTGCCGCGCCGCAGAGCCTGGCTCGGTTTCTCGTTCATCGCGATGACGTGGGTCGTGTGAACGACGCGGGCCTTGGCGGCAAGCGCGGGGTGCGTGGCGAGCACGGGCGCAATCCGCGCTTCGTCGCCGAAAAGAATGAAGCTCAACGCGGGATGGCGCTCAAGCGATATTGCGGCGCCCGGGATCACGACCTCAGGTCCATGATCGCCCCCCATCGCGTCGAGCGCTATTGTCCGCGGCTGAGCCATTTGGCGAATCTTGAACCTGTCGAACGAGCCCGGTGCATGTTCCTTTGAGCTTGCTTCACATGCCCCCGGAAGCAAGCCGACGGGAAAATACCTGTTTGCATCTGCGAAACAACCAATTTCCGCCACCCGGCAGGGGACAAAGCGCGCCACCCTGAAAATCAGTGGTTGCCGAGCAGCTTGCCGACCCTTGTCTAGGCTTCTGTTTTGTCGTGCTTCTTGTCGGAAAATCGTTTCGCAAATTTCCCGAAGCACTTAACGCCGCAGGAGGGCTGCAGCTTAAGGTTTCGGTTTGAGCTTGGCCAATGCGGCAAACGGACTGGCCGCATCGGGATCTGCGGCCAGCTTCGGATCAACCCATTCGAATTCGGCGCCGGGCTTACGCGGATAGGGGTCGAGCCCCGCCGACAACACGCCGAAAATCATGCTTCCGACTTCAATGCGGCCATCTTCGATCGGCTCAACATCAGGGACGCTCGACACCTCTCGGTCTCCGTCCACGGGCGTTTCGTCCTGCAACGCCTCGGTCGGGCCCAGCTCGATCGAATAGCTTTCCGAAAGCCGCCCCGGAACAGGCTCCAGACTCACGACACAGGCTTGCGTGACATCGGCTTCGAGCGTGCCTGAAAAGTTGTAACGCCCCGCGCCGAGCGCCTTGATCACGTAAGTCGCCCTGAGAGCCTCGCAGGAGAGAATATCCAGCTCCCGCGCCAATTCGATACGCTCTTCCTCGGTCGCTTCCCGCGTTTCGGAAAGCGGGCGCTCCCCGATATCGGTCACGAGTTTGAACCAGTCGCGCAGTGCCGTCATTGCTTTGTCTCTACTCTTGTGTAGCCAAAACGAGCCCGGTCTCGGGATCCGAGAACACGACGCGCCCCGCGCGCAGGCTCTCGGCCGGCGCCGCGAGGATGGAGGCGCGCGTTTCCAGCGTATACCGGGCGAGCGCGCGGGCGGCTTGCGGATTTTCCGCGAGGCCTGGGACGGTCTCAGCGAGTTCGGCTGCCAAAGCCGCCACGGGCTCCGGCGCATTCGCTGCGCTGCGGTAGCCCCCACAGCGCTCTCCCAATGCTTGGGCGGCTCTCTTTACCTTTTTCGGGACCGACATGTCACCCACGCCCATCTCGCGCAGGCAATCGTCGATGTCAGTTACAAAAATCTCGCTCAGAAGACGCGCGATCCGACGCCCGCGACGTTCCGCGGGAAGGCGCTCCAGCACCGGAAACATCAGCAAAATAATCATCGCTGTGCGACCTTCTGGCGTATCCAGGACACCATCGCGACCGAAAAACTCCGGCCGGCGGGCCTGGGTCACGATCGCGCCATAAAGGTCGACTGCTGTGCGGCGATCTTGAGCCCTGCTTCTAAACCAGGAGAGCACGCAGGTTTTCCAATCTCTTGTGTAAGGGGATTGAGGGGATCATGCCGTTGCTTCGAAGCCTCGTTTTAGCTAAGGCCGGAGCTGCAGCACAGGGATTTCATGAGTCTTCCAGGGGGTCTATCGAATATGCGCCGTCGGGACGCGTCCTACCAGAGCTCGGAACGCCGGACCTCGGACCGCGGGGGCTCGGTCGGCTCTGGGGCCATGCGCCTTGCGGGCCGCATACTCGTACCCGTCGCATTGCTGATGACCGTTTCCTTGGCGGCGTGCAGCGAACAGATCACAAAGCACGGCCACCTTTTCCGCGAGTCGGACATCGCACAGGTGCAGCCCGGCATGGGCCAGGAGCAGGTGCGCCTCGTTCTCGGCACGCCCACGACCACCTCCACAGCCGGCAACGGCTCGGTCTATTACTACATCTCGAGCACCGAGAAGAAGACGGCATTCCTCAAGGGCAACGAGGTCGATCGGCAGGTGCTGGCCGTCTATTTCACGCCAACCGCAACCGTCGATCGTGTCGCCAATTACGGGCTCAAGGACGGCAAGGTGTTCGATTTCGTTTCGAAGACCACACCGGCACCCGGCGGCAAGGAAGACGGAATCCTGAAGCAGCTGTTCCGCAACCTCGGCACCAAGCAGATCTTCGGCGAATAGGCCGATGGCAGTCGTGGATCCAGCCGTTACGATCCCGGTGCTCGCATCTCTCGATCTCGATGAGACCGAACGTTTCTATCGTGATGCGCTCGGTTTCTCCGTAGAGAAAATCGGAGACTACGCGATCGCGAAGCGCGACCGCATGGAGATTCATTTCTGGCTCGCGTCCGACCGCATCCATCCCGAGCACACGTCCTGCTACATCCGTGGCGGACAGATTGCCGACCTCTACGACGAGTATCGCAATAGAGGCGTTGAAAAGCTTTCGGACTTCAAGGTGCGCCCGTGGAACATGAAAGAGTTCTATATCCACGATCCGCACGGCAATCTTTTGCGCTTTGGCGGAGCACCCGAAGAACTCGATGCAGATTGATTTTCTGCTCTCTGGCGATGGACGACAAATAGAAAGGCCCCGCTCGCGCGGGGCCTTTCCGTTTCATCTCTTCGTCTCGCGAGACGGGCTTAGCTGTGCGACAGCACTGCCAGCAGCAAGAGCGCGACGATGTTGGTGATTTTGATGGCCGGGTTCACGGCCGGACCGGCGGTGTCCTTGTAGGGATCGCCGACCGTATCGCCGGTGACGGAGGCCTTGTGAGCGTCCGAGCCCTTGACGTGCTTGACGCCGTCCTTGTCCACGAACCCGTCCTCGAACGCCTTCTTGGCGTTGTCCCAAGCGCCGCCGCCAGAGGTCATCGAGATGGCAACGAAGATGCCCGTCACGATGACGCCGAGCAGCATGGCGCCGACAGCCGAGAACGCCGCGCCGCGCCCGCCAATGGCCTCGATCACGAAGAAGAGGACGATCGGAGAGAGAACCGGCAGCAGCGACGGGATCACCATCTCCTTGATCGCCGATTTGGTCAGCAGGTCAACGGCGCGTGCGTAGTCGGGACGCTCCGTGCCCTTCATGATGCCGGGCTTTGCCTTGAACTGCCGGCGAACTTCCTCGACGATCGAGCCCGCCGCCCGGCCCACGGCCGTCATGGCCAAACCGCCGAACAGGTAGGGGATCAAACCGCCGAGCAAGAGCCCTACGACAACGTAGGGGTTCGACAGGGCGAAGTCATACTGGATGCCCTTGAAGAACTGGAACTCGGTTGCGCCAGCGGCGTTGGCCTTGTCGATGAAGTACTGAAGATCCGAGCTGTAGGCGGCGAAGAGAACGAGGGCACCGAGACCGGCCGATCCGATCGCGTAGCCCTTGGTCACGGCCTTGGTGGTGTTGCCGACTGCGTCGAGCGCGTCCGTCGAACGGCGGACTTCCTTAGGCAGACCGGCCATTTCGGCGATGCCGCCGGCGTTGTCGGTCACGGGGCCGAACGCATCGAGCGCGACGATCACACCCGCCAAACCGAGCATTGTCGTGGTCGCGATTGCGGTACCGTAGAGGCCTGCCAGATTGTAGGTGCCAAGGATGCCGGCGACGATCGCCACCGTCGGCAGAGCCGTTGCTTCGAGCGAAACAGCGAGGCCCTGAATGACGTTGGTGCCGTGTCCGGTGACGGAAGCCTGGC
>VFQP010003216.1_pt1 | contig 16930 bp, 24 predicted proteins | sample 3512351 | NCBI WGS metagenome assembly VFQP01 (sample SAMN10412372, study PRJNA504923) | tailings metagenome | isolation source: Relicate 1 Philex TSF1 revegetated site | place: Philippines: Tuba, Benguet | collected 2017-08-29
AAACCCTAAACCCTAAACCCTAAACCCTAAACCCTAAACCCTAAACCCTAAACCCTAAAACCTAAACCCTAAAACCTAAAACCTAAACCCTAAAAACCTAAAAACTAAAACCTAAAACCTAAAAACTAAAACCTAAAACTAAAAACTAAAAACTAACTAAAACCTAAAAACTAAAACTAAAAACTAAAACCTAAAAACCTAAAACTAAAAACTAAAAACTAAAAACTAAAAAAAACTAAAAACTAATCCCTAAAAAACTAAAAACTAACTTAAAAACTATAACTAAAAACTAAAAGACCTTCAAAGGTCTGTGCTGTACACTTTGACTTTATGTATTGTTACACCTCAGTCTTTGATGTTGCGCAACGTCACATGCAATGATTCCTCACTAAACCATTCATACATATTGGGGAGCAGTGCATCTACTTGCCGTTTGAAACTACGCAGCACACCCAACAGCAATGCATTGGCACTGCGCTGTTGCCCAACCCTTGCAATCCAGGACACTAGTGTCACACCAGTATGTGGACCTATGATGATCACACAAATGAATAGTTATAACCAATACTACCACCACACACATCAACACACCCACCACCACCCCTATCATATATCATACCTCTATAATGTCCTAGACGGTTGCCATCCTTGCTTGCATGAAACCAATAGTCTTCAGCATCCCACTCACGCACCACCTTGTCCACTGCTGCCACTGCCTCAGGACGCACACCAACATCACCACCCACATCCAACCGCACCTGCTGCGTCCCCAGCACCACCTCCAAACTGCGGCTCTCGTACACCACCAAATCAACAGCCTCCACCATTACGCTATCCACAGCAATCAGCTGTCGCTGCACCTCCTCACACAGCTGCTTGAGCTGCCCAAACTGCACCGATGTCAACCGTGCCGTGTTGCGCAAGCAGCCCAGCGTCGTCTTGGGCCATTTTGCACCAGGATTCTCAGCAGGCAGTGATGGATACACGTTGCCGAGCACTATTTTGCATTGTTCTAGTGCTTCAGGCCAGCCCTTGTACGCCAACGTCAGCACGCCCTGCCATGAGATGAACAAATAGGCCGGTGTCAGTTGGCACTGGCTTGCTGTCGTGGCCACTGTCGCAAGTAAAGGTGACGATGAGGTTGTTGGTGGCGGTGCCGGGGGTTTGAGAGGTACGTCCTCCTGGTGTCCAGGTGGGTTGGTTTGATCATGGTGGATCACATAGAACGAGATGATGTGGTTGCTGTGCTACCTTTGTCAGGGAATCCAGCGCCATGTTGAACAAAGTAATGCTATGTTTTACAGCTTTGTTTTTACAGTTTATACATACAAAACACACTCTCCATAAACAACAACATGATGGCACCAAAACCCCAGAGCTACATACAGCGCCATCCATGGTATACATTTGAGCACATCTTCCTGTGCATATTGATCATATACATTATACAAAAAAATCCCCCCCCCATCCGCACCACCCATCACATCCCCCCATCACCACCCATCGACATACTCCAGTCCCCCGATGTCCACAAAGCACCCCCACCCACCCTAGACATCAGCACCCTGCAACCTGGCAACAGCTTACATGCATCAGACAATCGTGGCAACATACACCGCTTTGTGCTGCAGGCGCCCTTGTATGTTGTCAATGCCTATTTTACCAAAGCACACGCCATGCGCAGTGGCGACCTGCACAACTGCACCCAATACGACGTGCTGCTCTCAGGCATGCTGTTGTATACACATGCAGCATAGAGGATAACAATTGTGTATGTACACACCCACATATACAGGCAAGGCATCCCTCACCATGCATGATGTGACCACCGGGCAGGATGTGGTGCAGGTAGTGGAGCCCCACGCATTGGTTGCCATCCCACCCAGAGTCCCACACTTGTTTGAATTTATAGAAGACAGCTATTTGATAGAGTGGTGGGACTGTGTCTTTGAAGCATGGTGTGTCCCGTTGGGTGTCTGGTAAGTGGTGAGTGTCCCAATATGACATCCCCAATATGCACACAGGTATTACACACCATTGCGGCAGAGAATCAGCACATGATGGGGTACATGGTTGGGTTGATGTGTACATTTCTACATTTGTTACACATCACCTCCAAGAACAATAGAATTCCATTTCTGTAGAAAACAACACCACATATTGTCACAACACCACATATTGTCACAACACCACATGGTGATGTGGTCACAAACCCATTGTTAATGTGCCCATATCTTGAGCACACGATCCTTCCCCCCCGATGCAGCCACACGCCCAGTCGGTGCCCAATCCACTGTGTACACCTCATCCGCATGCCCCGGCAGATCTGCAGCAACTTTACGTGTAGACACATCCCATGCCTTTAATGTACTGTCCTTGCTGCCTGACAACAACAAACGGCTATCTGCAGACCATGCCAACTGGTATACAGGACCCACATGGGCACGCAAGTTGGCTACAAATGCCCCCGTCTTGCCATTCCACAACTGTTTGTTGTTGTTGGGGAGTGGTGTGCGGTATATTTGAAAAAAGGTAACAAACACCAAAAGAGGTAACAAACACGACCACAAATACCTTGATCCCCTTGTCAAAGGAAGCAGATGCAAGCCACCGCCCATCAGGACTGAAGCGCACATCATTGATCAACTGCACATGCCCCGTCAACCGCGCAACAGGCTTCTTCTCCGTCCCAGGCGACCACATAAACATGGTGAAATCATCACTCCCACTCACCAAACGCTCTGGCGCTCCACCGGTCAACGTGTCATACCGAACCTGGGCGACTGCTTGTGGACTACCTGCATCCAAACCATCAGCAACAACCACCTCGGATTTGTGTGCAACGTGTGCCCCCGTGCGCAGGGCGTGTTCGCTGCTCACTGCCAGTGCATTCACCCAGTGCCCGTGACCCTGGAGCACCCGCACCAGCTTGCCGTTAGTGTCATCCCACACACGCACGGTGGTGTCACGACTGGCAGAGTACAACAACCCCTGCCCCCCCCACACCACTGCACTGACCAATGCTGTGTGACTGGCCATGGAAAACAAACACACCCGCTTGTCCACGTCCCACACGCGAATGGTGTTGTCCTTGCTGCCACTGGCAAGCCGTCGACATGGATATGCTCTGTGCACGGGCTCCCATGCCAGACTGGTAATCCACTTGTTGTGGCCCTTGAGCACACGAGGTTGGGCGTCAGTGGTGGGGTCGTACACAAACACACCCCCATGCTTGTCCCCCGCTGCAACAAGGGCCCCGTCGGGCGACCATGCCACCACGAGCACCCAGGTGTTTTTGTGTTGGTAGGTGCGCACTGGCGTGTGCGTGTGAGCGTCCCATATGCGCAATGTGCCATCGCCTGAGCCGCTCGCCAACTGGGCGGCGTCGGGGCTGAATCGCAAGTGCAACACGGCCTCGCTGTGGCCGGGCATGCTGCTACTGCATCGTGATACAGGGCGCACACGGAACAGGGATTGTGGCTGGTAGAGAATCTGGAGAGCAGCCTCCACACTTGTGTTGGATGCAAGCAACCACTCACCCAGTGTTGCCGCCACTAGCTCTTGGTCGTTGATGTACAGGGCGTAGGGGAGCTTTTCCTCATTTTCAAGCAGGTTGTTTAGCAACTGCTGTAGCTGCGCAGGTGTCACATCGTGTGGCACATCTAATTGCGGGCCAGTGGGCTCGCCGTCGGCATGCGAAGTGAATTGGATGATGATGTTTTGCTGTTGTGTTGGCTGTGTGTTGGCTGCGAGGCGCGGCTGTTTGCTAGGTCGTGTGGTGGCAGCCATTGTTGTGGTGGTGTTTTTGGGTTTGGTTTTATTATATGGTCAAACTTGTATGTTACACAGCATATATAATGCCATCACTACTGGCATCCTTTCCACCTGGTATTGCTGCTGCATTTGCCTATGGATCTGGTGTATTTGATCAGCCAGGCTTGTATGCCAATGGCACCCAGCAAGCCATGTTGGATGTCATCTTTGCAGTTGACAATCCTGTAGCATGGCACCAGCAGGTGGTGTGGTGGTGGTGGGTTGTGTTTTGGCACATGAAACACACCTCGTTGTTACGACGCACAGAACATTGCACGTCACCGTCACCACTACTCCCTCTTTGGCGCCTGGGGTGGTGCACATGTGGTATGCTGGTTGCTTGTGTGCACACGCTCCTGCATGCTCCTGCACATGCCCCAACAATCCCCCCCAGATCCAAGCAGCATGCACCCTCCTTGACGCCCCTGTATACTTCAACACCCTTGTACCCCACATGCTTCCACATCAACGCCTCCTCAAATACGGGGTAACCAGCCTTGAAGCCTTGCAACATGACTTATACACATGGCAGCACATGTATGTTGCAGGGCGCATGCACAAACCTGTACGGTGGCTGGTAGGTGAGGCATGCATACATGATGCACAGCATGCCAACCTACGAGCAGCTTGTGCAACGTCCCTGCTTTTGCTGTTACAACACAACAACCTGGGTAGTGGTGGTGGTGGTGGTGGTTATGCCAACGCTTCCCGATGTCGCATCACCCACCATGCATTGCTCGCCACATTGGTGGGCCTGTCATATGCAGGGGATGTACGCATGGGTATTGCAGAGGATGCCAACAAAGTGCAGCGCATAGTGCAGGGCAGTGGTGATGGCCTCACAACCATGTACCAACCAGTGATTGGTACGTGATATGTTGTGTTATGATGTGTGGTTTTCAAAATAAGACCCACCACATCCCCCCACACAGACGAGTTGACCACCAACAAGATCCTCATCCCCCTCGACGCCTCCCAAGCATCGTCATACAACCTCCACCCTGCAGCAGCCATGACCATCCTGCCCACCTGGCTCCCCACCACCCTGCAACACACACACCTCCCATCCCTTGCCCACACCCTTGCATCACGTGTGGCACGCTCCAGCAAAAACCAGGCATTGCTGGGTGTTTTGTCTGCAGGCGTGGGAAAGTCGTTGCAATATGCTGCAAACAAGATGCTCAAGGCGTGGAGGAGATGACAGACAACTGATTTACAGCAAAACATCAAATAATGGTTGTTGAGCAATATACTTGCAATACACAAGTACCTAAATAATTTTCTACATGACCCACACCTCCACCCCCGCAACCTCAAAGTCCTCCTCACTCGCCAAGCAAGGTGACCCAAACGTATCACAATACCCGCTACTCCCACGTGAGAGTTCCTCATCCAACCACAACGCACAGTGCTCTGTACTGCTCCCAACCGCAAAGCTCTCTAATGTACTGAGCAGGAAGAAATCGCTACGTACTGCATGCCGTTGGGGGTTGTCTGCCCACCATCGCCAGACCACAGCATCCGGTCGTAACCGAAACACACACGTCTCTCCGGTGCCGTAATAGCGTTGTGTGACCTTGGGCACCACGGGGGAAAACACACCAAAGACGTAGCCATGCATGTCCCGGACGAGCACAATGGCACCGGTGGCAGCAGCAGAGGTGGGCATGTGGCGATACAAGGTGCGCAACGAGGTGCCATCGCGTTGTGTAGCATATGCCAGTCGCCATGATGCAAAGCGAAAGCGTGTTGGCAATACGCTGGCAAGGGCGGACAATTCCTTGTCAGTGAGTTGGAGGGTGGATGCGCACGAATCTGGTGGGGTCCATGTGGGGCTGGGTGTCAATGGTTCGACGTGGGGGCGGAGGGTGCGTAGATTGTCTGTGCTGGTGGTTTGTTTTCTGGTGGGATGGTCTGTGCTGGTTTCTGTGCTGGTTTCTTCGGAACTGCTGCTAAATCGCTGTACAAATGTTACTACGAGGTTTCCAGCGGCTTGAAGCTTGTCCTTGAACTTAACAGGGAATTGAGCCTGTTGATCCATTTCTTATGGTGCTCTGTTATCACAACGTGACGAGCTGTGTTTCATGTTGCTGTGGTGAGCAAGAGAACAGCATAAGAGAGATTTTGGTATCTGCTGTTGGGCAAAAACAATTGTTTGCAAAATAGGCACCAGGCTCACTCATCGTGTTGACCGCAAGTAGGCTGCTGCATGTACTGTGGATCAAACACTGTTGAACACCCTGCATGCATTGATCACTTGCCCTGTAGGCAGTACACTCCTGCTGCATACAAACACACACACACATACATACACACATACACACATACCTCTTGCACTTGAGGTAGGGAGTCACCACCGCTGTGTCGCCAAGCGCTCTGCGTTTGCCTGAAATATACACCACAACCCCAAATACACCAACCCCCAACGCCACACCCAACACCAGAATACGTGCCCTGTGTAGTGGAGTGTGTGGCTAGGATGCAACCTGGGCAGCAGTTTGTGGCGAAAATCAACACCGCCTGCTTATTCTATTTCGTTCTGCTGCGTGTCCATATAACAAAGCATTACGCACACGACAGCCATGACCAACGCCATGATAACACCAGGTGCGTACAGCAAAACCAATCCCGCTAAAAAGCGCATGGATTCCAAAAAGTTGACATTCATGACCGTCCCTGTTGCGTTATCCCGTCACTACCACCCGCACTGCCCAACACAGAGGATTTGTTGATATCGGCAGCAGTTAAAGGAGCGTGTGCAGAGATGGCTGGGGATGCACTGCCCACGCCAACAGAAGAGGATGCCCCGTTGGTATCGGGGATTCTGCAGTCGATATTGAAAACGGTATGGGGATGATTTGGGTGATATACGAGGTCTTGCGATACGGTGTGCAGTTGACGGTGTTGATGGATGACGATCTCCTTTTTTGAACAGGCGAGCTTGCGTCAGGACTCGTTGGCGTCTTCGACTGTTGCAGGGTATGTGCGTTTGTTTGGGGGCGCAGCACTGTGCACACGACACCCATCACACCAACATCATCAGGCCCTCTGACGAGGGGTTTGAGGCTGCAGAAATGTGGGTGTATGATTTCTCCGACGACATTCTCACTGCCGCCCCCGCAACCGCGTTTTGTGCTGCAGATGACCCTGCGTTGTGGGACAACACCAACTTAACCTTGCCACCGTTGTCCAACGGAATGTCGCAGCCGTCGACGCCCCCCAGCGATTCGGAGCACAGCAGGAATGGACACCCGTTGCATCCCACCAACTCGTGCACTATTGCGGCACCATTGCAATATACTGTCCCTGTGGAGGATGCAGCACAGTCGTCTGTACAGATGTATTGTGCCCAAGCAATTGCCAACGCACCCCCGCCACCCCCCTTGTCCCCCGCGCCCGTTATGCAAGACTGCACAGATTATGTACCTCGTACCCGTGCAGAGGCCGTGCAGCGCTACTTGGAGAAAAAGGCACGGCGTGTACATACCAAACGCATTCGCTACCAAATGCGCAAGCTCAATGCAGATCGCCGGCCCCGCATCAAGGGTCGCTTTGTCAAACGCGAAGAGGCCGCCCGCATGCGTGCACAGGGGTTGCTGTAGTATGTTGGTGAGAGTGTATCAGCCAATGTGCTTGTTTTTTGTATTGAGGAGGGGTCTTATTTTGTTTTTGCTGGTGATTGCCACAAGGTCATCTTCACATCGTCGTCGTGTGTCTTCGACAACCATTTTTCTCATTTTTCAAATAACCGATACTACCTGATGGATTTGTTTATGCTACTAAACCTACTACTAAGACAACTACTACGTTGTTGTTATTGTGTGTATCGTCTGTGTATTGTGTGTATATCATTGTGTATTGTGTGCCTGCACAACAGCGTGGATACTAGACCACCCCTGAACATAAGGAAAGAGTACTTATTGTGCGTGTGTTGCAACACACCCATTTGTGTGCTGATTCTCTTTTGACAAGCTCATATGTGGATACTTATTGCTTGTGTGTGGATATTTCATCACTTTTGCGTTGCTGTACACAACCCTGAGAAACAACCCTGCTGCGTCCTGCATGGATGCCTGCTGCATTTGAGAGTAATGGTCTTGTGTGTGTGTGATTTTGGTCTTGTGATTTGGTTTTGTGTGCGCAGTGTAACATACCAGTTACTACATTGTTGTCTGTGGCACCCTCCTGGCGAGAGGGAGCGAGCAGCCGCCAACCATTTTTACACGATCATTTTTTTCTCTCCTGCACAGCTCCTGATTTTGACAACAAAGCATCCACCCACCATCGCATCGTTTTGAACATCATTCACAAGCAGCACAATGGCAACAGCACATTTGCTTGAGACATCAGAAGAGGACAGTTTTTTGCTCGTAGGACGCTTTGTGGGTGATTTACTCAATGAAGGAACGGTATGTAGACACTTGGTGGTGCAAAACTACATTGGGGTGGTTTTTGTACAGGACCACCAAATACAGGATCTGTATTTCACATCCCCACAGGAACGTACCGCACTGGCAGAAACAACAGGAAGCAAGTTTGTGGTAGAATGTGAAGCAGCACTTGGACAGCAGCGATATGATCATCTGCTGAAATTGCTGACAGACAAAATCGACATTATCCTGTCCAAGGTGGACGATGGCAAAGGTGTGTATATACATGGTGCATGGTCATGGTTGCTCATTGTATCTCAGCACCACCACCACCATCACCAACAGATCTTGAATGCTGTATCAATCACATGTGCCACTTGATCTCGCGCACCCCGACATCCCCCCAAGCAGCCAGCCAGGTCGCCGCTGTGCTTGTCTCCAAAACCCAACCACACCCTGAAGCACGCTTGATGGGTCTTGCAGAACTGTACAATGTTGCAGAGCAACCATCTGTGCGCCTCAACATCCTGCTTGACATCCTCCGTTACGCCCTGGCCACCAACCAAGCAGATGCCGTTGCCCCATCCCTGACCCACCTCCTCTCCTCATGGCTCGACGATGGGAACACCGCCAATCTCACCACAGCAGAGCAGCGAGAGGTGTTGCTGTTGGCCGCAGACGTGTACCGTGCAAGCAAACGCAAAAAGGGGGGGGCACAAGAGGCATATGCGTTGGTGGTGCGATGCTTGGATTTGTTGACCACAGATGCCTCTGCTGCTGACATTGCAGCAGTCAAGCCAGCAGCACATGCAGCGGTGTTGGATTTCATCAAGTCACCAGATCTCTTTCATTTTGATGTATGGGAAAGCCCAGCAGTGCAGCAGCTGGCCAAGGATGCTTCCACAGCAGATGCGTTTGCGTTGCTGCAGGTGCTGGTGGTGGGGTCTGTCAAGGTATGGTGGGGTGGTGGGGTGATCATGGTTGTTGGGAGGTTTTGTTTGTAACCATGCTGGATCTCTGATTGGCACCACCACACGATCAGAGTGTGAATGTGTGGGTATATTATCAGCACAAGCACCACCACAACAACAACACATACTCCCAAAACACACTACTACAGGATTTTGAGGCGTTTGCATCAACACCAAAAGCAGCAGCACTGTTTGCACAATTGGACATAACTGCAGAGGAAGTGCGTGACAAGGCGCGAGTGATGGGTGTTGGAGCATTGGCAGCAAGCAAGCCACATTTGACTTTTGCAGATGTACAGGTGAGTGCCATTGGTGGTGAATGACGAGAGTTGATCATCCGGTATATGTGTTGTACATGTGATGTACCTATGTACACATCGTCATCAATACCACATCACACACACAAACACAGACGGCCTTGGGCATTTCAGAGGCAGAAGTGGAGCCCACACTGGTGCGTGCCATTGGGCGTGGGCTGATTGAGGGACGACTGGATCAACTGGAGGGTGCTGTGGATGTGACACACAGTGCAAGCCGCACGTTTGGCAAGGCACAGTGGGAGGACCTGCGGGCACAGTTGGCAGAGTGGAGGGAGCGGTTGCATGCTATGCAGGATAGTGTTGCAGCACAGCATGTAGGGCATGCTATGGCAAATTAGTGTTTTTACGAGCATGTAACACACCGTGAATTGTCATTTTTTTCCTTCTCCTGTGTTGTTTTTCGACAAAGAGCAGGCACATCGAATCCCCATCATGTCAGCACCGTCTTCTGGTCGTGCAATTCACACATCACAGCAATCCCTGCGTACGGCGGTGGCAGATGCCTACCCTGATCTCCATCCACTGCACGTAGAGGCAGGGAGGCTTGCTGCGACCAATAGAGATGCCAAGGAGCGCAAGATGCCCAACGATATCACGTTTCACAACGCCTCCACACACTGGAAGGGCCACAAGGATGCGGGGCCGTTTGATGGGAGCACAGTACGTGTGTGATGATAATGCTGCGATGACAATACTAATGTGTGTATGATGCACATTCACCACAGATGACTGGAACTGAGGGTAAAACAGACAAGGTCAAGGTAGTGGACGATGAGCATTTGGGCAGGCAGGGGCGAGGATGAAAACAGAGTTGGGGGGGATCACTCGTTGCTGTTGTTGCTGTTCCATATGGCCACAAGTAACACACAATGTCTCTATACATATATAGCCCACACACTCGTTGGTCATCGTCAACACATCATCGTCAAACAACAACTCATCGCCATCATCAAGCAGCGTCACACAGTTCTCGCAACCGCTGAAATGCAGCCTCATACACAGCATCCATCTTGCCCTTGGTCCATGCATTATCCCACCCCACCCCCAACGGCCACCATGCAGGTTGTTCCATACGCCCATATGGGATGACCTTGACAATGTGTTTCTTCCCATCTGGTTTTTCCAAATTGAGCACATCACGCACAATTTGCTGCACCTCCTGACGCAGCGCTGCGCGGTTGCGCACGCCTGCCTTGGTAAGCAGCTGGTTGATGGTGGGTGGGTAGTAACGCTCCGTGTTGGGGGGCTGTGTTAATATTGGGGGGGATACTGTGTGAGCTTGCGACTGTGCAGGACCTACCTACTTTCACAAGGTGCACCATAATGCAGCACCACATTATTTTTTAACAACACATCCATTGTACACATACTACCTACCCACTATCATTGTACATACTCTCCACACACCACATCTCCCACACCTGCACATCCCCCTCTTGTCGTACAGACAGTGTCTTCGACTCCTTGCTTGCATTTTGTGCTGCTGCTGCTGCTTTTCCTGCAGGTGCAATTGCTGTCCCACCACCAGCACCATTTGTGTTTGCACAAACACCAGCACCACCAGCTTTTGTAGCACCAGGTGTTGTGTGTATAGTACCTTGAAGTATGCGATGCAGTTCATTAGCAGCTGGCAACACACCAGACTCCTCCTCACTCTCCTCACTGCTGCTTGCATCATCCCCATCACTCCCATCACTCCCATCACTTGCATCACTGCTGCTTGAATCATCACTCTCACCACTGCTGCTGGATGTTTCTGCAGAGGAGGAGGATTCCTCTTCGCCCGAGGATGACTGTGTGTATTAGCGTGTGTGTGTGTGTGTTGGGGTGTGTGTTGGGGTGTGTGTGTGTGTGTGAGTGTGCACACTCAAGGGTGTGCATCGGAGTGCGTATACAGGGATGTGAATGAGGGTGGATACATGGAGTTTGGTGGATAAACATAGGTCCTCACAGGCATGCATTGTGTATTGTACATAAAGTACAGATAAACATCTACACATTGTACATAAAGTACAGATAAACACCTACACACTGGGCATGTACACAACACTCATACCGATACATCACTGCTGTTTGTCTCCTCTGATCCACTACTATCGCTTGCACGCACAGCATTGGTACCATTACTGGTGTTGACAGCTGTGTTTGTATGCCCAGCATTGCTGGTGTTGACAGCTGTGTTTGGCTGTGCCTCACTGGGTTCAACCATAGTGCCAGCATGCTTGCTTGCACTTGCATTGCCTGCTTGTTGCAGAGCAGCACTCCCTGCCCTGTTTTCAACTACTTGCTGTTGTGGCTGTTGTGGCTGTTGTTGTTGTGGTGGTGGTGCGTCTTCTTCCTCTCCCTCACTCGACCCCCCCTCACTCGAATCCCCCTCACTTGTCTCCTCCTCCTCACTTGACCCCCCCTCACTTGACTCCTCTTCCCCATTTGACTCTGATTCCTCCTCATCATCATCCATGTCCTCCATATCTTCATCTTTATCCCCAGGTACAGCTGTCTGACCATGTGGTGTTGCTGTTGTCTGACCATGTGGTGTTGTCTGACCATGTGGTGTTGCTGTTTGTGTAGGTGCACTTGGTACTTGATGTCCTACATCCACTTGTCCTACAGGAGCATCAGCATTTGCTTCACTCTCCCCTTGTTCTTCCTCACTGCTACTACTGCTACCACCTGTCTTGTGTTGTTGTTCATGTCCGCTATGCATAACACCATTTGCTACATCCTGTTCTTCATGTGATGCACCACTGCCGGGCTTGTCTGTTGAGGGTGGCTGTTGTGAGGGACGCTGTGTTGTACCTGTGTCGGTGTGTGTTATTGAGGGGTATTGTGTGTGTGTGTACCTGTAACAACACATTGTGTTCTGTAGTGCACCATATGCAAGCAACCACAGAGAACCCATTAGAACAACAATACACACACACACCAGTTGTTGCACTGCGTTTTTGCTGTTGAGCAGCTGGTGTGGCCACTACTGGTGTTGATGCTGCAGTCACCCGGGCCCGTTTGCCTACTTGTGCCTCTTGCTGTTGTTGTTTTCTCTTCTTGTTCTGGTTTTGCTGCTGCTGTTGTTGTTTTTGAGTGCTGCGAGCTGTTGTGTTGTTGTTGTTGCTGTTTTTGCTGACGAGCAGGTGTGCGAGCAAGTCGGATTCTTTGGGCAAGACATCTGTGAGAGGATGTACAACATGTGTTTGTGTGCGCCACACGTGAAGTATGCTTCCCAATCACACACCTTGTACGAGTGCATCAGGTGACAGTCTGTATGGCGTGGTCTTGCCACTGCTTGGGTGTGTGTGGTAAAGGGCAAGATAGCTACACTCCACAGTGGTTGCATTGTAGATGCTGGTGTACGCCTTTTCGATCAAGCCTGTGTGGGTGTGGGTGTTTGCACATGTGTTTGCACATGTCTGCCAGCCATGGCAACACAAAACAGTGCATACCTTTTGCCTCTTGTATTGTGGCTGTGGCTGGAACGTTGACAAGAAATTGTGCTGCGACGTTGGAGTTTACCCACAGCTTGTATGCGTCGGCCATACTTGTGTGCGCGGGCGATGTGATGGATGTTGTTGGCCGACAACAACAAGTCTTGTGGTTGTTGGCTACAAGGCTGTGCAATGAGTATATGAGGCAAGTATTAATTGAGGAGCAACAAAAACAGGGTGCGAAGAAAACAGTGCAATGATGTTGTACTTGGTTGGCAGCACAAAAAAATAAGACCAAAAGACCCTAACATTACAACGACAAAATAGTATACAGGACACCAGCAATAGCACAAATACAGCAGGGCAACAACAAAAGTCCTTGCATTACAGATCCAGCCCTACTAGGGTACAGTCACAAAGCCCAAATTGGCTAGTGTACCATAGCACCGCCCTAGCCACAACCCGCATTATTGCGTGCAGCAACACAGCAGCAGTGCACTATCACGCGGAGGAACATTGCAACAACCAATCAGCAACATTATGACCTCGCTAAAATACGCACTCGTTGCTCGTGACGAAACAGTATTGGTTGATTACAGTGCCGAGTTTGGAGCGTTTCGGAGCGTTGCTTGTGGCTTGTTGGAGCGAATTCCACCACACAATGATAGGGTCAGCTTTCCCTATGACGGCAACCTCTACTCGTTTGCAGTCGAGTCTGGATTCAGTATGTGTGGGGTGATGTTGTTGCTATGGCGTAGCGCAGCATGGTTACGCCACACACACACACACACACACACACACACACACACACACACACACACACACACACAGCATTTGGCGTCGTTGGTGTGGAGAGCAAGAAGCAGCTTGCATTTGGCTTTTTGGAGAAAGTAAAGGGTGAATTCATCAAGGAGTATGGTGCACGTGCATTGGATGCAGGACCTGGGTCTCTTGATGGCGCATTTGGGTACGGCATGCAGGGGGCGTAGATGTAGATGGGGATTGTAGAACCTATTCCCATCCAACACGCCCAACCCCTCACACAGTCCCCGCCTCAAGTACTGGACAGACTACAGCAACAAAAATCCTGATGAACTCAGCAAAATAAACAACCTCCAACGCAAAGTGGATGATGTGAAAACTGTCATGCTGGGCAACATTGAAGAGGTTATCAAGCGAGGGGAAAAGCTGGCTGACTTGGATAGCAAAGCAGATGCACTCGCATTTGAGGCAGATCGATTTAACAGTTCAGGGATTGCACTGCGTAAGAAAATGTGGTGGCAGCAGGCCAAGTGGAGGGCTGTGGGGCTCGTCTGCGTCCTCATCCTGGTAAGTGTGTAGTGTGTGGATGTGGGTGTGGTTTGTGAGCGTGGGGTACTGTTGGGGTTGGGGTTGGGGTTTGTGTTAAGGGTTGGTGGATGGTTTCATGCTCATCATACACAATCTGCGTTCCCTGACACACAGTTGGGCGTGATTGCCTTGATCATTTGGTCGGTTGTGAAAAACAACTAGGTGCTGTTCTTGTGGATGATGGTTTCTTACTATGGTATCCACACTTTGTTGGTAGACAACGTTGTGTGTGCAGGATGGTGCTTGCAGGAGGGGTGTTGTTGTTGCTGGGGGATGTGTGTACAACTGCTGTTGGACATGGGCACACAAATATGGGACGCAATGCACAAATATGTATGGTAGGACGAGGTGTGTTGCAAGAAGGCGTGTGTTACAAGAAGGCGTGTGTTACAAGAAGGCGTGTGTTACAAGAAGGCGTGTGTTACCAGCAGTTTTGTGTCTCAGCAACCAAAATTATGTCAACATCATGTTATTTTTGTTGCTGTATACAAAAACATGTACACAAAATGGTAACACAATGTGGTGTGTACTTGTAGTGGGCTTCTATCATGTCCTGTCATTCAGCTGATGATCACCGTGCCCCAACTACAACACACATGCGTTGACAATCATGACAGTGCCCAACCACACCAATCAATCATCATGACAGTGCCCAACCACACCAATCAATCATCGTGACAGTGCCCAACCACACCAATCATCATGACAGGGCATCAGCACCAGTCCAGTCAAATCCTATACTGTCAAGCTGTGCCACACGTTGCTCATCCAACACACCAGATCTCCTTGCAATACGCTGCACACTACACCTGTGTGATATGTACAGGTGAGGGTGTGGATCAACAGCATACACAGGGTGGACATGTACACGAACAAACACCAAGCACCCAGGGTGGACATATGCAACCAACATATGCAGGGTGCTCCACACTGCATCCCTCCTCCAAAACAACGTCCTCTGTGTCACATGGACACAAACCTCATTTGTAACCTCGCATACCAGTTGGTGAGGTACAATGCAGTGCCACTCGCCAGTGGTGACACCTCTCCCGCTTGCTGCTGTGCAAGTTCATTGAACCACCGCTGCCACTCTGCTCGCTCTGCATCAAACTCCAACCCGATTCCCTTCAATACAAACACCCTCTCCTCCCCAAGCTCCCCCCTGGCATGCTCCTTACGCTGCATGGTCACCCAACGCACGAGTTGGGCATCATCCCCATCACGGGCCCCCACATGGGCATCGCCATGCAATGCAGCGTATTCTCTCAACAACTCTACGTAACGATCCCACTCACTTCTATCTGATGATGCAACACCATGCTGCCATGCTTGCACTGCTTGTTGCAACACAGTGGCATCCATCTGCCCACTGCGCTGCAACAAGAGGGATGGCTGTGCTTCGACCAACGCGACCACATCCACACCCTGATCTGACGTTGCCACCTTCATTTCAAGCAGCCGTCGTGTGATTTCATCAACGTCTGCAGCCACCAAGCCAGGCTCTTTGGTGAGCATCCATGGCAGATCAACACCGCTGCCATACCCCCCCAACACCGCTGCCAGCTTGAGCACCCGTTGGGAAACAGTGGTCACTTGTGCAGCTGCATCAGCAGATCCCTGCGCTTGCCAGTAGGCATTGGCACCTGGCAGCTCAAGTGGTGGGGTGGGGGTTGTGAGGGGGGCTTGGGCGAGGTCGACGAGGTGGGCAATGTGCTGGTCGCTTTGTACACCCCGTGATCGCCAAAAGGACGAAAGAAGAGACTGCTGCTCTTCTGAAAGAGATGTTGTGCTGGATTGCTGGGCGTACTGGCGTGTTTTCAAAGTATGAGGATGTGATGCCGCATGCAATGGCATTTTATGGGTACTACGCAGCTGTGTTGGCAGTGATCGTTGCTGCATCTTGTTGTTTTCTTGTTGTTCTGCCCAAGAATCTGCCCACAAACAATGAAACATGGAAACCAACGAGAAACACAATGCACTTGCACAGCACCAGCTCCCAACACCACCTACTCTCAGCGGCGTCGCACCACACCCCATGCCAGTCCAGCCCATGCCAAAAGCCCAAACACCGGCACAAACACAGCCTGCAGGGCAACACGCTGCCACGCAACCATGCCAGTGAGCCCAAACGCCTGCAGCACGACCTGCCCTCCCTGTGCCCCGAGTGGCACCCCACCCACAAGCACCCCACCCACATCCCCCTCTCCCCCACCAAACACATTGAGCACCTGCGCCTGCCACGCATACGACAGCCAATTCACATACACAAACCACCGCCACCACACGGGCACATCTTGTATGCGTGGAATGGTAAACCCAGCGAACAGCGTCGACACTCCAGCAAACGTGGGCAGCACTGCATGCACCACATCCATCGTGCGGCACCATGCCATTGCAGCAAGGGCCAGGCTGGTCCCTGACATCAGTGTCATCCATGTAGATGTAAAGAGGATGAGGTAGCTGCCCTGCAGACGCACACATGCATATAAAATGGCGGTAGAGAGGATGCTTGCCAGGGTGATGACTGTGTTGTCAGCAAGGGCCAATGCAATGAGGAGCTCGTGTGGGGTGTAGAGACCATCTGCGTATTCACGTGCATACACCACACGCTCACGGTAAATGGTGCTCACCTGTGTGTGTGTGTGTGTGTGTGTGTGTGTGTGTGTGTGTGTGTGTGTGTGTGT
>VFQP010003217.1_pt1 | contig 16924 bp, 13 predicted proteins | sample 3512351 | NCBI WGS metagenome assembly VFQP01 (sample SAMN10412372, study PRJNA504923) | tailings metagenome | isolation source: Relicate 1 Philex TSF1 revegetated site | place: Philippines: Tuba, Benguet | collected 2017-08-29
GGTAAATGACGCGGGCACATTGAACCTGATCCCCGACGCCCGGCTGTCCGTCGAACCAAGGATCGAACCCGCATTGCCGAAAGTTGCCGGCGCAATGCCTTGCACCGCAATGGCGTCGCCGATCGTAGTGGTCACTGCGCTGCCTGCCTGGAGTTGGTACTCGGTATCGCTGGACAGCGTGATGCCGGTCGTGCTCGGGCTGACTATCGTGACCGACTGCGCTGACGTGGCAAGGCTCGCCAGCACGGTTGCGCAAATACGGCGTGGCCTTGCCCTGATTCGCATGACCGGTCCGATGCAGTGGTGTATCTGCGTCATGCGAAAATCCCCTGGTATTCGAATCCCGATGTATCTGGCAATTCAGATAATGGATTCGCGATTTGATTCAATCTGACCACTGACGATGAATATAATCATCCATATTCACATCGATGCGTTTATGCATTTCTATATCACCGCGCCATTTCATTCAAATCGCGCGGTGTGAAATTTCGCTGATCGCATGTATCGCGCAGGGTGAAAAATCGAGCCGATCGACGTAACCCGTCGTAAACGTCCCACGGCGACACCCCCCTTTTCGGTGCACGCGGCGTAGCGTGGCTCTGGCAAAATGTATGCGCAATGAGTCAAAGCTACTCTCCCATGTTCCTGTCGGGCCAGGCCTACAGCGCGCCGCGCTGGCGCTTCACGCGCTGGCTTGCGGAGCCTGGCCGCGACGTGCCACCCGAGATTCGCGAAGCATTGGTCGGCAGCCTGTTCGGCACGCTGTCGATTTTCTTCGGCGGCATTCTCAATACGCTGATGGTGGCCACGGTCATCACGATTCATCTGTGGCGCCCCGAATTCCTGGTCTGGCTGGCATGCGAGGCGTTGATCTGCCTGTCACGCGTGGTCGTGCTGTTCCGCGCGCGCCGGGCTGCCCGCGCAGGACGCCCGACGCCCACCGACTGGCACATGCTGCTGACGCTGGCGTGGGCCGCCAGCGTCGGGCTTGGCGCATACCTGAGCGTGGTCAGCGGCGACTGGCTATGCGCGGCAATGGCATGCCTGTCCGCCGCGGCCATGTGTGGCGGCATTTGCTTCCGCAATTACGGCGCGCCGCGTATGACGGCAATGATGATCGTGCTGAGCCTGGGTCCGATCTGTATCGGCGCGCTCCTGGCGCACGAGCCGGTATTCCTGCTGACGCTGCTGCAACTACCGGTCTATGTCATCAGCATGACCAGCGCATCGTTTCGCATGAATGCGATGGTGGTCGCCACCATGCGTTCTGAACGAGAGAACGCGCACCGGGCCCGGCACGACTCGCTGACCGGGCTTCTGAACCGATCGAGCCTGCTGTCGGAAATCCGCGAGGTCAGTGCACAGCGCATGGCCGCCGGCCGCTATCTCACGCTGTTGTATCTGGATCTGGACGGATTCAAGCCCATCAACGACTCTTTTGGCCATGGCAGTGGCGACGAGCTGCTGGTGCGCGTGGGCGAGCGGCTGCGTGGCGCAGTGCCGGGGCGCGGCCTCGTTTATCGCATCGGCGGTGATGAATTCGTGATTGTGCTACGCAACGAAAGCGAGCAGAGCGTTCAGGCACTGGCCCATGACGTACTGCGCGAAATGAGTACGCCATTCGTACTGTCCACCGGCCACCACGCCCAGCTTGGTGCCAGCATCGGCATTGCGCATGTCCGCCCGGACGGCCTGACTGCCGACGATATCCTGCATCTGGCGGACCGGGCCTTGTACCGGGCCAAGGCCCAGGGCAAGGGTCAGTTCCAGTTCGCGACCGCCGACGACTGAACCCGCCGGCCAGTTTGCTGCCGGCACCTGCTACCGGCGACTGCTGTCGGAAACCTGTCTGACCGAAACCATCGATTGCTCAGACTATGAAAACATTTAATTCTCTAACCAGAAAGTCTGATGCCTATCGCGGCCATTGATCAATACGATATGACTTGTCGTATTGCATCTGCGATAGTGCCATCGACGCCCTGAAAAATGATCAGGCCGGATTCGCAACCGCCTGCCACCCCATCGAGGATCTCCATGAAAAAGCTCACGACCGCTTTCGGCGCGCCCGTCGTCGACAACAACAATATCCAGACCGCCGGCCCGCGTGGCCCCGCGCTTCTGCAGGATGTCTGGTTCCTGGAAAAGCTGGCCCACTTCGACCGCGAAGTCATTCCTGAACGCCGCATGCATGCCAAGGGCTCGGGCGCCTATGGCACGTTCACGGTGACCCACGACATCACCAAGTACACCCGTGCCAACCTGTTCTCGGAGATCGGCAAGAAAACCGAACTCTTCATGCGCTTCTCGTCGGTGGCGGGCGAGCGTGGCGCCGCCGATGCCGAGCGCGACATTCGCGGTTTTGCCATCAAGTTCTACACGGAGGAAGGCAACTGGGACATGGTCGGCAACAACACGCCGGTGTTCTTCCTGCGTGATCCGCTGAAGTTTCCGGACCTGAACCACGCCGTCAAGCGCGATCCGCGCACCGGCATGCGCAGCGCCGAAAACAACTGGGACTTCTGGACTGGCCTGCCCGAGGCCCTGCACCAGGTCACCATCGTGATGAGCGACCGCGGCATTCCGCGCAGCTGGCGCCATATGCACGGTTTCGGCAGCCATACCTACAGCTTCATCAACAAGGACATGGAGCGCTACTGGGTCAAGTTCCACTTTGTTACCCAGCAAGGCATCCAGAACCTGACCGATGCCGAAGCCGCCGAGGCCACCGGCCAGGATCGCGAGTATCACCAGCGCGACCTGTACGAATCGATCGAGCGTGGCGAGTTCCCGCGCTGGAAATTCTGCGTGCAGATCATGCCCGAAGCCGATGCCGGCAAATACCGCTACAACCCGTTCGACCTGACCAAGGTCTGGCCGAAGAAGGACTATCCGCTGATCGAAGTGGGCGTGCTGGAGCTGAACCGCAACCCCGAGAACCATTTCGCCGAAGTCGAGCAGTCGGCATTCGCACCGTCGACAATCGTGCCAGGCATCGGCTTCTCGCCAGACAAGATGCTGCAGGGCCGCCTGTTCTCGTACGGCGATGCCGAACGTTACCGCCTGGGTGTCAATCACCACCTGATTCCGGTAAACGCGCCAAAGGCAGCAAAGTACGTCAACAGCTATCATCGTGACGGCCGCATGCGCATTGACAACAACCAGGGCGGTACCATTGCCTACGAGCCGAACACCAAGGGCGAGTGGGCCGAACAACCCGACTTCCGCGAACCGCCGCTGACGCTTGAAGGTACGGCCGACCACTGGAATCATCGTGTCGACGACGACTACTTCTCGCAGGTTGGCGCGCTGTTCCGCCTGATGTCGCAGGCACAGCAGCAGGTGTTGTTCGACAATACGGCGCGCGCCATCAAGGGTGTGTCGAAGCCGGTGCAGCAGACCCACATCAGGCATTGCACGGCGGCTGATCCCGCCTATGGTGCCGGTGTAGCCGCTGCGATCGAGAAGATCGAAGCGAAGTAACCCCGCGGCATTCTCCTCTCTCACCGCTTATTTGCGGGGGGAGGAGAACTCCACACAGCGAGAAAACGATGGACCAACCTCAAGCCCCTACCATGACCGCCGAAGAAGAAGCCCGCATGGTTGCCGCGCTGGGCCAGGTGTTCGATCTGGCACGCCAGGGCGATACCGCAGCGCTGGGCGCGCTGATGGCACGCGGCATGCCGCCAAACCTGCGCAATGAGAAAGGCGACACGCTGGTCATGCTGGCCGCGTATCACGGTCATGCCGACGCGCTGCGCGCATTGCTCGATGCCGGCGCCTCACCGGACATTCGCAATGCCATGGGCCAGACACCTATCGCCGGTGCCGCCTACAAGGGCTACAAGGAAATCATCGAGATACTGCTCGCGCATGGCGCCGACGTTGAAGGCGCATCGCCCGATGGCCGCACGGCACTGATGACCGCGGCAATGTTCCAGCGCACGGAGATCGTCGAACTGCTCAAGGCACACGGCGCCGATCCTGAAGCGCGTGATGATCGCGGCATGACGGCTGCGGATGCCGCGGCGTTCATGGCTGGGCGCGGGGGCAGCCACTAATTCAGGTTTTTGCTCCGCTCTCCCCACGCGGAAGAGCGGAGCACACCGACAGCAGTAATTCAACCGCGGCCTACGAACGGCATTTTCGTGGCCATTACAGTCATGAACTGCACGTTCGCATCGAGCGGCAGGTTGGCCATGTGCAACACCGAACTGGCGATGTGGGCAACGTCCATCAGTGGCTCAGGGCGGATTTCTCCATTGGCCTGAGGCACGCCGCGCGCCATGCGGTTGGCCATGTCGGTGCCGGCATTGCCGATATCGATCTGGCCGCAGGCAATATCGAACTGGCGCCCATCGAGCGACAGGCTTTTGGTCAGGCCGGTGATGGCGTGTTTGGTGGCGGTGTAGGGCACGGTGTTCGGACGCGGGGCATGCGCCGAGATCGAACCGTTGTTGATGATGCGGCCGCCGCGCGGGTCCTGCGACCTCATCAGCGCGAAGGCGCCGCGCGCGCACAGGAATGCGCCGGTCAGGTTGGTATCGAGCACCGCCTTCCATTGTTCGAACGACAACTCGTCGATGCTGATCGCCGGTGCGTTGATGCCCGCGTTGTTGAACAGCACGTCGAGCCGGCCAAAGCGCTCGCGGATCTTTGCGTAGAGCGCGTCCACAGAGTCCGGGTTGCTGACATCGCACTGCACGGCCAGCGCCGTCTGACCCGCCGCCGTGGCCTGTTCGGCCAGTGCTTCAAGCGTCTCCGCGGTGCGTCCTGCCAGCACCACCTGATAGCCGTCGGCCAGCAGCGCCTGCGCCACCGCCTTGCCGATCCCGCGGGCCGCGCCCGTTACCAGCGCAACCTTTGCCTGCTTTGTCATGCCTGTTGTCTCCATTTGTTAAGCAATTGCTGACCTTGCGATGCGGAGTCATCGTACAACATAAGGGCAACCCATGTCAGGACAGGGGCCAAACATGTGCTGATCTAAAGATATAACAACAATGCATTTGGCGCGACGCAGGGGTTGTCGTACGATCCACGGCTGACCGGGCGGGGGCTGGGAGGCCGCCGCCTTTCTTTTCCAGCGCCTCCAAAACTACAAATAATGTCAGTCGATCTCGCCCTGTCGTCCACCGGCGCACAGGCAGCCAGCCAGACGGCCGCGCCGTCCAAGGCCGTCATCCGTTCCGCCGCCGATGTCGCGGCACTCGTCAACCAGGGCGGCGCCGCCGTCAGCAATGCACGCATCGTCGTGGCCATCGCGCTCGGTGGCATTTTCCTGGACGCCTATGACCTGGGCGCCCTCGCCTTCGGCCTGAAGGACGTCACCCGCGAATTTGGCCTGACTCCCGCCGGTACCGGCATGGTGGCATCGGCCATCACGTTCGGCGCCATTGTCGGCGCGTTCCTGGGCGGCTACCTGACCGACCGCATTGGCCGCTATCGTGTGTTCATGGCTGACATGCTGTGCTTTGTGTTCGCCGCCATTGCCTGCGCACTGGCACCGAACGAGTACGTGCTGGCCGGCGCGCGCTTTGTGATGGGTCTCGGCGTCGGCATCGACCTGCCCGTGGCCATGGCCTTCCTGGCCGAATTCTCAAAACTGAAGGGACACGGCAACAAAGCCGCGCGCGTGGCCATGTGGTGCCCTACCTGGTATGCGGCGATCTGCGTCTCGTACCTGCTGGTACTCGGTTGCTACTCGATCCTGCCCGAGTCGCACAGCGGGCTGTTGTGGCGCATCATCCTGGGTTTCGGCGCGGTACCCGCGCTGATCATCATCGCCGTGCGTAGCCGCTACATGAGCGAATCGCCGGTGTGGGCCGCCAACCAGGGCGACCTCGAAGGTGCCGCAAAGATCCTGCGCAAGTCCTACGGCATCGATGCCACCGTGGCGGCGGATGCCGTGGTCGAGCCGCCGAAGCGCCCCGCTTCGTGGCGCAACTACGGGCTGCTGCTCAAGGGCGTCTACGCGCGCCGTACCGTGCTGGCCACGGTGATGTCGATTGCCTCGTCGTTTGCGTACAACGCGGTGGCCTTCGGCCTGCCCGTGATCATCGCCAGCTTCCTGGCGCAGACCATGCTGACCACGATCCTGGTGTCGCTGGCGCTGAACCTGCTGTTTGCATTTGTCGGCGGCCTGATCGGCGTGCATCTGGTGCCGAAGACCGGCGCATGGAAGCTGACCGTGACCGGCTATGCATTCCAACTCGCCGCACTGATCGGCCTGGCACTGGTGGGCAAACCCGCCGGCGCCGCCGAGGTGGCCATCGCGATCTCGTTCCTGGCGTTGTTCCTGCTGGGCCAGGGCTTTGGCCCCGGCGCCCATACCATGACCTACGCATCGCTGAGCTACCCTACCTCGCTACGCGGTGTGGGCGTGGGCTTCAACCAGACGCTGATGCGCGCCAGCTCCACGGCATCGCTGTTCCTGTTCCCGGTGCTGGCAGCCACGCTCAGCACCAAGGTGTTCTGGGTCATTGCACTGGCCCCGCTGGCCGGTCTGGTCGCACTGCTGACGATCCGCTGGGAGCCAGCCAACTACGACGTGGATGCCGAGGACTTCCAGTCCTGAGCCTCTCCACTAACGGGCGGCGGCCTCCACCACCTCCGCCCGTTCCGCCACGATCCTCAGGCGATCGAAGTTCATGTTCGCCCCCGACGTGATCGCCACCAGCGACTGTTGCGCCCCGTGCGGCAGTCGCTCGGCATACTGCTTCAGGCCAGCCACCGCCAGCGCGCCGGCCGGTTCCACGAGGCTGCGCGTGTCCTGGAAAATGTCCTTGATGGCCGCGCACAGCGCATCGGTATCCACGGTCAACACGCCATCGAGCAGATGACGGCAAAGCCGGAAGGTTTCCTCGCCTACGCGCTTGACTGCCGTGCCGTCTGAAAACAACCCCACCGTTTCCAGCGTCACACGCTCGCCGGCTGCCATCGAGCGGGCCATGGCGCACGAATCGTCGGTCTGCACGCCAATCACCTGCACCTCGGGCCGCACGGCCTTGATATAGGACGCCACACCCGCGGCCAGGCTACCGCCACCAATCGGCACGAACACCGCATCAAGCGCGCCGCGATGCTGACGCAGGATCTCCATGCCTACGGTGCCCTGCCCCGCGATGACGTCCGGATCGTCGAACGCGGGGATGAACGTGAGCGCCTGCTCGCGTTGCAACGCCATCGCATGATCATAGGCGTCGGAATACGATTCGCCCGCCAGCACCACTTCGACCATCGCCCCGCCATGGGCCCGTACCGCATCGACCTTTACCTGCGGCGCGGTCTGGGGTACTACGATGACCGCGCGAACGCCGAGCCTTGCCGCCGATAGCGCCACACCCTGCGCGTGGTTGCCGGCCGACGCCGTGATCACGCCGCGCGCCAGCGCATCCGCTGGCAGGTTGATCATCTTGTTGTACGCACCACGCACCTTGAACGAAAACACGGGCTGGTGATCTTCGCGCTTGAGCCAGACCTGGTGACCCAGACGCGCCGTCAGCGCCGGCGCCGCATCGAGCGAGGTCTCCCTCGCCACGTCATAGACGCGCGCGGTCAGGATTCGCCTCAGGTAGTCATCTGCATCGATCGCGGCCGCATCTGCATGCAGAACGGCACCTGGTGCTTTGGCAAGATTGAAAGAGGCTGTGGCGAACGACATGTGACGCTCCTGTCTGAAGGATGGATTCCCAAGCAGGCGGCCACAAAAAACCCGCCTCATTGGGCGGGTTGTTGTGCTCTGTTCCGGACGCGCGCTAACCCACCATTCGAGGAATGGTGCGAATAATCGCGATGATTTGCAGGCCGAAACAGGTCATGACAGCGAGTGTCACGGATTTCGGCATGCCGTGTCAATCCCGGCGCCTGTGGTATCGACATACACCGACGCCGCCTGTTGCAGCCGCGCCGATTCCCGCAATCCGTTGACCCGTGCGGGGTTCAGCCGGATGCAAGGTCGTATTAGAATCGTCGCTGTCGTGCCCGGCCTTGTCAAAGCCAGTGGTCATGGTCCAGGTAATGATCTGCCTAGATTTACCTCGGACTGGTTTTGGCATACGGGCTCCCGGCACTTCAGATTCAGGGAAACCATCCGATATCTGTCCTGCGAACACAGGATTTCGGGCAAGACAACTACATGACCGCGCTGACATACGATGTAGCCCTGGCACCCGAGCCTGCCGAGCGCCGGCCCGCTGGTGCCACCCCCGCCAGGGGCGAGGCCTGGGCGATGCTGGAAGCTTCCGGCGCGCTGGCCATGCGGGTCAACGTCCAGGGTCGCATTCTCGAAGCCACCGAAACCACGGCCGACCTGCTGGTCTATCCGCTCGACTACCTGCTGCACACATCCGTGCTGGACCTGATCGCGCTCGAATCGCGCGAGCGCCTCGCGCAACTGCTGCAAGGTTGCGCGCAGGACCACGCCGCGCGCCGCGAACGCGTGCGCATGGCCGGCGGTATTGGCGGTCCCGGCTGGATCGACCTGCGCATCAGCCATCACCGTGCCGCCGATGGCGCGGTCAGCCTGTTGCTGTTCGGCTATGACGTTTCGGACTGGATCGAATCCGAGCGCCAGTTGTCCGAGCGTGCCTTCCTGGATCCGCTGACCGGCGTGGGCAACCGCGCCTATATCCGCAAGCGGATCGAGGAATACACGTCCGGCCCGATGGCACGGCAACCGTTCGCGCTGGCGCTGATGGATCTCGACGGCTTCAAGAACATCAACGATTCGCTCGGCCACGAGTTCGGCGACGCACTGCTCAAGGAAGTCGGGGCACGGCTGCAGGACACGGTTCGTACACGCCATAGCGTGGCGCGCCTCGGTGGCGACGAGTTCGTGCTGATGCTCGATGGCCTGGAAACCGAAGCCGACGCCGTACGCATGCTCGAACGCGTGATCCACGTTTGCCGTCAGCCGTTCCTGCTTGGCGGCTGCCATGTGCGCATCACCACCAGCATCGGACTGGCATTTTCGGCCGAGGCCCCGCAAAGCGAATCGCAATGGCTGCGCCGCGCCGACCTGGCCATGTATGAGGCCAAGGCGCTGGGCAAGAACCGCTACTGCATCTATACGCCGGAACTCGACCGGCGGCTCGACGAGCAGTTCCGGATCGAACAGAGCATGTTCGAAGCGGTACAGAACGGCGAATTCCTGCTGCACTACCAGCCGATCGTATGGCCGAAATCGGGCCAGATCTGCGGTGTCGAGGCGCTGATGCGCTGGGACCACGCGGGCGAGGACATCCGGCCCGATGTGTTCATTCCGCTGGCCGAAAAGAATGGCCTGATCAAGCATCTCGGCGCGTGGGCGCTGCGTTGCGCGTGCGCGCAGATGGCCGCCTGGGATGCGCAGGGCATCCGCGTGGGCCACATGGCCGTCAACGTATCGGCCGCGCAGTTCCTGCACCCGAATTTCTATGACAGCGTGCGCAATGCGATCCAGGACGCCGGCATCGGCGCGGACCGCCTGGTACTGGAAATCACCGAGAGCGTACTGATGACCGACCCCAAGGCGGCGGAGCAGTTGCTGCAGTCGCTGCGCGCGCTGGGCATCCGGTTTGCCGTGGACGATTTCGGCACCGGTTATTCGAGCCTGTCCTATCTGCGACGCTTCCCGTTGTCCGCACTCAAGGTGGACCGCAGTTTCGTCGCCGACATGATCGATTCCCCGCACGCACGGACCATTGTGTCCGCCGTGCTGTCGCTGGCGCGCGAACTGGGCCTGGTGGCCATCGCCGAAGGCGTCGAGACCGATGCACAAAGCCAGCTGCTGACCGCGCAGGGCTGTGACCTGGTGCAAGGCTGGCGCGATGCGCGTGCGCTGAGCCCGTCCGACTTCGAGAACACGGTGCTCGACGGCAAGATGGTAATTGCCCATGAAGAAGTCTTCACGCAGCAGGTGATCTCCTGATGCAAAAGACAGAGTTCTTCGAGACGCTCTGGGCGCGCATGGCGCAGCAGGGAGACTTTCCGACACTGCAGTACTGTGTCGACAACATCTTCAAGACGCTCAATTCCGACCTGACCGTCGGCGAGATGGCCACGAGCGTGCTGTCCGATTTCAGCCTGTCGCAGAAGGTCATCCGGCTGGCCAACTCGGCCATGTACCGGTCGTTCGGTGGCGAAGTCACCACGGTGTCGCGTGCCATCCTGGTACTCGGCGTGGAGGCCATCAGCCATCTGACGCTTGGCATCCAGCTGCTCGACTATTTCCATGGCGTGGCGCCCAAGCGCCCGCAGGCGGCAAAAGCGCTGCAACGCGCGCTGGTGGCTGGTGAAGTCACGCGCGCGCTGAGCCAGGCGCGTGGCATCAACGAAGGCGAGGAAGCCGTCGTCTGCACGCTGATGCACCATATGAGCCGGCTGCTGCTGGTGTTCTACTTCCCTGAGGAATGGGAGCGCGTGGAAGCGATGTGCGCCGCGCATCCGATGACCGAGAACGAGGCCGCGCTCGAGGTGCTGGGCGTCTCGCTGGAAGAGATTGCCGAGGCTGCCGCGCGCAAATGGCGCCTGCCGGGACTGATCGCGCATGCGATGAAGCCGCGCACGATATCCGCGGACACCGTCATCGAGACCCATGCCGACTGGCTGTCCGCGATTGCCCACGTGTCGGCCGAAGCGGCGGTCACGATGGTGCGTGAAGGCACCCAGGAATCGGTCGAGGCACTGCTGACCGCGCACGCCAAGATGCTCGGACTCAATGCCGGCGACGTCAGCGTGGCCGTGCGCCAGGCTGACCTGCTCAACAGCTCGATTGTCGAGTCCGAGACCGCCGCGCCAGCCGACGGCACCGCAGCGCATGGCCCGCAACCGGTCAACGTACTCGAACGCCTGCAACAGGGCCTGGCCGAGGTACGGCGCGAGGGCGCCGGGCTGTCCGTGTCGCAACTGGCGCCGATGGTGCTGGAATCGAGCATGCGCGCACTCGATTTCTCGCGTTGCTTCCTGATGATGCTGAATCCGGCCACGCGCCGTTTCCATGCGCGCCTGGGCTTTGGCGACGGTATGCGCGAAGCGCTGCCGGCCCTGTCGTTCGAGGAAGGTTTCGTGCCGGACGTCTTCCATTTCGCGGGCCTGTCGGCCAAGCCGCTGCTGATTGAAGACACATTCGATCCCGAGGTGGCGCACCGCATGCCACGCTGGTATCGCGATGCGATCCCCGATGCGCGTTCGGTGGTGCTGGCGCCGGTAAAAATGCGCAATCGCTGCATTGCGCTGATCTATGGCGACTGGGGTGCGGCGCGCATGCCGGCGGCCATCGGCGAGGCCGAACTCGAGGCCATCGATGCGCTGATGCGTGAAATTGCCGCGGGCGTCATGCGCGCGGCGCCGGACCGTACGCCGGCATCGCGCTGACCATCAGCGACCATCGGCAACGATCAGCAGCAATCAGTGACGGCCGGCCTTGCGCTCGGCCTTGTTCGCATACATCGCTGCATCGGCCTCGGCCAGCAAATCGTCGACACTCATGTGATAACGCGGATTGAAAGCGATCATGCCCACGCTGTAGCGCAGCGCATAGCCCGCGCGGTTGCTCGCGTTCCACGCATCCACCTGCAAGCGCAACCGCGCCAGCGCGTCCTGGCAGCCTGCCGTATCCGTGTTGGTCAGCAGCGCCGCGAATTCGTCGCCGCCCAACCGGCCCACCACATCCGACTCACGAAACGCCGCGCGCAGTTCGGCGGCAAATGCCATCAACGCACGATCACCCTCGGCATGACCCAAGCTGTCGTTGATCGCCTTGAAGCCATCCATATCGAAGAACAGCAGCGTAGCCGGACGCGCAAGGCGGCGGCACAGTTCAATCGCATGCTGGCTCAGCACCGTAAAGCCACGACGATTCGACAGCAGGGTCAGTTCGTCCATGGTGGCCATCTGCACGGCCGCCAGTTCATGCTCGGCCATCCGCGCAAGGTCGTGCAGGAGTTCACGGTCTTCTTCGTGGAAGCCGCGTGGTTGGCTATCGATCAGGCAAAGCGTGCCGACCTTGGAGCCGCCGGCGACCGAAAGCGGGCGGCCCGCATAGAAGCGGATATGCGGCGCACCGGTGACCAGCGGGTTGTCATGGAAGCGCGGATCCTGCGTGGCATCGGGGATCAGCAGGATATCGTCGCCACAAATGGCATGGCCGCAGAACGATAGATCGCGCGACGTTTCGGTGGCGTCGAGGCCCTGACAAGACTTGAACCACTGGCGGTTCGCGTCGACCAGGCTGACCACGGCGATCGGCACGTTAAACAGCCGTTTGGCGAGCCGCGTCAGACGATCGAAGCGCTCCTCGGGCGGGGTGTCCAGAACATTGAGCGACCGCAGTGTCGCGAGTCGCACAGCCTCATTGGCGGGAATCGGGGGCAGTTGCATGGATTGGTCGGCAGTTGAACGCGTCGATATGCATGACAACATTAACGGCAAATCTGCGCAACGATGCACAATGTACGCTTTGTTTCACTTTTACACCGTCTCGCATGCGGTGACCTGTGTGGCATTGACGTCCGGAAAGTCCACCAGTGGCACGAATTTGCGCGTCTTGCCATCAAGCGCATCGATCGCGCCGGTACCGATGTCGTAGACCCAGCCATGCAGGTTGATACGCTGCTCCGCGAGCGCCTGGGCTACGCTTGGATGGGTGCGCAGATGCCCGAGTTGTTCGATCACGTTCTCGCGCACCATATCGTCGACCCGTTCGCGATCCGACGCATGCGGGCGCGCCAGGCTGATCTTGCGCGCACCGCTGGCATGCTCGAGCCATACCGCTACCGACGGCATATGGTCCAGGCACTGACAGGTGGCCACCGCCGTCATTGCGCCACAGTTCGAATGGCCGCAGATCACGATGTCGCGCACCTTGAGGCCGGACACCGCGTATTCGACGCTGGCCGACACACCGCCGGGCTGTACCGCATAGGCCGGCACGATATTCCCGGCATTGCGGATCACGAACAGCTTGCCCGGCTCGCTCTGCGTGAGCAGTGCCGGTTCCACGCGGCTATCGGAACAGGCAATAAACAGCGTGCTGGGACTCTGCTGCGTCGCCAGCTCCTGGAACAACGCGGAAAGCTTCGGAAATTCCTCGCGCTGGAATTTGAGAATGCCTTGAATCAGGTCTTTCACAACGATCTTCCCCCCATTTGACCCCATAGCATGAGCGCAAACTGCTATTAGGTCCAAGACCGGATTATTATGCTTGCCATTGGCATTACCAATAGTTGAACTGTTCGCCCATGCTGCTGCGTCACGTCCGATACTTCCTGGCGGTTGCCGATGCCGGCAACTTCACCCGTGCAGCCGAGGCGCTGCACGTTTCGCAACCAACGCTGTCGCAGCAGATCCGTCAGCTTGAAGATTCGCTTGGCGCGCCGCTGTTCGACCGCAGCGGCCGCATGGTGCGGCTGACCGATGCCGGCGAGGCCTACTATCAGCACGCGCGGCGCGCGCTGCAGGATCTGGAAGCAGGACAACGGGCGATTCACGATGTGGGCGAGCTCACGCGCGGCAACCTGCGGCTGGCCATGACACCAACGTTCACGCCCTACCTGGTGGCACCGCTGATCGTCGGCTTCAACGCGCGGTATCCGAACATCACGCTAAGCCTGCGCGAAATGCCGCAGGAACGCGTGGAGCCCATGCTGGCCAACGATGAAGTCGATATCGGCATCGCGTTTGACGATATCCACCTGCCGGACCTCGAAGCCACGCCCTTGCTGGATGAGCCGCTGGCCTACATGGTCGGCACCACGCATGCGCTGGCGCGCCGCCGCACGGCACTCGGGGCCCGCGCGCTCGCCGGAGAGTCAATGGCGATGCTGACGCGCGAATTTGCCACGCGTGGATATATCGCGCGTTACTTCGGCGCGCTGGGCATCGAACCGCGCATCACGTTCGAAGCCAATTCGGTGAGCGCCGTGCTCGATGCGGTGCAAAGCGGGCGTCATGCCACAGTACTGCCGGCGGCCATCGCCGCCGATCACCCGGACCTGCGCATCCTGAAACTGGAATTGCCGCTGCCGCCGCGGCACGCCGCGCTATTGCAGCGCAAAGGCGCCTACCGCACCGCGGCGGCGCGCGCCTTTGTCGACTTCGCGCTAAGCGAATTCAAACGTCGGGGGTCCCCAACGCGCGGTTGATACGCAAGGCGATCAACGTCCCCGCCACGCCGGACAGCAGGTACAGGCTCACGGCCACCAGCCCGAACAGCGACGACAGGCCCAGCGCCACCAGCGGCGCGAACGCGGCGCCAAACAGCCAGCCGAAGTCGGTGGTCAGCGCGGCGCCGGTATAGCGGAACTCGCGATCGAAGTTGGATGTCACCACACCGGCTGCCTGCCCATAGGACAGCCCGAGCAGGCCAAAACCCACCAGGATGAAGATGTCCTGTCCGGTGGCACCACCGCCCAGCAGCCATGGCGTGGCAAGGCTGAAGATGCCAATCAGCACGGCCATAATCGCCAGCGTGGTGCGACGGCCAATGCGGTCCGCCAGCCAGCCCGATATCAACGTGCCGATAAACGCAATCACGGCGCCCACGATCTGGATCGCGAGCACGTCAGTAATGTCCTGGGTCTTGTGCAGGACCACCCAGGACAGCGCGAACACCGTCACCAGGTGGAACAGCGCATAGCTGGCCAGCGCGGCAAATGCGCCAAGGAAAATATTGAAGCCCTGCGCGTTCACCATCTGCAGCGTGCTGATGGGCTCCAGTTCGTCTTCCTCGAGCAGCCGCGTGTACTCGTGCGTGACCACCAGGCGTAGCCGCGCGAACAGTGCCACCACGTTGATGGCAAACGCCACGTAGAACGGATAGCGCCAGCCCCAGTCGATGAATTCGGGCTGGGTCAGGCTTACATGCAGGAACAGGAACAACGCACCGGCCACGATAAAGCCGGTCGGCGCACCGAGTTGCCCCACCATGGCATACCAGCCACGTTTGTTCTCGGGCGCGTTCAGCGCCAGCAGCGACGGCAGCCCGTCCCACGATCCGCCAAACGCGATGCCCTGCAGGAAGCGGAACAGGGCCAGCAGGTAGATGGCCTTGCTGCCGATCGACTCGTACGACGGCAGGAACGCAATCCCCACCGTCGCGGTGCCCAGCAGGAACAGTGACGCGGTCAGCTTGATGCCGCGCCCCCAGCGGCGCTGCACGCGCATGAACAGCGCCGTGCCAAACGGTCGACCGATAAACGCAAACGAGAAAATCGCGAAGCTGTACAGCAGCCCGGCCAGCTCACTGGCAAACGGGAAGTACACGGTGGGAAAGACCAGCACCGATGCAATGCCGTACACGAAGAAGTCGAAGTACTCCGAAGCCCGCCCTATCACCACACCTGTGGCGATCTCGGCAGGTGCCACATCATGGTGGCCGGGCGCCGGAGGTGCAGTCGGCGACGCGCGATGCTGGTGGGACAGACTGGCCATCGTGGAGTCTCCATCGAAGTGCGGAAGGAATGTCGTACTGCACTTAAAGTCCCGCACTGACAAGAATAGCGCCTAAACTGCCATTGGAAATCGAAAGATTGCTGCGTCAGTGAGCCTTCGACGTTAATCAAACGCCACTTCCGAGACCATGCCACGCTTCGATGCTGTAGTGCCGACGTTTAGTGTGACGGGAAGATTGCTTCTGCGAAGTGCCGCGGTCGCCATATTGGTGAGTCTCGCGGGATGTAGCAACGCGGTGCTGTTGTCGCCTTCCGGCGACATGGCGCTGCGGCAGCGTGACCTGATCATCATCGCCACCTGCCTGATGCTGTTGATCATCGTGCCGGTGATATGTCTCACGCTACTGTTCGCGTGGCGCTATCGCGAGAACGCCAAGGACGCGCCATACAACCCCGAATGGGACCACTCCACGGTGCTGGAACTGGCCATTTGGGCCGCGCCGCTGCTGATCATCATCGCGCTGGGTGCGGTGACCTGGGTCAGCACCCACCAGCTCGATCCCTACCGTCCCCTTACACGGATTGACGAACGCCGCCCGGTAACCGCCGAAGTCAAGCCGCTGACCGTCGAGGTGGTGGCCATGGACTGGAAGTGGCTGTTCCTGTATCCCGAACAAGGCATTGCCACGGTCAACGAGCTGGCGGCTCCCGTCGATCGTCCGATCGCGTTCAGGATCACTTCTACCTCGGTGATGAACGCGTTCTTCGTGCCGTCGCTGGCTGGCATGGTCTACGCCATGCCGGGCATGGAGACCAAGCTGCATGCGGTGATCAACCAGCCGGGCGTCTTCGACGGCATGTCATCCAACTACAGCGGCGCGGGCTTCTCGCATATGCGATTCAAGTTCCACGGCATGTCCAACGAGGACTTCGACCGCTGGGTCCAGCAGGCGAAGTCCTCGGGTGCGCAGTTGTCGAAAGACACGTACCTGAAGCTGGCCAAGCCCAGCGAGAGCGAGCCGGTACAACGCTATGCCAGCGTGGCGCCGGACCTCTACAACCTGATCCTGAACCGCTGCGTGGATGGCGGGACCTGCATGGCGGACACCATGGCGCTTGATCGCAGCCGTGGCAAGTTCGATCCGTCGGCGGAAATCTGCACCGCGAACAATACGGCCGACGTTGCGCCCGTGTTCGCGCCGGATTCCTCCCCCAATGACGGCAGGCGGCTGTTGCGCTGACGCACGGTCCGGGTTCCGCCCTTCACGGTTTCACGTTTTAGCCAATCGTCATCGGCCAGCATTGGTCAACACAGGCCCAGGTGACAACCATGCCCGAGCGTTCCGAACTCGCCAACACGATTTTTGGTCGTCTTTCGTGGGAGGCCATCCCGTTACACGAGCCGATCCTGCTCGCCACGTTCGCCGCAGTGGTGCTCGGTGGCATAGCGCTGGTCGGCGCGCTGACCTACTTCCGGGCCTGGGGCTACCTGTGGCGCGAGTGGTTCACCAGCATCGACCACAAGAAGATCGGCATCATGTACGTGATACTGG